>Ga0180433_10010650_pt1 | contig 11021 bp, 13 predicted proteins | sample SS_ome_8_FD_132980 | JGI IMG/M metagenome (GOLD analysis project Ga0180433, IMG submission 132980) | Hypersaline lake sediment archaeal communities from the Salton Sea, California, USA - SS_1_D_1 metaG | ecosystem: Environmental > Aquatic > Non-marine Saline and Alkaline > Hypersaline >...
TATTACCTATTTTTCCTATATTTTTTTCAAGAATGTCTCCAACCATTCCTAAAATAGCGAGGTTAGCTGAATCTATATTTTCCTTACTCAATTCTTTAACAAATAAATAAGTTAAGCAAGAGCCAGATAAATTCTCTTCTTGAAAATAATGTGGATTAATGAATCTTATATTTTTAGGAACTTGTTGAGTTATCTCATGGTGGTCTATAACATAGACTGGATTTTTTAATTTACCTAATTCCTGTAAGCTTCCTGAACCTAAGTCTAAAAATATTAGAAGTTTATCTTTTGGAAGATTCTCTATAAATGAAGATTCTAGTTGTTTTATGATTTTAACAGAAAAATTTTTATCTAATCTTTCTAAAGCTTTTGCCATTATTGCAGCAGAGCAAATGCCGTCTGTATCATAATGGCTAATTACCATTATTTTTTTATCTTGCCCAACAATTTCTGGAGCAAATTTTTCAATCGCTTTCAGCATTCTTCCTCTTTTTATATTTTTTTAGTTTAGCTATTCTCGCAGTGATTATTGTTAATGCCCTTGTAGATGTCTTGTCTTGCTTGTTTTTTTCAAGGTGTTTTCTAAGAGAGGCCTGTTTTTTCTCGAGATTTTTGAGAGTAGCATCTTCATATAATTCATTTTGTTTTAATATCTGACCTATTTTTTTCTTTGAAACTTTAGTTGAAGGTATGCCATACTTATCTCTTAATTCAAGCCCTATTTTTTCAGAAGTTAGGCCTTGTTTTGCTAATTTAACTATAACTGCCTCTAACTCTTTGTCTGTTATTTTTAACCAGCTTGGTTTTGTTATTTGTTTAGAATTTGTTTTTGCCATGTTAAACCCTATTCCTGATTCTTTAAAAACCTTATTATGTACTATAAAGTGAAAATAGCCCCACCAGGTCCTCAACAATCAGGGATTCTTGGGAGCTTAAATTCTTACGAATTTAACCATTCGAACCTTCTAGGTTCAAATCAAACATAGCCCCACCAGGATTCGAACCTGGGTCCCAGGCTCCAAAAGCCTGAATGCTTGACCACTACACTATGGGGCTATTCAGAAAAAAGAGATTAATGCTTTTTATATCTTCCTCTTGATTCTACTATTGTCAACTGATTTAAGACAGCTGGTTTGTCTCTGCTCTTATATCCTTGCAAGACCCACTTAAATAGTCTTTCCCACCTCTTGAAGTGTTTAGCTTCAAGAGCCTGGCGTAAAAGATGTAAGTCGACAGCTTTATCTTCAATTCTATGGGAATGAAAAGCCAATCCAAAGTCTATGAAATAAATTTTCTTGTTTTTGTTTGCTAGAATTATATTGCTAGTTGTGAGATCTCCATGGATAATGTCATTATCATGCAAGATAGCTATTTGTTTTCCAATTTGTTTGCAAATACTGGCCTGATTTTTTAGGGAGTCAAGATGCTCGGAGAGTTTCTTACCTTTAATGTGTTGCATAATTATTTTATTTTCTTCTGTTTCAATTATTTTTGGAACATTGATTGTTTTAGCTAGTTTGTTGATTATTTTTGATTCTGATTTTGTTCTTTGTTTTCTTAATTTATCGTCTATAATCTTGATTCTGTAAGATTTTTTAATTCTATCTTTTGTTATTTGATTGTTTTTTATAGAAATAATTGCTTCTGCTCCTTGTTGGATGATTTTTGTTGGCATTCTAAAGTCTGATCTTTTTTCCGAATTTCTTTGCAAGTTTTTGCATTTGTTTTTGAGATAGTCCTTTTGACATATCTTCTCCACTTGAGGTAAGTTCTTTTAGCATTTTATATTGTTTTAAAAGTTGTCTTATATCGCTTGTGGATGTTCCGCTACCTTTTGCTATTCTTTGAATTCTTTTTGTTTCTTTTTCTAAAAGTTCTGGATTTTCAATTTCTTCTTCTGTCATGCTGTCAATTGCATGGTTCCAAGACTTTAGTTTATCTTCTTGAGCTCCGAGAAGATTTTCTGGAATTTTTGCTTTTCCTAATCCTGGAATCATTTCAGTTATCTTGCTTAAGCTTCCCATGCTTTTTACTGATTTTAGTTGTTCTTGTAAATCTCTTAATGTGAACTTTCCTTCTTGTAGTTTCTTTTTCAATTGTTTTTGCTTTTTTTCATCAAATTCTGTTGCTGTTTTTACTTTTTCAACTAAGCTTTCTAGGTCTCCAAGTCCAAGGATTCTAGAGATGAAAGATGAAGGTGCGAATGTTTCAATATCATGCATTTTTTCTCCTGTTCCAATGAAAAATACAGGAGCTTTTGTTTCACTACAAGCTGTAAGGGCGCCACCACCTTTGGCTGAAGAATCCATTCTTGTTACAATAACACCGTCGATATTTGCTGCTTTTTGGAATTCAGAAGCCTGAGTTTTAGCTGCTTGCCCAATATCTGCTGCAATAACTAAAATAACATAATCTGGTTTAATCTCTTTTTTTAAGTCCTTGATTTCATCAATAAGGTCTTTATCAAGACTATGCCGGCCTGCTGTATCGATTAGCACGAGATCATAATCTTTTAATTGTTTTTCAAAGCTTTTGTAGATTTTAATTGGATCTTTTTCTTTTTTATCTATAAAAACAGGAATTTTTATTTTTTCTCCTAACTGCTCTAATTGTTCTGGAGCTGCTGGCCTATGGACATCAAGTCCAAGTAAGCAAGGTTTTTTGCCTCTTTTGCTGTAGTAAAGGGCAAGTTTAGCTGTAGTTGTTGTTTTTCCTGTCCCATATAATCCAAGTAACATGATTTTTGTCTTTTTTTCTGTTTTTAACTCTTTTTTCTCTCCTCCAAGCATATTTTCAATTTCATCATGTAACAGCTTAATTAAATGCTCTCTTCTATCTATTCCTTTACCTTTAATTTTCTCAGAAGTTGCTTCTTTTCTTATTTTTTCACTTAGCTCAGCAACCATAGCTACATTAACATCTGCTTCTATCAGTGCTCTTTGTAGCTCTTTAACTACTGCATCTATTGTTTTTTTGTCTAAAAACACAGTTCCAGCTATCTTGTCAAATGTCTTCTTTAATGCGTTTCCTAAACTTGATAACATATTTATTTGAAGAACAAAGGGTTTTTATAATTTTACAGTCCAAGCTGTTTTATAAACTTTTCTTTATCGAAAAGTTCTAAATCATCATATTTTTGGCCTGTTCCTAAGTAGAGGATTGGTTTTTTTGTAACATAGCTTATTGAGATTGCTGTTCCACCTTTTTCATCAACATCTGCTTTTGTTAGGATAGAGCCATCAATGCCAATAGAATCATTGAAATTTTTTGCTTGTTGTATAGCATCGTTTCCAGCTATACTTTCTGCAACAAGTATCTTTAAGTCAGGATCTGTAACTCTGCAGATTTTTTCCATTTCAGCTAATAAGTCGCCTTTTGTATGCATTCTTCCTGCTGTATCTATTAAAACAACATCTATTTTATGAGCTTTAGCGTGTTTTATTGCATCAAAAGCAACAGCTGCAGGGTCTGCTCCATAATCATGTTTAATCATCTTAATTTTAAGTTTATCTGCATGTTCTTTTAATTGCTCTATGCTTGCGGCTCTGAAAGTATCTGAAGCAGCAAGAACACAAGAAAGCTTATTTTTTTGGAGCATGTGTGCAAACTTTGCTATTGTGGTTGTTTTTCCTGTTCCATTTACACCAAAAAAAACAATAATGAAAGGTTGTTTTTCTTTTAATAAAGGTATCATATCATCTGGTTCTATCAGAAGATTGTCTATTGATTTTTTCAAAGCTTCTATTATTGCTTGTTCTATTTCTTCTTTTTTAATTTCCGTGTCAATAAGTTCTTCTTTTAAATCTGATTTGATTTTTTCAACAGCTTCTAAAGCTACATTATTCTCTAAGAGAAGAAGTTCAAGATTATTGAATATTTCTTCAAAATCAGAATCAGTTATTTTATATGAAAATTTTCCTTTTATTTTTCCTAAAAAACTTGTTTTCTTTTTTTCCTCTGTTTCAAGTTCTTCTATTGTTGGGGCTGTTCTTTTTATAGGCTCTATATGTTCAGGTTCTTCTATTAGTTTTTCAATTTTCTTATAAAATAAGAAATATTCTTTTGACAGAAGTGTTGGAATAAACTCCTTTTCTTCCTCTTTTGACAAATTAAATAAACTCTTAATTGGCCAGAATTTTAGTTTGGTTGCCTTGTTTTTTTCTAAATTTAATTCTTCTTCCTTACCTTTAAAATAATATGCATAGATTTTTTTTGTAGCATAATTGGTCTTATCTGTAGATTTATCATGAGCTTTTTTCTTAAACTCACCGATTAATACTAAGTCTTCTTTTTCAGCTTTTATTCCAGTTTCTTCTTCAAGTTCTCTAATCCCGGCAGAAAGATAATCTTCTCCAATATCTACATGTCCTCCGGCAGAGGCGTCAAATAAATTAGGAAATGTATCTTTATTTGGAGCCCGTTTCTGGAATAATATCTCCCCCTTATCATTATAAACCCAAACATGAACTTCCCTATGAAGAAGCCCTTCTTTATGAATTTTCTCCCTACTTTCTTTTCTGATTATCTTGCCTTCTTCATCAATTGTTTCTAATTCTTCTTTAATTTCCTCTGGCTTTTCTGGTTTTTCCTCTTCTTCTTCAATTTCCTCGACTTTTTCTTCTTCATCAACTTTCTCTGCTTTATCTTCTATGTCTTTCTTACTTTTTCCTACCCAAGACTTTAGTTTTTCTTTAAAGAATTTAAACATAATTTTTAGAGTTTAATTAAGTTTATAAATTTACACTTCTTGTTTTGAATATGAAAGGGGCATTAGTTATTATTGACGGTTTAGGAGACAGGAAATGCAGACAATTAAAAGGTAAGACGCCATTGCAAGCTGCTTTTACGCCTAATTTAGATTATCTTGCTGCAAACGGACAGTTGGGATATTTGCATACTGTACATGAAGATTTTGTTCCTTCTACATCTGAAGCTGTTATTGAAATGTTCGGGCAAGAGTGGCGAGATTATCCAAGAGGTTGGTTAGAAGCTTTGGGAGTAGGGATTAAACTTGAAAAAGGAGACTTGGCTTTAAGGGCTAATTTTGCAACTATTGATAATCTGAAAGATAAGAATGTTATAGATAGAAGGGCTGGCAGAACCCTGGCTACTAAGGATGCTAAAATATTGAGTAAGGAGATAAATAAAATATTTGTTCCAAGAAAATATATTTTTAAACCAACCCTGCAACACAGGGCTGTTTTGGTTTTTAGAGGAGGATTTTCAGATAATATAACAGAAATAGACCCTGCATATAGCACAAATAAAAAATCTGAGAAAGGCAAGTTAAAATTTTCTGTTCCAGAAGATGATGATGAGAACAGCCAGTATACAGCTAATATTGTCAATAATTTTGTTGAAAAAACTTTTGAAGTTCTTGACAAACATCCAATTAATGAGTTCAGGAGAAAAAGAGGATTTTATCCTGCAAACATAATCTTACCTAGAAATCCTGGAATTTCTGTTAAAAAAATAAACAAGTTTAAGAGATGGGCTTGTTCAACTCAGGTTCCTGTTATGAAAGGGATATGCAAGTCTTTAGGAATAAATTTATTTGAATTCTCAGATGTTGAGATGAAAGGAAGCGATGCTTATAAGAATTTTAAGAAAAATATAACTTTAGAGATTAAAAAAAACATATCTTTAATTAAAAAAAAGAAAAAAGATTTTGATTATTTTCTTGTTTATATTAAAGAAACAGATGCAGCTGGACACGATAACAAGCCTCTTGAAAAAAAAGATATGATTGAAATTATCGATAAGAAGCTGTTTTCTTTTTTAAAGAAACTTGCAATTAAGAAAAATATAAAGCTTGCAGTTACAGCAGATCATTCTACTCCTTGTAATCTAAAAGAACATTCTGCAGACCCTGTTCCTGTTTTGCTGTTTGGAAAAGAACAAGATTCAACAAAGAGTTTTGATGAGATTCAGGCAAGAGAAGGCAGTCTCGGAAAAATGTTGGGAAAGGATTTTTTAAAGAAAATTAATTTTTCTTGATTTGAAAATGATAGTGGTAGATATTGAAACAAGTGGTTTAGATTTTAATAAATGCGGAATCTGGCAAATTGGAGCTGTTGATTTAGAAAGCATGGAAGAATTTTTAGATGAAGCAAGGATAGATGATGAAGATGAAATAATTGACGAGGGCGAGAAAAAAGTTCTGGAGATTATAGGTAAGAAAGAAAAAGAGCTTAGAGATAAGAATAAACAGAGCCAGAAAGAAATGATTGATAAATTTTTTAAGTGGATTAAAAACAGAAAAATAAAAAATTTTATTTGTCAAAATCCTGAATTTGATGTTGGTTTTTTAATTGTAAAAGCTAAAAAATATAGTTTAGAGATACCTATCCCACATAGAGCTTTTGACTTGCATAGCATAGCTCAAACAAGATTTTTTCAGATTAAAGGAGAGTTTTTAATAAAAGAAGGAAAAAGTGATCTTGGATTAACCAATATTTTAGACTTTGTTGGAATGGAAGATAACCGAAAAGCCCATAATGGATTAGAAGATGCTAAATTAGAAGCAGAATGTTTTTCAAGGTTAATTTATGGCAAGAACTTGTTTAAAGAATATAGTAAATTTCAATTACCAAAATACTTGCAAAAATGATAACTTATAATGATATTTATGAGGCTTTGAGAAGAGAAAGATATTCAGAACAACTACAACAACTTGGCAAAAATTTTGTTAAAGAGGTTTCTGCTTATCTTAAAGACAAGAAATCTATATCTGAAAAATCAGGAAATATTTTTAATGATGCTGTTTCTAAAACTAAAAAACAATTTGAAAATGCAGTTTCTATGTTTAAGGAGCTTATGTTAAGAAGAAAGAAAAAACTTCTTAATCTCGCTTTTGTTGCCACTGAAACTGGAATATCGAAAAGAGATTATGAAAATATGTTAAGTTTTGAAAAAGAATTGTTTGACAAAATTATGAAAAATATGGAAGAAGGAGATAAAAAACTAACTACTTTATTAAATGGGCAGGAGCAAGAAGAAAAAAAGAAAAATAAAATGATAACATTTTTAGAAGATACAGAAGAATTTTTAGGATTAAATGGGGAAAAATTAGGGCCTTTTAAAAAAGGTGATATAGCTAATCTTCCTGTAGATATAGCTAATATTCTTGTTGTTGATAATAAAGCAGAATCAGTCAGCGAGTAAGATAGCAGGCTTACAAATCTTCACACCTTGCGTTATGGAAGAAAATTATCTCTGACCTTTAAAATAATTTATAAATTCTTTTATTAAAATATAGTAAGTCAGGACTGCTATTAAAATTAAGACTGCTCTAAAAGATATTTTAAAGAAATCTGTTTTAAAGAAATATGCCAGATAGATTATTATTGCAAAACTCATGGCTGCAAGAACAAAAAACATTGCTGTTCCATAAAACAACAGCCAGGCTCGATTTTTCCAAGTAAATGGTTTGTTAACTGCCTCTTTTTCCATACTTTAATAATGAAAAGGATGTTTTAAAGTTTTTGTAAATTATTTATACATTAATCTTTGAACAAGTAAGATTAACCATAAAGTTCCATTAATAGAACATATTATTCCTGAGAAAAATAAGTTTAAAGTTAAGAAAGCAACACAGGAAGCATATAATCCAATTGAGGTTAAAAGCCCGGTTTGAATAGCTATATGTCCTTTTTTCTCTTTAAATCCTTTAATTACTTGAGGAATTAAAGCATAACTGAACATTATATTTGCTATAGTTATTACAATATCTTGCCATATCATTATAAATTCTGCCAATTTTTTGAAAAGCCTCAGGCAGGAGTCGAACCTGCGACCTACTGCTTGCTTGTTTGATTACAAGGCAGCCGCTCTGAACCAACTGAGCTACTGAGGCTTATTAAGTTGAGTTAGAAATAGTTTAAAAAGTTTTGTTTATAAAAGATGCTCTTCTGCTGCAAGTTTATAATCATGAAAATCATCTACTGAAAACCACAAAGCAAGTTCTTTTTTAGCATCTTTTTTATTAGCAGAAGCGTGAACAAGATTCCTGCCTTTTCTATATTTTACAACATAAAACTTGCTTACATGGCAAAAGTCTCCTCTTATTGTCCCAATTTCAGCTTCTCCCGGATAAGTTCCTCCTATGATTTTTCTTACTGTAGCAATAGCATTGCTTCCTTGTATTGCCATTGCGATTGTAGGCCCGCTTTTTAAATAACTTGTAAGAAACTCTCTAACCTCTTTCCCGTGTTTTTTTGCTATTTCTTCTGTATAATGTTTTTCAGCTAAATTTTTATTTACAGAAACCATTTTTAGAGCAACTATTTTAAGACCTCTTTGTTCAAATCTCTTTATAATTTCTCCAATTAATCCTCTCTGCACCCCATCTGGCTTTATTAACACGAGAGTTTGTTCAATCATTTTTTCTCCTTCTTTTTGGTTTCCTTTTCTTTAATTTCTGCTGGCTCTTCTTTTTTCTCTGATTTTTTCTTGACTTTTTCAACACTAATCTTTAATTTTTCCTGTTGTTTTTCCTTTTCTATTCTCAACATTCTAATCTCACATAATGCTAAAGGATAGATTTTCTTTAACTTAAGAGAAAGTGGTTTTTGCAATCTATTTCCTATTATATCCGAAAAAATTTCCTTGCAAGATTTGTTTTTAACATAATCTATAATCCAGTTTTTAGCTTCATCTCTTAAAGCTTTTCTTACTGCTCTGGATACTTTTTTTCTTGTTATAAGAAGAGGTTTTATTCTTATTATAGCGTCTTTACATTCTGCAGAAAATGAATCTTCTATATAACTAACACTTTTTCTTAGCATTCTCTTTATGAAAAAAGGCAAGAGAGTTAGTTTGGTTGGTTCTGCTATAGCTTTTTCTTTTTCAACTTTAATTTTAAAAACAATCTCTATGCTTTTCCCTCTTAATTGTCTTGTTAAATCAAGTTTTATTGTCCTGTCTTTAAGGTTTTCAACAGAGTATGCAAATAATTCTAAAGATGAATTTGTTAGCGGAACATCAACTTCAAAAAATCTTTTTTTTAATTTTTTCATTGCCATTTATTTTCTCTCTCCTTTTTTAGTTTTTTTAGCTTCTATCTGAACTCTGCTTGTCCTTTTTCCTTTTTTCTGACCATGAGATTTCTTGCAATTTTGACAAGTGTATAATGTGTTTGTTTTTTTAGTTGCTTTTGTTTTTCTTTTCCATTTTGTTACAGCAGGCTTGCTCCATTTTCCGAGGTTGCCAAAACCTCTTCCTCTACCTCTTTTCTTAACTCTTTCCTTACTTCCTCGTTTCATTGCCCCTCTTTTATGTCCTGTAGAGACCTGACTAATCTTATGCTGTGTGTGTTTCTTGCAATATGGGCAATAACGTTTAGTTGTTTTTGGGAGCTTCATTTTAATAATTATTGATAAGAAAATGGCTTTTTAAAGCTTACTTAAGGCTTGCTTTTTAATAAGTCAAGTAGTGGTTGAGGAATAATTGGCTTTCCAGAAATTAATCTTATAGCTGTCCATATAATTAGAATAATTATTATAACTAAAACTATATTTTTTATCTTGATTTTTTTTCTCTTTTTAAAAGAATAACCGCATTTGGTACAGTATTTATCTGACTTTTTTAAACTGGCTCCGCACTTTGGACAATACCTCTTTTTCTTTCCCATGTTAATCTATAGAATTTAGAATTTATAAAGTTTGGGATGGTCCTGCCAAGAATTGAACTTGGGATCTCTTCCATTTTAATCAGGAGTATCACCAATCTCCTGAGCGTCAAGGAAGTGTCATAACCACTAGACCACAGGACCTTATTTTCTATAGTTTTTTCAGTATTTTAAAGTTTGTTATTTGTTCACTTAGTAAGTTAGTTAGTAAGTTACTAAGAAACATTTAAATATGCTGTAATATATAAGATTTTAATAAAAAAAAGAGCTGAGAATGAAAAAAATCAAAAATTTTTTGCTTCTTAAACTCAAAAGAGATTTAAGATGAAAAAATATCTTCTTTTGATAGAGGATGAGAAATTATGGGAAAAATTTAAAGAGGTTATTGATAAAGATATTAATACAGAGATTCTTGATTTAATCAAAAAGAGAACTAAAAAAGAGAGGAAAAATGATAAATAATTTTGTTAGAAAAAGCAGGAAATCACAGGTTGCAATATTTGTTATTATAGCTATAGTTATTGTTATGGCTGTTGTTATGTTCCTTTTTTTGAGAGATAAGTTGATTCCAGGGGCCATGCCTTCTGAATTACAGCCTGTTTATGATTATTATCTTTCTTGTATAGAAGATGAAACCAAGATAGCAGCAAGCATGGCTGGAAGCCAGGCTGGTTATGTAAAAACTCCAGAATTTAAATCTGGTAGTCAGTATATGCCTTTTTCCTCACAACTTGATTTTTTAGGCTATGGAGTCCCTTATTGGTATTATATTTCTGGAAATGGTATTGCAAAAGAACAGGTTCCGGGTAAAGAGAAAATAGAGCAACAAATAGAAGATTATTTGGAAGAAAGGATAAAGTATTGCGGTTTCAGGGAATTTGAAAGTCAGGGTTATGTTGTTGAATTTGATGAAGAACCAAATGCTGATGTCAATGTTTATGATAATAAGATAAATGTTGAAGTTGAGATGCCTTTAACAATATCTTTTGGCGAAACAACGGCCCGGCAGACTACACATGAATTAGATGTTGATTCTAAACTTGGAAAGTTCTATAATATAGCTAGAGATATTTATGATAATGAAAGATCAACCTTATTTTTAGAAAATTATGGAATAGATGTTTTAAGACTTTATGCTCCTGTTGATGGAGTTGAGATATCTTGTAGTCCTAAAATATGGTTTCAGGATGATATTAAAGCTGAGATTAGGGAAGCTCTTGCTGGAAATATTCAAGCTGTTAAAGTTAAAGGAGATTATTATTCTTTGTCTTCTGATGAAAGAAAATATTTTGTCCAAGATGTTCGTTCTAATGAAAATGTTAATTTTCTTTACTCTAAAGAATGGCCAACTAAAATTGAAATTTATCCTGATGAAAACCCTCTTATTGCAGAA
>Ga0180433_10010652_pt1 | contig 11020 bp, 6 predicted proteins | sample SS_ome_8_FD_132980 | JGI IMG/M metagenome (GOLD analysis project Ga0180433, IMG submission 132980) | Hypersaline lake sediment archaeal communities from the Salton Sea, California, USA - SS_1_D_1 metaG | ecosystem: Environmental > Aquatic > Non-marine Saline and Alkaline > Hypersaline > Sediment...
GAGCGCAGTACAGTGTAGCGTTCGATCCGCGTCGGCAACGGGACAGGACCGCAGACTTTGGCACCGGTCCGCTTTACAGCTTGAATAATCTGAAGGGCCGACTGGTCGAGTACTTCGTGATCGTACGCTTCCATACGGATGCGAACTTTTTGGCTCGGCATATTGCCTCCCCGCCTCCTAATCTCCAGCGGACTCGCCTGTCGAGGTCACTCGACTTCGGTGGCCGCAGTTCATTTTCCAATAATCGCCGTGCGACAAGCCCGATGAACAATCGCGGCTTTGTCACACGCACCCACCAGAGCACAGTTTGTAGCCCGATAAAACGGCGTTTTTTACCGGAAAAAACCGATGGGATACAATGTGCCGCAAAAGGGCGAATTATAACCGCTTCCGCCCATTCTGTCAAGCAAAACGGTTTTTTTCCTCTGAAAGGACTTAAACCAAAGCACACGGGCAACGCCGCATAACCTTTAGTCGCCGCATATGTGAGATTCGCGAAATCACTATAGCCCACAATATGGTGCCGTTTTGCTGATATTCGTATTTGAAAAGAACCGCCCCCGATCCGGCAAAAATCTGCCAGATCGGGAGCCTTTTGTAACCTATTGGAATCCTGGATTACTACTCGATGATCTCAGTTACACGACCGGCGCCAACAGTTCTGCCGCCTTCGCGGATGGCAAAACGCTGCGTCTCGTTCATTGCGATCGGGGTAATAAGCTGGATTTCAAGCTCCACACTGTCGCCGGGCATCGCCATTTCGGCACCAATCAGGTTTGCCGATCCGGTTACGTCAGTAGTGCGGAAGTAAAACTGAGGACGATAACCACTGAAGAAAGGCGTCTTGCGGCCGCCTTCTTCGCCGCTCAGGATGTAGACTTGCCCTTTGAACTTTGTGTGGGGCGTAATGCTGCCAGGAGTCGCGAGCACCATTCCTCGCTCGAGTTCGTCCTTATCAACGCCACGCACCAAGACACCGACATTGTCGCCAGCCTCACCGCGGTCCAGTGTCTTGTTGAACATCTCGACGCCTGTGGCGACGGTGCTTCTGGTTTCCTTGACACCGACGATCTCGATGGTGTCACCGACCTTGACGACGCCCTGCTCGATACGGCCGGTTCCGACAGTACCACGGCCCTTGATGCTGAAGACGTCTTCGACTGGCATCAAGAAAGGCTTGTCAACGTCTCGCTCGGGCATAGGAATGAATGAGTCGAGAGCATCCATCAATTCAAAGATGCACTTGACGTCCGGATCATTCGGATCGCCAGAACCACTATTCAACGCTGGCAGAGATGCGCCGCGAACGATCGGGGTGTCGTCACCGGGGAACTCGTATTTGCTGAGTAGCTCACGAACTTCAAGCTCGATGAGATCGAGCAGCTCTTCGTCATCTACGAGATCGACCTTGTTCAGGAAGACAACGATACTGGGCACTTCAACCTGACGCGCGAGCAGCACGTGTTCCTTGGTCTGCGGCATTGGGCCGTCGTCGGCCGCCACCACCAATACAGCCCCATCCATCTGTGCTGCACCGGTGATCATGTTTTTGATATAGTCCGCATGACCTGGGCAGTCTACGTGTGCATAGTGCCGATTTTCGGTCTCATATTCTACGTGGGCGACCTGGATAGTCACGGTCTTGCTATCGTCGCGGACGGTGCCGCCCTTGGCGATGTCTGCATAACTCTTTTCCTGAGCCTGGCCTTTGGCGGACAGGTTTTTCAGGATTGCAGCGACCAAGGTGGTCTTGCCGTGATCAATGTGACCGATTGTGCCGACGTTCAAGTGCGGCTTGGTCCGCTGAAACTTCTCCTTTGCCATTTTCCGACTCCTCTCTTATGGTCCTTTTTATTAGCTTTCTCGGCTGAACGAGGGACCCCAAGGCATTACTCTGCCGTCGTGGGATGTCCCTTCTGAACGCCACCTTTGCGGTTTCTATGAAATCTGGCCATTGATCCTGACGGACCCGAGCCAGAAGATACGGAACATTTGTAGGGCGCCGCTATCCCTGCCTTTACAGCCAGCTTGCCACGCCGCTGCCTTCTATATGTATTTCACCCATCGCTTGCCAGGCCCGTCAGGCAACTAGTTCTGCCTGTACTCTGGGCGGCACCGGCGCATACTCGAGCGGCTCGTACGAGTATGACGCTCGCCCTTGTGACAATGAACGAACGGTGGTGGAATAACCGAACATTTCCGAAAGAGGCACTTTGCCCCGCAAAATGCGAAGTCGTCCTTTCATCTCGTTTTCATTGATCTCAGCGCGGCGCGTCATGAGGTCACTTATGATGTCTCCCATATATTCCTCGGGAGTGGAGACTTCCACTTTCATGATTGGTTCCAGAACAACCGGTGATCCCTTGGCGAGGGCCTTTTGTACCGCGTGCACTGCGGCTGCGTGATACGCCAGTTCCGAGCTGTCGGTTGCGTGTTGCGATCCTCCGATCAGTTTGATCCTGACGTAGACAACCGGGTATCCGCCGAGCGCTCCTGATTCTGCACCGCCAAGCACACCTTCTTCGATGACGGGCAAGAATTGCCGCGGGATCTCATCGTCTTTTTGCGCGTTTTCAAAGACCACGTGCGTATGGCCGGGGTTCGGCTCGACACGCAGTTTCACGTGACCATAGTGGTCTCGTCCACCGGTTTGCTGAATGAATTTGGCCTCTTCTTCAGCCTCGCCGGTGATAGTTTCCTTGTAGGCCACTCTCGGTTTTCCAACGTTTGCTGCAACGTTGAAGTCTGTCAGCAAGCGATGTCTGATAACGTCAAGGTGCAACTCACCCATGCCGGAGACAATCGTCTGTCCCGTCTCTTCATCAATCTTGCATTGCAGCGTAGGGTCTTCGCGTTCCAGTCGTGCCAGCGCTTGGACTAGCTTGTCCTTTTCCGCCGACGTCCTTGGCTCAATAGCCATTGAGATGACGGTACTTGGAAACTCTATTTTTTCAAGGAGCACGGGATTTTTTGTTTCACACAGCGTATCGCCCGTTATTGTAAACCGAGGTCCTGCCACGAGAACGATTTCACCGGCGCTGGCCGAATCGAGCTGCTGTCGTTCTTCGGCATGCGAGCGCCACATGCCGTTTATGCGCTCTTTCTTGTTTCTCCCTACATTCAGGACTTGAGCGCCGTTGCGCAATTTTCCTGAGTATATTCTCAGAAAAAAGAGATCGCCAAACTTGTCGGCAGCGACCTTGAATGCCAGCGCCGCCAAAGGCTCGTCCGGATCACATTTCCGGCTTACGGGTTTCTCGGTTTTCGGATGAATGCCTTCAATCGGGGGAACATCCAAGGGGGACGGCATACAATAGCAAATGCCGTCTAGGAGCATTTGAATGCCCTTCTTCTTCAAAGCCGAGCCGCAGAATACCGGATGAATTTTCAAAGAAATCGTTCCCTCGCGGATGGCTTTTCGAATGTCTTCTGCCGTTATGTCTTCTTCCGCGAGATATTTGTCCATGAACCAGTCGCATCCGTCCGCGACTGTCTCCAGCATTTGTTCGCGTGTTGAGTGAGCGATATCGATGAGATCATCGGGGATAGGTGTCTCTTCGAATTTCTCACCCTGTTCGTCACTATCGTCATAACGAAACGCTTTCATCTCAATCAAGTCGACCACACCGGCCAGGGTATCACTGATTCCAAGTGGTACCTGCACCGGTACGGGATTGGCGTTTAGCCTTTCCCGCATCGACTCGATCGATGCAAAAAAGTCGGCGCCGGGACGGTCGAGTTTATTAATGAACGCCATCCTCGGGACGTGGTACCGGTCGGCTTGTCGCCAAACCGTCTCACTCTGGGCTTCGACCCCCGCAACACCGTCAAAGACAGCAACACAGCCGTCCAGAACTCTCAAACACCGTTCCACCTCGGCTGTGAAATCAACGTGGCCAGGTGTGTCGATGATGTTTATCTCGTGATCTTGCCAGTAGCAGGTTGTGGCGGCGGAGGTAATGGTGATTCCCCTCTTCCGCTCCTCCTCCATCCAATCCATTGTGGCCGTGCCGTCGTCCACTTCGCCCATGCGATGTTCTTTGCCGGTATAGAAAAGAACTCGCTCCGTCGTAGTTGTTTTGCCAGCATCAATGTGGGCGGCGATTCCTATGTTGCGTCTTAGCGCCAGCGACGTAACCGGCACAGCCTCTCCCCCTCTCACCATGCGAAGTGTGAGAATGCCTTGTTGGCTTCGGCCATTCTGTGCACGTTTTCGCGCTGGGTCATGGCGGAGCCTTCTCTCTTGTAAGCATCCATCAGTTCATTTGCCAGGCGCATGTGAAAAGGTCGGCCTTTCTTGCTTCGAGCAGCTTTCAGTATCCAGCGAATTGCGAGAGACAGTTGCCGCTTAGGAACGACCGGTTTGGGCACCTGATAGCTCTGACCGCCGACACGCCTTGAGCGCACTTCTACTGCAGGCTTGACGTTTTCAATTGCTTTCTCGAAAACCTCTAGTGGCTCGACGTCTGCTATGCGTTTCCCGATCTGATCGAGAGCATCATAGAAGCACTGTTCGGCGGTGGACTTCTTGCCGTCGAGCATTATGCTATTGATGAATTTCGCGACCAGCCTGCTGTTGAATTTCTGGTCTGGACGGAGGAAACGTTCCGTCGCTTTAAACTTCATGGCCATGTCGGATTATCCTTTCGGCGATTTTGCGCCGTACTTGGAGCGGCCCTGACGCCTGTTTTCGACGCCAAGCGTGTCAAGCGTGCCGCGAACGATGTGATAGCGCACACCAGGCAGGTCGCGCACACGACCGCCGCGGACGAGCACTATCGAGTGTTCCTGAAGATTGTGGCCCTCGCCGGGGATGTAGGCCGTAATCTCGCGTCCATTTGAAAGGCGCACGCGAGCAACCTTTCGCAAGGCGGAGTTTGGCTTTTTCGGCGTACGGGTCATTACCTGCAAGCATACACCACGCTTTTGTGGACAGCTTTCCAGGTCCGGCCGCTTACTCTTCTTCTTGATCTGTTTGCGGCCATGTCGCACGAGTTGGTTGATGGTCGGCATTCTACAAATTCTCCTCGGCAGTTTCTGCCATCTCGACCGGAGGTGCTTCCGGCAAGGCTTTCTGAAGAACGCCTTGCAGGTGCTTAGGATAACCTGTTCCAGCCGGTATCATGTGTCCCAGAATGATGTTTTCTTTCAAACCATTTAGGTAGTCGGTCTTGCCCGCCATTGCTGCTTCGGTCAGTACCTTTGTAGTCTCCTGGAAGGAGGCCGCTGAGAGGAAGCTGTCCGATTGCAGTGCTGCTTTTGTAATCCCAAGCAGCAGCGGCGTAGCGGCGGCAGGTTTGCCGCCTTTTGCGATTACACGTTCATTCTCTTCTCGGAATTTGAATTTGTCTACTACAGCTCCAGGTAAGAAGTGTGTATCGCCTACATCCGAACTGACGCGGCACTTGCGCAGCATCTGCGAAACTATGATTTCGATATGCTTGTCGTTTACAGTTACCTTCTGCGATCGATAGACTGCTTGCACTTCGTCAAGAAGATACTGCTGAAGAGCGTCTTCTCCTTTGATCCGCAGAATATCCTGCGGAACCAACGGGCCATCGACAAGTCGGTCGCCCTCGTTCACTTCGTCGCCGCGACGTACTGCAAGGTGCTTGCCCTGAGGGACAAGGTGTTCCCGTTCTACGCCCGTTTCGTTGCGTACGATAATCGTGCGCTTGCCTCTTTTTCGCTCACCAAGCTCGACAACGCCGCTGATCTCGCTGATGATGGCCGGGTCTTTTGGCTTGCGTGCTTCAAGAAGTTCAGTTACACGCGGGAGGCCGGCGACGATGTCAACGTTTCCACCGATTTCGCGCGGTGTTTTGGCGAGAATTGATCCGGAGTGAACCTCATCACCTTCTTCTACTTCGATGTGAGCTTTCTCGGGTAGTGAGTGAATATCGAGAATTTCGCCGTTGTTGTCGACAATGAGAATTTGCGGATGGAGATCGCCCTTGTGCTCGACGATAACCTTACGGCGGTGGCCGGCCGCGTCGGTTTCTTCCCGCATCGTCTCGCCTTCCACAACTTCTTCGTAGCGTACTCGTCCGGCTTTCTCGGTGAGAATCGGGGTAAGGTTGGGATCCCACGTAGCGAGAAGCGTTTTTGCTGTGACCTTCTGTCCGTCCTTGATGTGCAGCTCGGATCCGGCTCTGATCTCGTACTCGGCGATCCGACCACCCTTTTCGTTTTCGAGGATCAAGGCTCCCGTGTTGTTAAGAACGACAGGCTGCTCTTCACGTTCAACGACTTCGAGGTTTTGGTATTTGATGATGCCAGCTGCGTCGGCACGGGCGTCGGATACTTCGACCACACGTGCTGCAACACCGCCGTAGTGGAAGGTTCGCATCGTCAACTGCGTTCCAGGTTCGCCGATTGACTGTGCTGCGATGATGCCTACGGCCAGTCCTTCTTCGACGAGTTCGCTTGTCGACAAGTCCATTCCGTAGCATTTGGCGCAGATGCCATCAGGAAGCTCGCAGGTCATGGCCGAGCGGACTCTGAGGTGGTCATATCCAAGCTCGTCAATTCGGCGAGCCTGCTCGACTGTAATCATCTCGCCTTCTCGCACGATTGTTTCGCCGGTTCGCTTATCAACGACCGTTTCCTGAGAAACTCGTCCAAGAATGATTTCGCTGAGCTGGACGTCAATCTTTTGTCCCTTGTAGATAGGGTTCTTTATGATGCCAGCGGTGGTGCCGCAGTCGTGGGCTCTGATGAGCGTGTTCTGTCCAACGTCGGCCAGCTTTCTTGTCAGATAACCTGATTCGGCGGTTTTCAAGGCGGTGTCAGCCAAGCCCTTTCGACCACCGTGGGTGGAACTGAAGTATTCGAGCGACGGAAGGCCCTCGCGGAAACACGCTTTGATGGGTGTCTCGATGATCCTGCCGGATGGTTTGCTCATCAGACCTCGCATGCCGGCCATCTGCTTGAGCTGCTCGACGCCGCCCTTTGTTCCGGCTGAGTGCATGAGGTAGATGGGATTGTAAGTCTCACCTTGGCTATCGGCACCAAGTTCCTTGATCACTTCTTCTGCAAGTTCATTGGTCGCGTGGGTCCAGATCGCGACGACTTGATTGTAGCGCTCGCTGTCGGTGATGACGCCCTTGCGGAAGCTTGTTTCGGTTTTGGAGATTTCCTTTTCGGATCGCTTGATGATCTGTCCCTTGTTGCCGGGGATCTTCAAGTCAGCGACTGAAAAGGAAATGCCTGACAACGTTGCGTGGTGGAATCCCAGTTCCTTTATCCGGTCGAGGAGTTCAATCGTGGCCGATCTGCCCAGTATCACGTGACTGTCAGATACGATTCCGTTGATCTCATTTTTGCCGAGTTTTAGGTTGTAATACGGCATTTCGTCGGCGAGGATATCGTTGAAAACCACGCGGCCCGGCGTGGTGACAATCCTTGTCTTGCCGGCAGGACCTCGACCGTCTTTTGTTACAACAACCTGGTTCGGATCTATTCGCAGAAGGATGGGGCTGTGAAGATGGACCTTCTTGTCGTTGAGAGCAAAGAGCACTTCGTTTGTATCACCAAAGACGCGCATCTTGGTCTCGTCGGTCTCGCCTTTCATTTCTGAAAGGTAATAGCATCCAAGGACGATGTCCAACGATGGTGTAATGATAGGTCGTCCATCCGCTGGGGAGAAGATGTTGTTTGTCGAAAGCATGAGGACAGTTGCTTCAGCCTGTGCTTCAACCGATAGCGGAAGGTGGACAGCCATCTGGTCACCGTCAAAGTCGGCGTTGAACGCTTCGCACACGAGCGGATGAATACGAATCGCGTTGCCCTCGATCAGTACGGGCTCGAAAGCTTGAATACTCATCCGGTGAAGCGTTGGTGCTCGATTCAGGAGGACCGGGTGCTCGTGGATCACTTCATCAAGAATGTCCCAGACTTCGTCACTTCGCCGATCAAGCATTTTCTTGGCACTCTTGATCGTATCGACGTAGCCTAGCTCCTTGAGGCGTCGAATAATGAACGGTTGGAAAAGCTCAAGAGCTATCTTTTTGGGAAGCCCGCATTGATTGAGCTTCAACTCGGGTCCTACCACGATCACCGAACGGCCGGAATAGTCAACGCGTTTTCCGAGGAGGTTTTCTCGAAAACGACCTTGCTTGCCCTTGATCATGTCGGTGAGCGACTTCAGTGGTCGGTTTGAGCTGCCAAGAACAGATCGCTTGCACCGTTCGTTGTCAAACAGAGCATCCACCGCCTGCTGGAGCATTCGTTTTTCATTTCGAATGATGACTTCCGGGGCGTGAAGGTCGAGCAGCTTTTTGAGACGGTTGTTTCGATTGATGACGCGTCTGTAAAGATCGTTGAGGTCGCTGGTGGCAAAATTGCCGCTTTCCAGAAGGACCAACGGCCGCAGGTCCGGCGGAATAACAGGGACTACTTCGAGAATCATCCATTCCGGTTTGTTTGGCGAATCCTTAACGGCTTCGACTAGTTTGAGTCGTTTTATGATGTCCCGGGTTCGCTGTTGCGATTTTGTCGTTTGAAGCTCTGCGCGCAGTTCCTTGGAGACCTCTTCCATGTCAATGCTCTGGAGGAGCTTGCGAATAGCCTCTGCCCCCATGCCTGCTTCGAAGCTGTCGCCATAGGTTTCTTGAAGCTTCTGATAATCCTCTTCTCCCAGAAGATCGCCGGCGGAAACACCTTCAGCATCGGCTTTGCCTGGATTGATGACGATGTAATCCTGGAAGTAGACGACACGCTCAATGGCCGTAGTCTTCACGCCCAATAGGTTGGCCAAACGCGAAGGCATGGCTTTGAAGAACCATATGTGTACAACCGGAGCGGCCAGGTTGATGTGGCCCATACGTTTCCGGCGCTCTCGCGAGTGTGTTACTTTGACACCACAACGATCACATATGATGCCTTTGTGCTTCATGCCCTTGTATTTGCCGCAGAAGCATTCCCAGTCACGTTCGGGGCCGAATATCCGTTCGCAAAACAGACCGTCCTTTTCCGCGCGGTAGGTCCGGTAGTTTATGGTCTCCGGCTTCTTGACTTCCCCGTACGACCAACTTCGAATCTCATCCGGAGAGGCCAGACAAATGCTCACGGATTGATATTCATTGACGTTGTCGTGGACTTCTGACATATCAGAGACCTCCTGTCAAAGCCGAGGTGTCATTCTTTTCCGTAAGCAGACACATCATATACCCAATACCTTTTCAACTGACGGCTTTCTTCGCTCAAGCCGCATGTCAAGTGCGAGTCCCTTGATTTCGTTCATCAGGACCTCAAAAGAAACCGGTGTGCCCGCTACCAGCGTATTTTCACCCTTGACCATCGATTCGTAGATTTTCGTGCGTCCTTCGACATCATCGCTCTTGACCGTGAGCAATTCCTGAAGGATATGAGCCGCTCCGTATGCTTCGAGAGCCCACACTTCCATCTCGCCAAACCGTTGGCCGCCAAACCGCGCTTTCCCACCCAAGGGTTGCTGAGTGATCAGCGAGTATGGGCCGGTCGCTCGAGCGTGAACCTTGTCGTCGACAAGGTGGTCGAGTTTCATCATGTACATGTAGCCTACCGTCACACGCTGATCGAAAGGCTCTCCTGTTCTTCCATCGAATAGGACTGTTTTGCCGTCTTCGGGAAGCCCGGCTTCTTTGAGTGCAGCATGAATTTCGTGTTCGCTTGCTCCGTCGAAGACGGGGGTGATCACTCGATAACCCATCTTCTGGGCTGCCCACCCAAGGTGTGTTTCAAGGATCTGTCCGACATTCATACGTGACGGGACGCCGAGAGGGTTTAGAACCATGTCGACAGATGTTCCATCTTCGAGGAATGGCATATCCTCTTGGGCCATGATCCTTGCAATTACACCTTTGTTTCCGTGACGCCCGGCGACCTTGTCGCCGACGGACAACGTTCGCGTGGTTGCGACATAGATCTTGACTAGTTCGAGGACTCCAGTCGGCAACTCGTCGCCACGTTTCAGGTGATTCAGGCGACGTTCCTTTTCGTCCTTCAACTGGTCCAATCTGGATATGTGGGATTGATAGATTTTCCGAAGCTTTGCGCGGGCACGCGAATCGCGTACGGCAATGCTCTCAACATCGAACAGTTCTTCCATCTCCACCACTTCGTCTTCAGGACGGCGGTCCAGGCGGCTGTAAATCTCCCCTGTCTGTTCGTTCACAAGTCTACCGGAAACAACTTCCTCCATTTCCGCGATCATGGAGATAAACTGGTCGGCGATACGTCGGTCAAAAGCTTTCTGGCCTTTGCGTAATTCTTCACGGTCCTTCTTGCGTTGTTCCTCAGGCAGGTGTGCTCGACGAGAGAACTTCTGGGTATCTATAACAATCCCTTCAACGCTAGGTGGCACCTCGAGGGAGTCATTTTTGACATCCTCACCGGCCCGGCCAAAGATGGCGTGTAGCAGCTTTTCTTCGGGTGACAATTCGGTCTTGCTCTTTGGCGCAACCTTGCCGACGAGAATGTCTCCGGGACTGACCGTAGTCCCGATTCTCACTATACCCTCATCATCCAGGTTTCGGAGTGCTTTTTCGGACATATTTGGTATGTCACGCGTGAACTCCTCACGGCCGAGTTTTGTCTCTCGAATTTCGACCTCAAACTCTTCGATGTGAACCGATGTGTACAGGCCTTCTTTGACGAGACGCTCGCTGACGAGAATGGCATCCTCAAAATTGTAGCCTTCCCACGGCATGAACGCGACCAACACATTTCGTCCAAGGGCAAGTTCACCTTCACATGTGGAAGCTCCGTCGGCGATTACCTGGCCCTTGGTAACCTGCTGGTCTTCTTTGACAATCGGTCGCTGGTTCAGGCAAGTACGACTGCTGAGGCCCACAAACTTCCTGAGTTCGTGCTTGTCCCCGTCAATCTCTACGAAGTCGGCCGTAACTCTGTTGACAGTCCCGTCATTTCTCGCGACACATACCATGCCCGAGTTTCGTGCGACAGAGGATTCCACTCCTGTGGCAATCAACGGTGCTTCGGTCTGTAGGAGCGGCACAGCTTGACGCTGCATGTTCGA
>Ga0180433_10010654_pt1 | contig 11019 bp, 12 predicted proteins | sample SS_ome_8_FD_132980 | JGI IMG/M metagenome (GOLD analysis project Ga0180433, IMG submission 132980) | Hypersaline lake sediment archaeal communities from the Salton Sea, California, USA - SS_1_D_1 metaG | ecosystem: Environmental > Aquatic > Non-marine Saline and Alkaline > Hypersaline >...
ATCCCTGAAGTTGAAAGGTTTTCCGTGGCGAAGGAACTTAACTCCCTTTCCTACAAAGCGGAATGTATAAGTCCCTGGCTTTTGGAATTTGACCCATTCAATTGTACTGTCGGAATTTCCCCCAGAGCCAGAGTTATCCCTGTTCTGGTTGCTCAGGGACGGATCGTTATCCCAATCAATATCCTTTGCGTCGAGTGGATGTTTTTCTTTTTCTGACATGTTTCGTTTCTCCTTTTGTAAAACTGTCTTTGAACCTGGAGCATCATGACTATCTCAAAAGTCCATTTACTCCCATAATACACGTATAATTATACAATGAAATTTCTCTATTTTTCATTAATTGGAGAAAAAAGTAAACAAAAATATTTTTAGTTTTTTAGTCTGATCACTACAATACAATTTGGGGACTTCCAGGCTGACCATCATTGTCTTCAAGTGGTTCGAACGTGGGTTCTGATCCATAAGGTGCAGTCTCGTTGAAGTCATATTCAGGCAAAGCCCCTCTTCCTAAGTTCTGTAGGTTAAGTTGCAACTGGAATACTGTAATACGACGCGACAAGTTGCTTTGAAGTGACTGAAGGTTTTTCACGATGTGGTCCGTTGCCTGCTTCAAAGCCTCTGTCTTAACTAAGTCAGTCTCAAACTCAATTAACCTGAGATGCGCATCGCCTTCTCTTTGTTCTTTAGCCTTTTCTTTAGAGAATTTGGTCCAAGCAGCAGATAGAATATCCACCATACGTTTTTTTATAGTATAACAACGAGTAACATTCACAACAATTTCAGAAAGACGCTCGCTTGCGGCCTGAACACGCTGAAGCTCCTGGTTAATTAGCTCTACAGACTTTGTAGGCTTTGAATGAATAGTCAAGTCGCTAAGCTCAGCATACAACTCTGCCTCATCTAGTAACGGAAGTTCTTGGTAGCACGCTAAGGCTCTGTCATAAGCTATGCGAAATGCATCAGGAATATCAGAACCCAGTATACGCGGAAGACGAGCAAGGTCAACAAACTCTTCACCGCCATTATCTTGCTCTTGTTCAGAAATGTCGTTTTCTGGAACCGGTGGAAATTCTTGGGCATCGGTGTCAGAATTATTTGAATCGGCTGGCAACGCCTCTGCTTTTTCAGTACTACTGGTATCTTCGCCAAAGATGGCGTCTTCTGTCAGGTTATCCATACAAAATTATCCTTCAACTATTATAACCTAAGTTTTCAGTTTGTCAAGTCAAACGAACCAACTTATACCTCGTCCAGTTCTACTGGTCGATAAACCAACTGGTAATCATTGCCGCTCAAATAGGCAATGTCACTAAAATCCAGTGACAATATCATAGAGCCAACGTCATCCCTTCCAATCGTAACAGTATCAGCCCCTTCAACGGTACCGGCACGGAAATCATCGACAGTTGGCGTACCGGCAAATCCAGCAACGTTTACATAAACGACAAGGGAGTTCTCATCGCCAACCCCTCTAGTGCATTCAACGTCAAATGATGTAATATCATGCTCATCACCAACTTGTGCCGCAAAGGCTTCCTCAAACATATCACGAATTGCATCAGTACTTAATCTGTTTACTTTCATTATATTTCTCCTATTTATAAGTGCTTATAGGTCACCAAAGATGTCATCGTCAGAACCAAATATGTCTGTACTCAGATCCTCTTCCGGCTTACTTTCAGATTTCTTTTCCTCTGCTTCAGTTTCTGTTGCAGTTTCTTCTTTAGTTTCCTGAGCCATCTCAGTTTCCACTTCATTCTCTTCTTCAGCAATAACAGGCTCGGCGGATAGCTCATCGTCTTCAAACAAATTGCCAGTATCGTCTACAACTGTAGCCGCTTCAGCCGCTTCAGCCGCTTCAGGCTCTTTTACTGGTGAGTCTTCCTTCTCAGATTCAGAAATATCAGCAGGTTGTGATTCATCAGGAGAACCAAATTCCTCTTCAAATTCATCTACGCGAGCTTTAGCCTCATCTCTTCGTACCTCCTGATTGTCACTATCCTGAATGTGACGTTTCTTTGCCCCGTTGGCTATGTTGGGTGCCGGACCATTCAGCCAAGCCGGAATCTTTGTTGTTACCGATTCTTCGACTTTTTGAACTTCGGCAACCCCTACCCCAACCATTTCGGTTGTTGCCTTCATATCACGAAGAAGACGGGTAACCAAATCATTACGAAGGCAATCTTCCTTAGCGATTCGCTCTTCGTCACTATCATACTCTATTTCTTCTTCAGCATACTTGGTAAACTGTATGTGGTTAAAAGGTCCAAGATTCACAAGAACATCAATACAATCAGCAATCTTTCGTTTCGACATTTACTTTTCTCCTTGAATTACGTTTCTCACGATTTGTTAAGTATTATACATTGAACCTAGAGCAAATCGAACATTGAGCCGCCAAAACTCTTTTGGTAATCGTCAAACTTCTTTTGCTGTCTAGTTTCCGCTTTCACAGAATCCCTTATCTCATCAACCCGACCAAGAATCTCTTGTCGAGACAAGCCCCATTCGCCATCCATACACCCAGATTGCACAAGAGACTCGAATACCCTGGATGTCACTTTACGACCGTCAACCCTACTAACGAAATCATGAAGCGTCTTGAATGGCTGGTTTGCAACTATTTCATCTACAGCCTTTTCACCTACACCCTTAATAATCGTTAACGGAGTACGTATAAACGAAGCGATAGCGCTTTTCCCTTCTTTCACTACCGTTCTGTCTTCAACTACGTAATGTGTCTTACTACGGTTAATATTTACCCCTGCAACCTTAAGTCCCATACGTTTCGTTTCTGCCGTATAAGCCTTCAGTTTTTTACCTGAATCACTGTTTCGTATCTCACTTGTAAGCAAGTTGCACATGAATTCAAGTGGATAATACGTTTTAAGATAGGCGCATTGATAAGCTATGAAACTATAGGCTGCACTATGCGACTTATTGAATCCATATCCACCAAAATATTCAATATCGTCAAAGATTAAATTTGCTGTTTTTTGATCAATCCCATTATGCATACAGCCTTTCACAAAGTCTTCCCTTTGAGCCCTTAACAAGTCTTCTTTTTTCTTTCCTACGGCTTTTCTTAAGGTATCGGATTGTCCTTTTGTAAAACCAGCAAGCTCTTGGGCAACTTTCATGAAGTCTTCTTGATAACAGTTATGAACAATAATCCCAGAAGCAAAAAAGTTATGATCTTCATGGGAAACTGATAGATCATATACCTTGCGCTTCCCTACATAATTCGATTCTACGATCTGCAAACATAAAAAATTACGAACAGGTCCAAGAACCCCCTTAAAGGTAGAAGCCTGGCACGTTTTTAGCCCTTTACGTAAACGAAACAAAGAACTTGCATTAATGTTGTTTTTTCTACAATAACCCTTAATCGAAAGCCCACTTGCAGCAATATCCGAATTAATTTTTTGAAGGACCATGCCCCCATCAACAAGCATGCGATCCCCATTGCATATTGGAACAGAACTGTTACCCTTTAGTATCAAATAATCAACTAATTCATAAAACAAATCTGCACTTCTGTGAACAATGACATTATGCCCTGACCGATACGACTCGTACCCTAACCTCCAAAGCAAATATTCTACATCTTCTAAAAGATCATTATTGGCAGATGAATATCTAATATCAGTGCCAATATGCCCATCAGTGTCAATTAACCCGCCAAGAAGCGCCAAGTATGATTCTCTGTTCTCATATATGTGCTTAAATGGTATACGTTTCTTATCGCCTTTGCATTTTAGACCCATCAAAATTAAATCTTCAGATAAACGATTGCTTTTATTCATGCCAAATTTTGTCTTATTATTCTCGAAAACAAAGTTTGTATACCAAGAACGTGTGGAAAAATGCATATGATAATCACCGTCTGGATATAGTTTTTTAAACATACCCCCTACTATTTCTCCATATTCTTTATTTTTGCCACAACAAAATCTAATATTAGTATGAGTCAACCCCCCGTCACCAATCAAAGCTCCAAATAAGTAAAAGCGATCAAAATCTGTTTTATACCCTTCACTATCGATATGACCCGTAACTAGTGGAATCGTATAATTATTACAAAAGACATCTTGTATCTCTCTATATATGCCATCCATACAAAGGATTAAATGATCACTTGTTGCATAAAGCCTTTTACCATTTGACAGTACATATTCGTAAACATCCTTGCATCCACTTTCAAACGAACCATGTTTAGTATCACTACATTCAGTTTTAAAAGTATTACTGTGCCATACAGGCTGTGAGCCAAGATCGGCAATCTTCAAAGGACCTATATTGGTATAAACAGGTTGTCTGCCATCAAAGCACATCATCCCATAAGTCTTATGTAAAACATCCAGCATCTTTGGGTGACGAGGGCTGATTTTCTTTCGCCCATGTTTGTAACTACAATAGTCGTTATGAACGCCAGCCCCCAAAGGTCCGGGTCGGTAAAGAGCATTAGCAACAATCATGTCTTCAAAGTTGTCCACATGCAAATCTGACAACAGCCTCGAAATACCATCGCCCTCAAACTGAAAAATCCCGTTATTTGTTACCCCTGATCGGTCATGATTTAGCAATGCAAAAACCTTCGGATCGTTAGGTTCAAGGTTATCAACATCAATATCTACTCCTTGCCTTTCCTGAACCAGCTTGACAGTACCATCAATAAGAGTCAGGTTTTTTAGTGCAAGAAAGTCAAACTTCAACAACCCAAGTTCTTCAACCTCGGGGCCGTCGAACTGAGAACAAATTTGTCCTTTTGAATCCCTCAAGGGAATATGATCAGTTATGGGATTTGCGCATACAATAATCCCAGCCGGATGAACTCCTGCGTTGGAGACCTTACCCTCCATGTGCCGAGCACAATCATAAATAGGGGGATACTGGTCAATTGCTGAACGAAAATCGCTGTTCGACTTGTAGGTTTCGAGAAGTTTAATCCCAGGACCCTCCGGGACAAGTTTGGCTAAATCATCTGCAATATCAAGACTGCGCTTTGATTGTCGTCCCGTAATCCCCTTCGCTTTCATTCTCTGGTTAGCTTCCCAGTCATTACCAACATCAAGAGCCTTGGCCGTAAAACGAACTGCTGAACGAGCTTTGAACGTCCCATAGGTCCCAATCTTGGCGCAATGGTCATGTCCGTACTTCTGTTTCAGATAATCGTACACTTCATCACGTCTGTAGTAATCAAAGTCTACATCAACGTCAGGAGGGCTTACTCTGTCAGGATTCAGGAAACGCTCAAACAGTAAATCATACTTAATTGGATCGAGGCCAGTAACTCCCAAGACATAAAGGCAGAGGCTTCCAACGCAACTTCCGCGACCAACCCCTATACGAATATTTTGAGAACGAGCATAATTGATAACATCCCATAGTACAAGGAAATATCGCGTATAACCACATTTCAGAATCGTATCCATCTCAAATTGTATGCGATCAACATATTCAGGCTTGCCAAGCAAACCTTTCGTTTTCATGCCATCTGCGACTATTTCCTTCAGGTAAGCATCCTCAGTTTCAAATCCCTCTGGAAGCGAAAAATGAGGAAGCAAATCATCAGAAAAAGTAAGCAGTGGTTCGGCAGAAACCTTCTCTGCTATTTCCATGGTATTTGTCAATACTTGTGGAATGCTATGGTAAATGTCTAACATCTCTTCGTACGATTTCATATAGAAATCTTTACTATTGAACGTGAATCTTTTCGGATCTTTAATGATGGCGTGAGTTTGCATCGCCAACATGACATCATGGTATCCTGCTTGTCCACTTGATGCATAATGAATGTCGTTCGTTGCTACCAGTTTAATTCCCATCTTTTTAGCCAACTGCACAAGCTGTCTGGCCACTTTTCTCTCGCGCATTTCCTGGTCCTTGGAATTCTCATTATACTTATGGGTCATAATTTCGATATAGTAATCGTCACCGAATATCTGTCGATAGTTATCGGCAATTTTCATTGCCGTATCCTCGCCATGCTCCCAAAGAGCCATAGATAATTCCCCGACCGGACACGCAGACAGACAAATTAGTCCTTCATGGTAAGTATCAAGAAGATTGAGGTCAATCCTTGGCTTTCTATACTTGCCTATAAGTTCTGCTTCAGATGCCAACTTCATAAGATGCTGGATACCAATATGATTCTTGGCAAGCAATACAACATGGTATGTTCTGGTATCTTTACTTTTCAGCTCATGATCTGCGGTAATGTAGGCTTCATTACCCAGAATAGGTTTTATACCCCTTGCAATACAAGCTTTCTGGAAAGACAGAAGCCCGGCACAGGAACCATGGTCTGTCAAAGCAAGTGCCCCAAACCCCTTGGCTTTTGCCTCTTCTGCCAAGTCTTCCGGTGATGACATCCCATCAAGAATACTAAAGTGAGAATGTGTGTGTAAATGTACAAAGTCTTGCGCCATTTTTACCTCCAGTCGTCGAACAATGATACTTCGAGGGCTGCTTTCCTTTCATATATATGAGCATGCACAAGTTCAAGAATTTCTGTGGCGACATCTTCCCAACGGTATCCGCCAGGAACATCGTCATCTTGTCCGATAGCTTTTTGCACATCTGATGCTCGTCCAATTTCAATGTTTGGACTTGACGTTCGCAACACAATGCCAGTTCTTACAAACGGACATATAATGACAAAAACTCTGTTGACAGCCCCAGATTTACTGAGCACAAACGTCTGGGAATAATCAAGGTCTTTTACTTCAAACTTCGTGATTATGCCTTCTTCCATAAGACAATGAAGGATAGCCGTAATACGTGCATGCATGACAGCCATTTTTAAACTATGCTCGGCTACAACGTAGTCGGCAGCAAAACCAACACGCTCCATGAAGTCTTCATGTTTCTTCCTGATAGCAGTCTTAATTTTGTAAATATCCAATTGACCTTTGCTTTTTGTTTCTCGTTTCATATCTTTGCCCTCGTTAGCCATTATACATCCCACGCAACTACATCTCTTCTCCCACTATTTCCTTTTCCGTATCCGACATGTATGCATCAAATCCTTCAGTATTGATGGGAAATCTATCATCTTCCCCGGTTCCACGCAGCACATATGATAAAAGCATAAGCAACATACATCCCGCATGTGCAAGATGAAGATAACCCGATTCAGGATCTCTGTCTTCTCCCATCCAATAAGCAAAAAGATGCCTGCAACATGCAGCAAATAACCTGCCATGTCTGAAAGGGCTTTTCGCTTCCCAGTTGCGAGCTTCATATTTGTGCTTGCCATATCTGAAAACCCTGGTGATTTCCCACAAAGCATCGTATGGAACAAGGTCAAAAGGAATTTTCGGACCATCAAACTTTACTGCTTCTTTCTCTACCTGTTTTTTCTGCGCTTCTGTCTTTGCCATATTCATATCGGTTCTCCTTAATAATCGGTCGTAATCGTCAAATGGAACGGATTGCTACAAGATTTCCTATTATACCAGAGCACAGTATCAATATCGCCCTGGGTGCATCCAATCTTTTCCGCAAGCATCTTGCAGGCCATCATGGTTGATGCCCGAATCTCACACTCTTGCCTTGAACCGGGAGGAATCAACCTTCCCTCCCATATTGTATCATGAAGGTCGTCGCTGTATTTCAAAACACCAAAATGTTCCAGCATCTTTGGAATTTGATAGTCTGCCGGTACCGGCACTTGCTCTATGAACGAGCTATACAAACCAATACGTCTATTCATCATGTGAGCAAGAAGAAAAGCTCTCTTCAGAAACATGTCTTTCCCAAAAGACGGACAATGAATTAGAAGAACATCCAGAAATTCTTGTAATGACTCGCTCAGATAAAGCCAAGGAGTCAGATAGGACTCCGAGTTTCCTACCTCATTGACATACCGCAGGCGTTCTTCAAGAAGCGGCATCCTGGCACGTATAAGATTGTCTTTGAAAGATTCCGCAACAGATCCTCCATTACCATCTCTCAAAACAGAAGAAAAAGCATCATCAAGACATTTGTACATGGTACTTGCGCCGCCACCGGTTGGCCTTACATCATAAGCACCATACCAGTAACAGAAATTAACGGAACCAGCAAACAATTCATAGAAAAGGACCAAGGTGTTAAAATCGGCCTTGTCCAGGCTGTCCCCTCTTTGCTCTGCTATGTCCTTGAGGACCTTTGGTGGCCCCATATCACTGCATTCCATTTCATCAACTTGCTTGGCAAGCAAATCAACAACGTCGGACTGTATTCCAATAGATACATCTCTTAGGTCTGAACAAAACTGTTCAACAAGATTGTTAACTGATTCAAGATAAGTTTGCATATTGTCAATCTCCATAGATTTTCTTTTTAATTCCATTGAAATAAGCCACAAGCATATTCATTATGTGCGTACATAAATCATGAGGCATATTTTCTTTTTCTTTCATTAAATCTTGGTAATGTTTCAAAACAAGATATATAAGTGTCTTTTTTGCCTTGAGACACATATTAGAATCAACAATGTCAGAGAGAATGGTAGTGTAGGCCTGCCACATCCTGGATACAGACATTTGATGCCCTGGATATTTACCGCTAAGCATTTCTGCCACAACAATAGCTGCATGAGTTTTTCCAAAAGTGTAAGGAGCTAGTCTTTTCATAGATCTTTCTTCAGATATTATCAATCAATTCCCCGCCAATAGTCCTGGGCAGCCTCATCAGCTTCCTCGTACGAAGGCCATACACCACAACGGTCTTTTGAATCATAGCTTCCGAGCAAATCCATAGACCATTTCTCTCTCTCAGTGTAAAATGCCCATGCATCATCATCAACTTCAACAATCTCATATGGATGATTCATATTATCCCCCTCTTCAAAAGTAGCTCCGTCCTCTATTTCGCTATCAATTCGTTTTTTCATGTACTCAACAAGTTTATCAAGCGGGTCTTCTGCATACGTAGGAGTATCTTCTACAATAAAGCCGTCGCAGTTTCGAACAATGGCAATATATGTCATCATCCAGCCGCCCATACATCTCTCTCTGGAAACCTCTATAGTATGACCACGATAGTTGGATTTTCTTATTTGAGGAGCTTTAGACTTTGGCATTATCATCCTCCGCTACCGTGCGAACTTGCTGATGAAAAGTATTCGCGAATTCCCCAGGAATCCTCCACAGAACATATTCAGAACGGGCCTTAACATCGCCAATAACAATTATATCATCGCCATCCCAGTCTATGACATCGCAGTGCCTGTCAATGCACATTTGTGTTGATCCAAAAGAAGTATCGAGACCAAGCATGGGCTCAATAGTCATAAGTCCGTCTCTCAGCGAATTAAGTTGCCTTTGAGTAACACGTTCAACACCAGCCATAAATAAGCTGAATATTGCCACTTCAGACTCTAGTCTCTTGAATCTCTCCGGGAACGACTTAACTTCCCGTACCTGTTCAAACGTCATGTGAGTCGTCCTCTCTTGAACCTCTTATAGCCTCGGATAAACGACGAAGATATTCCCTGTTGTGTTCGTTATTTGTTGAACTACATTTTGGGCAGCGAATATCACTGTAAGCACTCTCGGTTGGATGATAAGTATGGATAGGACCCGAATAGCCACAAGATCTGCAAATTACATCTATGCCTTCATTGTTTTGCTTCATGATAACTCCTTTTTCATTATGAACATAGAGATATTATACAGCCATACATACAAGATTGCTTAGATGCTTATGAGAAAATGGAGCGGGTAACAGGCTTTCGCCAGAAGGCAAGCGTAACCGGTTTTTCAACTACACCTTCCGTAGCTACCCGCATAAAATGGTTCAAGCCCCAAGGGGGACCCCTTGGTAAAAAGACTCCGTCTTAAGCTCGCATTATAATTGGTGGAGGCGGGGGAGACTCGAACTCCCCGTCCTTTGCAGCTTCAACTGCCAACTTCTACATGCTTATCTGAATTTTGTTTTTAGAAGGTCCTGCATTCAGACAGCGCCTTCCCGGTCTTTGCCAGATGTCATCCGGTATTACCCGAATCTCAGACAGTTTACTGTTTGCCGACAGCCCTATGGTTTTGTACCTCAGCGCCTACTACAGGGAATCTAGCGCATTTTGGCTGCTGCTCTAAATTAGGCAGCGAGTGCCATGGCCTGACGGCCAGGGAACTGCATTACTTTATCAGTTTTCGCAGTTACTAATTCAGTAGATGATTTGAGAGGCCAACTACCATCCTCTGCATGCTGTTGACGCTTCTACCCAAAGTCGAATCCATTGCGCCCCCATAACATTCTTATTATACCTCATAATTCCTAAAAAACAAGTTTTTATCAGTTTGTCGCAAGGAAACTCATAGATCTTTATTCTATGGGAGGAATCACACCCTCCTTTCTTACATAGGTCTCCGATTGATTTCTAAGCGGCAAGCCGCTTAGAAACGAGCCGTGTATCAACCGGCTTATAGTAACAGCGAGAGCATCAGCTCTCGCTAGTTACAAACTTCGTCATCTTTAGTGGCGAGGTAGTTGATCAAAGGTCTCTTTACGTGAGTGAGCGGGAAAGTCCACGAACTTTAGTCGTGGGAGTATGTCAGAATGTGAAGCATGAAACCACTACAAAAACAGAATGTTCTGTTTTTGTAGTGGCCTTTAAGCTCGGGGTTGTTGACGATCTCGTTTTCTGCATTAATCTCAACCATTCTTCCATTTGAATCAAAAATAGTAAAGCATGTACGTTCATAACCAGTTTCTGAACGGTCCCATCCTAATGAATAACTCATTAATCTTCGTCCTCAAAGAGTGGAAATAGTGCATCATCTTTGTTTGTCAGTTCAATATATTCAGGGGGGACATTATCGGTTAGCCAGACCTTGTTTTTAGATAAGAAAAATTCGAACCCATCATCATGCATCTCCCCTGCTTTCACAGCCAGGACAACAGGCTTACCGTGTCGCTTCCCAACCTTAACTGCATCGTCATACGTCTTGCTCAAATGGACATGAGTCCTATTTCGCTTTTGAAGCCCATCCTTTCGGATACTTTTAACAAAGCGCTGTGCTGTTCCAT
>Ga0180433_10010655_pt1 | contig 11018 bp, 6 predicted proteins | sample SS_ome_8_FD_132980 | JGI IMG/M metagenome (GOLD analysis project Ga0180433, IMG submission 132980) | Hypersaline lake sediment archaeal communities from the Salton Sea, California, USA - SS_1_D_1 metaG | ecosystem: Environmental > Aquatic > Non-marine Saline and Alkaline > Hypersaline > Sediment...
AGAGAAACTGTTAATGCACAGAAAGCATAACGAGTACATCTTAGAAAACAGAAACCCACTTATCACAGGAAACTTTGTTTGGAGAAACGGTGTACCATTTAGCGAGGTAGATTGGATACCACATGAAAGAGGAAAATTCTTGAGATACGACTGGAATCCAAAAGACACCATAAACGAAAAGAAACTAATAGGAAGAACATTTTATCCTAAAAGTAATATATGTTGGGCATCACTTGACCCTTACGACCACATGGCGGTAAAGGATATGGGTAGAAGTTCATCCGCAGCAGGGCATATTATAACAATGAGTGCAGACTTTAACGTACCTACATTCGTTTGTCAATACCTCAACAGACCAAAAAGCCCTAACGTAATGTATAACGACATACTTAAAATGTGTGTGTACTACTCCGCCACGTTATTAACAGAGAACAATAAATCTGGTATCATAAACTTTTTTGAGGACAAGGGGCATTTAGGTTATCTTATGACAGACCCCTACGAAAAAGACGATAGAAAGATGGTGTACGGAATGAGTACAACAGGAGAAAATAGAAGGGCGCAGTTAATAGATAACTTAATTACTTACGTTTACGATTATGTAGGAGAGCAAGAAGACGGAACGTACAATACATTCCCATTCCAAGAACTAATAAAAGACATGGTTTCTTTTAACCCAGCTAAGTGGACACCTCACGATTTAACGGTATCAGCTATGCTTGCAGTAACCGCATACATGACAGGAAAAAGAAAAATAATGAGTAAGCCTGTTTACAAAGAATCAAAGTTAGACGATTGGTTTAGGGTTTACAACAAACAGCATAAGTTCGGAGGTTCAACGATATAGTGCGCTCAAATAGCGTTTTCGTACCTTTGCAAAACTGAATAGTATTCCTATGGCTAAAACAAATATCGTTAATGGCTTTCCTTCCGATTACGTACCACAATCTGTAAAAAAAGGCAGAGAGTGGAATTTGCAGATGCAAAAAGCAATTTACAACGACAAAAAAAGTCGTTCAATATGGAATGGAGACGACCAATACAACAGAATAGTAAATTTAAGAAGAGCAGCAGGCGGTGGAAAAGATATAGACAGATTTAAAAATATTGTTTCGCCAGACGGAAATTCAGCGTACTTAAACCTAAACTATAAGCAGCCATCAATAATCCCTACCATAGTAAAGAACATTGTAGGAGGTTTAACAAACCAATCACAAAGAGTAGATGTATTCGCACTTAACCCAGAAAGCAGACTAGAACACGATAAGGAATACAACAAGTTATTAGCGATTTATCAAATATCAAAGCAAGCAGACGCTGTTAGAGAAGAAACAGGCATTGACATAATGAAAGGCGTAAAGAAAGAAAACGTCTTTTCATCAGAAGAAGAAATATCTCTTTACATGAAAACCAACTACAAGCAAGCAGAGTGTATTGCACTTGAAGATGGTATTCGATTTGTGAACGAAGCAACAGATGACGAAGAGTTAAGAAAGCTACTTTACGAAGACTTAGTAGTTCTTTCTATCGCTGGAATAAGAGTTCGCTACGATGACAACGGAGATATACAAAGAGATTACATAGACCCACTACACTTAATAACATCATATACCGAAAGACCAGACTTTAAAAAGATTAAATACGCAGGTCAGATTAAGTACATGGAAATAGACGACCTTGCTGCCACAGGAAGGTTTAATGAAGCACAATTAAAAAAGATAGGACAAAGCGTTGCGGGTAAATTCAACAATTCAGTTTGGGATGAAAGTTGGGATGAGCAATACTACCCATACAAAAACTTTCAAATTAGACCTTGGGGACAATTTAAAGTAAAGGTAGTAGATGCAGAATACACCTCAACAGATGTTGTAAAGTATGAGAAAGTACCAACAAGAGGAAGTGGATTTAGGCTTGTTAAAATAAACAAAAACCCTAAAGACAAAAACAACGAGGTAATACAAAAAAGAATAAAGAACATCTACGAATCTAAATGGATAGTAGGTACAGACTACATTTACGACTACGGATTAAAAAGAGATATAGTAAGAGATAAAAACCCAGACGGAAGCTATAGCACAGACGTAGAACTTTCTTTTAAGATATATGCACCCGATATTAGGGACATGGTAAATCAATCGTTAGTAGAAAGGATAGACCCTATAGACGATGAGATTATCATAGCAAGTTTAAAGACACAAGCGTTAATGGCGCAAATGAAGCCAGAGATGTTTGCAGTAGATGTAATTAGCGCAGCCGCAGCCGCAGCCGCTTTAGGGATAAAGAATATAACACCAAGAGATTTAGATGACATAGCATCTTCTACAGGTACGTATTACTACGCATCAAGAACAGAAGACGGAAGACCTGTAAACAACGGTCAGCCCGCAGTAAGAGAATTACCAAGCGGAATGTCAAACAAGTTGGCATCACTATTAGAAGTAGTTAGATTTAACCTACAAAAAGTAGAATACTTTACAGGAGTACCTATGTCCACTATTGCAAGTCCAGACAAAGACGCATTAGTAGGAATAGAAAAAATGAAGTCCTTAGTCCGCACCACATCATTAAGGTACATACAAGACGCTTTTGAAAACATATATGGCAGAGCATCAAAAGAAGTAGCCATAATGATACAAGACAGCATAGCAAACGGAGGAAAGTTAGAAGACTACGGAATGGCTATAGGGTACACAGAGGCAAACATACTAAACATCAAAAAGCAAATAGGCTTAATGAGAATAGGTATTGGAGTAAGAGTTACCCCAGACGCATCAGAGATACAAGCATTACAAGAGCAGATAAACTACGCTTTACAAAACGGATTGATAAGACCATCAGATGCCTTGAAGGTAAGAAGGTTCGCTCAAGAAGGAAGTGTAGAAAAGGCAGAACTTTGGTTAGAAACATACGAGCGTCAATACGAAAGAGAGAAACTACAACAATCTACCGCAGCAAGTACAGCACAAGCACAGGCTCAAGCAGAAGGAGCATTAGCAATAGAACAAGCAAAAGCACAAACTAAACAGTTAGAAGCACAGCTTAAACTACAAGAGTTAAAACTTGAAAAAGCGTTAGAGTCTAAACAGTCCACACAAGACTTTGTAGAAGAAATGAAACTTCAAATGCAAAGGCTACAAGGCGACCTTGAAAAGATAAAGGTTGCCTCCGAGCAAGCGCAAGAAGCGGGAAAGAAATCAGACTCTTCTGAAAAGATACAAGGTGCATTTCCTAAAGCAACAGGAATGAGGCAGCCAAAAGTGCCAGCACCAGCGCAGGTATAAACCCCTATAAATTTAAGTGTTATATCTTTGTATCCATAAAGTTAATTTAAAGTTAAGTTATGGACAGATTATCAGAGCAATTTCTGAAAGATATGGAAGCGTCTGAGCCTAAAGAAGCTACGGAAACGCAACCACAAAAAGAAACAAAACAAGAGGCTACACCTGCGGTAGAAGCGAAGGAGCAACCAACGGAGCAGCCTAAAGATAATAAAAAGGAAGAGGAAACTCAACCAAGTTCTTTGAAAGACGAACCTAAGTCAGAGCCAACGCAAGATGACTTTGACACAAGGTTTACAGAAAGACTTCAACAAGACGGCTATGTTAGCAAGTCGGAATACGAAGAGTTAAAGGGTAAGTTAGAAACCCCGCCAACTCAAAACGAACTTATCCAAAGGATGATAGAGTTAGAGAAAAGCGGAGTAGCAATAGACAAAAACACTTTACCACAACTATTCGAGAATTTCGATAAGTACGACATAAACAAAAGTCAGGATGCACTTAACATAATGAGGCGTAAACTACGCAACGAGTTAGGTGATGAGGAAATGGCGGAGTTCAAAATAAAAAAGTCTTACGGTGCTTTATTCGATGAAGACCCAGATTCAGAAGAGTACAGAGATGCTTTAATGAGTTTGAAGATAGATTCAAAGAAAGCCCTGCAAGAGTTCAAAGAACAACAAGAGAAACTTTCCATTCCAGACCCATCCAAGAAATTAACAACAAAGGAAGAGGTGTTGCAGGAAATCAATAAAGAGGCTGAAACTCAGCGAGAGAAACTGCGAAACGCTTTTACACAGTTAGCCGAAGATGCCACAAAAGACTTTTCAAAAGTTTCTTATGACATAAAAGGCAACCAAGTTGAAGTAGAGATAGACCCAGAAGTAAAGCGCAATGTTAAAAAAGAGATTAAAAACCTCGACACATTTTTTGACAGAAACTTTATGGATGAAAAAGGGAATATCAACACGCAAGGAATTGCAGAGTTCATGCACCTTTGGTTAAACAAAGACAAAGTGTATGGAATCATCGCTGACAATTTCATGTCACAAGGAGAAGAGAAACAAGTAAAGGAACTTAAAAACTCTTCATCAGAAGGACAGAAATCATCAGCAACAGATGCTGAACCCACGTTAGCTGCACAGTTAGCTGAACAAATGGTAAAGCAAAACTTGAGGATTTATTGATAACAAAAAAACAACAAAACAAAAATTTTAAAAAATGGCTTCACCAGATTCTTTTTTCACCAGCCCTACTAACCAAGTAGGAACAACTGGCTTAAATGTACTTACCTCATCTAATGTTATTGAGGTATATGACAAAGCAACCCCAGACGTACAGGCACAATTAGGTATGCCTTTCGGTTCTGAGGACTTAGGTATCATGCAACTTTTAGAAGAGGCAGGACAAACTGAAAGTGCAGTATTCGGAAACGAGTATGTTCACTTTGAGCAAGGTAGAATTAGAGACTTAGTAAAATCAAGCGGTGCGGGTACTGACAACTCAACAAACGTATCTTTCACTGTTTCTACTACTTCTTCTGTACCAGCAGGTTCTCCACTTCAAACATGGTATGCTAACCCAACATCAGCAACTACTGTAAACAACGTAAGAATTGGAGATGTACTTTGGGTTCCTCGTTCTGGCGGAAATGCTTACGAAACTAAAGTAACAAATATCTCTGGACAAACAGTAACCGTTGTTCCTGTAAAAGTTTACGATACTAACTTAGCTACTGACTGTGCTGCTATCGCAAGCGCAATTGACGCTAACACTGAAATGTTCGTAGGTGGTAACGCTTGGGCAGAAGGTACTGGACAACCAACTTCAAGAGACGTTAAGACATATAAATATACCAACTTCATCCAAACTTTCAAGGAAACTTACAAAGTGAACGGTGCTACTTTAGGTCAAATGGCAGCTATCGAAATGCCAAATGGTGCTAAGTATTGGTACATTCAAGGTATCCTTAACGCAAGAAGAAACTTCGAGCAACAAATCGAAGCGCAATTGTTAGCAGGTAGCAAGATTGATACTACTTCATCTGTATTTGACGAAACATTCAAAACAGAAGGTCTTATCACCTCTATGCAACAATACGCTAACTCTGAGTCTTACACAGTAGGTTCTTTTTCACTTACCGACATCGACAGCGGTATCTCTAAATTGAAAAAGTACAGAGGAGCATCTGAAAACTTATTCGTAGCAGGTAACGGATTAATCACCGAAGTTGACGACATCATCAGAACTTCTGAGGGTATGAAAGCAGGTGGTATCCAATACGCAGGTATCGGAGGTTCAGACAGAGCAGTAAGATTCGGTTTCGATTCATTTACTCGTTCAGGTGTAACTTTCCACTACAAGTCTTTACAAGCGTTTGATGACCCAACAATGTTTGGAGCAACTAACTCTTCTTACAAAGATTTAGGATTAGTTTTACCAACAGGAAACACTACCTCTTACGACTACGGAAGAAGTGCTATTTCAGTTCCTACCATGAGAATGGTTTACTTAGATGTAGAAGGAGAGCAAATGGGCTACAAAGAGTGGTTAGATGGAACAGCAGGTGCAGTTTCAATCGGAGAAAATGACGTACAAGCTGTTTATATGAGAAAACGTGCAGGTCTAGAAGTATTTGGGCTTAACCGTTTTTTACTTTTCACAGCAGTCTAAACTAATTGACAATCAAACAATTAAGGCGAGTTTTTACTCGCCTTTTTTGTTCATGCCTACTATTTAAACTAAACCCCTACTTTGTTAAAAGGCGGGGTTTTTTTATTGACTTATCTTTGTACCAAAGTTAATTTTAAATACAATACAACAATGAAAAAGAAAGACTTTACGGTGTTTCAAATCACCGAACCAAACACAGGTGGAACAATAGAAGAAATGAGGTTTCCACCATCAAGAACAATCCAGCCACTACAAGAAGTTTTAGATGAAAAAGGAGAAAGACGTTTAATACGTTACATTCCTACAGAAAAGTCTATTTATGTAGATGAGCAAAAGACACCATTTTCTTGGGATGATTACAAAATCGGCAAGGGAGTAAGATTACAAAAGCCAGAGTTTGTTGACGGATACATGATTGTAAACCACAGTCAGAAAAGATTGTTAGAGTTTATGAAGGCGGCAAAGAACAACATAGTAAACGCTAAAAACAATGATGTAAGAAGTTGGACATACTTTGAAATAGACCTTGAGGCAGAAAACAAAGAAGAGTTAGAAGTTCTTGAAAGGTTTGCAGGAATACAAGAAAAGATATTCCACATGACAAAAGAAGACGCTATGTCTTTAATTGTTCTTTACGGAGTGCCTGTAGAAACAGCAAGAGAAGAAACATTAAACTCCATGAGAATGTTCCTTATCAGAAAAGCAGAGGAAGACATGGATAAGTTTGAATCGTTCCTTACAGACGATATGAACAACTATAAGTTCGAGGTTATCGAAGCTATGAACTTAGGTATTCTTGTTAAACAAGGAAACATCATCAAATGGGAAGATGGAAACAGAGCGTCAACAGCACCAGAAGGTCAAGACCCTATTGATATTTTAGCAGAGAAAATGTTAGTTGATAAGAACCTAACAGACGCAATCAGAAGAAGGATTAAGATTAGAAAAGGCGGGTACGACAGTATCAAGAGTCAAGAAGAAATAATCGAAACCTCTGTTGATGTGTTAGAAGGTCTTACAAAAGACGAGTTAGTTGACAAGATAATCGAAATGAATAAAGAAGGGCATAAACTTTTCGATAGAAAGGGTGCGGTATTTCATTTAAACGAGCAGCAACTAAAGTTAGAAGACTCTGAACATAGAGGCGGATATGACGCTGCAAGGGAATATTTGTTAGACCCAGAGGGTATTGATGCCTTTGAGCAGTTAAAAGCTAAACTGATACTTACCCTAAACGGATAATAAAAGTATCCACATATCACCATAAAGAAAGCCCCGATAATTGTTCGGGGTTTTTCTTTTTTGTATCTTTGCACAATAATCAGCAAAGAGTAAAAAATGGCAGCACCTGTAAACGTAGAGTTACTAACTAACGGTCAGTTAAAGTGGCAGTTTGACTTATCTGCAAACACACCTAAATTCACTTTTGAAGACGAAACAGATTGGGCTACCGCATTTAGTGGTACAGCAAATTCAGACTACTATTGGTCTTTTAAACTTACCGTAAACAGCGAGAGTACACCAACCTACGACAATCTAATTACATCCACTACTTTAGCGGATTGGGATGGCTCAAATGGGCAAGCAGACATAGAAAGAACAAACGGTGCTACAAGGGCTGATAGTATTACCACCCCAATCAACCTTCCGTTAAATTCAGACGGAACATTAGTAGAGGGTACATACGAATTATCATACTCTATATTTTACTCTGATGTTACTTTAGGAGGTGGTAATCAACTTGTGAATGTAGGTTACGTAACAATGGACATTCAGTACGATAAGGTAAGTGGTGATGTTCAAGTAGAGATAGACCTTAACCCGAACGCACCAAGTTTCCAAGCTACTGATAACACTAATTATGTTCAGAATAGCAAGACACCAACCTCAACTACATTTCCAAATAGCTACAGGTTAAAGATATTTGCTCCAGCAGACGCTAATAAAAACCCAAGTCAAACAACCGCAACATCACTTACATTAGGTGCTAATCAATTCTACACAGGAGAACAAGTTACAGAGTTGCAATCAAAAGTAACCTACGATTACTCAAGCAATATATTAACAAGTGCTACAAATGACTTTACAAGCGGTAATCTAACAGTAGAAGTTATAGACTTAATAGAAGATGAAGAAAGGTCAATAGTTCAAGACCCTACAGGATTATGTACTATTTATTGTTGCATAGAAGAGTTTGAAGACAGAATGAACGCAGCTAAGACATCGGGTAAAGTTGCAGAGTATCAAACAATGTCGCAAAAGGCAGGTCTAATTGATTTTTATGTAAACTTGATTAGGTCAGCATATAACTGTGCAAGTGTAAATACAGATAACCTAAACCACTACATAGCGCAAATAAAAGACCTTACAGACTGCGATAACTGCACAAGCTGTTCGGGTAACACCCCAACTGTAAGAAGTGCCTTATCAAGCGCAAGTGTATCGTTAGGAAATGTAATACAATACACAACAGACTCAAGTTCACCCGCAGCAACATACACAGATATAGACTTAATTGGTAAGACATACTCATCAACACAACAGGACTTTATAGTATTTGTGGATGGTAACAAGGATAATGTAACATTTAATTCCACAACAGGAACAATAACATATTCCACAACCCCATCACCAAGCGTGTTAATAGAAATTGTAATTTTAAAATAAGACATGAAAAGAATAGTTTTATTTCTTTTTCTGGTAATCTCTACATTATCGGGATACTCACAGATAGTAAGAAATCAATCTTACGATTGGAAGAACATTCAAATATTTTCCGACAGCGTTAAGATGGATAGCTTATATGGTAGTGGGACTATTTTAAAAATAGATGAAAACGGGTACATATATAAAGGTGCAGGGACTCAAGACACATCTATTAATATCTCACAAGTTTTAGGATTACAAGATAGTCTTAATGCAAAGCAGAATATAATTTTTGCTGGGGATAGTATAACTATAAGAAACGATAGTATATTTTGGAATGGTGTAGCAGTTAATGGTGTTAGCGGTCTTATAGATAGTTTAAACGCAAAGCAAGACCTATTGACAGCAGGCAACTACATATTGATAACTAACGACACAATAAGCGTATCTCCAATACCTGTAACATTTATCACTGGTGCGTTAGATAGCATTAATACAAAGCAAGACATACTTGTAGCAGGAACAAATATCACAATATCAAACGATACTATAAATGCAAGTACATCTACAGATAGCGATTGGACAGTAAACGGAAACTATGTTTATAATACAACAGACAGTATTGGAATAGGAACGGTAACACCAACAATGAACTTAGACATATCTGGTAGAACAAATATGTCAAACGCAAACACAACACTTACCGTAACAAATACAGGAGGTTCTCCTGCAATAAATGTTATATCTACAGTAGTTGGTGATGCTTTAAGAATAAACAATTATAGTGTAGATAGTGTATCTAACGATGCTACATTGGTAGGTGATGACCCTAACGACATAGTAACAGAGCAAGCAGTCAAAGGATATGTAGATGAAAGAATATTAAACGACACAAGAGTTTCTTGGGCAGCAGATGTAGATACAAGTGCAAGGGTTAATGGATTTGTTCTTAAATGGAATGGCTCAACAAAAACACACTTTTACGACACAGCAGGAACAGGTGGTGGAGGAAGCACATATTTCGCAGGAGCAGGACTTGAATTATCAGCAAATGTATTCTCAATAGGTGATGACAGTGTAAAAACAAGCATGATACAAAACGATGCCGTAACTTATGCTAAGATACAGAATGTAGGAGGGAATAGCGTGTTAGCAAGGACAGCATCTGGTAGTGGTAATTTATCAGAAGTTAGTTTAAGCGCAAGTCAATTATTAGGAAGAGGAAGTTCTGGTAACGTAGCCGCAATAAGTTTAGGGAGTGGATTAACAATGAGTGGCACTACAATTTCCGCCACAAACACAGGGGATATAACAAGTGTTACGGGTGGCAACGGCTTAACTGGTGCTGCAAGTTCTGGAGATGCTACAATATCAATGGGTACACCAAGCACGATAACAGCTTACACTACGAACTCTGTAACATCAACATCACATACACATGAATTAGACGCCTCTGCACTCCAAGCTAATTCAAGAAGTTATTATCTTGATACAGCAAGATTAGGAGATGACCGATTTACAGATAGAGTAGATATAACAACACAAGAAAAGGTTATATGCTTTACAATGGGGCAAGATATAGATAGTGTAAGATTAAGTACAGGTTATTACGATGTTTCCGCAAATGTCGTTATACGTGCAGTAAACGATGATACATTAGCTGGAAACGCAACAGTAGGGGCTAAGGTACAAACATACGTTGTTAAAATATACAAGGTTGATGATGTTCAAACACTTGGTAATCCACTAACTGGAAGTGCTACGCTTATAGAATCCTCAGTTGTTAAAGGAAATATGATTTCTATAAAAGACGGTGATGGGAATGTTATAGAAGATACTTTAAGTTTAACACTATCATCTTTACCCGCAAAATCAAGATTAACAGATGGATTTTTTTATGCTGCAACAATATCCGCACATTATGGAGGTGTAAGAGATTTTGTCCTACATAAAAACGCTGTAATGAGAATAGAACAATCTATTTCTTATGATAGCGAAAGAGAACAAGAATTTGAATAATGGCAATAAACGTAAACTTTGTAAAGACATCTGTAGAATTAATAAGTAACAAAGTCCAATCGACAGGGCAGATTACTATTGATAATCTTAATAACGCTTTTAAGATAGCTCAGTTAGATGAGGTAAAGGCTCAGATGAATACCTATGAAGAGGGTATAATGACATCAGACAACCTATCTGACCTAAAGAGAACTAAGTCTATACAAGTTTCTAATACAGGCTTTGTAACAGAACCAAGCGACTACTTTTATTTTTCAGCCGCAAGAATAAAGTACTACTTAGATAACGTGCCATACGAGGCAGACATAGACATAATAAAAGAAACAGAATTAGGGTTAAGGTTTAACTCACAAATAAACCCTATATCAAAAAGGTTTCCTGTATTGTTATTAAGAAGTGGAG
>Ga0180433_10010656_pt1 | contig 11018 bp, 11 predicted proteins | sample SS_ome_8_FD_132980 | JGI IMG/M metagenome (GOLD analysis project Ga0180433, IMG submission 132980) | Hypersaline lake sediment archaeal communities from the Salton Sea, California, USA - SS_1_D_1 metaG | ecosystem: Environmental > Aquatic > Non-marine Saline and Alkaline > Hypersaline >...
GATGAAATGCCCAAAGGATTTTGAATGTATCGACTCCGGCTTCACTGTTCTTTGTCATCCAAGAGATATTGAACTAGAACTATTTCTAGAGTGCTGGCAAGAAAAGCCAGTTGGTTGCCAATTCTTACTGCCTTTGGGATACACACACATTTGTCGATGTCCTCTTCCTCTGTACATTTACAAGGAATCAGCATTTCATTGTGTGCCCTAATTCTGGATATACCATGCACTGAATCCCAAAACCCCCTTTCTGACAGGTGGAGGCAGGCTGTTTGGATTTACTTCACCCTTGATCTCAAAGCTCCGATTGTCACTTGCTTCACTCCACAAATCGAATCTGAGAGCACAGATCTCATTATTCTGCCGCTGGAGGATCAGAATACCGGCGCAGCAGCTCTCATTTGAACATATCGACTCAAAAAGCGAAGAAGACTACTCCCTCACTACCCTACCCTAAGAGCCTGGGCAGATGGTGCTGGGTAGTGTAATCATGGGCTTGTACAGTTAGAGCAGGCACGATATCTCCCCAAATCCCAACATATACAGAGAAAAGTTTTCTTCTGTTTAGTTCGTCATATTTCTCATTTTTTGAGAATTAGTTTACCCATTCTAGGGCCGCCCCACTAACTGGATATTTCACAACCACTTCATAATATTTCTAATTTGCGTCTTCTCCGGCCCTGGCACAGTGCTTGATGAAAAGATGAGTGCTCACGGAGAACTATGAGATTCCCATGAATACTGTAAACAGTGTCTCGCCTGGCGTCGTAAAGGAGTTGCTTCCCATTGAACCCACGCCTTCTTTTGTAAAGCCCGAGGCATCATTTATTCATCGCTTAGTCACTGCTTTACTGCCCAATATCTACCAGATCAGGATGAACTTTTTGTCGCTGAAGGTGGCGGAGATCAACGGTGAAAGGGCAGAAAATGATTATGGGGATTATCTGCAGTACCCAAATGCAGATATCGAGGCATTGGCGTGGAGCGTCGTAGAGCCATCCGATACCAACGACGAAAAGGCTTATAAAATTCTGCGATGGGTACAAGACAACATAGCGTATAAGTCTGATATGGAGGGTTATGGAATCTCAGAGCTGTGGGTCTTTCCCACGGTCGTTGTCAAAAGAGGCTATGGCGATTGCGAGGATGGCGCCTTTCTTATTCACAGTCTTATGCTCAATGCAGGCATACCATGGGATCGTGTACGAACCTATGGTGGTATTGTTGTTGTTGGCGTAGGAGCATCAACAGGGGGGCATGGCTGGACTGCTTACAAGAGGGAGATCGACGACGAATGGGTGGTATTGGATTGGAGCTACTATCCGAGTGAAGAACCGATCAGTGGGCGCGTCCCCATGAGGAACGATTTGAGATACATTGACGATTACTTCTATGTCAACTTGGTCGAAACAGTTGATTCTCCCCTTGCCAACAATGTGAGGTTTCCTCCCGCACTCGCAGAATACGGCAAGAGACTCTCCTTTTTATATGCTAAAGGACAGAGAGTCGATACCTGTGTGTAGCCTCACTTTGCCAAGCGGATTTGAACACGTTCTTCAGTTGCTTGAGCATCTCTTATCTCGCAGGCATCGTTATTCTGTCTTTAGCGATTCCAAACGGGAGGTAGGCTCTAAGAGAACCTGTATCAGCGCTGAGCCATGTGGTACGGGGGACACCGGGACATCGTCCCGCAAGGGCAACTTTCACAGCTTTAAAATAAAATATGGCTTTTGCATCTTATTGTGTTGACATTTTCCTGGTCTTCATATACAAGAAAAATGGCTTGATGATCTTTTCATTGAAGCCTCCTTTTTAAGGCCCCTGGTGAATGCCTTCACCAGGGGCTTTCTTTATGCAACATTAGGGTTTACTTTCAGTCCTCACAAGTGGCATGTCTTTTCTCAATCTATAACCAGAAGTACCCAATACTCGGGTAACAGTTTTTAGCCTTCTTCTTGCTAACTACTTAAAAAATTTACCATTTGTTCCGTTAGCCTTGCCTGGCATGATGCTTGAAACGTTCGCTGATAGATAGCTCCATTCCAGACGAAGGAGAGGGCATGAGACTTTTGCTGATCGCCTTATTCTCTGTGTTGGTGGGCATTGTTATAGGAACGTTGCTGAGTCAGGGCGTGATAAACGTATTCCCTCCACAAACAGAATTGTTAACCATCGCTGACGACTACGTCTTCCTGGGTTAATGGCGATGATGGGCACTATATTGGATTGTTCGAACTGTTACTTGCGCTTGCCTTTGAGTTCACGCTCAACCGACGATAGTTCTTTGCCTATTCTTTTCAATCCCCTCAAGATATCCTGAACCCCTTCCCTGATTTCTGTCTCGAGGGCGGCTCTCTTCTTTTTCGGTTTTAGAAGGTAATTCGCTATAGCTTGCTCAAGCTCCGCCATTTCGCCGTTTGCCATCTGTGTTACCCCTTTCATGTCATCATGATAAACCCTGGTGTTGCATAAAAAATATGACAAAAGGTTTTCAAAAACAGTAACGGCTTGTCTTTTCGGTTGTTACGAGCGATCTTGAGGAATCAACGATTAGTGATGTTAAGGAAACATCAAAAAGACGGCCATATTTTTTATTCTATGGGAAAGTCAAATATACCCCATTTCCATTGTTGCCAAGGGTTCGGCGTACTTTACTACAACCTCACCCTTGGACGCCTGGGATCTCGGGCATCCTCGACTTTTACAACGTCAGAGTAAACATTGCCCACACCCAATTGCTCAAGCTGGACGTGTACTTTCGTCTCTACTGCCATCGCTTAAGGCGTTGAACCCGAAAATCATCCAGGGATGATCTGACGCGAATGGCCGAACCTATGTGCCGCTTCGATGTCAAAAACGAATTGCCCGAGGAGGTGCTGATTACTATTTCGATTTGTCCCCCTCGTTCGGCCACGATACCCTGACAGTGGTTCCTGACCCCGGGGAGGATTCAATGGAAAAAGACCCCCCTGAAAGCTCGGCTCGCTCCTTCATATTGGCAATGCCAACCCCTCTGTCGCCACTCTTAAGAGAGTAAATACTTTGAAAATCGAATCCTTGACCATTGTCCTGTACCGCGAAATCCAGTCTGTCCCCTGTTCGACTTAAAGAAACACTCACAAGATCTGACTTGCTGTACTTGGCGACATTGTTGAGGGCTTCCTGCAAAATCCTGAAAATGACAATTTTGAGTGACTCAGGAACATCGTTCTCTTCTATCTCGATTTGTTTTTCCACGCGAATGTCTGAATAGACTTTCTCAAATTGCCTGCAAAACCAAGAAATGGTTACGAGGATTCCCAGATCATCCAGCAAGGAGGGCCGTAAGTCCGTGTGAATTCTTCGGACCTCTTCACCGGACTGCTGAACCAGGGGGACGAGTGCTTCCAGCAATTCAATACTCTCTTGATCCATGTTTTGACGTATTTTTTCAAGGGTATTTTCCAAGCCGAACTTGATGGCTACCAGAGATTGTCCAATACTATCATGAAGTTCGCGAGCAATTGTCTTTCTTTCCGTTTCTTGGATGCTGATGAGCTGGGCAGACAGGCGTCGAAGCTCTGCCTTGGCTCGCAGCGACATGATACCATAGGAAAGGTCATCGGCTAGATTTGACAATAAGCGCACTTCCTCTGCATCAAACGCATCAGGCTCGACTGCATAGATGTTCAGGGCACCGATGCTTTGATGCTCAGCAATAAGGGGCAGTGCAATGGATGAAGCATACCCACGTTCGCTTGCCGCCTCGCACCACGGAGCAAAATCAGGATCCTCTGTAATGTTTCTCGCAATGGAGGGCTTCTTCATCCTGATAGCCTTGCCGGTAGGTCCGCGACCTCTTTCAGTGTCAGCCCAGGTGATATTGGCTGTTTCCAAATACCCATCCTCGAATCCTTTCTGAGCCACTGGACGCACGGTTTTGTCTTGGTCTAGTTCAGCAAAACCGACCCACGCGAAACGGTATCCTCCATCTTCCACGAGGATTCGGCAAGCCTCGTTCATGAATCCAAATTCGCCTGAAGCATGGATCAACACCTCGTTGCAATTGCTAAGGACTCTTAGCGCTCTATTCACTCTTTGCAACGCCTTTTCTGCCTCCTTGCCCTCAGTAACGTCAACCATGGTCGTCCGGACACTAACCACATTGCCTTCGCTGTCGTATTCAAGCACGTCATCAATAGAAACATAAATCCTTGAGCCATCCTTCTTGACATACATCCTGTTGTCATGTCTTGGGACCTTGTTACCCCTTAACTTCAGTTGAAACCTTTCTTCAGCCTCCGAGCGCTGCTCTGGGAGTATAAAGTCAAAGATAGGTCTACCAAGCATTTCTTCTTTTGAATATCCAAGCATTCTTGTTTCAGTCTGATTTACCTGTGTGACAATCCCCTTGGTATCAACTGTATGATAAGACACAGGGGCATCATCCCACAATGCCATGAATCGCCGTCGGCTTTCTGTCAATGCCTCCTCCGACCGCTTTCGAATGGCTATTTCTCGCCTCAATAGCTCATTGGCGGTGACTACTTCCAGGGTGCGCTCCTCCACGCGTTGTTCTAGTTCATCATGGGCCTTTTGCAACTGGTCTTCCGCCTGCTTGCGATGAGAAATGTCCCTCATTGCCGCCACCCTGAGCATACGTTCCTGACATCCCATGGGCTTAGCATGAATCTCAATCGGGAATTTTGTTCCGTCTTTTTTTAACCCTAAAACTTCATAAGATGTTGTGACGCCTGAGTTGATCTGTTCTCTAATGAAATCGACAGACTCAGGGGCTATAATCATTGGAATCATCTGCTTGTCAATTAATTCATCTGGCTTATATCCAAACATTTCAAAAAATTGATCATTTGCCCTTAAAACAATGCCCCTCTCATGAATGACTATTCCTTCAAAAGTCGCCTCTGAAAGGCAGCGAAGCCGCTCTTCGCTTTCTCGCAGTGCCTCCTCTGCCTTCTGTCGACTAATGGCCTCAATTTCCAGCGCTTTGACCCGTTGTTCCAATTCTCCATATTTTAACTTTCTGGTCATTGGCGCAACTTCCCTCCCATCGGTGCTAGAATAAGAAGGGCCCCAAATAAAAGGATCCATCAAACATTGAAGACCCTGCGGCAAGCTGCAGGGAATCTTCGACCGTAAGAAACAATACTAATTTTATATACACTCGCTAACCCCGCTGCAAGCAGCGGGGAATGCGCTCGCTTAATCGGTTCAATGCAGCCTTCATCCGTACTGCGGCAGGCCCGCTTAGATTCTATGCGGCCCGCTTTCATATCCCCAGGCTAGGGGTGAACACTGGCATTACGACCCTGCAGGTTCAAGCCCTCCTAGTGCTTTCTCGAAGGCCTGAAGGGCCTTTTCACTACGCAGGGCAAAGCGCACCCGCTCCATTTGAGGGTGTTCCCGCAGGAACCCAATCACGGTGCGCAAGGCCACGGGAGCCGCTTCTTCCAAGGGATAACTGTAGACCCCTGTGCTAATGGAGGGAAAGGCCACCGACCGGATCCCTTTGTCCCTGGCGACTTCAAGGCTCCTTCGATAGGCACTTTTAAGCAGGCCCTCTGTTCGAGGATTGGAACCTCGGTACACGGGTCCTACCGTATGGATGACATACTTGGCTTTAAGTTGATAGCCTCGGGTGATGACTGCATCACCCGTCTCGCAGCCACCAAGGGTGCGGCACTCAGCCAAGAGCTCAGGACCCGCTGCCCTGTGGATGGCTCCATCCACGCCTCCGCCACCGAGAAGACTCCGATTGGCTGCGTTGACGATAGCCTCGGTATCCTGCTGAGTAATATCTCCCTGTACCAGTTCCAGTACCGCGGCTCCGATCTTAAGTTTCATCATGTCAGCCCTCCCATTCATCTCTCATTGTATCCCAAATTCTGGTGTCACATATAATACTGCGAGGAGCACCATATTGTCCGCACGTTCAGCCTGTATATGACTGTTCGAACCATAGCACTGTGATAAAGTGAACTTTTTTCCTTAATTGATCGCAATCAAAATGAAAAAGAGGGGTAATATTTTAAAATAGTGATCACTTTTGTTATGTTTTCCAAAATTCAATATGTCTTCTATTCTGCCTAGGCTCATTGATTATCTGCTTCTTCGATGGCGGCGATTTTCATGGTCCATCATAAATTTTCAAGTTGATTCGCTTTGTATTATTCTATATGAGCGTGTTTCAATTTTCTATAGACTGACGAGAGTGCAGGGCTAAATGATTCCCCTAAAAGACGAGAATCCATCCAAGACCATCCCCATCGTCAACACCTGCCTGATCTTGACCAACTTTTCTGTTTTTGTCTATCAAAATTTTTTCGTGCCCGGAGGGGCTGAGCCCCTGATACTGCGTTTGGGGTTCATTCCCTATGAGGTGATCAACGCCGTGGATATGGATCCCAAGAATCTGGTGCCCCTACCCTTGACCCTTTTGACGTCCATGTTTATCCATGGAGGCTGGCTTCATCTGCTTGGTAATATGCTCTATCTGTGGATATTCGGAGACAATGTCGAGGACACATTGGGTCATATAAAATATTTGTGTTTCTACATCATGTGTGGAGTCATGGCGTCTTTAACACATGCGTTTATAAACCTCCATTCACAGGTTCCAGCCGTGGGGGCGAGTGGCGCCATAGCAGGGGTTCTTGGTGCATACATGTTTCTTTTCCCAAAATCCCGCATTAGAACGGCTTTGATATTACTGGTTTTTGTACGGGTGGTTAGTATTCCGGCGGTCATCCTACTTGGTTACTGGATCTTGATCCAAATATTGAGCGGGGTGACTGAGCTTAGATCACTGACACGAACCGGTATCGCTTGGTTTGCTCACGTAGGTGGATTTGTGGCTGGATTCATCCTGGTTATTATGATGAGAAAACAAAGGGGAAGAAGGGCCTCTCTAAGGAGATAGTGATTTTCTGGCAATCGGTATAGCCCTTGGGACGTACATCTTGGCAGGAATCAAAAAAACGTGTGCCGGGCGGGCTATGACCCAGCACACGTTTTCGCTTCATCATGGTTGGCTTTTGACTTCGATCTTTTTTGCCTTGGCAGTCTCGGATTTGGGAAGTGTTATTTCAAGGACGCCTTCCTTATACGTTGCATCCACCTTGTTCGTGTCAACTTCAACGGGCAGTGGAATGGTCCTAGAAAAAGCGCCATAGCGTCTTTCAGCCGTATAATAGTGCTCGTTTTTGTCTTCCTTTTCCTGCCGTTTTTCCCCTTTGATTGTGAGAACGCCGTCTGACAGGCTAATGTCGATGTCCTTCTTCTCCATGCCTGGAACTTCAGCCTTCACAATCAACTCCTTTTCGGTTTCAGACACGTCAAAGGCAGGCATAAACTCCCTCTCCTCACATAACAGGGTCGGTAGATCAAAATCCTCAAAGAAACGTCCCAAGTCCAGGTTTGGACGTCCAAACACCCCATGTCGTCTTAGTATTGGTATTAGAGCGGTCATGTCAGGTACCTCCTTTCAGGGTTATCAAACGTATACACTGTGCGTCTCTTGACCAAACAGATAGTCACTATGATTGCCATGTCAAGGGTTCGTCCGGATTCAAAAAATCAAATATTCAATAAACAGTGAATATCTCTTGACAATACTATTTCAAACTCTTAGCATAACAATCTACTAAGGGGAGCATAATATGGTTTGCTTGTTGACGGCTCTCTGTTGAACCTGCACATGACTGTTCGAACAACAGCCCTGTGACGACGTAGACTATTTTATGCTCCCCTTAGTAATTGATGTTTCTTGGGAGGAGGATCATGAATAAAGCGGATCTCATAGAGGCCCTACAAAAGGAAACGGGGCTCACAAGAGCAAAAGCCACGCAAGTCGTTGACCTGTTCTTCGATCATATGACTCAGGCCCTTGCAAGGGGTGACAGGGTGGAGATCCGGGGGCTTTGCAGCATTTTTGTAAAGCAATACAAGGCATATAACGCTAGGAACCCCAGGACCCGCGAAGCTGTCCAAGTACCACCGAAAAAACTACCCTTTTTCAAGTGTGGCAAGGAACTGAAAGAAAGGGTTGATTATAAGTAAACCAAAACCCAAACATGGAGGAAAGCGATCATGGTAAAACTGAAGAAAGATCTCCAGGCGGTTACCAGGGAACTTAAGGCACTCACCAAGAAAACGGAAAGGCTGATGAAGGCGGCAGACAAGCTCGAGAAGGCAAAGACTGCCAAGAAACCAAAGGTGAAGACCAAGGCCAAGGCGAAGCCCACAAGAAAGGCCGTTGCCAAGAAAACCACGGCCAGGAAGAAAGCTCCTGCCAAGAAGAAAGCCAAGAAGCCGACCGCTACAGATCAGGTACTGCAAATCATCAAAAGGTCGAAAAAGGGCGTTGATGTCCCCACATTAATGAAAAAAACGGGGTTTGACGAGAAGAAGGTGAGAAATATTGTTGCCAGGGCGTTCAGCCAGAAGAAGATAAAGAGAACGGGTAGGGGCGCTTATGCGGGGGCCTAAAGGGTCCTACTTTGGCAATGTTGCACCTTCATTGAGTCAAGAGCCAGCCTGCGAGCTTGTATCATGGCATGGCCCTCGAGAGCTTGATGCCGTTACATCTCTAGCTCGTTTCCATCCATAAATGGCCCTTTTCCGCAATCTCGGCATCAATCTGCGGGATCGCTTGTGCGACGTACCTCGGTACGCCTCCGCGCTATCCCTTGATTTTCTTGACCTTGCGAAAAATTGCTCATTTCTGAACCGATTAAGCGAGCGCATTCCCCGCTGCTTGCAGCGGGGTTAGCGAGCGTATATAAAATTAGTATTGTTCCTTACGGTCGAAGATTCCCTGCAGCTTGCTGCAGGGTCTTCAATTGGAAACTGCTGCCGCGCCCATTGATAGGACAGTGTTTTGTAGATGGGCTCTAGCTCCTATTTGAAGATCCTTAGAGTCGCGATAAATCAGGACGGGGTTGATGCTCGTTTTTTGGGTTCAATGCCCGAATCATGACTAAACAAGCGTCTCTCCTTGTTTACGGCCCAGGGACAACATGGGACACGTACAGGCCTCAATTGAGGCTTATGTTTTTTTTCAGGGCAGAGCCGCGGACGGAGATTTGCTCATGGGATTGCTTTCCGAAGTGCTTGATCAATGACTTCCATGGCCAACACGTCATCGAGATTGTAGCGGAGAATCTCCTCGTTTCCGCTTTCCAACCACTCTTTGTACCACACCTCAGAGTTGAGGCCGCCGGCATCATCTGCTGACCATGTAAAACCGAACACCGGCTTACTGCTTAATGCCATAGCTGAAGACCGGCAGGGCGAAATGGCCCTTTACGAACCGGCACTGGTCTACGAGGTTTTTCCCAAGTTGATGCCAGCCTAAAGGATTGCCGCCGTATCCGTCAGAAGAACGCCCTGGTGGATCCAAGGGTGTCCTTCATTCATCAGGGTCAAGGTGCTTTCAAAGCCAGCCTTCCCGTACTTCCCATCCCATCTTGGCTCAACCACCTCTGGCAGGGAGGAAACACACTGGCGTTCATAGGCCATACCCCGTTCAAACTGGAGGAGCATCCCGGCCTCCGGCCAGCGCTTTTCCAAGGGATCACCGTAGCACTGCAGGTAAAAAGCGTGCAGGCACCTTGATGCTCTTGCAATGGCCGTTGAACTGATGCGCGTTTTGTATGTCATTGGTTTGAGTCCTAAAAAGACTTGCGCCAACTAACCAGGCTTTTCAAAATAACCTGCACATCCGATGAGGCCTGACGCCATGCTCTTGACCCGTCAATCATCCGGGCTAGTCGTTGTCACGACCTACAGGGCGGCGCATCTGCTTGATTCGGCTGCGATGCCGTTTTGCCTCAAGCTTCCGTTTTTTGGATGCACTGGAGGGCTTTGTTTTAATGCGGGGTTTGGGTCTTTCAGCGGCTTTGCGCACAAGAGCCATGAGACGATCCAAAGCATCTTGCCGATTCCGGTCTTGGGTACGAAACCGTTTGGCCTCAATGATAAGCATCCCGTCGTCAGTGATTTTTCTACCTCCCAGGGAGACCAAACGGGCACGAACGTCATTTGGCAGACTGGGGGAATGCTTCACATCAAAGCGAAGCTGAACCGCCGTGGCCACTTTGTTGACATTCTGCCCTCCAGGTCCAGAGGCCCTGATGAAATCAAGGGTGATCTCATCTTCATTAATGGCAATCAATGGGGTAACAGAAATCATAGGCATAGATTCTGGTAACACGCGCGCATTGAGATAGGGGAGAGCTTTCCAAGGTTATGAAATAATTCTCATAGGGCTCGATCCTATCCATGGGCCTCTACTGGCAGCACAATATTTTTCGTACGTTGACAAGCCCTGTGGCGCCGGTCAGCCCTAGAATAGCACGTCCTCTTGATTCCCCCCGGCTATTTGAGCTTTTTGCTGATTTCCTCCCAGTCTTTCACCTTCTCTGCATCGTCCACTGCCTCGAAACTGAAGGAGAGGGGCTGATGTGCTTTGGCAGATTCGATGACCCTTGGGCCTGCAATGATGGCCTTGATCCTCAAATCCTTTTCAGCGATCTCATCAAATATGGCCCCCTCGCTCCAAGGAATGAGAGGCAATGCTTCGAACTCATTCTCCTTCAGCCATGCCTTTATGACTCTCATCCCGACAAACCCTGTTTGCAGAAAAACAATGGGAAATCTCTTGTGGATCTCCCCAATGGCCTTCTGGCTCCCTGCCTTTGGCGTTAATGAGAATAGGCTTTCTAACAGGCTAGCCTGAACATCAACAAAGACAATGTTTGATCCTCTTTTTACAGAAAGAAGTAGCCCTGTATCTTCGTCCTCGGCCGAAGTGACTCTTATTTGATGGAGGCCGGTTCTGGCTGGGGTAAACGGTTTGAACGCAACACCATCACCCCCTGAAAGGGTCTTGCCAATAGACTTGCCGTCAACAAAAAACTCGACGAGCTCACCACCTTGGCTAAAGAGTCTTCCCCTTGTTTCAGCTCTCAGCATGAGCTTCTGGCCTTTGAGTCCCATGGTGTCATGGGCGATCACAC
>Ga0180433_10010657_pt1 | contig 11017 bp, 11 predicted proteins | sample SS_ome_8_FD_132980 | JGI IMG/M metagenome (GOLD analysis project Ga0180433, IMG submission 132980) | Hypersaline lake sediment archaeal communities from the Salton Sea, California, USA - SS_1_D_1 metaG | ecosystem: Environmental > Aquatic > Non-marine Saline and Alkaline > Hypersaline >...
AAAACAAGAGAAAACAAGAAAAACACGCCCAGACTAGGATTCGAACCTAGGCACCCCGAAGGGTCACGCTCTCCAAGCGTGTGCGTTAACCACTCCGCCATCTGGGCTTAAATAATCTAAAAGAAGTAGATTTTTAAATATTAAGTTTTTCACAGATTTTCTTAATCTCAGTTGAAATTTCTTCTACTGATTTTGTGCCATCTACAATAAATATTTTATTTGGGAAAAGTTTTGCTAATTCTAGATACTTCTGCCTGACTTTTTTTTGGAAGTTAAGATTTGCTTCAAATTTTTGCTCATCTCTGCTGTCTTTTTTCATTCTTTCAGCTGCTATTTCTGCTGGTGTATCGATGAGAAATACAGCATCTGGAACTGGCATATCTTCCTGTAGTTTTGATAGTTTTTCTATAGAAAGTCCTTGTGTAGACTGATATGCTATTGTTGAATGTTTATATCTGTCACAAATAACATAATGCCCTTTTTCTAAATGTGGTAAGATAAGTTCATCGATATGTTCTTTTCTGTCTTGAATAAAAAGTTCTGCTAGTTTTTCTGCTTGAGTTTCTGGAGGTTCGTCCTGCCTTAGAATTTGCCGTATTTCTCTAGTTTTATAAGGATTTCTTGTTATAATAAGATGATTATACTTGCTTAAATCAGAAATATATCTGGCAAGTTTCCATATTTGGGTGGACTTGCCACAGCCGTCAATTCCTTCAAAAACAATAAACTTTCCCTTTTTTTGCATTTTTAATCTTTCATCTCTATCTTAATATTCACGCTTTTTGGTACAGAGACTCTCATTATAGCATGCAGTACTCTATCATTTGCTGGAAGATCAATAACTCTTTTATGTATTCTCATCTCAAATCTGTCAAAAGTAGCTCTGCCATCTCCACACGGGGATTTTCTTGTTGTGACCTTCATTTTTTTTGTAGGAAGAGGAATAGGTCCAGCTATATTAATCCCTGATTGCTTCGCTATATCTCTTATCATTTCGCAGATATTATTTAATTCATCAATATCTGAGCTTTGTAATTTGATTCTTACTTTAGGCATGCAAAGATGAGAAAAAATATGTTTAAAAAGCTTGCTGTAGCAAGTTTTTAATATGTCTGTTTCTTATAAGTGCATGAACAGGCGAAGATTCCTTATATTTTTGATTGTTATTATTTTGATAATTGATTTAGCATATTTTTACCCAAAATTAACAGGGCATATAACAAAAAGCCAATATAAATTAGAGCCTGCTTTTTGTAAGAAAGTTATTGATGGAGACACAATCGAGATTGAGATAAATCATACAGCGGGAACTGTTAGGCTTCTTGGAATAAATACTCCTGAAAAAGGAAGAGTTTTTTATGAAGATGCGCAGGATTTTTTAAAGCAAATTGAGAACAAAACTATCTATATCCAGAGGGATTATGATAATGAAGATAAATATGACAGATTGTTAAGATATGTTTTCTATGAAGATAATTTTATGAATGAACAAATTCTTGAAAATGGGCTTGCTAATTTGTATATTTATGGTGAGTTGTTTCATCAAGATGAGCTTGAAAGTGCGCAGGAAAAAGCAAGATTAAGTCAAAGAGGCATATGGAAGAAAAGCAATAGTAAGTGTAGAGATTGTATTGAACTTTTGGAATTAAATGCAGAAGATGAATACTTTATCTTGAAGAATCATTGCAGTTTTCAGTGTGAATTAGAAGGAAAAGATGAAGCAAATCATTTTTTTGACATAACTCTTTCTGGAGAAGAAGAAAAAACAATTCATAGCAAGGGAAGAGTCTGGAATAATGATGGAGATAGCTTATTCTTAAGAGACGAAGATGGCTTATTGTTATATTATACTTATTAAAATTTAAATATTCTTATTATTTTGGATTATCATGAAAAAAGAGCAGATAATCTTGTTAGCTATTTTGTTAATTATTTTAGGAGCAATTTTAATTTTTTTTATTGAAGATGATTCAGATATTGATGCCGCGGAAGTAGAGATGGGAGGAAGAGAGTTTATCTTAGAGTTTGCAGAAACACCAGAAGAGCAAGCTAAGGGATTGATGTTTAGAGAATCATTAGAAGAAGATAAAGGCATGCTTTTTGTTTATGATAACATAGCTCCAAGATTATTTTGGATGAAAAACACTTATATTCCTTTAGATTTGATTTTTATTGCTGGTGGGAAGATAGTTGATATAAAACAAGGTTTTCAGCCTTGCTTAGAAGATTGCCAAACATATGAATCTCTTCCAGCGAGATATGTTATTGAGATTAATGCAGGACTTGTAGAAGAATTAGGTATAGAAAAAGGACAGGAAATTAATTTAAAGATTTAACTTCATTTCATTTTTACTTTTGCAATTTCTACAAAAATAAATCCAATTAAACAAAGAGCAATAATTTTCAACCAGTCAATTATGGTAAGAGGTATGAAACTGAAGAAAACATTTAATGGAGTATATAGGATAATTAAATGTAAAACTAAAGACAGAAGGACAGCATAAATAATATATTTATTGAATTTAGACTTGAAAAATGGTTGTTTTGATTTACAATTAAAAACAAGAAACATCTCAAACATAAAGCCGGTAGTTGCAGCCATTGTTCTTGCTTTATCTATATCTTCCATATAAGCTATAAATAAGATTAAACTAATGAGAAAAGCTAAAATTCCAGCGACAATAAAAAATGATTTTATTCCTTTTAGGATATTCTGTTTGAAGGGTGGTCTTTTCATCACATCTTCTTCTGCTTCTTCAGTTGATAATGCCATTGCTGGAAAAGAATCTGTTATTAAATTAAGCCATAAAATTTGCAATGGTAGAAGAGGAAGAGGAAAATTTTTAGTATAAAATCCCAAAAAAATTGCGAAAGTTATTAAAATAATCTCATAAAAATTAGCTGACAACATATATTTTATAAATTTTCTTATATTATCATAAATTCTTCTCCCCTCTCTAACAGCCTTAACTATTGAGGCAAAATTATCATCCAGTATTATCATATCACTTGAATCTTTGGCAATATCTGTACCTCTTCCTACTGCTATCCCTATATCTGCTTTTTTTAAGGCGGGAGAGTCATTTATTCCATCCCCAGTCATTGCTACAATCTCCTTGTTTTTTTTCAGTAGAGTTACGATTCTTAACTTATCTTCAGGAGAAACTCTTGCAAAAATATTAGAAACATAAATTTCTTTTTTTAGCTTTTCATCTGACATTTTTGAAAGTTTTGTTGATTCAATCACCTTTCCTTTTAATCCAATCTCCTCTCCTACTGCTTTGGCTGTTAGAGCAGAATCTCCTGTTATCATCAAAACCCTGATTCCAGCTTCTTCACATTGTTTTATTGCTTTTTTAACTTCTTTTCTTGGAGGGTCTATCATTCCCTGAAATCCAACAAAAATCAAGTTACTTTCAGCCTGTTCCTGTTTTATATCTGACTCTTTTCTGACAATATTTTTATAAGCGAATCCTAAGACCCTTAATCCTTGAGAAGCCATTTTCTCATATTCTCTAATGAGTTGTTTTCTGGATTTTTCATTCAACCTTTTTACCTTACCTTTAAATAATTGAGCATTGCATTTCTTGATTATAATTTCTGGAGCGCCCTTGACATAACTGGTGAGTCCTCTTTCTTTTCTCACTATTGACATCATTTTTCTTGATGATGAAAAAGCAAATTCTTTAACTCTGCGGGCTTTTTCTGTTTCTTTTTTCTTGTCTAAACCATAATTATCAGCTACTATGAGAAGGGCTTTTTCTGTAGGGTCTCCAATAATATATTCCTTATTTTTTTCTTTTTCTATTCTCGCATTATTGCATAAAATCCCTATTTTAAAAAGAAACTCTGTTGTTTTATTTTTATTAAATTTATCTAAAATCTCTCCATTTACATATATTTTTTTAACCTGCATTTTTTCTTCTGTTATTGTTCCTGTCTTGTCTGTGCAGATGAAAGTTGCTCTTCCCAATGTTTCAGCTGCAGGAAGCTTTCTTATCAGAGTATTAACTTTCAACATTCTTTGTGTTGCAAGGGCAAGTGTTATTGTTATTACAGCAGGAAGGCCTTCTGGTATAGCTGAAACAGCTAAACTTACTGCTGTAAAGAAAATCTGAAATTTGTCAAATCCAAAATAAAATCCAATCGCACTTATTATAGCTATTACAGCAAGGATAAACAAACCTAAATTTCTTGCAAAACTATCAAGTTTTTTTCTTAAAGGGTTTCTTTCAACTTTAACTTTCTGGACAAGTTCTGCCACTTTTCCAAATTCTGTTTTCATTCCAGTTGCGACAACCAAAGCTTTACATCTTCCTTTAACTACTTCTGTTCCTTGATAAAGCATGTTTTTTCTGTCTCCAATAGGTGTGTCTAATTTTATGCTACCCAGCTTTTTTTCTTCTGGGGTGCTTTCTCCTGTTAATGCTGCCTCATTTGTCTGCAGATTTTCAGCTTCTAAAATTCTGCAGTCTGCCATTATTTTATCGCCTTCTGTTAGAATAAGAATATCTCCTGGAACAATCTCTCTTGCGTCTATCTCAATAATTTTATTTTCTCTTAAGACCTTGCTTTTAGGAACTAAAAATTGCCTTAATTTTTGTATAGCTTTTTCTGCTTTATATTCTTGAAAAAAACCAAATAAACTGTTTAAAACAACAATAGCCATGATTACAGAAAAATCAAGCCAATGGTCAAGAATAGCAGAAATTATAGCAGCTATAAGCAGAATTATTATTAAAAAAGAAGTTAACTGGCTTAAAAGGATTTTTAATGCATTTAAGTGTCTTATTTTCCTTAATTTGTTCTTGCCATAAATTCTCAGTCTTTTTTTAACATCTTCTTCTTTTAGGCCAGATTTAGAAGCTTTTAACTGTTTCAATAATTCATCCTCTTTTATTACATGAAAATCCATGTAAAGAAAAGAAAAAATAAGTATAAAAAACTTATTGAAATTTTTATTTATAGAATTGGTAGAAAGATTTATTAAAGTAGCTTTTCTTTTGGTTTTGTAAAAGATGGTGAAAATAGCTGTTAATGGTTTAGGAAGGATTGGAAGGCAAGTTCTGAAGATAGCTTTAGAAAAAAAATTAGATGTTGTGGCTGTGAACGATCTAACAGATGTTAAGACCCTTGCTTATTTATTAAAACATGATTCTGTTTATGGAACTTATGAAGGGAAAATTAGCAGTGGTAAAAATTTTTTGAATATTAATGGTAAGAAAATTAAAGTTTTAGCTGAGCCAAACCCAAATAAGTTACCTTGGAAAGAGCTTGGTGTAGATATTGTTGTTGAATCAACAGGCAGGTTTAGAGACAGGAAAGATGCAGGCAAGCATCTGCAAGCAGGAGCTAAAAAAGTTGTTATTTCTGCCCCAAGCAAAAATCCAGATATTATGATTGTTCTAGGAGTAAATGAAAATAAATTAAAAAAACAAAAAATCATTTCAATGGCAAGTTGCACAACTAACTGTTTGGCTCCTTTAGCCAAGGTCTTAAATGATAAATTTGGAATAAAAAAAGGATTTATGACAACTGTTCATGCTTATACAACAACCCAAGGATTATTAGACCTTCCAAATAAAAAGCCAGCAAGAGGAAGAGCAGCTGGGATTAATATTATCCCTACTACTACAGGAGCAACGACAGCAACAAGTGTTGTCTTGCCAAAATTAAAAGGAAAGATAGATGGCTTAGCATTTAGGGTTCCTGTTGCATGCGGGAGTGTTGTTGATTTTACAGTTGAGTTAAAGAAAAAAGTTACAGCTAAACAGATTAATAATGCTCTCAAGAGCGCAGCTACTGGCAAGATGAAAGGAATTCTTGACTACAGAGAAGAAGACATAGTTAGTTCTGATGTTATAGGAGACACTCATTCAAGTATTGTAGATGGCAAGCTAACTCAAACTTTAGGAAACGCGGGCAATTTAATTAAAGTTATTTCATGGTATGATAATGAGTGGGGCTATTCATGCAGAATGGTCGACTTACTTAAGATGTTGAGATAAAAAGAGGCAAAAATGCAAAACATTTATGATTTAATTATAATTGGAGCAGGTCCTGCTGGTATAACAGCTGCGATTTATGCAGCTAGACATAAGCTAAAATTTTGTATTTTAAGTATGGATTTAGGAGGACAAATGTCATGGAGTTCTGAAGTTGATAATTATCCTGGAATCCCAGATGTTTCTGGAATTAAAATTGTTGATAGATTTAACCAACATTTAAAAGATTATAAAATAAATATTAAGCTGGAAGAAGTTGTAAAACTAATAAAAAAAGGAAATATTTGTGTGGTTAAGACTAAAAAAAATCAGTATGAAAGCAAGGCTGTTCTAATAGCAACTGGCAAGAAACCGAAAAAACTTAATGTAAAAGGAGAAGAGCAATTTATGGGAAAGGGTGTTAATTATTGTGCAACATGTGATGCTCCCCTCTATAAAGGTAAGAAAGTAGTTATTGTAGGAGGTGGCAATTCAGGATTAGAAGCTGCACTTTTTCTTTCAAAATATGCAAAAAAAGTTTATATTCTTGATATAAACAAGAAGCTTGGCGGAGAACCTTATTTAAGAGATAAAGTTCTTGCAGATAAGAAAATTATAATTATTACAGATGCAAAGACAAAAAAGATTGAGGGCAACAAGTTTGTCAATAGCTTAATCTATGAAAAAGCTGGACAAGAAAAAACATTAGATGTCGAAGGTGTTTTTGTCGAAATTGGATTAATTACAGAAGCTAATTTTACAGATGTTAAAAAAAATAAATGGGGAGAAATCATGCTTTTTAGAGGAACTCAGACACATAATGAGAATTTAACTTCTATTTCAGGAATATTTGCTGCTGGAGATTGTACCGATATTCCAAGTAAGCAGATAGTTGTTGCAGCTGGAGAAGGAGCTAAAGCTTGCTTGGCTGCAATTGATTACATACATAGAAAATGAAATCTAAATTGAATTTTAAAAATAAAACAGTTCTTTTGAGAGCTGATTTGAATTCTGATGTTCATAATGGCAAGCTTTTGGAAAGCGAGAGAATTAAACAGTCCAGCAAGACAGTCAATTTTTTGAAAAAAAAGAAAGCAAAAGTCGTTATCTTGGCTCATCAAGGAAGGCCTGGCAAGAGCGATTTTATAAGTTTAAAACAACATGCAAGATTTCTCAATAAATATAGCAAGGTTAGATTTATCGGCGATATAATTGGCAAGAAAGCAGAAAATGCAATCGCTAATTTAAAGCCAGAACAAGCAATTCTTCTTGATAATATTAGAAAGGTTAGCGATGAGCTTAATCCTGGAAAAAAAGATAATAAAATTGTGAAGTTTTTTACAAAAAATACAGATATTTATGTTAATGATGCATTTTCTGTTTGCCATAGAAAGCAGACGTCAATCTTATTAGCTAAATATATGAAATCAACAACTGGCTTATTGTTGGAAAAAGAGCTTGCTGCTCTAAAGAAGATTAAGCTAAAATCCTGTTTGTTTATTTTGGGCGGCGCAAAACCTCAAGATAATATTAAACTTTTAGGCAAGAATAAAGTTCTTGCTTGCGGATTATTTGGACAAGTTTGTTTAATTGCAAAGGGCTATGATTTGGGTGCACAAAACAAATATTTAAGAAATTATATTAAAGATTATGATAAATTATTAAAAAAATTAAAAGGAAAACTTAAGAATGTCTTAACCCCAGTTGATTTTGCATTAAGAGTCAATGGAAAGAGAGTAGAGAAAAAAATTGAGGATTTTCCAAACAAATATGAAATATTTGATATTGGCAGCCAGACTATACAAAATTATGTTAAAGAGATAAAAAAAGCCAAGAGTATTTATATGAAAGGGCCTGCTGGTTATTGTGCTTATGATAATTTTTGTAAGGGAACTTTTACAATATTAAGAGCTATTGCAAAGAATAAAGGGTTTTCTTTAATTGGAGGAGGACATTTAAGTGATGCTGTTGAAAAATCCAGAATCAGCAGGAAAAACTTACATGTTAGTTTATCTGGCGGGGCTTTATTAAGTTATATTGCTGGTGAGAAACTTCCAGGATTAGAAGCCTTAAGAAAACATTTATAATATCAGTTTTCTTTTTAAAAAAAGATTAAAAAATAAAAAGGAGGTAAGATGCAACAATCAGTTCAACAAAAAGCCCAACAGCAAAATGTTGCAGCAAAAAAGCAACCTGCTCAGGCAGGGCAACAGCAGCCTAAGAAATCAAAATGGTGGATTTGGCTTATTATCATAGTTGTGATAATTGCTATTGGAGCAGGAATTTATTTTTTACTTGTTTAAAAAATTAAAATGAAATTTCATGTAGTCACTTTTGGAAGTGCAGTTGTAGATGTTTTTGTAGGGACAGATATTTCCGAAAAAAAGAATTTTATTGCATATCCTGTTGGAAGTAAGATTTTAATTAAAGATTTGAAATTTGATATTGGCGGAGGGGGGACTAATACTGCAGTTGCTTTTTCAAGACTTGGGCTAAGAACAGGATGCATCTGCGGAATAGGAGGCGATTTAAATTCAGTATTGATTTTAAATAAATTAAGAAAAGAAAATGTCAAGGTTCTGACAAAAAATAAAAAACAAAAAAGCGGATATTCTGTTATTTTGGATAGTAAAGAAAAAAACAGAACTATTCTAACTTACAAAGGGGTTAATGATAAGATAACTTTAAAAAATATTAAAAAATTCAAGACAAGTTGGCTGTATTGTTCTTCTGTTGTAGGAAAAAGCCTTAAGGCACAGAAAAAACTTATGAAAGTTTTAAAAAAACAAGGTGTAGGAATTGCTTTTAATCCAAGCTCTTATTTGATTAAAAAAGAAATATTAGGAGACATGCTAAAATTAACAGACATACTTATTCTAAATAAAGAAGAGGCGGGAATGTTGTGTAAGGAAAAAGATAAGCTTCTCGGATTACGCAAATTAGGGCCCGGAATAGTTGTAATAACTGATAAAAATAAAAAAATAGAGGCATTTGACGGAAAAAAGAAATATTCTCTTATTCCAAATAAAATCAAAGTTGTCGAGAGAACAGGTGCAGGAGATGCTTTTGCATCTGGATTTGTTGCTGGAATGATAACTGGGAAATCTATTAAACAAAGCTTAAAGCTTGGTCTAAGAGAATCTGAGGCTGTAATAAAATATTTTGGCGCTAAAAATAATTTAATCAGGAGAAATCTGGTATGAGATTTAATGTTCTTTATGGAAGAAAAAAGCCTAAGGAAGAAGAGAAAAAATATAAAGATAAGCTGCTTCTGAAAATAGCTAATTTTAATCCAAGTTTAAGAAGTATGAAGATTGATGGAATTTTAAATCCTGCAGCTATTAGGCTTCCAAATAAAGACATAATGTTGTATGTAAGGGTTGCAGAACGTCCAATAAGAAAACATAAGAGGGGATGTCCTATAATTGTCGCTAAAGACAGATACAAGTTTGAGAAACATAGCAATTATGAAATTCTTTCACAAAAGGGAAATATTATGTATCTAAGAGATGGCATTTGCAGATTGCTTAATTTGAGCCATTTAAGAAAAGTTATCTTACATAAAAATGGTTTTGATATAAAAAGGATTAACCAAAGGCCAATTTTTTCTGGGTTGCCTAGTGAAAGTAATCTAGGAGTGGAAGATCCAAGGATAACTAAACTTAGAGGAAAATATTATATGACTTATGTTTCTGTTTCAACAGAAAATGGAGTTTCTACATCTCTTGCTGTTTCAAAAAATCTTAAATCATGGCACAGGGAAGGAATTGTTTTTAGAAAGCAAAATAAAGATGTTGTATTATTTCCTAAAAAAATTAATGGAAGATATGTGGCTCTGCATCGCCCAGAAGGTTTTTTTTCTTTTAGTAAACCTTCAATATGGATTTCATATTCAAAAGATTTAATTTATTGGGGACAGGAAAAATCTATAGTGCATCCAAGAGAAAATTCATGGGATGATGTCAGGATTGGAAGCGGGCCTCCTCCAATATCTACCAGAAAAGGTTGGCTTGTTATTTATCATGGAGTTCAGGGAAAAGATAAAAGGAGAGTGTACAGAGTCGGAAGTTTTTTATTAGATAAAAAAAATCCTGAAAAAGTTCTTGCTAGAACTCCTAAGAAAAAAGCATTTATTGAGCCTATTCAACCTTATGAAAAAAAAGGTTATTTAAGCAATGTTATTTTTCCTACTGGAATTGTAAAAGATTTAAAAACTAATGATTTATTAATATATAGTGGAGGAGCAGACAGCATAATCTCTGTTAAGAAAATTCCAATTAAAGATTTTTTAAATCATATGGAATATAAATAAAAAGAGGCAGGATGAAAAATAAAAAAAAGATAAAACTTAACAAGATATTAAAAAGAGGCAAGGCATTGTTCTTAGCTTATGATCAAGGACTTGAGCATGGGCCAACAGATTTTAATGATAAGAATGTTGACCCAGTTTATATAATTGAAATAGCAAAAAAAGGAAGATATACAGGGCTTGTTTTTCAAAAAGGTATAGCTAGAAGATATAATAAAGAGGTTAAGAAATCAGGAGTTCCATTAATTGTTAAGCTTAATGGAAAAACTAACTTGTTTAAAGGGGAGCCATTTGCAAGACAACTTTGCACAGTAAGAGAAGCTATAAAGCTTGGAGCAGACGCTGTAGGATATACAATCTACTTAGGAAGCTCCTATGAAGATGAAATGATGCAAGAATTCTCTAAAATAGAAAGAGAAGCTCATGCTGCTGGATTGCCTGTTATTGCTTGGATTTATCCTCGAGGAAAGAGCATAAAGAATAAGAAAAAAACAGAGCTTATGGCATATGCTGCCAGAACTGGCTTGGAAATAGGAGCTGATATTATTAAAATTAAGTATGAGGGAAAGTCAGCTGATTTAGAATGGGCTGTGAGAAATGCTGGAAAAACAAAAGTTGTTATTGCTGGTGGTGTGAAGAAAGGAGAGAAAGTTTTGTTAAAACAAGTTAATGAGATTATGAAAGCAGGCTGTATTGGCTTAGCTATTGGAAGAAACATATGGCA
>Ga0180433_10010658_pt1 | contig 11016 bp, 11 predicted proteins | sample SS_ome_8_FD_132980 | JGI IMG/M metagenome (GOLD analysis project Ga0180433, IMG submission 132980) | Hypersaline lake sediment archaeal communities from the Salton Sea, California, USA - SS_1_D_1 metaG | ecosystem: Environmental > Aquatic > Non-marine Saline and Alkaline > Hypersaline >...
CCAGCAAGAGAGGAGCTGCGACGGCGGGACGGAGCGCCAGGGTAATAATGGCCGAGCCGGTGGAGGTACTGGATGTCTTCATATACGATGTTACCACCGAGAGCGGCACCCTGATAGCCAACGGTATCTATTCCCATAATTGCGGCGGGCACAGCCTCGACTACATAAAGAAATATGGCCTATCTCTCCCCAATATAACCAGCACCTCCAAGCCGGCCAAGCACCCCGAAGTGCTCATCGGTCACATGGTGAAAATGGCCTCTACGCTGCAGTCCCACTATGCCGGAGCCATCGGGTGGGAGGCCGTGAACATGTTTTTCGCTCCCTACATGGTGGGGCTGGAATATGATCGCATAAAGCAGCTGGCCCAGATGCTCATCTACGAATTCAATCAGCTTGCCGGAGCAAGGGGGAGCCAGGTGGTGTTCACAGACTTCAACCTGTATTGGAATATCCCCCGCCACTTCCGGGACACGCCGGCCATCGGTCCGGGGGGCACCTATACCGGCAAGACCTACAAGGAGTATGAGAAAGAGGCTCAGAGCTTTCTAAAGGCACTGTTCGAGATCTATATGGAGGGCGATGCCATGGGCAAGACCTTCGTCTTCCCCAAACCGCTGCTGCATATAAACGAGGACTTCTTCCAGACCGAAGGCCATGAGGAGTTCCTGGAACTGGCCTGCAAGGTGGCCTCGGTACAGGGTATCACCTACTTCGTATTCGATCGGGGGGACGAGATAACCGTTTCCCAATGCTGCCGGCTGAAACTGAAGTTGAGCGAGAAGGACCTGCAGGAGACCATGACGCCGGAGAAGATGCGCTTCACCGCCCTGCAGAACATCACCATCAATCTTCCCCGTATAGCTTACAAGGCCAACGGCTCCAACGAGGTCCTCTTTACCGAACTGGAGAAGGCCATGCAGATGGTGGCCAAGGCCCATTTGCAAAAGAGGCAGTTTATCGGCGGCCTCCTGGAGCAGGGGGTGAAAGGGCCCCTTTCCGTGCTCTGCGACAGCAAGGATGGCGACCCGTACCTGAGGATGGAGCGGCTTACCTATCTTTTCGGACTTCTGGGATTGAACGAGATGGTGCAATATCACACAGGCCAGGAGCTCCACGAATCCGAGGAGGCCTTAAAGTTCGGACTCCAGGTCGTGGCCCACATGAACCTGACCTGCAAGCGCCTCTCCGAGCAATATGGGATCAACCTGGTACTGGAGGAATCCCCAGCGGAGTCCAGCGGATATCGATTGGCCAAACTGGACACCAAGTACTATCCCCGCCAGGCAGCCCAGGTCTTGAAGGGCGGAGTGGATAACAACGATTTCTACTATACAAACAGCGTGCACCTCAATGTGGAGGCGGACATGGATTATATCGAGCGCATACAGAAACAGAGCCTTTTCCATCCTCTGATCGAAGCCGGCGCCATATTCCATGTCTGGCTGGGTGAACACCAGCCTGATCCGGAGTCCGTCAAGAACTTTGTTATAAAAGCCTACCGTAATACCCAGGCATCTCAGATCGCCTTCTCCCCGGAGTTCACGGTGTGTAATGCCTGCAGGCGGACCAGCCGTGGCTTGCATGAGAGCTGCCCCTTATGCGATTCGACCAATGTGTACGGAATAACCAGAATAGTGGGTTACTTCTCCAAGGTGACCACCTGGAATAAGGGAAAAGTGGGAGAGTTGAGAGATAGGGTGAGGACCGATATGAAAGGGGGTTTGAACAAGCGTGCAGCATCTTAAGGTCTTCGTCAAACAGGACTGTCCGAATTGCCCGGCGGCAAAGAACATGGCCGATGAGTTTCCAGAAACGGAGGTATACGACATCGAGCAGGCGGAGGGTCTGGCCGAGGCCGCTTTCTACAGTGTCCTATGCACTCCCTCGATAATAATCGTGGATGATCAGGGACGCGAGGTCCGTGCCTGGCGCTGTACGGTACCCACCTCTAAAGATATCGCCGCTTGCATTTAACTGAAGAGTCATGTCTTATTTATCGAATCTAAGGGGATTTCTGCCAACAAGCATGCTGGATTGGCCGGGCAAGATTTGCGCCGTGCTGTTTACGGGCGGCTGCAATTTTCGCTGTCCCTATTGTCATAATCCCGAGCTGGTGCAAGCAGGGAACGCGGGAGATATCCTTGCGTGGGAGGATTTTAGAGATCACCTCAGGCAGCGTACAGGCTGGATAGACGGGGTGTCCATCACCGGGGGAGAACCCACCCTCCACACTGATCTGCACCTGCTGTGTGAGAGGATCAGGGACCTGGGAATGATGGTCAAGTTGGATACCAACGGCTCTCATCCGCATATGCTCAGGGAACTTCTGTCAAGGGGACTGCTGGATTTCGTGGCCATGGATGTCAAGACCTCCCCCACGAATTATTGGAGGGCGACGGGCAGGCGATTGGATATGAGTATTATCGAGGAATCCATCGATACCATCCTCGGCAGCGGAATAGAGCACGAGTTTCGCTGTACGGTAGTACCCGGGCTGGTAAACCTGGCTGACCTGGAATGGATTGCGAGAAGGGTAGCCGGGTCGCGAGGATTGATCCTGCAGCAGTTTAAACCCGGTAAGACGCTTGATCCGGCATACAGCGATAAGAAGGGCTATGCGGATGAGATGCTGCGCGAGTGGGCCGATGCTTTATCGCTGTGGTCGCCGACCACGGTAAGAGGGCTGGTAGGGGTTTCCTAGTAATAAAATGGTAGTAAATGGTTTAGGGCCCCGCCTCCGCGTCGCGGCTGTCGTCAGCAGGGAGGAGGGGCTGCTGCTGGTAAAACATGGCAAGGCGGGAAGGGAGTATTATCTGTTGCCTGGTGGAGGAGTGATGCGGGGGGAAAACATGAAAAAGGCATTAACCAGGGAGATCGAGGAGGAGACGGGGCTGAAGGTACAGGCGGGGAAGCTGCTGTGCGTAAGCGAGACCATCTTCCCAGACAGCTCCAGGCACATAGTGCACATGGTTTTTCATGGTGTTGAGAAGGGAGGGAGGCTTCAACCCTCCAGGGACCCGCGGGTAAAAGGGGCCGAGTTCATAGACTACAATAACCTGGGAAGCATTGAGATGCTGCCTCCGATAGGTGAGTTCCTGCAACGCTCTTATAGGTCACGATTTGAGGAAGGAGCCGTGTACCTGGGAGAGCTCTGGAAAGATATTGACTGATGAGTGATGAGAAGGAAGATCGATCCAAAGACCCTTCTACCGAGCCAAGCCGCGCAATCAGGGCCCACAACCCCGAGGAATTGGCGGAAAGAGCCGGCATCCTTTACAAGGAGGGTGAATTCCAACTCAAGATGATGAGGTGGGATATAAGCATCTCTTATCCGGAGCTGGAGTTCAAGGCGCCCAAGTTCCTGGACACCTACGTAGTAAAGGTCCTTGCCCTTATCTATATCGCCAATGCCATGGCTCAGCCCTTGGCCAATCAGTGGGTTCCCTACAGGGAACTCAAGGACGGGCTCTTCTATACCAAGACTTTCTCCGAGACGGTAGAGGACCGCCTCTGCAGAAGGTTCTGCGAAGATATCGAGAGTCTGCAGTTGGCCTGCGAGGCCCTGGGGGGAAGAGAGGTGGACCAGGGCGATTTAGGGATGGTGTTGAAGACCTTCCCTCGACTGCCGCTACTGATCATCATATGGCAGGGCGACGAGGAGTTCGAGCCCAATGCAAGGGTTCTCTTCGATGCCTCGGCGACATCATATTTCAATGCCTTTGAGCTGCGCATGCTGTGCGGCGAGATCGCCTCGCGCCTCATCCGCATCGCCGACAGCGGCCTGGAGATTCCCTAGCATATCCACATACGGGACACCGCACCCAGCTTTTCTTCATGTACCTCTTGAGGTATGACTTGACAAGAGGAAAACATCGCATAAAATATAGTTAATAGTTAAATAGTTAATAGTTAACTACTTTTAGGTGGTGATTGGTTTGGTCTCGCGTATCACGACCATGGTGTTGGGCTTTTTAATTGAGGGCGAGAAGCACGGCTATGAATTGATCAGGGAAATGGATATCAGGGGAATGCTGCGTTGGACACATGCCAGCAAGGTAGCAGTATACAAGGCTCTGGCCAGGCTGGAAGCCGAGGGCTGCTTGACGTCATGGACGGAAAAGGCGGGAGGAATGCCTGAAAAACGTATTTACGCAATTACAAGGGAGGGGGAGGAGAAGCTCAAAGACCAGGTATATTCATTATGCGCCAGCCAGGAACCCCTGCGTTTTGAGACATCGGTGGGTATGGCGTTTATAGATCATCTCAGCAGGGATGAGGCGGAGGAAGCCCTTGAGAAACGACGGCGTTTCCTGGAGGGCCAGGCCAAGCGCCTGGACGATGAGATGGAGATCTTGGAGGACCTGACGGATGAGATGTACATGGATATGTTGAGGCATGAGCTCGAAGGGTACAAGAAGGAGATTGGCTGGATTAGATCCATTGGCGGCAGGATAGTGGGCGGAGGAGAAGGGCGGGGCAAAGACTCCTGAGTAAAACCTGAGGGAAATCCCTGAAAAAAGCAGATAAAACGGGTTCTGCGACGGTTTCCGGTGAACTTGACACCTTTCTGACTAGAGGTGAGAATATACTAGCTAATTGGTGGACCGCCCCCGGTTATCCGGATATCATTTCCATGGCGGCTGAAACCTCAAGAGAGGGGATAGAGGACCTGCCCGGTACATGCCATTAACCAGAGGAGCTTGAGGTGGAGCGGGAGAAGGTAGAAAGCAACGTTAAAGATATTATCAGCGCGGATTCTTACGCGGCTTATCTTGGCGCCGAGTTGACAGGTATCAAGCCGGGCTGGGCGAGAGTGCAGCTAACACTGAACGACGAGCATCTCAATTTCATGGGTTTGATTCACGGCGGAGTGATATTTTCCCTGGCCGACGTGGCCTTCGGCGCGGCGGCCAATTCCTTCGGGAGCAGGGCGATGGCCCTTTCCGTGAACATCAATTTCCAGGCGCCCGCTCCTCCGGGGGATACCATAACGGCGGAGGTAGAGCTTATCTCCCGTGCCGGAAAAATGGGATATTACGATATGAAGGTAAGGAACTCGGGCGGAAAAGACATCGCCTACTGCAGCGGGTGGGCTTACCATACCGGAAAACCGCTGGACAGCGGCGAACAAGGTAGAGAATAGAAACATAGGAGGGATGCATATGTCTCTGGAAGGAAAGGTGGCCCTGGTTACCGGAGGTTCCGGGGGTCTGGGGCGGGTACACGGACTGACCCTGGCCGAGCACGGCGCCGATGTGGCCCTGACCTACAATCGCAACAAGGACAAAGCGGATGAAGTGGTCGCAGAGATCGAGGCCATGGGCAGGAAGGCTATGTCGGTGAAGATCAATCTATCTGACGAGAAAAGCATCAAAGAGGGCGTGGAATCGGTAAAGAAAGAGCTGGGTATCGTGGACATCCTGGTGAACAACGCCGCCACGGGAATAGTCCGGGCCATCACCGTTACCGATATGACCAAAGAAGACTGGGATAACGACCTGGCCGTAAACCTCACGGGCCCTTTTCTTCTCGCCAAAGCCGTCTTTGCCGGAATGGCGGAGAAAGGATGGGGACGAATAATCAACGTCTCGTCTGTTACCGGTACCATGGGAGGATTCGGCCAGTGCAGCTATGCCGCCTCCAAGGCCGGCCTGCTGGGGCTGACCAGGACCCTGGCCCTGGAAGGCGCCCGCAAGAACATCACCTGTAACGCGGTGGTGCTCGGCGTTTTCGATGGGGGCAGTTTCTACGATGTGGCTGAGCCCTTCCGGGAACGCATCATAAAGAGGGTAGCCATGCGCAGGTCGGGCGATCCCAAAGAGCTCTCAGAGGTCATCGCCTTCCTGGCATCGGAGGAATCCAGCTTCCTTACCGGGGAGGCCATCGAGGTCTCGGGCGGAATCAGCCTCTTCACTTTCTAAGCGACAATCAACGCGGCAACCCTCTAATCTGGGACTATCTAGATAGAGAATCAACAGTAGATAATATAATAGCTACAAGGAGAGGATAAAATGGGTTTTGACCTCACACCGGAGCAGGAGGCTCTTCGCAAGGAGATAAGGAGGCTGGCGGAGGACAAGGTAGCCCCCCGCGCGGCGGAGATAGACCGCACGGACGAGTATCCCTGGGATATCCAGAAGCTCCTGGCTGAGCAGGGGCTGCTGGGTTACGCCATCCCGGAGGAGTACGGCGGGTCCGAGGCGGACCTCCTCTCCTGCTGTATCGTGGGAGAGGAGCTGGCCCGGATCAGCGCGATGGCCTCGCTCATCTTCGTGGTGCAGAAGCTGGCCGTCTACCCCATCATCATCGCCGGTTCCGAGGAGACCAAAAGTAAGTATCTCCCACCGACGGCGACGGGGGAGAAGTTGTCGGCCTTCTGCCTGACCGAGAGGGAGTCCGGCTCTGACGCCGGCGCCACCAGGACTACTGCCAGGCTGGAGGGAGATAACTACATCATCAACGGCGAGAAATGCTTTATCACCAATGGCGGCCTGGCCTCGGTGCACTCCCTTTTCGCCATGACCGACACGGATAAAAAATACAGGGGCATCAGCGCCTTCGTGGTGGAAAAGGAGTTCCCGGGATATTCCCTGGGCAGGATCGAGGACAAGATGGGCATGAACGGAGCCCAGGTGGCCGAGCTCATGTTCGAGGACATGCATGTGCCGGTGGCCAACCGCCTGGGCGAGGAGGGCACGGGATTCATCACAGCCATGAAGACCCTGGACAACTCCCGTCCCCTGGTGGGAGCCCAGGCTTTAGGGATAGCCCAAGGTGCCCTGGAGTATGCCACAGGCTGGGCCAAGGAGAGGGAGGCCTTCGGTAAGCCCATCGGGACCCTGCAGGGGGTGGGCTTCATGCTGGCGGACATGGCCACCGAGGTGGAGGCATCCCGGCTGCTCATATACAAGGCGGCGGACATGGCCGATACCAAGGATCCTAATCTCTCTATTTTCTCGGCCATGTCCAAGATGAAGGCCTCGGACGTGGCCATGAGCGTGACCACCGACGCGGTGCAGATAATGGGCGGCTACGGTTTTATGAAGGACCATCCAGTGGAGCGCATGATGCGCGACGCCAAGATAACCCAGATATACGAGGGGACCAACCAGGTGCAGCGGGTAGTCATCTCCCGGGCGCTGCTGCGCGGGTAGATGCGAAGGTAACCAGGAGGGGATGAGGACAATGGCGGAAGAGGAGATCAAGAAGGGCCTGGAGGAATGGAGAGAGACTACGCAGGGGTGGAAGGAGCGAAAAGAGGCTTTCAAGTCGGATGCCGGCATTCCCTTGAAGGACTTCTACACCCCTCTGGATAATGAGGACATAGACTACTCGGAGGATATCGGCTTTCCCGGCAAACCACCCTACACCCGGGGTATCTATCCCACCATGTACAGGGGAAAGCTGTGGACCATCCGCATGTTCTCCGGCCACGGCACTCCCGAGGAGACTAACCAGCGTTGGAACATGCTCTACGAGGAGGGTGAGACGGGCTTCTCTTCAGCCGTGGATTCCCTGACATTCTCCGGCGTGGACCCCGACCAGGACGTGCACGGCGCCGCCCACGAGGTAGGGAAAGAGGGAGTGCCGCTCTATTCCATAAAGGGCATGGAGGCCATGGTGGGGAACCTGCCCATCGACGAGGTCAGCGTGGCCCTGGTGGTGGAGCCCATGACCTCGGCCGCTATCACCTCAATGTACTTCAACGTGGCCAGGGAGAGGGGCATCAAGAAGGAAAAACTCATAGGAACCACCCAGAACGATATCCTGACCATGACCATCGGCTACATCCCCTGGGGGTCATTGAAGCCCAAGGACCTACTTAAGCTGGCCTGCGACCTCATAGAGTACTGCACGGCTATGGGCGAGGCCCCGCGCTGGAATCCCATCAACTTCACCACCTACAACTACCGCGAGGGAGGCATCGACGCCGTACAGGAGATAGCCATGGGCCTGGCTAACGCCACCGCTCATATAGAGGAGCTGCTCTCGCGCGGCTGGAAGATCGACGACTTCGTGCACCGCCTGGCCTTCCACCTCTCCGCCCACCGCGACTTCTTCGAGGAGGTAGCCAAGTACCGCGCCGCCCGCAAGCTCTGGTACCGCCTGATGAAAGAACGCTATAAGCCGGAGAATCCCGATGCCTACCGCTTCCGCTTCCACGTTCAGACCGCCGGCTGCTCACTGACGGCGCAGCAGCCCATGGTGAACATCATCCGCACCGCCTATCAGGCACTGGAAGCGGTCCTGGGGGGCACCCAGTCCCTGCACACCAACTCCTATGACGAGGCCATCTGCCTGCCATCGGAGGAGTCGGTGAAGCTGGCGGTCAGGACCCAGCAGGTGCTGCAGGAGGAGGCCGGAGTGGCCAACGTCATCGATCCCCTGGCCGGCTCCTATTACGTCGAGTCCCTCACCAGGGACCTGGAGGAGCGCATCTGGGACTACTTCACGACCATCGAGGACATGGGAGGCATAGTGGAGGCACTGAACACCGGCTGGCTCTTCAACGAGATGAGCAAGGCTTTCAACAAGCGCCGCAGGGACCAGGAGTCGGGGGAAGAGAAGGTAATCGGCGTCAACTGCCATGTTGCGGAGAACGAGGAGCCGGCACCCCCCTTCCGTACCAACCCCGAGGCGGCGGAGGTAGAGAAGGAGAGGCTGGAGAAGCTGCGTAAGGAGCGCGACAACGATAAAGTGGAGAAGCTCTTGGACGACCTGAAGCAGGTCTGCGAGAAGAGGGACAACGTGCTGCCGGTTGTAAGCGAGCTCACAGCTGCGGGGGCCACCCTGGGTGAGATCACCAACGTATACCGCGAGGTATGGGGTATCTGGCAGCTGCCCTTCGTGGCCTGAGGTGGTGGGGGAGATGGAGAAAAAGATCAGGGTGCTACTGTTCAAACCCGGCCTGGACGGCCACTGGAGGGGGATCATGACCGTCTCCAAGGCCCTGTCAGAGGCGGGGATGGAGACCATCTTCTTCGGTTTCAAGACCGTGGCCGGCGTGGTAGAGGCGGCTATACAGGAGGACGTGGACGTCCTTGGGTTCAGCGTCCATTCCGGCGCCCACCTGGAGTGGAGCAGGGAACTGGTTGAGGAACTCGAGGGCCAGGGGGCCAGGGAGGATTTCCTCTTGCTGGTCGGCGGGGTCTTTCCTGAACAGGACCATGACGAGCTGAAAGAGATCGGTATGGACGGGGTTTTCGGCCCCGGCACCGTTACCCAGGACATAGTCGACTTCATAAAGGATGGGGTGAAGGATAAGGGCGCCGCCTGAAACGTAAATGCAGCTAAGGGCAGCTGCAACCTTCATATGCCTCATCACTCGAAAGCACCGACGGTGATGCTTCCCCCTGCTTATATGCCATAATATAACATTTGATCAAAAGTAACGACGTGTAATCCAATATATACATATGCCGTTAATATGTATAAGGATACGATGATGGTGGCGTAAGCCGTGTAAGGGGGAAGTATGAGGTACTTTTACTTATCATCCATAGCTGCACTGACTGCGGGGCTTTTGATATTCTCTTCACTTGCACTGCCTCCCACGGCACGGGCTGCTCACGGAGATATGGTACTCGTTTCCTGTAACAGTTCCGGAGAACCGGCCAACTCGTACTGTTTCGATCCCAGCATGAGCCAGGACGGGCGCTACATAGCTTTCGAATCGTACGCGACCAACATGTTCGCAGGAGATAGTAATAATAATTCTGACATTCTTCGAAAAGACCTCCAGACGGAGGAGGTATTGTTGTGCTCGTGCGATGCCTCGGGAAACCAGGCCGGACTGGGCAGCCTCCGGCCCTCCATAAGCTCGGATGGAAGGTACGTCGCCTTCGATACCAACGATGACGACCTGTGGCCCGGAGACGTAAATTCAAATCATGATGTCTTCCGCAAGGACCTCCAGACCGGAGAGTTGGAACTGGTCTCCAGCGGCCCGTATGGAATAGGAGGGGGAGACAGCACGGGTCCCTCCACGAGCTCTGATGGGCGCTACGTGGCTTTCGAATCAACGTCGTACTTCTATTTGCCCGGAGGTTACTACAGTGGTAAGAATGTCTATCGCAAGGATTTTATCAGCGGCGAGTTAAAGATATGTTCTTGCGGTTCCTCTGGAACCCCGGCAGGAGGCCCGAGCTATGATGCGCATATATCCGCGGACGGACGCTACGTGGCCTTCCAATCCGAAGGCACCGACCTCGTCCCGGGCATCCTGGACAGCAAACAGATCTACCGCAAGGACCTCCAGACCGGGGAAATCATATTATGCTCATGTAATGTTATGGGGGACGAGGGCAATTATGGCGGAAGCTATACCAGTATATCTCCCGATGGCAGGTTCTTGTCCTTCCGTTCGGCCTCCACCAACCTCATCCCCGATAAGGTAGAGCGTAGCCAGTTCTTCCGTAAAGACCTAGAGACCGGGGAAGTGGGTCTCTGTTCGTGCGACTCCTCCGGAAACCAGCGAGAATCAGGTCTTCCGTAAAGAGCTCCCCCCTCCTGAAGAGAGTACCGTACAGGACTACACTTTCTATTTCGCCGAGGGTTATACGGGATGGGGATTCCAGGAGTACCTGTGTCTGGGCAATCCCTCCCAATTCGTTATCTCCGTGAGATGCAGCTACGTCTTCAGTGAAGGGCAGAGCCTGGAGAGAACCTACGAGATCCCCCCGTACTCACGTTTCACGGCAAACGTCAACTACGAGGTGGGGGAGGGGAGAGAGGTATCGATCGCGGCGGCGTCCTCCAACAAGTTCATAGCCGAGCGCTCCATGTACTTCGATTACCAGGGCACCATGAGCTGGGGGTGGAAAGGCGGCCATTGCGTATTTGGTTCCACGACCCTTGACCATTACTACTTTTTCGCCGAGGGCACGACCAGGACCGGTTTCGAGGAGTGGATCACCCTGCAGAATCCCGGGGAGAACGCCATCACGGTCGATGCCGCCTATCAGTGTGGGGATACCGATACCGTAATCAAGGTATATGACATCCCCGCGGGCC
>Ga0180433_10010659_pt1 | contig 11016 bp, 10 predicted proteins | sample SS_ome_8_FD_132980 | JGI IMG/M metagenome (GOLD analysis project Ga0180433, IMG submission 132980) | Hypersaline lake sediment archaeal communities from the Salton Sea, California, USA - SS_1_D_1 metaG | ecosystem: Environmental > Aquatic > Non-marine Saline and Alkaline > Hypersaline >...
ATATTTAATACAATATTTTTCTCCATAATGTTTTCCGCTATTTCTATAACCTTCCTTACAGTAGGGTGATCTAATCCTATAGTTTTTCTTATTATATCAGTCTTCATTTTAGATTTTAAAACCACTATTAAATGTATCGATTAAATTAGCAGATTTATTATTTCGAGTCTAGGATTTAACTTTGGAAAAGCAAAGAAGAGTCTAATATCTAAGCACCTATATGAATAAATCAATTTTTATAATATCCTATAATTTATTTCATAAACTAAACTGCCAGAAAAAATAATAACTTTTTTCTTATACAAAATTGTAATTATTAAATATTTATAGCTTACTCTTATAACCCAAATTTTCAGCAAAACATTAATTTACATTTTTAATGAGACATAAGTAAAATCCTATAGTATCATGTAGATGGGGATAAAAACGTTGGGAAAATCGTAGATCGTCCCTTAATTTTAAACCAAAAACTTTATTTAATCCATTTACTCCATAAACTTCAGAAATTTTTGTTATTGAAAAATTCTCTAATTGATTTAATACTTCATTAATGACCAATTCATTTTCTTCGGGTGCAATCGAACAAGTACTATATAAGAGTTCTCCCCCGGGTTTTAAAGAAAGCAAACCAGATATTAATAATTCTTTTTGAATTCTACTCATTTTTTTTAGATCATTTATGCTTCTGCTTTTTCTTCTAGTAGGATCTTCTCGAATAAGACCTTCACCTGTACATGGAGCATCTAATAATATTTTATCAGCTTTTATTTTGTATTCATTTAATTTTATTGCATCGAAATTCAAAATTATAGAATTAGTAATACCCAATCTACGAATATTCATTGTTAGGGCAGGAATCCTTTTAAGATTCTTTTCAATTAAAATTAAATCTCCTTGATCTTCCATAATTTGTGCTAATTGAGTTGCCTTACTTCCAGGAGCTGCACACATATCGATAACAAGGTCTCCTTTTTGAGGATTTAAAACGGATGCTGGCAGCATTGAGGCAAGATTTTGCACATAATAATATCCTAAAAGAAATTCATGAGTTGCACCAATATTATATGGCGATTTTAATACCTTAAATGCATAAGATAACCATTTATTTGTCTTTAATTTAAAACCCTTATTCTCAAGTCTACCTTTTAAAGTATTTGGTTCTATTTTTAAAGTATTTACTCTGATATAAGGTTTCAAAGGTTTTTCATTTGCGACTAAAAGTTGCTTAGTTTGTTCCAAACCTAAAAATTCAAAATATCTTTGAACCATATAAGGTAAATAACCATACATCTCAGCTATTTTCTCTGCATCATCTGAAAAATGAGAAATTTATAATCAACCTAAATTGTTTCTATACATACTTATTATAAGATACTAAATTATAATCATTAGCATCAAAAAAGAATATTATCTTGATAGAAGTAGAAATTAAAATTCAGATTTCCGATCCATTTTCTATTCGTAACAAATTTAAGCAACAAGGGGGAATCTATAAATTATCACTAATCCATGAAGATATATATTACAATATGCCTATAGGGTTAAGAGATTTCGCCAAAACAGATGAAGCCTTAAGGATTCGAAATTCTACGGAATTTAAACATGGAGATAAACACCGATCTAAAAAAAAAGTCTCTTATATCACCTATAAGGGAAAGAAACTCGACAAAATTACTAAATCACGTCATGAAATTGAATTAAAGCTTGAGGATGCTAATAGTATGAAAGAAATCCTTACTAATTTAGGATTTCGAGAAATATTGACCGTGAAAAAAGAAAGAGAATTATATGAATTTGAACATAAGGGTAATAAAATTGAAGCTTTGATTGATTATTTACCTATTCTTAATAGTTACTTTTTGGAGGTAGAGTTAATTGCTCAATCTAATGAAGAACTTTCTGAAAAACGAGACCAACTATTCAAATTTCTTTCGGATTTTGGATTTAATCAAAAAGATTCAATTAGAAAATCATATTTAGAACTAATTATTAGAGAAATAGGAAAATAATTTAATTTTTTAGATTTTTATTTAACTTTTCTATTTTCTTGTCCAGATTAATTTTAACACGGTTTATGTCATAATTTTCGAATGTTAAGCAGATATTTTGTTTCTGAATTAATTTATTGTTGATCACAATAACGTTGATTAATTTAAGGAAGTCATAATAACTCAAATCATATTCTATATTTACATCCATTTTAATTTCTCAACTTAATGCGATAATTTTAATTACTTTCTATAGATCATATCGAGTTTCGTTATGATAAATAATTTGGAGTCCATTTTTTAAATAATATTATATTCAATTTAATTCGTCATAACTAGGAATAAAATCCCAAATCATATCCAGATTATAAAATAAAGGATAAAAACTTAAGTTAGAATTTAATTTACACAACCTTATGACCTTTTCCAAGTCAATAATTCAGACCATTAAGGAACGAACTTCTTGGAGGACTTACTCACCCGAACCGATTCAAGGATTGAAAAGAAAAGTGCTAGAGCGTTTTATTAAATTAAATGATATTTCAACACCTTTCGGTATAAATCCAGTAGATTATCGGTTTCGTTTCCTCAGTATCCCAGAATTTAACCCTAACGAGAGAAAAAAGATTGGTACATATGGAATGATTCAGGGAGCTCAGGAATTTATAGTAGGCGCTATTAAATCCTCATATTTGGATCAAGAGAACTATGGATATTTAATGGAATTAATAATCTTAAAAGCTACAGAATTAGAGTTAGGAACATGCTGGTTGGGTGGATTTTTTAATCGAAGTCTGTTTGGTGAAAAAATTAATTGTACAGCAGATGAAATAGTCCCTGCTATTAGTCCCATAGGGTATCCAATGAGTAGGCGTGCTAAAGAAAAACTGATTCGGATAATCGTTCGAGCTAAAAAACGAAAACCATGGGAGAAAATGTTTTTTGAGGCAGGTTTTGAGAATTCTTTATTAGAAAACGATTTAGGAAAATATAGCATCCTCTTAGAAATGGTAAGACTCGGTCCATCGGCATCAAATCGACAACCATGGAGAATAATTAAAGAAAAAAACGAGGATATTTTTCATTTTTACATAGCACCTCAAAAAGGAAGAATAGGAGAGATTTATAAAACTCTAACAAGATTAGATATCGGAATTGCGGTGTGTCATTTTGATTTATGCGCGAAAGAATTAAATTTAATCGGGAACTGGGAAATTAAGAACCCAGAGATTAATGGCACGGAGGAATACTCATATACTATTTCTTGGTTTGGAAAATAATACAAAATTCATAATTTTTGTTAAATATCTATGGTTTATAAAATAGTTTTTCTGAAAATTTTAAACTATTTAAACTTTTTTAAGTTCCTTGAATTCCCCATCAAAGATTTGATACATATACTTTCTTCCTTTAATGACCCACATGATTTTATGCCCTTCTCTTGCTTTCTTACCCCACTCAGATTTTTTATGACGATTCTGCTCAATGAATCTATATCCAAAATAATCTAAATACTTAACTCCACTCGAAAATTTTTTAAAAGGGTATTCAACATTTTCAAGTTCAACTTGTTTCTTATTTTCAAACATTTCATTATATATTTTTAAGCTAATTTCTTTTAGACCTTCCATAATTATCAATTTAAATATAATAATTAAATTTGATTGATAATACTTATACGTTAATTGTAATTCTTAATGGTATTTCCTTCCATCTTTAATTGCTTAAGACTCTTTAAATCTTTTAATGATTTTGGTAACTCTGTTAATTTATTATTACTTAAATCAAGAAGCTCTAAATCCTCTAATTTAGAAACACACTCAGGAATTTTTCTTATATTTTGATTTGGCATAATTAATTCTTTTAAATGTTTTAAATTGCAGAGCTTTTCGGGAAATACTCCGATTCTATTTAAATCAGAAGATATATTAATACCAATGATATTTCCATTTCGATTATTCTTAAAATGATAAAAAAGTGAGGGATTAAAAGATTCATATTCTTCCAACTTAACTAGTGCTTGATTCAGAAGCAATTCTAATAATCCTAAGACCTCCGCTTCCAAATAATCAACTCCCATTTTAAGATATTTTAATGCGTAACCTCTTCTCTTTGCTACTTCAATAATCCAATTAGGTACAAAATCGAATTTATTGTTGCTTAAAATAAGATATTTTAAATCAAGTAGAGTATCGTAATTTGGATCAAAATTACGTAGATCAGTATGTTTGATTTCTAAATATTCTAATTTTATTAAATTCTTAATGGATGCAGGAATCTCTCTGAAATCATGTAGTTTCAGTCCTAGGATAAAACCATCTACACTTTTCACAACTCTACCTAACCCTTTATAACTTAATTTTGCTTTCTCTCGGAGAATATCTTGCTTTTCATCCTCTTGAATATTAAACCTTTCCACAAAATCATTAAAATTTTCTCTAAATTTTAAATAATCTAAATAGTCAATATCTAATATGAATTGAGCGTCTTCAGGCCTGAGATTATAAAATTTTGAGATTCGTGATTTTATTGTTTCTTGAAGTTGTTGGAGGACCTTTTTTTCTGAATTTAAACACAGTTGCAGCAAATTTCTTAGAACATAAACTGAATCCTCATTTTCCAAGGCATAAAATAAAGGTGTATCATCAGAAATCTTAAAATTATTAATTAATACGTTTGCAGCCTTATATCGCACTAAATCTGATTCATCTGATATTAATGCTTTTTCTAAAATGGAATACACTGATTCGTTAAAAATAGATAAGCTTTCAATAACCTCAATAACACTTACCCGAATTTCAGGATTATTACTTTCATTTATAAGAGAATGTAACAATCTAAGTGCTTCATTTTTTGAAATCTTTTTATCTAATACATTTTGAAATATATCTTTAGGCGTCCGAACTTTACTCATAAGACTTTCTAAACTTTAATTGTTTTAGATGCAATTACATTTTTTCTCTTTTTTTTAGAATGATTGATTTCTATATCCTCTAAATGAAGTGATATACTTGAAAAGTTATTGCCAGTATGTAATCTCTCAAGCGATTTCTCTTTATTATTAGAAAATAAACTAAAATCGAAATTCATCAATTTTTTTGCTTCAGCATTTCGAAATTGCATATACCATGCGAATTCATCGAGATGTAATTCAATTTCATCTAAAAGTGTGACTTTTTTTAATTCTGTGGTAAAGTAGGTATCCCTAACTTGAATGGGGATAGGTCTTCCCCATTCTTGAAGCTCATCGATTAAAACTAAAAAGAAAGTGAGTGGATTTTTATCAAAATTAAAGTCAGAGATTTTTCCTTTAATATTATGGAGAGCTATTGCTTTCGCTGCTAGTACATAACCTTTATATTCCTCATTGCGGCGAATCTCATCAGGCGTCCCAAGTCCATTTAATAAACAAAGAGCAGAAAGAACACCATGATCCAAATCGAAATATCCTTTATAATTATATTCTGGATGTCCGGTTTGCGTTCTTAGGAATATTTCCGGATCTGGAATGGGAAATCTCTTATGATTATATCCAGCCCCTTTACGGACATATTCCCTTGCTTCATTTGAAAGGCCTTCTTCTATAATCATTAAATATTCTTCTTGATTCCCTTTCCAAGATAATCCTATTTCGCATGGAATAAACTCTAGATCAAGAGTTGGGTAGCACTTTAATAATTGATTTAATAAAGAATAATTTACAGCACTAGACATTTTACCAAGAGGATACCCAAGATCATGGATAATACTCGTGATCCACCATATCTTTTCTGTAAATAAGGTCTTATCTAATTCTATTATCTCTGAGATGATTCCCGCAAGATCTCCATTCTCAAATTCTTGTTCTAATAAAAAATCTCCTAACACAGCAACTCGTAGTGCATGTTCTGTATGATCTCGATAATATTTTTTAACACTCGTGCTATACAAGAATGCTTCCAAGTCTGGAAGTGCCTCAATAAGATATAAAACACCTTTTATATTAATTCCCCGTTCTTTGGTCACGTCCAATAAAGCTGAAGAGAGATTTTTTTTCTTACCAGTTATAAAATCAAGATCAAATTTATTTTCTAATCCTTCCAATCCAGAATCTTGGAATTCTTTTAAAACATTTTCGCTAACTTTATTTCCAACCCATTGAAGTATTTTTGAACCAAATTCTGGAACAAAATTAGGTATTGACCCTAAATTTTCAAGATCTTTTGTTGTTTTTGCAACTTGTTTCTTAGTTTTGGCAAGTTCACGTTTAACCTCATGTTTTGTCATTCCCTCTTTTTTTTTCTCGATATTATTGAACATTTCATCGTCAATATTTTCAATATTTTTCTCTACCGAGGTAATTAAGTTTTTTATCCAATTATCAAATGTTTCACTTGTATTGGATATACGATCTAAAATCCATTTATCATTAATATGATAATCAAGCATGGCAAGGTAGAAATGCTACTATGATTTTTAAAGATTTGGCAATGAAATAATTAGGTATACAAGACAAAACTTTAGATTTATTCTATACTCTCTTTTACAATTTCATGATGGCAGTATGAAATTGATTGATGATTTTTAGAAATAAGTTTTACATCTTTATCAACTTTAACAAATGAGGCTAAAATAATTAGATTTTCATCCTCTCCAGTCAGTTGAACATTCTTTCCAATCAAACAGTTGTCAGAAATTATCGCATTGGTAATTGATGCATTCTCAGAGATATAGGCTTCATTATAAATTAAGGAATTGTTTATTTTCGTGTTTTTATCAACATAAACATCGTCTCCAATTATAACATTGGGACCTATCGAGCAATTCTTTCGAATCACAACATCTTTTCCTATAGTACAAGGTGAGCGTATATTTGTGGTTGGATCGATATCAACCGAATCATCAATGAGATTTTTCACTTTACCTTTCAAATTCTTGATTATATGATTCATCAACTCGATGTTTGCTTCAAGTAAATCTAACGGTTTACCGACATCTTTCCAGATTCCAGTTATGGGATAATGAAATAATTGATTATCGTTCGCAACTCTCGGAAAAACCTCTCTTTCGATCGAGACTTTTTTCTTGGGTTGGATATATGAAAAAATCGTTGGTTCCAAAAGGTATACTCCTGCATTAATCGGCATGGGTATGATTTTTCCCTCTGGGGGTGAATACTCCTCTTTTTCAAGGAATTTATATAATTGATTAGTTTTTTTATCCACAATTAAAACTCCATAACGTGATGGATCTTCTACAATTCTGCTCGCAATAGTTCCTATGCCCCCATATTTTTGATGAGAAAGCAGAAAATCACTAAAATCGAAATCCATTATCACATCTCCATTTAACATGAAAAAATTGTCGTCTTTTAAATAGTCCTCCGCCAATCTAATCGCTCCTGCAGTTCCCATTGGATATTTCTCGTCAGTATAATGTATTTTCACGTTTAGACGCCTTCCATCGCCAAAATATTTCTCTACAACTTCAGACATAACACTTACTGCAAGAACGATTTCCTTCACACCCACAGTTTTTAATAATAATATCTGTCTTTCGATAACTGGTTTATTTACTATTGGGATAAGCGACTTAGGAATAGTACACGTTAAAGGCCGTAAGCGTGTGCCCCATCCTCCAGATAAAATAATAGCCTTTGTCATTATATTTGCGCTTAAAAATTAATACTTTTATCAAATTAATAGTTATTATAAAAAATTTAGCTTTTGTTAATTGAGTTTAATTTAATTTAGATCGATGGTTTTTTGTCCCATTTCATAGACATTATCATATTTTACACGACGTATGTTGGTTAATGATAAAGTAATTATAACTGTCAACAGTATTAATCCAGCACATGTTAAATAAAGTGGTACTATCCCCATAATTCCTCCTAAAAACCCAGCCACCAAGCTTCCAGGTGGTATGACGGCCCAGGCTAATGAAACTACTATTGACATAACTTTTCCTTGCTTTTCTGGAGGTACATGGAGCTGGATAATAGTGAGAAAATTAGTATTGATTAATGGTGTCATTCCAGCTCGTATCAAACCTCCAATACCAATAAGATAAAAGACTCCAATTGGAGCAAGAGCAGCTAGAAAGTATCCGGCTGTACTCAAAAGCACACAACCAGTTATCAGAAGGACCCTATTTCTCCAATCTTTTTTTAAGGATGTAATTAACGCTCCACTAATCATCCCAATTTGCATTAATACCATTATATATGCTAAATCAAGTTCGTTACCAAAATGAATTGATTTAACATACAATGGAAGCAATACTCCAAAAGGTTGTCCGAGAAAGTTTACAACAGATATAAATATCACCAGAATTAACAAACCAGGGACTTCTCTGAGAATTTTAAAGCCTAACTTTAAATCCTTTCGAAATGAGAAAGATTCTTTTTTTGATGTGCTTTCTGATACATGAGGGATTTTTATTAAAATTAAGGGAATCAAGGCAATAAAAAATGTAAAGATATCGATCCAAAATATTAAATATATTTGTTCTATAAATAAACCATAAAGTACCGCTCCGATTGCTGGACCCGCGATATGTACTACTCCATTGAATAAGTAATCAATGGCATTCATTCTACTCAATTTATCCTTGGGAATCATGATAGGGATAATAGCTTTTACTGTTGGGAAATGAAATGCTTGGCATACTCCTCGTAAGCTATTAATGATTATTACCAGAAAGACTTGTTCTACTCCAAAAAAAAATATTAAAAGTAACCAAAATGTAATGAGTGCTTGCATAAAGTCAGAAGCAATAATAATCGACTTGCGATTCCATCTATCAATAAACACACCAGCAATAGGACTTATTATGATAAGTGGAAGCATTCCTAAGAAGTTAGTTATTCCCAACAGATTGGGATCCCCAGTGACAACCGTAATCCACCAGATAACAACAAAATGAATGATAGAAGAGCCAAGCAAAGAAAAAAGTTGACCAATCCAGAAGAGTAGATAATTTTTGAACGTATTTGTAGTTGGGTTCGACATAATCAAAAGTAAATACTAATAATATTATCTACGATAATTCAAGCTATCATTTTTAGTTTTTCAAATTTAATAAATAAAATAAGATTTAGAAAAAATAGAAAAAAATTAGTCTTTTTAATTTTTGTAAAGTGGATCTGCTTCTTGCAATATTCTGCGTTGTACTTTACCAAGAACATTTTTTGGAACTTCATCGATGAACTCTATTAAGGCGGGACACTTCCATTTAGTCATGTTTTCTTCGGTCCATGCTATAAGCTCTTCCTCAGTAATTTTGCCTTTATATTCAGGTTTAAGTGCGACCCATGCTTTCGTGATTTCTCCAACTTTTCCTTCTGGATCAGGTAATCCTGCAACAGCAGCTTCATTAACAGCCTCATTCTTCATTAACATAGTTTCTACTTCTGTTGGAAAGACGGAATGACCAGCTACTTTAATGAGTTGTTTTTTACGATCTCTTAGTGCTACCGTTCCATCATCATTCATAAATCCAATATCGCCAGTTCTTAACCAGGTTCGACCGTCCCATTTTTGTAGGGTTTGTGCTGTTTCTTCGGGTTGATTCAAATATTCTTTCATTACTTGCGGGCCATTAACGCATAATTCCCCAGTATACTCCTCTCCGTATTTTGATCCGGGTAATCCATTAGCAATTGGTCCACTTTCTAAAGTAGGTGCGGCAGCATCCCATATACCCCAATCAGTTCCAGGTAAAGGCATACCAATCGTGCCAATAGGGCTTTCGCCAAATAAGTTACCCGCACTTACAACAGGTGTAGCTTCGGAGAGCCCATATCCTTCTACAATTCTACCACCAGTATTTTTTTCAAAAGCATCCCTTACCGGTGCATGTAAAGGACCAGCACCAGAGATATTGAGTTTAAGTTTACCCATTATGCCTGGAAACTTATCTAAATGAGGAAAATCAGCAATTCTTTTAAATAAGATTTCTGCACCCGTATAAGCAAAACCTTTTGGAGCCTCGATATCATTTAATTCTTTAAGAAATTCCTCAGTTGGAGGAGGTCGTGGAAAAAGCATCATCCAACCTCCCATTCCAATTGCTACATTCATAACAGCAGTCATTGCAAACGAATGAAATAGTGGTAATGCTCCAATATCGCCCAATCCAGGTTGCTCTCCTCCAAGTATAGCTACACATTGTTTTACATTGGATACGAGATTAAAATGGGTTAAAACTGTTGCTTTTGGAACTCCTGTAGTACCTCCTGTCATAATATAGGTTGCAGGATGTGAAGTAGGATCGAAATTTACTTGCGGAAGATTAGGAGTTGTTTCTAATAAATCCACAAAGTTAAATGAAGGTTTAAAGTCCACCTTTCCTTTGGGAATTTTACCAATCAGTTTTCCAATAAATTTAATAGCTCCCGAGAGACCTGATGCAAGATCGGCAATATTAGTATAAATTACTAATTCAATATCAGTTTTATCAACAATCGGTTTTACTAATTCACCATATAATGCATCTAAAGTAACCAATGATTTAGCTCCAGTAATTTCAAGGTGATGAAGTACTTCTAACGGCTTATATGTCGGATTTATTCCAGTAGGAATCGCTCCAATTTTCGCAGCTGCATAGAATGCAATTACATATTGAAAACTATTTGGTAAAAGCAAAGCAATGACATCCCCTTGCTTTATTCCAAGATTATGTAAAGCCGTCCCGAAAGAATCAATCGCTTTGCCAGCTTCTTCATAAGTCATCCATGATTCTAAGAACCACATGATTTTTTCATCGCCGTATTTTTTTCTCTGCACTTCAAAAAAGTCTCCAAGGCTTATTTCAGGGAACTCAATGTTAAAAGGAACTCCCTCTGGCCACCACTTATGGAACCACGCCTTTTTTTCATCTACATGCCATTTTGCCATAATTATACACTTTTGTTTTAATTTAGTCGTTTGTGATTATGATTAACATATCATTTTGCAAACAATAAAGAAAATTAGTTTTACTTTATAAATTTTATATTATTATATTTTCTACTGTTTGTTCTTGAGGTTTTAATGAAAAATATAAA
>Ga0180433_10010660_pt1 | contig 11015 bp, 11 predicted proteins | sample SS_ome_8_FD_132980 | JGI IMG/M metagenome (GOLD analysis project Ga0180433, IMG submission 132980) | Hypersaline lake sediment archaeal communities from the Salton Sea, California, USA - SS_1_D_1 metaG | ecosystem: Environmental > Aquatic > Non-marine Saline and Alkaline > Hypersaline >...
ACAATATGGCTTCCGTGGTGGGGTCTTCTTACTTAAAGTGAGGAGTTAAGAGCCATATTGGTATTTTTTAAAAGATATTGAAACATGGACCTGCTCCTCAAAAAAGGGCAGGTTTTTTTTGTTATGTAATAATCAAAGGTATTAAATTAACATTTGATTGGTAGTTTTTAAAATTAAAGAACAAAATAGTTTATTGGAACGGAATTATTAATTGTTTTCAAAAATTTAATGTCAAAAAATATCAGTCGGAGAAAATCAGAAAAAAAATTATTTCAATGACAAAATTTATAAATATAAGCTGGTGGTGGCATAATATCTTCCTGAAAAAACTGTGAAGAGAGGAAACGTTATGCCATTAACGGAAACGGCTCATCGAATCACGGTGAGCCGTTTTTTTTTATAAAACTGAGAGAGAATAGAAAATGAAAAAATTAAATTTTAAACCCGTAGTAAGAAAAATACTGGCCGATACAGTCACGCCTGTCAGTATTTATTTACGTTTGCGTAACCTTTACCCTAAGGCTATTTTACTGGAAAGCTCTGATTATCATGGTCATGAAAATGCATATTCATTCATTTGTTTCAGTCCTGCAGCCTGTTTTACAGTATGTGACGGTGAGATAACCAAAGAACTTCCCGGAGAAAAAACTGAAAAGTACCGGCTTTCTCAAGAGAGAAAACTTTACGATGAGCTTGATGGCTTTTTTCAGGCTTTTAATGTATCACAGGATGAAATGGATCTTCCGGCAAACGGATTATACGGTTATCTGAATTTTGATGCCGTACAGCATTTTGAAAATATTCGTTTTACAACTGCCAAAAAAGAGAATTACCAGATACCGGAAGTCAGATATTGCTTTTACAAGTATATTGTTGCTATCGATCATCACAAGAATCAGATCCATATTATAGAGAATCTGCTGGAAGGAGAAATTTCACAAATGGATCATATTCATCATCTGCTTATCCATCTTAATTTTTCTACCGTCAGTTTCAAGCCACTCAATGATGAAACATCCAATATTACCGATGAGGAATATAAGTATATGGTGTCCAAAGGTAAAGAGCATTGCTACCGTGGCGATGTTTTTCAGATTGTCCTTAGCAGACAGTTTTCCCAGGAATTTGAAGGTGATGATTTTAATGTTTACCGTGCATTGAGGTCTGTTAATCCTTCTCCGTATTTATTTTATTTTGATTACGATACTTACAGGATCTTCGGGTCTAGTCCTGAGGCAGAACTACGGATAAAAAACAATAAGGCTTATATTCACCCCATTGCAGGGACATTTAAGCGGACGGGAGATGACGAGCATGATCGTGAGTTGGCTGAAAAATTAAGCAAAGATCCCAAAGAAAACGCCGAACATGTCATGCTGGTTGATCTGGCGCGAAACGATCTGAGCAGGAATGCCTCGAATGTGAAGGTGGAGACTTACAGGGAAGTGCAGTATTATTCACATGTTATTCACCTGGTATCCCAGGTTTCCGGTGACATAACCGGCGAAACAAATCTTGTTAAAGTTTTGGGGGAGACTTTTCCTGCAGGCACACTTAGCGGGGCTCCCAAATACAAGGCTATGGAACTGATAGACCGCTATGAAAATCAGAACAGGGGTTATTATGGCGGTTGTATCGGATATCTTGGCTTTGACCGCACTGTTAATCATGCAATAATGATACGCTCATTTCTTAGCAGGAATAACAGGTTGTTTTATCAGGCTGGCGCCGGTATTGTAGCCGGATCCCGGGAAGAAAGTGAACTTCAGGAAGTCAATAATAAACTGGCTGCCCTGAAGATGGCTATAGAGCTGGCGAAGGATATATGTTGAGATTCTGAAACAAACATAATGGAGTCGGCGGACCGGAGGTGCAGATTCTGATTAATTGATTAATAAATTATAATATAGATATTCACGGAAAATAAGTTATTTAAAATGAAGATTTTGGTTATTGATAATTATGATTCATTTACGTATAACCTTGTACATGCCATAAAAAAAATATCAGGATTAACCGTAGATGTTTTCCGGAATGATGAAATCCGTCTAAAGCAGGTTGAAGAGTATGATAAGATTGTACTTTCCCCTGGTCCGGGGTTACCCTCTGAGGCGGGATTACTGCTGGAAATAATAAAATTGTATGCACCCGGAAAGTGTATGTTAGGTGTTTGTCTGGGTCATCAGGCAATCGGTCAGGCATTTGGGGGCAGGTTGCTGAATATGAACCGTGTTATCCATGGTATGGCTACGCCGGTCATACTCACCGGTAGCAGATCAGTACTTTTCAAAGGACTCCCTGAAACGTTTGATGCAGGGCGTTATCATTCATGGATCGTAGAGAGGAATCACCTGCCTGCTTGTTTTGAAATTACCAGTGTTGATCAGGATGGAATGATCATGTCTATGAAACATAAGGAGTTCAATGTCGAGGGACTCCAGTTTCATCCTGAATCGGTGCTTACCCCATTGGGTGAAGGAATATTGCGAAACTGGCTGAACGCAGATTTTTAGATTTAAGGGGTAAAATCCCCTGAAATAAACAATTGAGAACGAAGTTCTTTGTCTGCCTGACACAGTAAGGCAGTGTTAAATATATTCTCAAATTTTTTAATTAGATTATTTTGTGATAATTATAAAATTTTAAACGTATGAAAGCAGTATTAGAATATTTATTTGAAGGAAATACTCTTACCAGGCAGGAAGCATATGACAGTCTTCTGAAAGTCGGAATGGGAATGCATAGTGAAGTGGAATTTGCTTCATTTCTTACGGTATTCAAAATGCGACCTGTAACCTCGGAGGAGTTAGCGGGATTCAGGGACGCAATGGCTGAACTTTGTCTCATTACCGACCTCTCGGCATATGATCCGATTGATGTTGTTGGCACCGGAGGCGACGGAAAAAATACTTTTAATATTTCAACGATTGCCTGTTTCATTATTGCAGGAGCAGGTATAAATGTTGCCAAACACGGCAATTACGCTGTTTCATCTATCAGCGGCTCTTCAAATCTGCTGGAATTGCTTGGATACAGCTTTAGTAATGACAGTGAAAAGTTAAAAAACGATCTGGATAAAAGCAATTTTTGTTTTATGCATGCACCGCTGTTCCATCCTGCAATGAAACATATTGCTCCTGTTCGCCGTGCACTGAAAGTACAAACTTTTTTTAATATACTGGGACCGATGATCAATCCATCATCTCCCCGGTATCAGGTATTGGGAGTAAACAATGATGAAGTATTCAATCATTACAAAGCTGTTTATGAAACTCTTGACATGAAATATATTATTATTAACAGCACCGATGGTTATGATGAAGTTTCACTTACTGCCGATACTCATTTCGCTGCTAATGAGGGAGAAGGATATTTTTCTCCTGCTAATTTCAGTTTTGCTCTGATCAATCCTGAAAGTATATATGGAGGAGATTCTATTGATCAGGCAGCGAACATATTTCTTAACATTCTGAAGGGCAAGGGAACCAGTGATCAAAATAATGTAGCGATTGCCAATGCATCTATCGGGCTGAATCTATATTTTCCTGAAAAAGAATTGGGTGAATGTGTTGATATGGCCTCAGAATCACTTTATAGCGGGAAGGCATTGGACAAGCTCAAAGCGGTTACCAATATTTAACCGGATTGAATTTTAGAAAGATGAATATACTTGATAAAATAGTTGAAACAAAAAAGAAAGAGGTTGATCTTCAGCAAAAAGATATTCCCGAGTCTAAGCTCAGGGAGTATGAAAACTATGGACGAAGATGTAATTCATTAAGAGCAGAACTTTTAAAACCAGGTTCTTCGGGTATTATTGCGGAGTTTAAGAAGAAGTCTCCTACACTGGGAGATATAAATTTGAATATGAATGCAGAGGAAGTTGCAATAAATTATATAGAGGCCGGTGCAGCGGGTTTGTCCGTACTTACGGACTATGAATACTTCGGCGGTTCACCGGCCGAACTGCTTAAAGTACGCAAGGCTAAGCCTGATATCCCATTGCTGAGAAAAGATTTTATAATAGATAAATACCAGTTGGCGGAGTCAAAAGCCTTTGGCGCGGATATCATCCTTCTCATTGCAGCCTGCCTCGGAAAGCACGAGGCGGAAATACTTGCAAAAGAAGCTAAAAAGCTGGGTATGGAAGTTCTGCTTGAGATACATCATTCAAAAGAACTTGAAAAAGTAAACGAATTTGTAGACATAATAGGCGTAAATAACCGAAATCTTACCACATTTAAAGTCGATATAAATACTTCAGTGAAATTATCCCGTATTATTCCGGACAAGTTTTTAAAGATTTCGGAAAGCGGATTTAAGGATGTTAAAGCCGTCCGTTATCTGAAGCAATATGGTTTTAATGGCTTTCTGATAGGAGGTGCATTTATGGTTACAGATAATCCTGGCGAAGCCTGCAGAAAATTTATTTCGGAATTATGAGAAAGAAATTAAAAATAAAGGTCTGTGGCATGTTGTATCCTGCCAACAGGGAAGAGATAGAAAAATTACCGGTTGATTTTCTGGGGTTTATTTTTTATCCCGGATCGAAAAGGTATGTTGGTAAAGATTCAGACCGGCGTTTATTTAATTCATTAAAAAACAAAGTAGGGGTTTTTGTTGACGAAAGTTATGATGAAATTTTGTCTTTGTCGCAGCGTAACGGATTTAAATTTGTTCAGCTTCACGGGAAAGAGGATCCTTCTGTGTGCCGGATTCTTAAGAAGAATGGATTGAAAGTAATTAAAGCTTTCAGCCTGAATAAAGACTTCAGGTTCAGGATATTAAAGGATTACGAAAGTGCTGTGGACTATTTTTTATTTGATACTAAAACTAGAGTACATGGTGGATCGGGGAAAAAATTTGATTGGGATATTCTTGAAAAATATAAGGAGAGTACTCCTTTTTTCCTGAGTGGAGGCATTAAGCCGGATGATGCTTCGAAGATAAAACAAATCGATTATCCCTGGTTATACGGTATAGATTTGAACAGTGGTTTTGAGGATGAACCGGGATTAAAAAATGTTGATCTATTGAAAAAATTTTTAGATGAACTATAAGTTGTTTGTTAAATTAAGCAGAAAAAGATGAATTTTTAGCCCCGGCATTTATGCCGGGGTATACTTGTCCGGAAAACAATGTTTATAATTATAAAATTTTATACATATGAATTATGATGTAGATGAAAAAGGATATTATGGTGAGTTCGGAGGTGCGTGGATACCGGAAATGATGTATTCAAACATTGACGAACTTAAGTGTCATTACCTTGAAATTATTGAATCGGAGGATTTTAAGAAAGAATTTAAAAATTTACTTGAAAATTATGTCGGCAGGCCGTCTCCGCTGTATTTTGCCAGCCGTTTATCCGATTATTATAATACCAATATTTTTTTAAAACGGGAAGATTTAAACCATACCGGTTCCCATAAGATTAACAATACTATAGGTCAGATCTTATTAGCCCAAAAGTTGGGAAAGACGCGCATAATTGCTGAAACAGGAGCGGGACAGCATGGTCTTGCTACAGCTACTGTATGTGCCCTAAAGGGAATTAAGTGTGTTGTATATATGGGTGACCTTGATGTCATGAGACAGTCATCCAATGTAAAAAAAATGAAAATGCTGGGAGCGGAAGTTATACCTGTACATAGTGGTAATAAAACACTGAAAGATGCGACCAATGAAGCTATGCGTGACTGGATTAATAATCCTGAGGATACACATTATATAATTGGTTCCATAGTTGGGCCACATCCGTATCCTGATATGATTACCCGGTTTCAATCGGTAATAAGCAAAGAAATGAAAAAGCAGCTTTTGGAACAAACCGGCAACAGTCTTCCTGATCGCATAATAGCTTGCGTGGGCGGTGGCAGCAATGCGGCCGGCGCTTTTTACAGTTATCTTGACAATGAGAATGTGGAGCTTATTGGGGTTGAAGCTGCCGGAAAAGGAGTGAATACTCCTGAAACCGCTGCAACACTATGTATAGGTTCTGCCGGGGTATTACATGCCAGCAGGACGATAATCATGCAGAATGCCGATGGCCAGATTAACGAGCCATATTCGGTATCAGCGGGTCTGGATTATCCGGGTGTCGGTCCCCTGCATGCTCATCTTCAACAGACCGGCCGGGCCAAATATCTGGCTGCCAATGATGAGGAAGTACTAAAAGCTGCCCTCCTTTTAACACAAAAAGAGGGTATAATACCTGCACTTGAATCGGCTCATGCTCTGGCAGCTCTTGAAATGGTTGAAATGAAACCCCGGGAGATGAATGTTATAAACCTTTCGGGCAATGGCAACAAGGATATGGAAACATATTTAAACTATTTTCATTTTTAGCATACGGGAAAAATTTACCGGAAACGAATTGAATTATAAATAGTAAATGATGAGTTCAGTATAATAATTATTAATATCATTTGTAAAATTTTTATGCCTTTTTATAATTAACTGAATATCAATTTAATAAATTTTGTGAATTTGTTTAAAAAGGGAATTATGGGTCTTTTCAGACCAGACTCAATGATAAATTATAATTTTTTAGAAGGACTGATATATAGTTTGTTACGAAAATATCAATATTGATAATCAATCAAATGGAAAACAGGATAGATAAATTATTTAAAAGAAAAAAAGAAAATATATTATCAGTGTATTTTACAGCCGGCTATCCGCAGCTTAGCGATACGGCGGAAATAATACTGCAACTTGAAAGGAATGGTGTTGACCTTGTAGAGATCGGAATGCCCTTTTCCGATCCTACGGCTGACGGACCGGAAATACAGCGAAGTAGCGGGATCGCCTTAAAGAATGGGATGAATCTGCATTTGCTTTTTGAGCAACTTGAAGGCATCAGGAAATCAGTAAAAATACCACTTATATTAATGGGATATATTAATCCTTTACTGCAATTTGGAATGGAATCTTTTTGCCATCAGTGCAGAGCTACCGGTATTGACGGACTTATCTTACCGGATTTGCCTGTAGATGAGTTCAACCTGCATTATAAGGAGATATTTACCAGAAATAATTTGCACAATATATTGCTTATAACCCCACAAACTTCCGAAGAGAGAATCAGAAAGATAGATCAGGCAGCAGGTGGCTTTATATATATGGTATCATCGGACTCTACTACCGGTTCAGGGAAAACAGTAAGTGATTTTAATAAGGATTATTTTGAAAGGATTAATAGTATGGGCCTTGTAAATCCGAGACTCATAGGTTTTGGTATATCTGACTACCATACATTTGCTAATGCATGCAAGTATGCGCGGGGCGCTATTATTGGCAGTGCATTTATTAAATCATTCCGGTCTGAAATCAAACCGGAGGATTCCATTTCCACATTTGTTAGAAGTATAACAGGAGTTAAGGGAAATTAAATTCGGCTATCTGTTAGTGCGATAAATACCGAGTGTTAATATTTTTTAAAGAATATTTTGAGAGAAAATAGTAACGTTCAAAAGTCCAATTAAATATGCCGGAATAACAAAAACGGGTTATCGTTAATTAATGTTAAACACATTTTTTATCATACTGTTATTAATTTTTTTGTGTTATATTAATGTTAATAATTGATTCGCAAAAACTAAATATATAATGCCATGCTTGAGTACGCGAAAGTTATTTTACCGAAGGTTAGTTTTAACAAAAGGTTATTCAGGAAAGAATTAAACAAATGTCTTAAGTGGATAGAACCGGAAGAAGTACAAGAGTTGCGTGAATGGTGCTATAAAAATTTTAAATGTCAATATCCGGATGTTCTGGAAGAAGTTTTTGAGAACATCGCAGCATAATTAGAGTCTGCCTAGAAAGTCCGCTGACTGCGTTATGCTTGCCCTCAAAATGGTCATTTACGAATAGTAAACTCACATTTTTCGAGCTTCACAAGCCTTGTCAGCAAACTTTCTAAATCAGACTCATCCCTTGTAAAAAGTATGCCAATATTTTATTAATCTTAATTCATATTAACGAACTAATGTTCTGTAATATAAGATGCCGATATTTTATATTTTTGTATTCATGAATTATGAATGTTTGATTTGTCAGGTTAAATCGCTTTTAACGAGACTCGAAAAATTTGATATTCCAGAAGATGAGCGTGATCATATAGTTGCGGAGATACTTAATGATATTTCCAAAATTGATTTGAGCAAGAGTTATTCACCTGAAATTACAAGTAACATATTAGACCATCTTAAAAAATATTCGGAGGTTGAAGATCCTTATTATGAGGAAAAATATAGCATAAATCACCAAATGTTAAAGCGTTACAGTGAATTCAGGGATAAAGTATCTTCCTCTGAAAATCCGTTTGATACAGCAATGAGGCTTGCAATTGCCGGGAATATCATTGATTATGGTCCCAGTCAGATTTTTGATCTGGAAGGAACTTTAAACAGAGTAATAAATGCAGATTTTGCTATTGATCATTCGGAAATTTTAAAAAGCAGGATAGAACAGGCAAATACGATTTTATATCTTGGGGATAATTGTGGTGAAATAGTTTTAGACAAGCTTTTCCTGGAAACAATTTCACATCCGAATGTATGGTTTGCCGTAAGAGATAAGCCTGTTTTAAATGATGTTACGACTAAAGAAGCTGAAGACGTTGGCATTAAGGAGGTGGCACATATTATAAGTAACGGCGATGATGCACCTTCTACTCTTCTGAACAGGGTTAGTCCGGCATTTATGAAAATATACAATTCGGCCGATTTAATAATATCGAAAGGAATGGGTAATTATGAAGGATTAATGTTTGAAGATGACCCGCGGATTTTTTTCCTTTTGATGGTTAAATGTTCGGTAATAAGCGATAAAATAAGTGCAGCCAAAGGTGAATTTGTTGTAAAACACAATTGGAATGGGGTAAATAAAAATGTAAAAGCCTGATTGAGATAAATTAGCTATGATCCTGGTATTTGAAAGAAACTTTCATTTTTACCCGGTAGAAATCAATTTTGCCCTCGTTAATGTGCATGTCCATTTCCACAACTTCAGCAATACGTAAATCTCTGATAGTCTGAGATATCCGCTCAATAGCATTTTGGGCTGCTTTTTCCCAGGATTCGGGACTGCTGCCAACTACTTCAATAATTTTATAAATACTGTCCGGCATAATTTCTGAATTTTTTAGTTTTTATTATTTACTTTTTACGTTGATAGTCGGATTTTGTTATATTTTTCAGTAAAAAGAACATTTTGTTACTTATGAAGTTAGTGTTTGTCCTTTAAATCTGGATTTTGTAATAGTAAGTTCGTTTATAGTAATCTTATAAAAGTAAGTATGTTATCAATACCTTTATTCTTTATGAAAGATCCAGGCACCTGAATCGGAATTTTTTTCCAGAAAATCATACTGAGCAGCGAAGGCTTCCCTTTCAGTGTTGTAAATCCCTATTCCAACTATGTAAAAACTGCCTTGTTTACCCAGGTGAAATGCATCATAGCCTTTATTTTTCAAATTCTGCAAGTGTTTTACAGAATTTTCTTCCTCTTGAAAACTTCCTGTTATAAGGTAGTATTTTGATGAATCGGGTTGCATGTAGCCTGAGGAATCAGCCGGTTCTGTTATTGTTTTTATGGAATCGGTTACTGATATTTCTGTAGTGTCGGTATAAGCAGAATCCGGTACATCAATTGATTTCCCTGAAGCTAAATTATCCTCCGGTAATATTGGCTCGCTGGAAATCTGAATTCCCGCCGGTTGTTTTTCTTTTTCCCTTTTAATATAAAAAATACCCCCTGCAACAAAAATTACCGGTATAAGTAAAAACCATAACCAGCCTCTTTTTTTTCTTTTACTGGATTTTTCAGAAGCAGTTGACCCAAATTCATCTAGGTTAGCATACTGATATTCATAAGAATTATTTGCTTTTACAGCTTCAGTATCTTTGTCTTCCTCTTTTTTAGCAACATTATGATGTCCGGAAATTTTGTTTATATCTTCATTTAATGAGATTTTTGACAGGCCATATGCATCGAGGAGCAGATTATTCCGGTGAAATGGATCAAAGCGGATTTCACGATTTTCTCCGGTATACAATATTCCAATATTTTTAATTGTCACCTTTTCATCTTTGTCGAGCCGGAAAAGTATGCTGTCCCTTTCCTTTTCAATTTTATCGAGAGCTTCAATATGAGATATTTGTTCACTTTGTGCAATTTTACTCATTAAAAGTCCGTCGTTATTTTTTATTTTTGGCTCGAATGAGATTTTTTTGGAGGGAGGGGCTATTTCTCCTGTCTTAATATCCGGTTCGGCCGGAATATATTCTGAGATAAATGCTCCCAGACCGGGTATTATGACAGTATCATGTTCAAGCAGCAGTGTATTTATGTATTTTCCTAAGTCCACGTTAATATATCAATATATTTAGGTGTAAAAATAACAAAACATCCGCTTTTGTCATAATATAAAAAACTAAAATAGATCCGATAGTTTACCCCTTGATATTAATTTTTAAATTTACAAAAAAATTCGCATAATGAGAGAAAAGATTTTGGTGACGGGCGGAACCGGTTATATTGGTTCACACACGGTTGTTGAGTTGCAGGAGTCAGGTTATGATGTTGTTGTGGTCGACAATCTTTCAAATTCCTCTGCCGAAGTGCTTGAAAACATTGAAAAAATTACAGGGAAACGGCCGCAGTTTGAGAAATTTGATTTGTCGGAGCAAGCTCTGACTAATGATTTTTTTAGTCGGGTGCCCGGAATTATAGCTATAATTCATTTCGCTGCCTCGAAAGCCGTTGGTGAATCGGTTGAAAAACCGCTGCTTTATTATCGCAATAATCTTGTATCACTTTTAAATTTACTTGAATGCCAGATAGGATTTGATGTCCCGTATATGGTATTTTCATCTTCCTGTACTGTTTATGGTCAGCCTGATGAACTGCCGGTAACAGAGCAAACACCCCGCAAGGATGCTGAATCGCCTTACGGGAATACCAAACGGATAAGTGAGGATATTCTGAGGGACACCATCGCAGCAAATCCT
>Ga0180433_10010661_pt1 | contig 11015 bp, 11 predicted proteins | sample SS_ome_8_FD_132980 | JGI IMG/M metagenome (GOLD analysis project Ga0180433, IMG submission 132980) | Hypersaline lake sediment archaeal communities from the Salton Sea, California, USA - SS_1_D_1 metaG | ecosystem: Environmental > Aquatic > Non-marine Saline and Alkaline > Hypersaline >...
GCAGGATCTCAAGTATGAAATCCTGCGCCGCGCACAGAAAGCAGTCGCTTTAAAGCTACTTTAGTGGATTTTTAACTCTCACTAAACGCCTGAGGAAAACGAGTATGAGATTAATCATCAGCACCATCAACATCAACACGAGCAGCAGCACGATCTCGAGCGATCTGCTGGTGTGCAGCGTGAGCAACACGACCATGTTGACCGGCCACTGTACCGCCATCAAGAACGGCAACTCCCAAAGCACCAGCTGTTAAACCGAGCGCTACAGTTGGATCTAATTGGATTTCACCAAGCATCGCAGTAATTACTAAAGCCAACGCTGTGGCTACCGCCGCTGTATCAAGAGCCGCTGTTGCGCTGCGCGCTACACTGGTTTTGAATTGTGTTTCTATATCGCGGGCTTGAGGATTTGTAAGTGCACTAGCTATTGCAAATGACATAATATTGTCTCCTTGTTAGGGTTTTGTTAAAATAACATAAATGATTTTATCAAATAAATATAAATAAAGACAATATTAAAATAAACTTTATGATATTTTTTTTTTTAACTGATAAAAAAAAGGGAAGGATGGTAAGCCGGATTCTGTTATTCTCAAAATTTCTTTTAAAAATCGACAATCATTCATCTAGGAGCCTTGTCACCAAGGCCCTCAAGCGATCCACTAAAGAGTCTATTCGGAGCAAAAACAACTCTTTTTCTTGCTTTGGATGGGGTTTACACGCTCCCCTGTGTTGCCACAAGAGCGTTTGACTCCTAAAGCCAAAATTTCAACCTGTCCTCACAAATCCCATAGAGGTGGTATCTGTAAAGCGGAATGTTTTCTGTTGCACTTTCCGTAGCCTTGCGGCCCCCAGCGTTTCGCTGGCATCCTCTCCTGTAAAGTCCGGACTTTCCTCCTTGTGCAAAGTGCGCAAGGCGATTGCCCCTCCTTCCCTAAAAATTGCATACTAATTTGGAGTGCGGAGGCCCTGCCTCCGCTTTTTTTTGCAAAAAGTCTCTGATTAATTGACAGGTTGCCCCCCAATCAGCATTGCTCTAGTACCCTCTTCTGTAAAATCTGGGCGTCCTTCAAAAATGTATTAAAAAGCGGAGGCAGGGCCTCCGCACTCCAAATTATGTCGAAGCAACAACGCGGCGACGACGACGCTTAGGCGCCTTCTCCTCACTCTGCTCAGGCTGCTCCTCCTGCCAGTACAAAATACGCGAACAATGCTCACAAAAAACAAGACGGTCCTGCTTGCGAACAATGTTTTCATGCTGAGGCGTTAAAACAATATGACAACCACTACACGTACGATTCTCAATAGGGACAAGCACGCGGTCCTTCTTGTTCTTTAAAAGACGCTCGTAAATCGCAAACATCTCCTCAGGGACCTGCTCAATCATCTTCTCACGACCCACTAGAAGCTCGCGACCCTCCTCGTTAATCTTGCCAATGCTCTCGTTAATCTCCTTTTCCAAGGCAATGCTATTGGCTTCCGTTGATTCCAAATTTTCTTTTAATGTCGTAAGCAAATCCTCTTCCGAAGACAACCTGTCCGTTAAATCACTCAAAGTATGCTCATTCGTATTACGCTCACGACCCAATTGCGTAAGCTGCTGCGTCAAAGCATTGAACTCATCCATCTTCTTAACAGCACTTTGCTGCGCTTCCAAGTGCACAACCTTTTCCTGAATCTCCTTCATCGTTACCTCACCAAGACGGATCTCCTTCTTGATCTCAGTAACCTCCTGCTGCTTCTTCTCAACCTGCTCAGTAATGTCGTTGCGCAATGAACAAATCTTTTCAAGCTCCCCACGACGCTCACTCCTTACCCGCACAAGACGAATCAGTTTTATATCCAAATCTTGAATGAGCAGAAGGGTGTCAAAAGACTCAAGCATAATCTTTCCTCTAATTTATAGAATGCAAACCCAGAATACTATGCCCTTTTTTCTAAAAATGCAAGAGCTATTTCGTGCGCAAAAAATTCTGTGGACTTTTGCCCAACACCTCAATTATACCAGAGGGCAACAAGCGAGCAAAACACATGAAATCTTTTTTACACATTTATCTCAATAAGACGCCCAAGGAGCAACAAAATAGTGGCGTGATTGCCCATTTAGCCGGTCTAGATCACCTCCTAGAGGTCGCCCCCAATGTTGGAAAAAATGTCTTACACGAGCTAAAAGACCAACGCCATTTTTTAAAGCTGATCGCCTCCGAAAACTACTCCTCACTCTCGGTCCAAATTGCAATGGGCAATCTACTGACAGACAAGTATTGCGAAGGGGCCCCCTTCCATCGCTTTTATGCCGGATGCGAAAATGTCGATGCCATCGAGGATCAAGCCAACTCACTGGCAAAATCTCTTTTTGGAGCCGACCATGCCTACACCCAACCTCACTCGGGCGCCGATGCAAACCTAGTCGCCTTTTGGGCCATTTTAACCCAAAAGGTGCAAAATAGAGAGCTCGAAAAACTTGGTAAAGCCAAGCTAGAGGAACTCTCAGAGGCTGAATTTGAGACCATTAGACAGGCTCTTTGCAATCAAACCGTCATGGGACTCTCACTTGCCTCCGGGGGGCACCTTACTCATGGATATCGGCATAATGTCTCGGGCAAGATGATGCGTGGTGTCAACTACGATGTAGACCCAAAAACAGGCTTACTCGATTACGATGCCATTTTAAAGCTTGCACGCAAAGAAAAACCACTCATTTTAATTGCAGGCTACTCGGCCTACACCCGCGCCATCAACTTTGCCAAAATGCGGGAGATTGCTGACGAGGTAGGCGCGACCCTTTTGGTTGACATGGCCCACTTTGCAGGACTTGTGGCAGGCGGCGTCTTTAAGGGCGAAGAAAATCCAGTCGAGTATGCACATGTGCTAACCACGACAACCCACAAAACATTGCGTGGACCACGTGGTGGATTGATTTTGTGCAAAAAGGAGTTTGCAGATTATGTAGATCGCGGCTGCCCACTTGTTTTAGGTGGCCCCCTACCGCATGTCATTGCTGCCAAATCGATCGCCTTTTCTGAGGCTCTTTTGCCCTCCTTTTCGACCTATGCCCACCAAGTGGTAAAAAATGCCCAGGCGCTCGCCCAAGGTTTGCAAAACCGTGGGCTTTCGGTTTTAACCGGAGGAACTGACAACCATATGGTCTTGGTCGACTTGACAAATTTAAAGATTACGGGCCGCCAAGCAGAGACTCTTTTGCGCGAGGCGGGCATGACCCTCAATCGCAATATGATCCCCTTTGATCCCAATGGTCCCTGGTACACATCTGGCATTCGGTTGGGGGCCCCTGCTCTTACAACGCTTGGTATGAAAGAAGCAGAGATGGATCTGATTGCACAAACGCTCACAAATGTGTTAAAAGGGGCTAAACCAACAATCATTGAGCGGACTGGAATGCCAAGTAAGGCAAAAGCTACCATCGACCCCAAGGTGCTAAAGCAAGCACAGGATCAGGTTGCCGAGCTCTTGCAAGCCCATCCGCTCTATCCAGAATTAACAATTGAGGAGTAGACATCTGATGGCATGCGAAGAAAATGGACAGGTTAAAACGCTAAAGGATCAAATCGATAGCGCAATTTTGGAATCAAGGCGTATTTTTTTATCTGATGCCGTAGATAATAATAGCGCCTCGGAGACGATTCGTAAACTTTGGTATCTTGAGCTAAAAGAACCAGGTAAACCAATCCTCTTTGTAATCAATAGCCCAGGTGGCAGCGTGGATGCAGGTTTTGCCATTTGGGACCAGGTGCAGATGATCACCTCCCCTGTGCACACGCTCGTTACAGGACTTGCTGCTTCCATGGGCTCCATCTTGAGCCTCTGCGCTGCCAAGGGAAAGCGCTTTGCAACAGAAAATGCGCGCATTATGGTGCACCAACCCTCCATAGGAGGCGTTATTCAGGGACAAGCTACCGATTTGCAGATTCAGGCAGATGAGATCATCAAAACAAAAAACAGTTTGATTGACCTCTACGTACAAAAAACTGGAAAAACGCGTGAAGAGACCGAAAAGGCACTAGATCGCGACACCTGGATGACAGCAGATGAAGCTAAAAAATTTGGCCTACTCGACAAAATTGTCAGCTCCTACGATGAGATCAAGTGATCAAATATTCGGGCGCAGGCAACACTTTTTTGATCTTTACAGACTCCTATGAGCTAAAAGAGCAGCCAAAGCAAATTGAGCGTATTTGTACCAAAACCTCTTGCGATGGTCTTATTTTTTTGGAAGCGGCACCCCATGCCGACTGCCGGATGCGCATCTTTAACGCCGATGGGTATGAGGCCCAGATGTGCGGCAATGGACTGCGCTGTGTAGCGCGCTATTTGTGGGATCACCAGGAGAAAAAACCAGAGTATCTGATCAAAAGCGAGCGTGGTGATCATCGCGTATGGGCAAGCCCCGAAACGATCTGTTGTGCCCTACCGGACGCAGAGGTGAAAGAGTGGGAGTTTTCACTCGACTTATTTGAAGGGCACAAAGGCTATCTTGTGGATACAAGTGTGCTGCACTTGGTCTTGTTTTTTCAACCCACTGATGTTGAAAAGGTTGGAAGATCGATTTGTCACCACCCCCATTTTGCCCCCCATGGGGTCAATGTCAACTTTGTCACTGTGGACAAGGAGTGTTTGCATGTGCGCACCTATGAGCGAGGAGTCGAAAGGGAGACGTTAGCGTGTGGCACAGGCAGTGTGGCCAGCGCTCTGACAGCTGCCCATCTTTTTGATTTGCCCTCACCGATGATGGTAAAGGTGCGCTCTAATGCTCGGCTAAAAATTACCTTTAATCGATGGAAACAAATCTTTTTAGAGGGGCCAGCACATCAACTTGTGAATAAAGAGAAAATAGGGTAGGATTGCTGGAATTATGGCAAAAAAGAAAACTGACACACAAGCAGCTAAAACTCCGATCATTTTGCGTCTTCATCGATTGATGGATGTCTTTGCAAAATCTGATGAGGAGAGGGATTTTTATCTTGAAAACCGAGAAGGCTTTGTTGTTTTTGTCGATCTCGATAAGAATGACGACGAACTTGATTCGTTAAAAAAGGAGCTTTCTAAAGAGCCCGAGCGTTATCACTTGATGCCCAAGCTTACCTTTTACGAGGTAAAAAAGATTATGGAGGGTTTTGTCAATGAGAAGGTTTATGACATTGACACCAAAGAGAAGCTTTTGGATATCATCCAGGCAAAGGATGCGCGTGATCACTTTTTAGAGTTTATCTATGACAATGAAACGGAGCTTGAAAAGTGGCAGCAATACTACCAAGAGCGTTTTCGGGTACGGATTATTGAATGGCTGCGCAAACACAACTTTCATTTTGTCTTCGAAGAGGATCTAGATTTACCCCGTACTGTTGTGGAGAACTTGAAATTGCATCTTTTTGATGCCAAGCCCCCCAAGGATCTTTTGGCGCCGCGCCAGACTCTGATTACAAAGGCAAAAAGCTACTACTCAAACGAGGCTCTCAACCCGCGTCCAAAGCGTGGTCGCCCTCCTAAGCAAGCAGTTAAGGTAGAGGTTGAGACCGAAATTAGTGGGGACATCTACACAACTGTCTCGCAAAAGATGCGTCGCTTTTTATATATTCCCGAAATTGCCTCTGCCTCTGCGATTATTTTTTCTGACAAGTATGATACAGAAGAGGCCTTTTTGGCTCATTTGCGCGGAGCTGGGCGTACCAATGCAGAAAATCAGTTAGAGGCTCTTACTCAAAAATTTGCCTCTTTGCGTGATTTATCTGAAAAGTTAGGAGTCGACCCTGAAAATAGCGCAACGCGTGTCTCAGCCACAGGCCGAAAAGCTAAAAAATCAAAAGGTTCTTAAAAAACAAGCTTCGGACTTAAACATGTCACGAAAACAGCGTATCATCCTTATCTGCCACCTTTGCTTTGCCTTTACCTACATGTTGTGGCTCTTTTTACAGCCACCACTTAAGCACCAGATGCAGGCGCGCGCCAACCAACTGCTGACAGAAGCGATTACTACACACGAGCAATTTGATACACTTCCCCAAGAAGAACAAAATGGGCTCACAGAACATACTCCTATCCAAAAAAGTCCCTATTTACCCGCACTATTTCAGGTATTTAAGCAAACACCCCCTCTTTTTTTAGCATGGCTCGTTTTATCTCTTTTACTGCCGATAGGGTTGATTTTTCGCATCGAGGGTGCCGCCGCTTGCCTCTGGCTTTTGCCTGTAATGATTGCCGCGCAAATACTTTTTTCATTTAGTAAAGAAGAGAGCAAAACAGATACTTTCTTTCCATCAGAACAGTATGTATTGCAAACCTATGCCCCCAAGGATGCCAATCCCTCCTTTTTTAAAAAGAGGCAAGTATTGCAAACAAGTTGGCACAACTACCTACTTGCCGAGTGGGCAACCCCAGAAGATTCACTAGATCTAGCCCTCTTTAACTTTAATGTAGCACGCCTCCACCATCAAAAGAGCCACCCCACAGAAGATGTCCTGCTTTCGGGATTTTTTGCACCTACAGGACTTTTGCGCTTCTGTTTTTATCTTGGATGGAATCTACTGGTTGCTTGGGTACTCAACAAACAAAAACGCTCATGGATACACTCAGAAGTTCAATCAGCAAAGAATTAAAACAAAAAACGATCAAAAGAGGGGCCCCCTTTGCCCTCTGTGGTGCCTCGCTTTTACTTGTGGCAGCCTTTTTGCCTCTCAGTTTTCTCAAATCATTTGGATTTGCTCTCTTTGCAATCAGCTGCATTTTAATCGCCATTGGCCTTGTCAACTACCGGCGCTTGCTCTATTTAGAGCTCAACTACTTTGAGCTCCAGGTGGGCGAACATCACATGACCTTTTGCCAAAAAGGGCGATCCATTTTTACCGTCGAGCACACCTCCATCCAAAAATTAGAGTTTAAGCAAACCCAAGCGCACTATGGGATTGAAGTTTGGCTTCTGCCGCCTATCCAAAACAGTGTGCGTGTGCATATTCCCAAACGAAAATTCCGACTTTTTTTGTCTAAGTGGAAGTACGAATCGGATCTATTTTTGCCCTTCTTCACCGAAAAAAGCTTGCAAGAACTCAAGAAATTCGTGTAATGTCTACCTTTTATTTTAAGGAGCACCTATCCATGAAGAAAATTCTTTTGTCGCTTGTTCTCTCACTTTTTTCATTCACTACGGTATACGCCAGCGATCCGTGTGCTTGCCTACCTCAGTGCGTAAGCGATCCATTTATCTACGCAGAGTATCTCTATTGGAATGCTAGCAGTGACCAATTACATTTTGCTGCAACAGGCGTGATTGTAAATGAAGCAGGAAAGGTCTATGAACTAAACAACACTTGGGATTCTGGCTTCCGCATTGGAGCTGGGGCAAGACTCTTTGCTTCTCCATTTCGTGTCTCAACAGATTGGTTATATTATTATACCAATGACGACGAGTTTGTAACATCTAACATGACTCTGCGATCTACACTTGCAAGTCCAAATGGATTAATTCCTGTACAATATGCAGATGCCAATTGGTATCTTCGCATCAATAGCATTCGGTTGAATCTTGATTACCAAATTCAAACAAGCTGCCCCCTCATTCTTACACCTAGAGTAGCGATTCGTGGCGAATGGATCAAACAGAGATTCTTAGTCAATTATGAAGCAAGTATTCCAGTTATAGGCAATACTCTACCCTTTGTTCAAAATGGACAAAAATATTGGGGGATTGGCCCAGAAAGTGGAATAGATGCTTTTATCCCTCTTTGGCGCTGTCTCTCTCTATATTCTGATTGTTCCTTTGCTCTGTTATGGGGCAACTACACTGCTTTATTGCTCGATGGCGAATCAAACAATGCAACTGATGATATCGATAGACCTAACTTTACTCAGTTACAGCCTATTGCACGCATGGCTATTGGATTTTCCTGGGAACAACTATGGTGCTCCTGCTATCACTTAAACATTCGTGCAGGTTGGGAAGGCAATGTTTGGTTTAGCCATGTTCATCAAATGGTAAGCGCAGGCGAACTAAGTGCATTCATTGACTTAGGATCTAACCTAACAACCTCAGGACTTGTAGTGCGAGGCACATTTAGCTTTTAACAAGCTCTGCCTGAATCAAATCATGTAGTTTGATCACGCCAATCACCTCGTCTGTCTCAACAACAGGCAAAATGGTGATTGGTTTTTTTTGGTCTGATTGCATCAATTGCACAGCCTCCAGAGCCAATGCATTGGCTTGAATGGATCGGGGCGCAGCTGTCATCATATTGCCAATGGGCTCGGCCAGAACACGCTCCCCTTTTTCTTGCAGTGCTCGTCGTAGATCCCCATCGGTAAAGATCCCTTCTAGCTCTCTATTTTCGTCAACAACCACCAAACAGCCACACCGCTTTTCGGTAAACTCAATTAAAACCTTCTCCAATAAATCGCTCTTGAGACAAAAGGGAGCCTGCTCATTGGCAACCATTAGATCCCGCACCCTTGTTGTAATTTGGCGCCCGATTGTGCCGGCTGGATGGTTTTGGGCATATTGATCGAGAGCAAACCCCTTTTTGCGCATCAAATAGATAGACAAGGCATCTCCCAAAAGAAGTTGAATCTCTGTTGAAGTCGTGGGAGCCAAATCGTAGGGACATAATTCGCCCTCACAAGGGAGCTCAATACTAAAATCGGCACTCTTGGCAAGACGCGACTCTTTATCCGATGTAATGGCCACAACCTGCGCCCCCTTAGAACGAATAAATGGCAAAAGAGAGAGCAGCTCCTGCGTTTGGCCACTTTTACTGAAAACCAAAAGCAGATCTCCCTGAGAAATCATGCCCAAGTCACCATGAATTGCATCAATTGGGGGTAAAAAGTGCGCCTTTGTACCAGTTGATAAAAGCGTGGCTGCAATTTTTTGCGCAATAAAGCCACTTTTACCCACACCAGTTAAAAAAAGAGTTCCGCTGCATTGGAAAATAGAATTAAAAACAGATTCTATTTTTTCTACATCTAAATGCAAAAAAAAATGATCTAGATTCTTTTTTTGTTGAGTAAACAATTCTCTTATATTCATAACGCTTATAATTGTATCTGCAAATTCCCTTGAAGTCATTTAAAAAATACTCTAGCATTTCAACTATGAGCACAAAACATCCTATTACAGTTGCCTATGGCGACGGCATCGGCCCCGAAATCATGCAAGCCACTCTAGATATTTTAGATGCGGCAGGGGCACAAATTTCCATTGAAAAGGTCGATATTGGCGAAAAGTTGTACCTAGCGGGCCATCCTACGGGAATGGGAGATGATGTATACGAATCGCTGAAGCGCACCAAAGTTTTTTTAAAGGCGCCCATTACCACCCCCCAAGGCGGAGGGTACCGCAGCCTCAATGTAACGATTCGCACGAAATTGGGTCTTTTTGCAAACATTCGCCCCTGCGTCTCCTTTGCCCCTTTCGTCAAAACCAAACATCCCAAGATGGATGTGGTGATCGTCCGTGAAAACGAAGAGGATCTCTACACAGGCATTGAGTACCAGCAAACCCCTGATGTGGTCTGTGCCACCAAACTGATTAGCCGCTCGGGCAGCGAGCGCATTTGCCGCTTTGCCTTTGAGTACGCCCGCCGCTTTGGACGCAAAAAAGTTACCTGCTTTACCAAAGACAATATCCTAAAGCTAACCGATGGTCTCTTTCATCAGGTCTTCGAAGAGATTGCAGAGCAGTACAGTGACATTGAAAACGAACACTGGATTGTCGACATTGGCGCTGCAAAATTAGCTGATACACCCGAGGCCTTTGATGTGGTTGTACTGCCCAATTTATATGGGGATATTTTGTCAGATGTATCGGCGCAAATTACGGGATCCGTAGGACTTGCTGGCTCTGCCAACATTGGTGCCAAGGGGGCGATGTTTGAAGCGATCCATGGCTCTGCTCCAAGGCGTGCGGGGCAAAATGTAGCCAACCCTTCGGGTTTGATTTTGGCATCAGTTTTAATGTTGATGCATATTCATCAGCCCGAGTGTGCAACCTTGGTGCACAATGCTTGGTTAAAAACGATGGAGGATGGGGTCCATACCTATGACATCTTTGATGATTCCATTAGCAAGGAAAAGGTGAGTACAAGCTCTTTTGCTGAGGCTGTGATCAAGCGGTTGGGACAAAAGCCGAAGACACTTGCAGCAGTTGATTACACAACACAGACGGGCCAGCAGAGCGTGGCGCATCATGGTACATCGGTCAAGCAGCAAGAGCGAGCGCTTGTGGGTGTAGATATTTATCTCTATTGCCATGAGGATGTGCAAACGCTTGTGGACCATCTGCAGGGATTGCAGCAAACGGAGTTTGATTTAAAGCTGATTACCAACCGTGGGGTGGAGGTGTGGCCACATCATTCTGAGGATACCCTCTGTGTGGATCAATTTCGCGTTCGTTTTGAGGCCAAGAATCCGATTAAGGGTGGAGCTATCACAGCATTGCTAACGCACTGTATAGAGAACAAGTTGGATGTGATCAAAACGGAAAATCTCTACACCTTCAACGGCGCCAAGAGCTATTCGCACATCTGACACTCGGGCGTGCTGAACTTTTATAGTGAAATAAGTTATAGTCGTTTAAATTTACACTGCGAAAATTCAAGATAAATATTCACGACATAAGGAGTGTTAATTTAAACAACTATAAAATCTCTCTCTGTGTTCTCTGTGCGCTCGGTGGTTTTTCTTTTCATATATAGTCGATTCAATTTAGATTGACACACTCAAGCACCATCTTTTAAAGCTAGGCATTGTTTTCGAACTCGCAAACCAACTATGGTTTACTTCGTTCTCCAAGCTTCCCCTAACTTCAAAATCTAGCCCTTGAGTGTGTCAATCTAAATTGAATCGACTATACTATCTTCGCTCGAGATCGAACAACTAGAACAAAACCACCAAAAGCACTTCGGATCAATTTGTTGATACTCAATATTTTGAGAGAAAAGATTGCGAAGAATTTTTGGGATTTTTTCTCCAGTTTGGCGATCTCGAGCGAAGATAGTACATGTGGTACA
>Ga0180433_10010662_pt1 | contig 11013 bp, 15 predicted proteins | sample SS_ome_8_FD_132980 | JGI IMG/M metagenome (GOLD analysis project Ga0180433, IMG submission 132980) | Hypersaline lake sediment archaeal communities from the Salton Sea, California, USA - SS_1_D_1 metaG | ecosystem: Environmental > Aquatic > Non-marine Saline and Alkaline > Hypersaline >...
AAACAAAAAATAAATAAAATTATTATTAGTAAATATAAAGGTAATATGATTAATATCACTAATGAAAATACTGATATGTTAATTACTCCTAATCATAGAGTATATTATAAAGATTATAATAGAAATATAAATACTAAAAAAGGGTGGACAGATTGGAAGATAACAAAAGCCGATAAATTACCTAAAACTTATATAAAATTTCCTAATGCTAAGATATATAACGGGAATATTAATATTAGTGAAAATATTTTAAAATTATTATCTTGGTATATTACAGAAGGGTGTAAAATTAATAATAAGACTGTAGAGATATCACAACAATACGAACATAATAAAAAGAATTGTGAAGAAATATTAGAAATATTAAAAAATCTTAATATTAAATATAAAGAAAAGATAAGAATTCAAAAAGGTAAACATTATCTTTATATTTATTTTGATTATGCTATAATAAAATATTTATTAGGATATAATAATCTTAATTCTTATTCTATGAGATTACCTTATAATTTTATTGATTATTCTTATAATTGTAAAAAAATATTATTTAATGAAATTATGAAAGGAGATGGTAGTATTAAAAAAGGAAAAGCTACTTATGTTTCATATTCTAATAAATTATTAGAGGAAGTTCAAATATTGGCTACAATGATAGGATATAAAGCTAGTGTTAATTATAAAAATCATTCTGTACATATAAAACTTAATAGAAACGGGGATAGTATGATAGATAAAACTAAAAATATAGAATATACAGGCTATGTGTGGTGTGTTAATGTTGCTTTATCTAATATTGTTGTAAGAAGAAACGGAAAAATATTTATAAGTGGTAATTCCTTATACCCATATTGCTTAAAGAAATTTCAATTTCCTGTACCCGATATTTCATATTATAAAGATAAAATTACTACGGAAGATGTAGAAAACTTTTTAGGTATCGGTTATTTTGAATTAGAAGCACCAAAAGATTTAAATATCCCTGTTTTACCTATGAAAACAGATAAATTAAGGTTTCCTGTAGGCGTAATAAAAGGAAATTATGATTTCAATTCTATTAAAATGGCATTGAATAATGGGTATAATATATTATCTAACGGTAAAGGTTTAATATATGAAAATAAATTTGCTCCTTTTAGAAATATGATGACAGATTTATATAAAAAAAGGAAACAATTAAAGTTAAGAAAAGATGGTTCTGATATAGTTGCTAAACTTTTAATGAACGGATTTTATGGGAAACTGGGGTTTAATTATAAAAATAAAGAAATGTTAGGCAACGCAGAAGATATTTTAAATGCTTCAGAAGAAACTAGTATAATTCCTACTGCCGACGAAGAAGTATTTAGATTAATCAGTAGTGAAGATTCAGATATTCCTAGTTATGTATTTCCGATTATGCCATTATATGTAACGTCTTATGCTAGGCAAGTTATGTATAATAAATTTAAAAAAGTAGGTTTTGATAGAGTTTTATATTCTGATACTGATTGTATATTTACTACTAGAAAATTATCTACTTCTTCAGAATTAGGAGATTTAAAATTAGAAGATACTTTTGAAGAATTGGCAATAATAAAACCTAAATTTTATTCAGGCATTACAAAAGATGAAAAACAAATAATAAAAGTAAAAGGTTTACATGGTTCACTAAAAGATTATGATACTTTTAAGGATTTAGTGATTAATGATGATTTCACAGTAAAGACAAAACATTTTAGGAAATTAAGAGGTTCAATCGGAAAGAATGATAAGTATGTGAACGAAGTTTACGGTATGATAAAAAGTATGGATATCAACGATGATAAGCGGTCATGGGAAAAGAAAAATTTTACATCTATCCCGCAAAATAGCGAACCAATATTAATTAAATAGAAAAGTTTATATAAGTTATAATATTATTTATTAAAATGTGGTATATATGGTTGAAAAAACAAAAGAAAATAAAGGATATAAATGTATATCCGTAAAATTAGACGCCTACAAAAAATTAAAAAATATCAAATCAGATTATAGAATCGATAATATGACAGAAGCTTTAAACTTCGTCATAAAAAACATGAAAAAAGTTAAGATTCCTAAATGAATAATTTAAAATATTGGGAAGAAGGAAATAAAAGACTTTTTGATTATGGGTTTCAAGACCCCATAAAAAATAAAATAATAGGAGAGTGCGTAAACATGACAGAATGGAAAAAAGTAGAAAAAGATGTATTTAAATTTGAGAAAGAAGGCGACAACATAGAAGGAGAATTAATTTTAGTGGAAGATGGCAAAGCTTATGACAACAAAGTATATACAATAAAAACAGATAAAAAAGAACTAGTTGTATTCGGGACTACCGTACTAGACTCTCAAATGGCTACCGTACCTATAGGAAAAATGGTAAGAATTGTTTTTTCTGGAATTAAAAAATCAGAAGTTAAAGGAAGAAACGATACTAAACTATTTGACGTATTTGTTAAGGATAAATGAGAATAATTCCTGAAGAATCTTACGGAGTAATAGAGAATTTACTCGCTTCTATGATTTTCTTTTCGCCTAATTTTTTATTTTTATTTCCTTTTGTTAATGAATCTCCGAATAGTATGTTTTTAGTTTTCTTATATAATTTTGTAATAATTTTTATTATTACTTCGGCTATGTCCCATTATAGATTTTCTAAAGAAAATGTACTACTTTTAGGGGATAAAAGTAATTACGATAAATTTTTAGAAGAACGAAAGAATAAAGCTGATTCTAACGAAAGTTTTAAATAGAAGTTATAATATATATATCTTATGAAAAAAGCACTTAAACGTATGATGATGGACGTTAAAGGAGCTATTTCTATAACTGGAGTTGTTGTTGATGTTGCTCTAGTAGTGGCTTTAATCCCTGTGATTAAAACCTTTATTGGAGAAGCAACAAACCTTACTTCAACAGAAACCCTGTTGCTAGGTTTAACAACTTTGTTTATAGTTATTGCACTAGTGTTCAATATCATCAAACAAAGTGGCTTACAGAAAAAGTCTTAATAAATTAGGAAACTAATTTCAAAGACTTTTTATGTTCAAGTCCTTCAAGTTCGGCTTTAAGTGGTTACGATTGAAGGCATATTTTTTATTGGTAAGAAAAATGGAAAATAAAACAATGTCTATTATTATAGCTGTAATATTTACCGTACTTCTAGTGCCTATTATAGCAGGATTAGTTAATCAAACTGAAAACGTTTATGAGTGTTTAAATGATACTCATCCATATTTAAACACTTCTGATAATTTATGCTATAATGGAACAGAAGGTGGGGGAGCAATGACAACAGAAAATCCTTTTAATGTCGGATTTAGTGCTACAGAATTTATTGTAATGTCACTAGTCGCATTAATATTAATTTTGGTTGTTGTTATGGCTTCTGCGGACGCTATAGGAATAAAAGGCAAAAATTAAAAAAGATATTTATATCTTTTTTCAAGTCCTTCAAGTTCGGCTTTAAGTGGTTACGATTGAAGGCATATTTTTTTAATAAAAGGTGTCACAATGAAAAAGAAAATAATTATTTTTACGCTTATAATAATTCTCTTATCTACTTTTTGTTTTGGGGATTACACACAAAAAGGATATCCTGATAAGAATTATTATAATTCTATAACAGGATTTTTTAATACAGGAGTTTCTGAAACAGCTTTTGTTAAGAATTTAGGCGATAATAATTTAATGCAACCGCCTTTATCTTATGATTATGATAAAGACGGGAATAATGAAATAATAGTTTCTGATTCTGATAATATTAAAATATATAGCGGTAGAGAACTAGATTTTGTTACAGGCTTTTCTACTAATCACACAATAGAGGAATATTCTATTTTTACTAAAGATGATATTACTTATATGATAATAACAGAAAATGGCTTTGTTGTTGCTCCTAATATAAGACAAAGCGTATATTATTACAATGAATCTACTGCAACATGGACTTATTTTTCAGAGCATAGAATAGGGGCAAATACGTATAGAAGAAGTACTTTTAATTGTGATAATGTTTCTTCTTATTGTGTCGCAATATATGAAAAAGCAGATTCGATTGATTATTTAACTTTTGCTTTTAATTCTACAGATTCTTATATAGTACAAAGTACCGTTAAAAATTGGGATAGTGCTAACAATAATATGTGTTTATCTTCTATTCCTGATGTAACATTTATTAATTATGATGGTGGTAACGATTATGAATTTATATTTTCTATAGGGGAGATATCAACAATAGGAGCAAATGTTTTTGATGTTATGGTTTATGAAATAAAATTAAATGGGTCAGGGGAATTAGAAAGTAATACGCAAATATTAAAACGTAATCCTGATTTTAATAATGGAAATACGTGTGATGATTACGAAAGATTATTTACATCTCCTAATATAATGGACGTGGATTTAATATCTCCTTTAGATATTGTTATAGGAGTTAATGTTGATGACGATGAATTTAAAATGTACTCTTATAAAATAGATGGTACGTTTTTAGATGATTATCCAGAAGTATTTAATGCAGATGGCGTTTTAATATCTAATGTAGTTTCTGGAACTTTTTTTCCTGATTCAGAAGAAGGTAAAGATTTTTGCGTATTAGGGTATATTGAAACAGATAATCATATAGACTTATTATGTGCTTCAGAGCAGAAACCTGATATTTTAGGATTTTTTGATTCTGATGAATTTAACTCAGAAATAAATACAGCTACTTTTAATATAGATGATAATACGGTACAACATATGATTCATTCAGGACAGCAAAGTACTATATTAATAGATTCTGTTGATTTAAATGAAGTAATTACGCCTTATGGTGTTTTTAGGATTACTAGTAGTAATGATTTAGAGCAAATATTCGGCTTTGCTTATACAGATGGTATTATATCGTCTGACGAATACGATAATAGCGGAAGAAGTGATTTAATTTATTTAACTGAAACTGCTTTAATATATATAGATGATAATTTTGTAAATAGTAACGCTGAAATAGATGGGTATATAATAAATCCATGTATAGATTTTACATGGAAACAAAATACAACCGTAGGCATAACTATAACTCCTAAAGATTCTGAAGGGGATAAAGTACAGGCAAGAGCTATATTATATTATGGCGATTCTAATCAGCAAGATTCAGGATGGAGTACTGCTGTAAATTCTGAAACTCCTATCCAATTTACTTTTATAGCGAATACAACTATTCCTGTAGGCACTTTAAGAATGATAGCAAGAGATATAAACCATAACGATACTAACGATACAATAGAAATTTCGTATTCAGTAGGTTCTGAAGGAGTAAGTTTTGGAGATTGTACAACAACCGAAACAGATATAGCTGAAGATATTGAAGAAGAAGCCGAAGGAGTTATAGAAGAAGGTGGCATAGGTTCTCCGTGTGATACTGGGGACGATTGTAATTGTGGTGTATGTAATTATGGGTTTTGTGGATATGTTAATGCTGGGGAAGTATGTGACGCTGATGTATGTTGTTTATCTGGCTCATGTATAGCCGGGAAATGTACTAAAGCTGGTTTAGGTGCAGAATTAAACGAAAGTAAAAGAGAATTATTTGGGGGCGATATAACCACTAGTACTATTATATCGATGATAATTATAATATGTGTTGTAGGTGGCATATTATGGGCTGGTGGTATGAATAATCCTATTACCGTAGGTTTTGCTTTTGGAATGACTTTATTGCTAGGTATAACTTTTACTTTAATTGGATGGCTTCATATATTCGTAACTCTAGGATTAATTATAATGGTTATAATATTTGTAGTTTTTGCCTTTATGATGGGGACAGGGGGCGGGTAAATGAATCTTAAAGTATTGTTTTTACTATTGTTTTATTATGCAATAATGTCTTCATTTTTCCTATTATCAGATGTTTTTGAAGATTCTGGGGCAAGTAGTAACATAAATTTAGCTTCTTCAGAACTACAAGAGGAAGAAATTGATACAGGCGGTTTATTCGGTACTGGCGTAAGTTTTGGGAGATTTTTTGGTTTAGTATCTTTCGGTATAGGTTTGCCTGATGAAACGCCTAACTGGTTTAAAGTTTTGTTTACTTTATGGCAAAGTTGCGTTAGCATTTTTGTAATAGCTTTTATTATAAGCAGTATATGGGATGGATAATCGAATGAAATAAGATTATTCAACAAGAAAATTTAAAAAATTTACGAATAGGATAATAAAATGAAAAAAATAAATTTAATATTAATAGCAATGTTTATACTTTTTTCTAGTTTTGCTTATTCAGATGTTTATGATTCATGTTTTGCTTATTATAATTTTGATATTGCAGAAGGAAACATATTTAATAATTCTATACAACCTACAGAAACAGGGACAGCTACTGCAGGAATGTTAAATGGTACTGCTGGTATTTCAGGTTTTGCATTACATCAAGCAGAAGATGGTACTGGAAATGTTGAAGCTAAATTCAATGAATCTTTCGCAAGTCATTTAAATAATTCATGGAGTAATTCTCAAGGTTTTTCATGGAATTTTTGGGTAAAAAGATTTTCAGATTCAGGATTAACTAATCAAATATTAGAACAATTTGAAGCCGGTAAAACAGGCATAACAATAGTTGATGATGGTACGCCTGATGAAGCCTTAATAATAGGTTTTTATGAAACAGCTGTAGGATATAACGGAGTTTCGACAGGGGATATTGATTATGATATATGGTATATGGTAACTATGACTTACGATTCTTCATCAAATAATTTTTTTGTTTATTTAGATAATGTTTCCTCTGGAAGTGGAGTTTTAGCTTATTCTGACCCTATCGCAACCGTACCGCCTAGATTATTTCAAGATAACGCCGGAAGGGAAAGCGAAAATATTTTTGATGAATGGGCTTTTTTTAATAAAACTTTAACGATATCTGAAATAAATGAACTATGGAACGAAGGAAACGGATATTTTTATACAGAAGCAATACCTGATAGTGAAGCTATTATTGATTGGATTAATCAAACGCCTACAGATATAAATATTACTTCTCAATTTTATGCTAATTTAACAATTTATTATAATATTTCTGATGATGACGGAATATTATTTACTAATTTTACATATAAAATTAATACATCTTCAGGATATGCACCTATTTATATTAATGGTACTGAATTTACAGGAGATAGGAATGCTACATATTTTGAAAATATATCTAATATCTATAAAGCTTTATTATTTGATAATGAAGTTTACCCCGCTTCGTATAATATATTAGAATCTGTTACTGAATCTGAACCTATGTTAAGTTATCCTTTAGATAAAGATTATATATCTAAAATTGAAATTAATAATATTTTAACATGGGATTATTATGTAGCTGAATTTAATATAAATTCTAGTGGTGGTACAGGAAAAGTTGATATTTATATCTGTAATGATTCATATACTACAGGCGACCCAAAAAGTAATATTAATTGCGTATTAGTAGGAGAAATAGACGAAAATAAGCAATACGACCATTGCCATAGTTCTACTTCATGCCATTATCTTTACGGATTTACTAAAAATGTTTTAGATAAGCCGAAATATATATTAATTACTGGGACAGATAAAAGAGATTTTTTTGTTAATTATATTATAAATGAATCAAGACCTTCTGCATTTCAAATATCCACAGATAAAGGTGCTAATTATAATAATATTAGTGGTACGCCTGACGCTCATATTCATTATTTTAATTCAAGTACTACATTATGCTATAAAGTTGATGTTGAAGATATAAACGAAAATCATTATACAGATAATTATATCTGCGATAATTTAGATATTACTCCTTTATCTCCTATTCCTTCAATAATAAATTTACCTACTAGTAATATTTATTCAGGAAAATTAGAGATTAATTGGACAAATGCAACTACTTTTTATAATGCTGAAATAAGTAATTATAATATATCTTTATATTATGATAATTTTTCTTTTAAATCATATATTACTCAAGTAAGCAATGAAACTTTAAATTATACATGGGATTCAAGCAGTATATCAGAAGGAAATTACACAATAAAAATTACTGCTATTGATAATAATAGTTTGTCAAGTTTTAGTTTTTCTGATATATTTGAAATAGATAATTCAAAACCTTCAATAAATGCAAATACTCCATCAAATATATTTTTAAATACTAGTGTCGGTTATATTCTAGAAGATTATAATTTTGATATTGATTTTATAGATGGTAATTTATATATAACTGAATTTGTAATTTATATGGAAAATTCTACGGTATTATATAATGATACTATAGTAAGAAGCACTACAGCAGAATCTTATAATTTAGTTGATTCTTTATTAATTCCTAATATGACTATTATAGGTAATGATACCTTATATGGGTATGCTTATGCAGGAGATGGACACACAGCGATAAATATAAAAAATGAATTAGAAAACTCTATATTTAAAGTATCAGATAATAAAATTATATCGGATTGCTTTGATTATGAAATATTAGATTCAACAGAATCTTTAAAATTAAATTATTTATCAGATAGAATTACTTACGATGTTTTATATAGTGATTCTTCAAATATGAAAAGAATAAAAATTACCCCTATTTGTTCTAAAGGGCGGATTATAAAAAGTAAAGAATACAAAGACTATATTATAATCGGTAAATACTGGATAGATTTTGAGGGAGATAATGTTGCTAGTGTACGTATTATAGATAATGGAGCGTATTATATAGTAGAGCAATATTTAAAAGAAGATTCTAAAAGTATAACAACTAAAAGCATAGGTTTAATAAATGAAATAAGAAAAGATTTTATAATAAATGTTCAAGCTAGAGTTTTTGTTGAACCGCCTATGTCTTTAACTAATTTCGATTTAGAATCCCAAACGAATACTATAATATTATTTATATTAGTCATATTATGGCTAGGTTTACAATTTATGGCTTATACTTTTAAAAATTTCGGTTTTGCAAGTTTTGGATTTTTTACAGGTATAATTATAGGTTTATTATTGTTTCAATTATCTATATTATTAACTTTAGTATTTATTTTAATAAACGTTGTATTATATATAGGATTTACTAAAGGTAAGCGATAAGTTTATATATAATATATGAATACTTTAATATAAAATATAAAAACGGAAGTGATATATAAATGAGTTTTTTGGCAAAACATCTTTTCGGTGTTTCTATGTGGATATGGTTATATTTTCTATTCTCAATATTTGCTGGTTTAGGAGTAGCTATTTATTTTTATAGAGAACGTTTAAAGAAAAAATATTATGAAATGCGGTTTCCTGAAAAATTATTAAAAGTTGTTATACATTATAAATCAGGAATGTTTAAAGAATATTGGAGAATTATTCCTGATGGTGCAAGTTTCATATTAGAAGGTAAAGAATACCAATACTCGAATAAAAACGTTATGAGAACTTCTGATTTTTTTATTAAAAATAGTGATAAAAAACATTATGTAGAGATATTAGGTAAGAAATATGAAATACATGATTTATTAAAAATTAAAAAAAGATTTTCTAATTACCCTGAAATACATTATTTTTTTAATGTCCCTTCTCCAATAAGTTTTGATATGAAAAATAAGAAGATAGATTTTTCTGCAAAACAATTGCAGGAATTTAAAGAAAATGATTTATTTGCAAAACTTTTAACTTTAGATACAGAAAAACAGATTCAAATGATAATATTAGCTTGTGTTGTAATAAATGCTTTAATATCTATTGTTATATTATCTAAAATGATGGGCTGGTTAAAGTGATTAAGAAAAAAGAAGATATTGCTTTAATGAAAAAGAAACTTCAAGAATTAAAAAATAAAAATAAAATTGAATCAGAAAAACAAAAATTAAGAGAAGAAATAAGAAAAGAAAAAGAAAAATTTAAACCTTCATTATTCAGTAAGATAAGAAAGCATATTTCAGAAAATTATGAGTTTAAAAAATGAGATTAAAACTATTGATAAGAACACAAATAAAAAGAATATCTGATGATGATTTATTAGATATTAAAGTAGATGTAGAAAGAGAAATTGAAAGACGTAAAGACAATGATAAAAGAAACCATGTCAAAAATGGATAAAAAGAAACTAGATAAATTAAAAAATAGATTAGCGAAAAATCACTATTATAAAAGATTTAATAATTTAAATAAACAACAAAAAGATTTTATTACGGAGATAATAGAAAATGGACAATACTAATATTGCTACTAATAATCCTGATGGGAAAATGTTTGATGCTTTTGCACAAATGCAAGGCAAAAACGATATGGCAGAAGTACTAAAAGAATTATTTGATAAAGATAAGATTAATTTAATAACAGATTTAACAAAAGACGAAATAAAACTATGTACTAGAATTCATTTAATCGCAGAAATGAAAAATATAGCTTCATGGAAAAGCGGATTGCAATTATATTTAAAATTGTTATTATCTAAAGATAGAAAAAGTCGTAGAGAAGTATTAGAAGCTATTAAAGGTTATTCTACGCAACAAAGTTTCCTTCAGAAAATGAATCCTTTTAATAGGGGGTAATAAACTTAAAATGGTAGACGATATAAGTAAAAAAGAGCAGAAACAAACAAAGAATGTATTTAAATTTATCAAACAGATTGAAAAAGATTCCCATAAAGAAGAATCTTACGGGACAGGATTAGTCGGGGAGCAGTTAATAATTTCCGGCTATAAAACTATGACTATAGATAAACTCGAAAAATTAAGATTCATATTAAATAAAATAATAAAAAAGAAAAAAGAAATGAAAAGAGTATATGAATGTAAAAAACTTACCAATAATAAATAGTTTATTTATCATAAGATTAATAACAAAAGAAAATAATATATTATCTTTATTTATGATAGTATGTTATTTAATAATTTCAAAAATAATATACAAAGTAATTTTTAAAAATGATACATCTAATACTAGGTAAACAGGGAAGCGGAAAAACATTATATTTAGTAATGAAAGCTTACGAATATTATAAAGCTGGATATACTATTTATT
>Ga0180433_10010664_pt1 | contig 11010 bp, 10 predicted proteins | sample SS_ome_8_FD_132980 | JGI IMG/M metagenome (GOLD analysis project Ga0180433, IMG submission 132980) | Hypersaline lake sediment archaeal communities from the Salton Sea, California, USA - SS_1_D_1 metaG | ecosystem: Environmental > Aquatic > Non-marine Saline and Alkaline > Hypersaline >...
AGGTTTCTTCAACCGTGGCCCCGGAAATGGATACCGCGCCAAACGTCGCATTCCCGGAAGCCCGTTGCCACGTCGGGTTCGGCACCCGCGTCAGAACGGACAATTCCACAAAATCCACGCCGTCAATGCTTTCGATCACGGCGAACACGTCTGAAATCCGAACGTCACCCACCGGCGTATCAGGATCACCGAATTCCCGGTTTTCCACGGCAAAGAAATCCGTGATGGCCGCATTGACCGCCGCTTCCACGTCGGCTTGCCGGAAGGAATCCAGGACCGTCACGTCGCCGGTCATATCAATCAGGACGTATTCAGCCGATTCCGCCGTAATCCCGTCCGTCGCCATCCGCACCGTATCCAGGTAATCCACCACGTCATCCAAAAGAGCTTGGGACGCCGGACCACCACCAACCGGGGCAACGATGACCTTCACACGGGCCACACCATCCACCACGGCCTTCGCTTTCCCCACGCCATTGACGGTCAGGGCCAACACCGCGTAATCTTCCAGCGTCACCGCCCGCCCAAGGGTCTTGAATTCGTAAGGCCCCCGTCGTTTCGCCGCTTCTATGGTTTCGGGATCACCGCCCCCGGACGCCAGTTCCGTGTTCGTGACGTTAACTGTCACCGGGAACGTGTCCACCACGGTGTCGATCACACCGACGCCGACGTTGCCTTGTGCCCCAAGACTATTCCGGTACTCAGCGTCAATCACCGCCGTCGGTATGGGGATGGCCCCACTGATATCGTCACCAAACTGAACGAAAAGGTCTTCATTTTCGTCTTTGTAGAGCTGCCACGCCCTTTCCGTCGGTCCCGCCAGTACCAAGGATTCCACACGGGGCCATAGAATCGAATCCACCGTGACAAAAATGGAATCTTCCAGGATGGATTCTTGGGTGATTTGGAAAGACTGGAATTGCGACCCGTCCGACGTTCCAAGGTTGGCCGTGTAGGTCTTTCCTTGGGTGGCCGAAACCGGCGTTGATTCCGTGTTCCCGGTCAGGATCACCGTTTGTTCATCGGTTTCAAATTCCACCGGGGTGGTTGTGGAAGACGTTCGGATCAGCGTACCCGCCGGGATGACCAAATCATAGCCCAATGGAGTCTGAATCGAAAACACCACGGTTGTCACCGAAGACTGGACCCCCTTCATCGTGACGCCGATCAGGGCAAGAAGACGGGACACCGATACCCTGGACACCGCCGTCGGAAGATAGTTTTCGTTGGCCAACCTGTCAGCGTACCAGTGAAGGGAGTCAGCCATCCCCGCGAACAATTCCACCAACACGATTCCGAAGTCATCCGGGTTCCGGTCGGTCCATTCCGGGGTAAAAAACGGGATGGATTCTATCGCGTCATCCCGAATCGCCACAAAGTCCCGACTGGTATAATCAATTTTAGGAGTTTCCGCCATATTCATTCCCCTATTACGGGCACGACCACATTCCCGACTTCCCGCGTTGATTTGATTTGGAACGTTATGATGACCCGCAACTTCCCGCCTTCCTGAATAGATTCAATGTCCAGGACTTCAATACGCGGTTCCCATTCCAGGACCACATCCGTGACATAAAAAAGAACCAGTCCCACAAGGGTTTCATCGTTCGGTTCAAAAACGAAATCATGGATACCACACCCAAGGGTTCCGCGAATCAGGCGTTCCCCACGGGCCGTCATGATAAGCTGGTAGAGCGCACCGAAAAGGTGATCCACCGTCCCTTGTTGGGACGTGGACCCATCGGGCAAATCCACGGTGCTTGCCACCTTTCCGTTCGCATCAAACTGGAACGGGAATTTCCAGCCGGTTCCAACAACGTCAGCCATTCATCATTTCCTTAAGGGCGTCAACCGCCCCTTGATCTATTCTAACATTCGCCAGTTCACGTTCCAACTGTCCTAGCTTTTTAACCATTCGGCCCAAGTTGATTCCTTCGGCTTCTTCTTCCAAAACGGCCCGCCGATCCACCAACGTTCGGATGGTCAGTTGGGACTTGGCGTCACTTCCGTTTTTCGACAACAACGTTATCATATCCGTCAGGTCCGCCACGCGGCCCATGATCCCACGGATGCGGTCTTGCTTCACCGCAATGTCCTTCCGCACGTCAGTGATGGATTGTTCCAGACGTTCTTCACGGTCAGGGGACACGTCTTCCATCAGGTCGGAAATAACCCGCTGAACCAAATCCTGATCTACACCTTGAACCTTCATCCTAAAAATGCCCCCAAAGAATCCACGTTTGGACCCCCGGCAAAGGCCACCACCCCGGAAACGTAATATACGTCCGCCGTCAAAGGGGGCCGGTTGGTAGCCGTTAAAAATTCCGTTTTCCACGCCGTCGGACCAATCGTTGGCCCCACCTTAACGTGCCATATGTTAGGAAGCTGGAACAAGGCTTCCGCTTCCGTGGCAAAATTGTCCAATAACGTCACCAACTGGTTCAAAAGGGTAGCCCGTGCCCGAAGGGTAGTTGCCATCGCCCGCACGAATTCTTGCGTTGAATCCCCCCGGCCAAATATCTTTTCCGCCTTTTCCAGCTCGCGGTACAGGTCGTAGATGGGAGGGAAGATTTCCGCCACCTTGACGGATTTCCAGTCAGGGGGCTTCCCGGTGGCGCTTCGCACGATCCGGGGTGGAATGTAATCCGGGTCTTGCGCCCATTCCCACCCTTTCAGTTCCCCAAGGTTGAATAGGTCTTTGGCCTTGGCGATAAAGTCATTGTAAAGCGATTCCAGGTCCGGGGTTCCATAGGCGTACACATACCCCACCACGTTGGCCGATTCCGTGAATTGGGGCCGTTGTGCATCCGCCAAGTCATCAAAGGACTGGTTCACAGCCCCGATGAAGCCTTCAATCCCGCCCTTGAAATGCCGGTCCTTGGGCGTATCCACCAACAAAAAGGCATTCGCGTTCCGAAAGTCGGAAAGGAAATTCCGAATTTCCTGGATTAGTGCGTCCACCACCGCCGCCAGCGGGTCCACTTCATCAATCAGGAAATTGGCCCACGTGTCCAAAAGGTCCGCGATGGTCCCAAAGAAATCACCCACATCACCGGCCACGTCCCCCACTGACGTAATCAACGGATACACGTCGGACGGGAAGTACCCGTCCATATCAATTTGTTCCCATTCCGCCATTTCGCACTTCCAACATCTTTTTCAGAGTTTCCAGCTTCCGTTCATGTAGTTGTCGCTGAACGTCAGCGGCTTCCTTCGCCAAATCCGCAATCTTCCGAAGGCGCTTCACAAAAGGTGGTGTGTCCATCATTCGACGTACACCTTCCCCGACAAATGAACCCCCGGAGTCATAAACCCACCCGTCCACGGGGGCGTCGGGGTTCCCGTGGACCCGCTTACCGGGTCAGGATGCGTGTGCGTTATCGCCCAATTTATGAAGGCATTGAGCAACGCCATGAATTCCATTCCCTTTATCACCGGATGGATTGCCAGCACTTCGCTTCCCAACCGGACGGCAAGATTGGAATTCAAAATGGTTTGCCCGGCCAAGGCTTCCACCACATAATTTCCAGTCACCACGGATATCTTCTTGCCCACGGCGCGAAGGGAAGCGTTCCCGATGGTTTCTTGGGCATTTTCCGTCACCATCACTTCATGCGACCCCATGACACCTTGTTGTAGGTTCCCGGCCACGGTCTGACTTAGGGCACTTCCCAAACTAATTTTGAGCTGTCCGCCGCCAGTGATTTCCAGAACGCCGTTGCACTGGACTACGTTGTCAGCGCCGTTCAGGACCACTTGCACGTTGTCCAGGAACGTGTACCCGGCCTTGGCTTTCGCCATCATCGCCACTTCCTTGCGGAATTCGCTTTCCATCGGGCCTTCGCAAAGGATGATCTTCTTTCCCATCACCCGTTCGGACTTGTCCCCGGTACACACCGCGTCTTCACGGGCCAACCGACGGCGCATGGACCCGAATTCGTCAATTTCCACCCCATTGCCCGTCCGGTGGATTGCCGCCAGTCGTTCCCCATTCGGCGTGTCATCCACTTCCAGGTGATGGCCGCTTTCCGTCTTCCTGGACTGGACCCCCGGATATTCACCGACAAACGCCGGGTAAGGTTCCTTCAGGGTGTTCCCGCTTGTCAAGGCTTCTTCAGCCGTGCCCCGTGGGGGAAGCACCGTATCCCCATCTTCACCTTGACTTTCCAAGGGAAGGGGCAATTCGCCTTGGTAAGAACTTGGCGTACACCCCTTCCAGACGGGAAAATTGGGATCACCCCTTTCAAATTCAAACCAGACCATTTGGCCGATTGCCGGGAGCTTCGGGTCATCCGACCCACCCCCGAAACAAGGTAACGCCCAATTCGATTCTTGTTCCCCAAGAACTTCCGGGACCAACGCCTTGATCCGAAATTGCTTATCCGGGTCATCCGTCCGGCTGACGAACCCCCGCCAAGGCCCAAGGTAGTGAACGGCTTCGCCAATAAAGAGCTTCATCCCTATTCCCCCGGCGGCGTTACGTCAAGAAGCACTTTCATGGCATTCGTCACGTTCACCGCCCCACGGTCAGTCTGGATGGATTCGGCATTAACTGTTCCCCGGCCACCCGTCGCACCGTCCTTTGTCGCCGCTTTTGATTTCCCCTTGGCACGGGTAGTCAATTCCGCTTCATCAATGGTCGTGTGGTAGCCGGAGTTGTCATATTTGTGCGTCACTTTCATTAGTTTCCAAAGCCCGGAATATTTCTTTCCAATCCCTTTGATGGGAATCATGGTCCCGGCGTCCAAGGACGTGATTCCATAGGAACATTCAGCCGAAAGCGTCAGGCCCTTCCGGGAAGCCCGTTCCGCCGCCGTAATCCTGGAATTCAGGACCGCCGATCCGCCACCAGATAGGTTCACCGAATTCATGTAAAAATTGAACGGCACGTTTTCCCCGGTAACGGGGTCTTCGTACCCATAAAATTCGTCAATCGGGACCGCTTCTTCGCCCAAAGACTTAAAGTAGTCCAGTTGCAAGCGCACTTCCGGGTCATTTTCCACGTCACTGACGGCTTCCACTTCGGTCCCGGATTTGGTTTCCACGCGGTTCTTGCTGATGCACTTTCCGGTTCCAGCGTCCTTTTTGGAAGAAATCTTGACCGACCGTAAATTCCCCACCCGAAACGGATCACGTTCGCCGGGCCAAAAAATCAATTCCAGCTTCCCCACCTTCGGGTCTTGTGGATGGAAGTTCAACGTGTTGTCTTGGACGTACCACTGATAGCCGTATGCCGCCGCCAGCTTATCCACCACACTTATGTCCGTTTCAAAGGACTTGATAAATTCCGTGACTATTTCCCCGGTTTCCGTGACGTTCGGGGTCAGGCCATACTTCGCCGCGATGCGCTTCACGATTTCCGAAGCCGTCAGGTTGTCCCACTTTTCAGGCGTGTCCGTCTTGTCCATGAACACCGACTTCGGCTTCAACCCACACTGGATGGTCAAGCTGTCTTCGCCAAGTTGCGGACTGACTTCTTCCAGCGCCCACGTCCCGAAATTCCGCACGTCCCCAAGGAACCCAAGACCAATCCGAAGTTCAACCCCTTCCGAAATGATTTCAGATTCCGTCAGTGCCCCGTCCGGGTCAAAAAACGTAATCTTACCATCCTTTTCCTTGGCTTTGGTGCTATCGGTAAGACTGACTTCCAACACAAGGTCCGCGATCCCAAGGTCTTCCATCGTAACCCACGATCCGCCGATCTTCACGTCAATCAATTTCACCGGGGAAAAAATATCCTTGATGACCGTGAATTGAGGGTCCGGGACAAATAGTGAATTGAAAGTAAGCACATCGGGGGTGCTTCCGTCATCCACTGCAACGGTCCCGTCCGATAAGGGAATAGACGCCACGTTATAACTCCTCAAAAAACGCCCGTGGGGGAATGCGGAGCTTCGTTCCGGGCGTCAAGTCCAGGGGGAACCCAACAAACCCGTTCAGTTCCAAAATCGCCCACCACAACGTTGAATCGCCACCAAACTTGGAAGCCAAGGTATCAGCCCGGTCCCCCTTCACCACCGTGTACTCCCGGAATTCCGTATTTTCAAACACGTCTTCCGTCAGCATATCCACGCGGGTCAACATGCGCTTCACTTGACCGTTGATGGTAAAGCCAATCACCCTTCCATTTACATACCGTGATCCCGTGTAAACTGGCATTTCATCACCTACACAAATGTGAACCGACGGAATTCCACGTCCACCATCGCCCGCAACGCTTCCCCGGTTTCGGAATCAAACACTGATCGTTCCACGCTTAAGGACGCGACAATCACGTTCAATCCAGGAGCCGGACTGACCAATTGGGTCCGGGGGTCAATTTCCCCGAACTTAACCTGTCCCCAAAATATCCGAAGCAAGTCCGGGGCCGTCTTTACGATCCGGCCACCATACGTCAAGGGACGCGGGTACTTGGCTTCCTGAAGGAATCGGATGGCCTTTTCCACGTATCCCTTTTCAGCTTCCAGACGCCCGCCTTCACCCCATTCATTCAAAAAGAACGTCATGGGGACCGTCAGGCTTCCCCCGTTGATGAACTGATAGTACGAATCCCCGCCACCGGGGATGTTGATTTCAGACCATTCCGGTTCTTCTTGAATGACCAACGTTTCCGGGTTATACATCATGGTCAGGTGTTCACGGGTCCGCAAGTTTAACACCCGGACCTTCGTTGGCTTGGTTTTCCAAGCCCCGGAATTCTTTTGTGGCGCGACAAACTCAGGCATGATTAACTACTCCCCGACGTAACGATTTGCCGTTTCACTTCCGTCCTAACCAATCCCCTAATCATTCCCTTAATGCTACTCCCGAATCCGGGGAAGGTAGCCCGTATTGGACCACTTAACCTTCCGTTCACCCGAATGCTGGCGTTGGTCGTTATTTGTGCGTCCACCCGCGCATTCGACAACGCACCCACTAATTCAGCACCGGAAGGAGCACGTTCAGCCGCCGCGCCCATGCTTGTCGCCGCCCCCGTCAAAGCGGTTCCCGCACCCTGCAGATTAGTTCCAGCCGCATTCAGCGCACCCATATCACCCGGTCCCGGAACCCCGCCAGCGGGTGGGGGTGGCGGACCTTGAACTGGACCCACCGCCGGAGACACACGCGGAACCGGCACTCCACCCGGAGGTGGGGGCGGTCCAAACTGTGCCCCTAAAGGTGGTCGCTTCACTGCAGGCGTAACCACATCTTTCAGGGATTCCCCAAAAGCCGCCGCCCCGGTCCCCATCTTCGCAAGAGGTTCAAAAATGTCCCTGACTTGCCCTTCCATAGGGGTCATAAATGCTTCTGATATCTTTTCACCCGCTTCCTTAAATTCACTTTCAGGAACAATGCTTTTTGCAAAATCCTGTGCTATCCCATCTTTAACTTTGGCAAATTCCGCTTCAAAACCAGATAAACCCAGGGTTTCGCCCAACCCCGGAACTTTGTTCAAGAGCCCAACCAACGCCCTAATAGGGGTCATCGCCAGCGCAAAAACATCAGCCCCCACCTTCGCAAAAAATTGTTGCATCCATAACGCAATGTATTCCACGATGGGGACGATGGCTTGGGCAATCCCTTGCCCCAAAGAATAGAAAAAATCAAGAATTTGAACCGAACTTTGAACCAAACTTACGATCAATACCACCAAAAACGCAACGGCGTTAATGGCAACGGCAATCGACCCTATAATGGCCCCCAATATCGCCCCAATAACGGTGAAGGCACCCTGTAAAAGGCCCACGGCACTAAACGTTTTCCCCATCGCTTCTTCAGAACGTAACCCGACTAAATCAAATAGGGTATCCACCTGAACCAAAATACTTTCTATCGCCGGACCTATCATCCACCATGCCCATGCAATACCTTCCACCAATCCTTTTACCACCGCCAACGTAGCCGCCCAATTTGCAAGAATCGGTTTCGCCAAAAGTGATACCACGGTACTTAATACTGACCAAAGGGTGCGCATGGAAGAAATAAAGTCATCGTAATCACCCCGCTGAAGGGACAACAAAAAACCACGGAATAAAACCGCCGCCTGTTTAACCACGAACCCGACTTTTCGGATAGCCCCAACCAACGCTTTCCCAACGGTGTTTCCCAACGATCCGGCTATGTCATCAAGTCCTTCCATTTCTGGGAAAAAATCCCCTAGAATACTCATGGTATCCAACAAAACCACTTTCGCTTCTTGAAAGGGTTCTAACATATGATTCTTCATGCCTATGAATACGCCACGCAAAACCCCAATAAAACTGGACAATGCTGATATCACCTTTTCGGCACCTTGGGCTAGGAACTCAAATGCACTCTGACCTTCACCCTTAAAGGCCATTATCGCCCCATAAACAAGCGCCAAACCCCCCGCTATTGCCAGCACAAGGGGCAATGTGACCAACAATGCGGGAACCAACACCGACCCGAAAAGGAAAAACACCGACGTTACCATTAAAAGGGTTCCGGCTAGAACGGAAACCGCCGCCACAATAGCAAGAACAATAGCAAGCACCCGTTTTTGTTCTGGGGCGACGGTCAATAAGGCAGATTGAACCATAACCAAAGCGGCCAAAGCGGGCTTAATGGCTTCCAATAATTCCGTTCCAACCTGTTTTTTAATGTTGTCAATGTTACCTTGAAAAGTCTTGAACAAATTAACCGCCGTTTGGCTCATCTTTTCGTAAAAGCTATTCGTTTTTTCCCCACGATTCAACCCGGATTCCCATGCACTATCAGTAATCCCCAACACCCGCGCCAACCGCGTTTGCCCATCAATCATTTCGTTATTAGCCGCAAGCAATCCATCCATAACACGAGTAGCGAATCTTCCACTAAGACCTAATTCCTTGAACATATTGGCCCGACTAAACTTATCCAACGTCGCCAGTTTAGCCACGATAGCTTGAAATAATTCAACCGGTTTTTGGTTTGCCAAATCTTGGTATTGTTGAACGTTCATCCCGAGTAACTTCCCGAATTTTTCCGAACGCTGAAGCATGGCATTAAAAATCATGGAAAGACCGCTTGCCGCACCTTGCGGTTGCTTCACCACGTCTGCAATCACGCCTGAAATCCCCGTAAATTGCGCCGCCGTCAAACCAAAAGACTTCGCCGTTCCCGCTGACCTTGACGCCACTTCCATAAGGTAAGGAACCGTGGCACTTGTGGAATTACGGACGGCAACCATCGCGTCTGAATAAGCCCCGGCGTTTTCCGCAATGTCCAAACCAAATTGCTTTAATCCTGCACTCAGCCCATATAAGGCTTGGCCCGCCGTCATATCACCCGTAATAGCCGATAATTGGGCCGATTCAAAACCAATACGTTCCAAGGTCTTCAGGGCGTCTTCCCCACTTTTTCCGAGTGTAAGACCCAATTGCGCCGCCTGTTGCATGGCTTCCGCCATTTCTTGTGACGACATAGGAAGCTGCGATGTAAGTGAGTCGATCCGATAAGACATAGCCTTAATATCTTCATCGGAAAAAGCGTCACCCGCAATTCCCTGGATGGTTTTCAAGGTAGTTTCAAATTTAGCGGCTTGCTTAACGCCATCAACCAAACTAGCCGCGATCCCGCCACCAAAACCAGCCATACCAGCCCCGACAATAGCGAAACCTTGCCCTAATTTGGACATCCCCATGTGAAGCATACTGATGCTTTTTCCGATGGCACCCGCCGGACCGGATACCTGATCGGTCAAAGTCATCACAAAACCAAGTCCAACGGACCCGGCCATTCCACCGCCGCCAAAAGCCATTTATCGTCTCCTAAACCGTCCCCCACGACTTGGGGGCTTCTTCATGCTTGTCTTACTTCGGCTTGCCCGCGCCTTCGCTTGGGCTTCTTCATTCGCTTTCCGTTCCGCTTCCCGCTTCTTCAACAACAATTCATGGAATATCATCAATTCTGGAAGCGGCATGTTCACCAGTTCTTCCCACGACCAATGTACTTCACAAGCTAGGCCGAAAATTACGGCATTTATCATTTCCACCCACTTGTTGGCCGTGTCTATCTGAACAAAAAAGATGAAAAGTCAACACCCCCTCTGATTGCCATGCCGCATTCCGAACAAACAATGTGCGGATCAAACTTCGGCCCAAACTTACGTTCCGCCAAAGCGTTTTCGATCATGACCACCACCGGATTGGGCAAAGTTTCGATCTGTTGCACACTTAGCGCCTTCAACCCATTCCATCCCAAAAGCATCTTGGCGAAAAGGGCGTATTCCCCTTCCACCACATTCTTGCGGAGCTTCGGGGCCACGGCTTCCTGAAGGCTACCATCCACAAACCGGAAAGCCGCGTCTATACCCCAATCATCATCCTTGAAAGTCCAATACCGACATTGCTTGTCCGGGTGAACTTGTTCTTGGTATTCTTGGGGCATGGGGGTCACTTCAATGTCCGAATAAGGGATTTCAAATTCCACTTGGGCTTGACATTCCCGACTTGGGCACACGATAACACCTTCCAGGGCTTCTTTTCCCGGATTACTGATCTTGTGGAGTTCGTAAATGATGAAATCACGGTCCCCGGCCAAAAGTTGCCGGACCGCTTTTATTGGTACGGGGAAAGAGTAAGGCCCAAGTTGGGTCAACCGGTTTGCCAGTAAATTGGTTATAACCTTCGCCCCATTACGCTGATTCGCGGGGTCAGCCATATCCTTCCGGTCCTTACCGGTCATCGGGGTGATCTTGGCGTTGTGGGCAATCCCGTCTTCAAGTAACAACCCGCAAGGAAGGCTGATTTCAACCTCCCCCACGGGTTGTCTGAATAATTGCACTTGGGTTGGGTCTATGTGTTTTTGTTCCATTTTAGGTCCTCATTTGCCTTTCCCGGCCCAAATACTCGGGCCGATTCCAGTCAACTAAGGGGACGCACACGTGTGCGTCAGCCTTGCGGTGTGGCCCCTGCCAGTCCGTTCGCCGACGGAATCAGGTAGTGGCCTTCGTTTGCCAATTCCACCCTTTCAATCAACACGTCCGAAGACATTGCGTCCAGGGTGTCAACTTCGTAAATGGCGGGCCAT
>Ga0180433_10010665_pt1 | contig 11010 bp, 7 predicted proteins | sample SS_ome_8_FD_132980 | JGI IMG/M metagenome (GOLD analysis project Ga0180433, IMG submission 132980) | Hypersaline lake sediment archaeal communities from the Salton Sea, California, USA - SS_1_D_1 metaG | ecosystem: Environmental > Aquatic > Non-marine Saline and Alkaline > Hypersaline > Sediment...
CCTGGTGGCCTTGAAGTGCGGGGACTACGTGGTGACGGAGTCAGGTTTCGGCGCCGACTGCGGCGCGGAAAAGATGATGAACATCAAGGTCCGGGCCCTGGGCACCTCCCCCGACTGTGTGGTCATCACCACCACCATCAGGGCGTTGAAGATGCACGGCGGCGCCTTCGAGGTGCGGCCCGGAAAACCCCTCGATGAGGAGCTGGTGAAGAAAGAGAACATGCCTGCCCTGGAGGAAGGTTCAGGCAACCTTATCAAGATGATCGAGAACATGAAGCTCTTCGGAGTACCGGTGGTGGTGACCATCAACCGCCGCACCACGGATACCGATGAAGAGGTAGCACTGGTCAAGAAGCTGGCCGAAGGGGCCGGCGTGGTGGCCTGCGTGCCCATCGATGTCTGGGCCAAGGGCGGCGAGGGCGGCATAGAGGCCGCCGAGGCCGTGGTAGAGGCCTGCGACCAGCCCAAGGATTTCAAGTATCTCTACGAGTTGGATTCCTCCATCAAGGATAAGATAGAGGCCATCGCCACCAAGATATATGGCGCAGATGGCGTGGACTATGCTCCGGAGGCGGAGAGGAAGATAGAGGAGTACACCAAGGCGGGTTACGACAATCTACCTCTATGCATGGCAAAAACCCACCTCTCCCTGTCCCACGACCCCAACCTCAAGGGAGTTCCAAAGGGCTTCCGTCTTCCGGTGCGCGATATCGTTCCGTCTATCGGAGCCGGATTCCTCTACCCGCTGTGCGGCACCATGAGGACCATGCCCGGACTGCCCAGTAGGCCGGCGTCGGTGGACGTGGACATCGACGAGGACGGCAAGACCCTCGGGTTGTTCTAGGTTGAAAACCGGGTAGAGCCAACTACAAGATGAGACGATGCCCCGGTCTGCGCGGCCGGGGCATCGACTGGAATAGCAATATACATGACGCACTGAAGGAGAGCATTTGGAGGAGAACTGCAGAGTACTGTTCATGCCGGATAACCGGTATGTCGTGGTCGGCAGGGGTGAGAGCCTGCTCAGGGCGGCCATGGATGCCGACGTTCATATCAATGCTTCCTGCGGCGGGGCCGGCTCCTGTGGAAAATGCAGGGTGGTCATCGAAGAAGGCGAGGTAGAGCGGGAGCCAAATCCCAAGATGACCTCCTCGGAAATAGAAAAGGGTTACGCCCTGGCCTGCCAGACCAAGGTCCTCAGCGACCTCAAGGTGACCATACCCCTGGAATCGCGCATAGGCGACAAGCGTATCTTTGAGCGAGAGGAGCCCGAGCCCGCCCACGGCTATCTCTTGTCGGCCGAGGACTGGGAGAAGAGGCTTCCGGAATGGGAGCTGAATCCCTCCACTCGCAAGGTTCACCTGGTTCTTTCCGAGCCCACCCTGGACGACAGCGCCAGCGATGCCGAGAGGATAAAACGCGGCCTTGCCACCGAGGCGGACCTGCGTGACGTGATCATCGATTACCCCGTACTGCAGCGCCTTCCCAACATGATCCGGCAGAGCGAGTGGGATGTTACCGTCACCGTCCTGGACAGCGGCGAGGAGCTCCGCGCCGTACGCATCGAGCAGGGAGATACCTCCCAGAGGCAATCGGCCATAGCCATCGACGTAGGGACCACCACCATTAGTGCTGAGCTCATCGACCTTCGCAGCGGCGAGGTGATGGCCAAGGCGGCCGACTACAACGCCCAGGTGGCCTTCGGCGAGGACGTCATAACCCGCATAATCTACGCCACTAAGGGGACGGGCCTGGCCAAGCTTCAGTCCGTGGTGGTTGGGACCATGTGGAATCTCATAAAGAACCTGGTGGAGGAGGCGGGCATAGAGTACTGCGATGTCACCGATGTAGTGGTGGCCGGGAACACCACCATGATGCACCTCCTGCTGGGGTTGAACCCTAAATACATCAGGGAGGAGCCCTATATACCCTCCGCCACCTTCTTCCCCTGGATAAAGTGCAGCGATCTGGGTTTGCGTATCGCGGCGGGCGTCTACATGCACGCCATTCCCTGCGTAGCCAGCTATGTCGGAGGAGATATAACGGCGGGTATGCTGGCCTCGGGCATCTTCAATACCGATAAGCTTACCTTGTATATAGATATAGGCACCAATGGAGAGATGGTTCTGGGGAACAAGGAATGGATGCTGTCCTGTTCCTGTTCGGCCGGACCGGCCTTCGAAGGGGGCGGGGTGAAGAACGGCATGCGGGCCACCCGCGGCGCTATCGAACAGGTGCGCATCAACCAGATCGATTACGAGCCCATGATCATAACTGTAGGAGGGCGCAAACCCATCGGCATATGCGGCTCCGGCCTCATAGACCTGTTGAGCGAGATGTTCCTGGCCGGGATCATGAACGAGAGGGGAAGGATAAACCTGGACCTACCCACGGACAGGGTGCGAAAGACGGAAGCCGGTGGTGAATACGTGCTGGTGTGGGCGGAAGACTCGGCCACTCGCAGAGATATCGTGATAACCGAGGTAGATATCGATAACCTGATGAGGGCAAAGGCCGCGGTATACGCCGGCATCGAGATCCTGGTCTCCTCCATGGAACTGGAGGTCTCCATGATCGAGGAACTGCTGATCGCCGGGGCCTTCGGGCGCTACTTGGAGGTGGACAAGGCGGTGACCATCGGACTCCTTCCGGATATCGGCTACGATAAGATCAAATTCGTGGGAAACGGGTCCCTGTTGGGTGCCCATCTGTCGGCTCTTTCCAAGGATATGATGAACATGGCCGACGATATAGCCCGGCAGATGACCTACCTGGAGCTATCCATGAACCCCGCGTTCATGGATCATTATATGTCGGCCCTGTTTTTTCCCCATACCAACATGGAGGTCTTTCCCAGCGTGCAGGAGAAGCTGGAGGAATACAGATCCATGCAGCGCATGGCCAGAGAGCTGGCCAGCGATGGGGGACAGGAAGAAGGTTGATATGAGTTATGTGATCGCGGTAGCGGGCAAAGGAGGAACGGGTAAGACCACCTTTTCAGCCCTCACGGTGGACTTTCTTGTAAAGTATACGGGCAAGTTGGTCCTGGCCGTGGACGCCGATTCCAACGCCAATCTGGATCTGGCCCTGGGAACCGAGGTGGAGAAGACCATAGGGTCGGTTCGGGAGTATCTCACCGATAACATCTCCAAGATGCCCTCCGGTATGTCCAAAGAGGTCTGGGTTGAGACGTTGCTGCAGCAGGCACTGGCGGAGGAGAAGGGATTCGATCTGGTCTCAATGGGGCGGCCGGAGGGGCCGGGTTGTTACTGTTATCTCAATAATATCTTCCGCCGTTATCTGGATATCATGGCGGGGCACTACGACTACGTGGTCATGGACAACGAGGCGGGCATGGAGCACCTGTCCCGCCGCACCACCCAAGGGGTGGACATCATGTTCATTGCCTCCGATCCCTCCTACCGCGGAGTGGAGACCGCCCTGCGTATCCGGGACCTGGCCAGGGAGTTGAAACTGAACATCCGGCGTGTGGCCCTATTGGTGAGCAGGGTCAGAGATGGCCTTCCGGACAAGCTGCGCGAGGCCGCCGAGAAGGGCAATCTGGAGATCGCGGGAGCTATTCCCGAGGACCCCTCGATCAGGGAACTCGACGAGGAGGGAAAGCCCCTGGTGGAGGTGGCCCAGGACAGCCCGGCCAGGCAGGCGGTGGATAAGATACTTATGGCCTATGTCGAGCCTATGGCGAGTGCCGGAACCGGGAAAACAGCACAGGTTTGATGCAGGAGAAAAGATATGGCATAAAAACGGAAATGATGCGATAATCAGGATTTGGACCGGGGAGGTCTAAAGATGTACGTCAAGAAGCCCATGATCGTATTCATAAACAAGCTCGCCTCCAGGTCACCGGAGCCGGGTGGCGGATCGGTTTCCGCATTGGTTGGAGCCCTGGGAGCTGCCCTGGTCTCCATGGTAGGAAACCTCACTCTGGGAAAAGAGAAGTACGCCGAAGTGCAGGACCAGATAGAGGAACTCCTGAAATCCTCCGAGAAACTCCGCGACGAACTGCAGAGACTTATCCAGGAAGACACCGAAGTATATGCCGACGTCTCCGTGGCCTTCAAGCTTCCACGGGATACGGAGGAAGAGAAGGCGGTGCGGGCGGAGAGGATACAGAAGGCCCTGAAGAAGGCCACGGAAGTGCCCTTCGAGATAGCCGAGAAATGCCTTGAAGTAGCGCGATTGTCTGAGACTTCCGCCGAGATCGGCAACGTGGGAGCGGTCAGCGACGCCGGCGTGGCCGTGCTGTTGGCGGAGGCGGCGGCCCAGAGCGCCGCTTTGAACGTGAAGATAAACGTTAACAGCATCGAGGACCAGGACTTCGCCGAGGAGAAATGGTCTCGAATAGAGGAGATTTTCAAGGAGACGGCAGAGCTTAGAGGGCGCGTGGTAAAGCTCACCTATGAAAAGCTGGGTTGATCTCCTGAATGATATAGAGGAAGGGAGCGGATTACGCGGCAAGGAAAGGAGCGAGGCGTATGACCACCGTTATCGATTGTGTTGCCATAGGCGATGAGCTGATGAAGGAGATCGTTGACGAAACCGAGGCCCTTAAATCGAAGGGAGCCGCGCCGGGTATTGCCACGCTCCTGGTAGGCGAGGATTTCGGAGCCAAGATGTACCGACGCCAGGTGGAGAGATTCTGCGAGGAGGCGGGCTTCAATTACATCAACGAGAACCCCCCCGCCGATGTGACGGAGGACGAGATCATCCAGATCGTGAACAAGCTGAACTCCGACGAAAGCGTCAGCGGTATCCTGCCGCTGCGGCCCTTCCCCGAAGGTGTCTCGGACAGCGCGGTGATCAATTCTATCGACGTCAACAAGGATATCGACTGCTTTCATCCTTTTAACATGGGTAAGCTGGCTCTGGGCGAGCCCACCTTCCCCCCGGCCACACCCTCAGCGGTGGTGGAGATACTGGACCGCTACGCCAAGCAGTTCGAGAAGATGGACCCCGTGGATTTCTACGAGGGAGCCGAGATAGTGGTGGTAGGACACTCCAATATCGTGGGAAAACCGCTGGCCTTCCTGATGCTTAACCGCAACGCCACCACCACCGTTGCCCACGTATTCACCAGTATGAAGAACAACCTGGAGAAACACACCAAGGGAGCGGACATCCTGATAGTCGCGGCCGGCAAGGCCGACCTCATCGGGCCCGAACAGGTAAAAGAGGGGGCTATCGTGGTGGACGTGGGTATCAGCCGCGTCAAGGTCTTAGACGATAAGGGCGAGCCGGTACTCAATGAGAAGGGAAAACCCAAGGCCAAGACGGTGGGAGACGTCTCCTTTGACGCCGTAAAAGACATGACCAAGGCCATCACACCCGTCCCCGGAGGGGTGGGAGCGGTGACCAACCGGATGCTCATGAAAAACGCCCTGAGAGCCTGCAAAATACAGCACGGTTTGGAATGATATCCGACAGTGCGAATCAGCAGCGTAGGGAATATTATAGCAGTGGAATAGGTGATATCGGAAAGGAGAGATGAGATGGCATTCGATCTCCCGAAGGAAACCGCCAAGGGTAAGATCCGCGAGGTAGAGATTGGCGTGGGCGATAAGGCCAAGAAGGTAGGCGGAGAGAACATCCTGCCCTTCCACTTATGGGACGGGGATATGCCCGATAGGCCCCTGGTGGCAGCCGAGGTCATGGACGAAGTAGAGGATATGCCTCCAGCCCTGGAGAAAGCCCTGGGCGATGTCAAGGGCGACCCCGTGGCCTGGGCCAAGAAAGCGGTAGAAGAGTGGGGCGCCGACGCCATTTTTCTGCTTCTGACCTCTACTGACCCCAAGGCCACCGACGCCTCGGCGGATGAAGCGGCGGAGACCGTCCTCAAGGTGGAGGAGGCGGTCGACGTGCCGGTTATCGTGTACGGAACCGAGGATAACGATAAGGATGCCGAGGTCATGAAGGTCGTGGCCACCAAGGCCGAGGGCAAGAACGTAGTGTTGGGCCCGGCCAAGGAGGAGAACTTCAAGAAGGTAGGCGCTCCGGCCATCGGCTACAAGCAGACGGTAATCGGCATGACCCCCATCGACGTAAACCTGGCCAAGCAGCTCAACATCCTCCTCACCAACCTGGGCATGGAGGAGGACAAGCTTCTCATCGACCCCACTACCGGAGCCCTGGGCTACGGCCTGGAGTATACCTACTCGGTGATGGAGCGGCTGAAGATAGCCGCACTGACCCAGGACGATTCCATGACCCAGATGCCAATGGTGGCCAACATCGGCTTCCAGGCCTGGAAGACCAAGGAGGCCAAGAGCTCCGAGGAGGAATACCCGGAATGGGGAGACCCGGAGAAGAGAGGCATAATGTGGGAGACCATCACCTCCGTGCCGCTGCTTCTAGCCGGAGCCGACATACTGGTGCTCAGGCATCCCGAATCGATAAAACTGACTAAACAATTAATAGCCGATCTCTCGGGATAGGCTTTGAGATAGACGGGGGTCAGGCTAGAGACCAGATTCCCGCGAATTAGGGGTTCACGAAGGACCTTTAGTAATGCAATAGGAGGAAGAATAGATATGGCAGAAATCGAAGACAAGACAGCATGTGAAGCCAGCCTGGAGATGATAAGAAAGTCAAAAGAGGAGGAGGTGGAGACCGCCTTCGATAGGGTGGAGAAACAGAAGGGATGCGCCTTCGGAGAGGCGGGTACCTGCTGCCGTATATGCTCTATGGGACCCTGCCGCATCAACCCTAAGAAGCCCGAGGACAGCCGCGGTGTCTGTGGGGCGGACGTGGACACTATCGTGGCCCGTAACTTCGCCCGCATGGTTGCCGGTGGAGCCTCCGCCCACTCCGACCACGGGCGGGCGGTGGCAGAGACCCTGATCATGGCCGCCAAGGGAGAGGCCACCGATTATGAGATAAAAGACCGCGTGAAGCTGCTGGAGGTGGCCGCGGACCTGGACGTAGAGATAGGCGACCGCGAGATCAACGACATCGCATTGGAGGTAGGCGAGCGCTCTCTGGCCATGTTCGGGCAGCAGGAAGGAGAGCTGGCCTACGCGCTGCGCGCTCCCGAGAAGCGTAAGGAGCTCTGGCGTCAGGCCGGGGTTTTCCCCCGCGGCATCGACCGCGAGATAGTAGAAATCATACACCGCACACATATCGGGGTGGACCAGGAATACAAGAACATCCTCATCGGGGCCGCCCGCGGGGCGATCGCCGACGGTTGGGGAGGCTCCATGATAGGGACGGAGCTGCAGGACATCATGTTCGGCACCCCGGTTCCCCTTGAGAGCAATATAAATCTCGGGGTTCTCAAGGAGGACGAGGTGAACATCGTGGTCCACGGTCACGAGCCCATCCTCTCCGAGATGATCGTTCTCGCCACCAACCTGCCCGAGATGCAGGAGAAGGCGGAGAAGGTGGGCGCCAAGGGCATCAACCTCTCCGGCATCTGCTGCACGGCCAACGAGATACTCATGCGCCACGGCATCCCCATAGCCGGGAACGTCCTGCAGCAGGAACTGGCCCTGCTCACAGGAGCCGTGGAGGCCATGGTAGTGGACGTGCAGTGCATCTACCAGGGAGTGGGGCAGATAGCCGACTGCCTGCATACGGATATAATCACAACGTCCCCCAAGGCCAAGATGCCCTATGCGAGGCATATAGAATTCCACGAGGACCATGCCCTGGAGATAGCCAAAGAGATCGTGTCGGCGGCCATCGATAACTTCAGCAGGCGGGGCAAGACGTATATCCCCGAGGAAACATCGCCGCTTATCGGCGGATTCGACCACGAGTATATCAACTACATGCTGGGGGGCCGCTTCCGCGCCTCCTACCGTCCGCTGAACGATGCCGTCATCGACGGCCGTATCCGCGGCGTGGTGGGCGTGGTGGGGTGTAACAACCCCAGGGTAAAACACGACGACATCCACGTCAGGGTGACGCGCGAGCTCATCGCCAACGGCTGCCTGGTGGTCATGACCGGATGCGCCGCCCAGGCCGCTGCCAAGGCCGGCCTCATGCTTCCCGAGGTGGCTCGAAATATATGCCCGCAGGGCCTGTGGGAGGTCTGCGAGGCGGTAGGAATGCCCCCTGTCCTACACGTCGGTTCCTGTGTGGACAACAGCCGCATCCTCATGTCATGTACGGCCATGGTCCACGAGGGAGGCCTGGGAGACGATATCAGCGACCTCCCCGTGGCCGGGTGCGCGCCGGAGTGGATGAGCGAGAAGGCCATCTCCATCGGAGAGTACTTCGTGGCCTCCGGCGTATACACCGTTTTCGGCGTGAAATGGCCCACCATGGGCAGCAAGAGGGTCACCGACTTCCTCTTTGAGGGATACGCTGATTACTTCAAGAATACCTGGGATTATGAACCGGACCCGGAAAAGATGGTCGGCAAGATACTGAGCCACATCGACAACAAACGAGAGGCCCTGGGTATCTCCGCCAAGCGCGAGAGGGTCCTTTACGACATGGCTATGCGGAGGGAGTTGGAGATCTAATGAGTAGGATAATAGCGACCGCAGCAATAAAAGGAGCTTATAGCGAAGTAGCCGAGGCCGAACGCTTGCTCAACGAGACCAGGGAGGCCGCCGGCGGCACCGCCAAGGTGGAGTTCCCAAATACCGGGTTCTACCTGCCTATCATCTATGCTCTCTCGGGTATACCCGTGGAGAAGCTGGATGACATGGACAAGGTTCTGGATGTGGCCAAGGACCTCCTGCCCCCCGTGCCCAGGCAGGAACACTGGGTGCCCTACCTGGGGCATACCCTGGACGCGGGTGTCGCCACCCTTTTCGCGGGGGAGATCATCGAGGGCTGCAAGTACGTCACCGATCCTCCGGTGGACGATGTCTGGTTGGGAGCGGCCGACGACGTGATCATGCGCGAGCGCGGCGTTGAGTTCGTCGACGGCACCGCCCCGGGATTCTGCGCCCTGACCGGTCTGGCCTCATCGGCGGATATAGCGGACAAGATCGTGGTGGAGCTGCTGGAGAAGAACCTCTACGTCTGGATGTCCGGAGGTATCAACGGTAATACCATCACCGAGCAGCTGATGGAGAAGGACCGCCAGCTGGGATGGGACACCCGCATCGTCCCCTACGGCAGGGAGATGACCTCGGCCGTATATTCCCTGGGCTTCGCCGCCCGGGCGGCCATGTCCTTCGGCGGTGCGCAGCCGGGCGACTTCAGCAAGATCCTGCGCTACAACAAGAACCGCATCTTCGCCTTCGTCCTCGCCCTGGACTACGTGGACGAACAGAAGTACGCCTACGCCGCGGGGGCCATCAACTATGGATTCCCGACCATCGCCAACACCAAGATACCGGAGATACTGCCCACGGGCGTGTGCACCTATGAGCACGTGGTCTCGGATATCCCGGAGGAGGAGATCGTCCAGAAGTGCGTGGAGGTAAGAGGACTCAAGATCCAGATAGCGGAGATCCCCATCCCCATGGCCTATGGCCCCGCATTCGAGGGCGAGGTCATCCGCAAGGCGGATATGTACCTCCAGTTCGGTGGGAACATCACCCCCGCCTTCGAGTACGTGAAGATGCGCGAGCTGGACGAGGTGGAGGACGGCAAGATCGAGGTTGTCGGCCCGGAGATAGATGACATGGAGGAGGGAGACGCCCTTCCCCTGGGCATCGTAGTGGAGGTGGCCGGCCGCAAGATGCAGGAGGACTTCGAGTCCATCCTGGAGCGCCAGATCCACCACCTCATCAACGGCGCCGAGGGAGTATGGCATATGGGCCAGAGGGATATCGTCTGGACCCGTATAAGCAAGAAGGCCCAGTCCAAGGGCTTCAAGATCCATCATTACGGCGATATCATCCACGCCAAGCTCATCAACGACTTCCCCTCTATCGTGGATAAGGTGCAGGTAACCATATACACCGAGACGGACAAGGTAGAGGAATGGGAGGAGATAGCACGCCAAGCCTACCGCTACCGCGATGAGAAGACGGCAGGAATGACCGACGATTCCGTGGATACCTTCTACTCCTGCACCCTGTGCCAGTCCTTTGCCCCTACCCACGTGTGTATCATATCCCCCCAGAGGCTGGGCCTCTGCGGGGCCTACAACTGGCTGGACGGCAAGGCGGCCTTCGAGATCGATCCCACCGGTCCCAACCAGCCGGTGAAGAAGGGAGATATCGATGACGAGGTCAAGGGCTCCTGGCCGGCCATCGACGAGTTCGTCAAGGATAAGTCCGGTGGAACGGTGGAACATGTGAACATGTACACCATGATGGAGGACCCCATGACCTCCTGCGGGTGCTTCGAGTGCATCGTAGCCTTCCTGCCCATGTGCAACGGGGTGATGATCGTCAACCGCGAGCACACGGGGATGACCCCCAGCGGCATGACCTTCTCCACCCTGGCTAACTCGGTGGGAGGCGGAAACGTGACGCCCGGTTTCATCGGTATAGGGAAGGTCTATATCACCTCCAAGAAGTTCATCTCCGCCGACGGCGGCTTCGAGCGCATCGTGTGGATGCCCAAGGAGCTCAAGGAGACCCTCAAGGAGCAGCTCGAGAAGCGCTGCGAGGAGATCGGCGACCCCGATTTCGTGAACAAGATCGCCGACGAAGACGTGGGAGATAACGAGGAGGAGATCCTTCCCTGGCTGGAGGAGAAGGGCCATCCCGCCCTGACCATGGACCCCATGCTGGTATAGGAACAGCAAGCAAAGGAGGGGGGTGCACCCCCCTCCTTCTTGGAGATAGTAAGTTAGGAAACCCGCTGGGTTGAAAGGAAGGAGTTAAAGATGGGACTTTCGGGCTTGGATATCTTTAAGAAGCTGCCCAAGACCAATTGCAAAGAATGCAACTTCCCGACCTGCCTGGCCTTCGCCATGAAGCTGGCGGCGGGACAGGCGGCGCTCGATGATTGCCCCTATGTGACCGATGAGGTGCGTGCGGAGCTGGCCGAGGCCAGTGCCCCACCCATCCGGGGCGTCACGGTGGGAACCGGGGACGAGGCCTTTAAGGTGGGAGAAGAATTAGTGCTCTTCCGCCACGA
>Ga0180433_10010666_pt1 | contig 11010 bp, 8 predicted proteins | sample SS_ome_8_FD_132980 | JGI IMG/M metagenome (GOLD analysis project Ga0180433, IMG submission 132980) | Hypersaline lake sediment archaeal communities from the Salton Sea, California, USA - SS_1_D_1 metaG | ecosystem: Environmental > Aquatic > Non-marine Saline and Alkaline > Hypersaline > Sediment...
AGTGGCGTAATTTTGGTGCAAAATATGTATCCTGTGATCAGCAACCTGAAGGTGTTGGCGTTGATCAACTGAAACTGTTAATTGATACATTAAAAAATGATCCAAAAGATAGACGAACAGTTGTTTCTGCATGGAATCCGGCAGATTTTTCTGCAATGGCATTACCGCCATGTCATTATGGTTTTCAGACGGTGGTTCTGAATGATACGTTAAACTTAATGTGGAATCAGCGTTCAGTTGACGTTGCATTAGGACTCCCATTCAATATTGCAAGTTACGCATTACTGTTACATTTACTTGCAAAAGAATGTGGATATGCAGAAGGAAAGCTTATTGGATTTTTAGGGAATATTCATATTTATACAAATCATATTGAAGGCCTTAAAGTGCAGTTAAAGCGTGATCCGTTGCCGTTGCCAACGCTTTGCACTGAGAGGTTTTCTTCAATTTTTGATTGGCAGTATACAGATTCAGTTGTGTGTGAGTATCAGCCATACGCAAGAATTCCGTTTGAAATTGCGGTGTAATTATGGCAAAAATTATTATTATTGCGGCGGTTGCACAAAACAATGTGATTGGCAATAAGGGTGGCATTCCGTGGCATATCAAAGAAGATTTTGCATTTTTTCAGCGTACAACAATGGGATATGCATGTATTATGGGAGATCGTACATATGATTCATTGCCGGCAAAAGTGCGACCGTTGCCTGGAAGAGAAAATATAATTTTAACGCGTAATGATTCTTATCAAGCGCCAGGTGCAACAATTTTGCACTCGTGGCAAGACATGCTTTCAACGATAAAAGATAGAGAAAAGGTCTTTTTATGCGGTGGCGCAACTGTTTATTCACTTGGACTCGCATGTGCTGATGAACTTTACATAACGCATGTACAGAAATCATTTGAAGGGGACACTTTCTTTCCTGATATTGATAATACGCAATGGCAAGTGCAGGTGACTGAAAAATCTGAAGGTAAAAATCTGTTAACGGATGAGACTATTCCATTGCATTTTGTCACTTATGTGCGCAAGTGATAGTTGTTCGAAATTGACAATTTTATGATATACTAAAAACATAAATTTATTTGTTTTGCATAAGGATATAAGACGATGACTGTTCGTACGCGATTTGCGCCAAGTCCAACAGGATTTGTGCATGTAGGTTCATTAAGAACTGCTTTGTATAATTTTTTATTTGCCAGAAAGCATGATGGAAAATTCTTTTTGCGTATCGAAGATACGGATCAAAGCCGGAAAGTTGAAGGTGCCGTTGAAAATTTAATTAAATCACTTTCATGGGTTGGCATTGATTATGATGAAGGCCCTTTCAAGGAAGGCGAATATGGTCCGTATGTTCAGTCAGAACGGTTAGCATTATATCGTCAATATGCAGAACAATTAGTGCAAGATGGCAAAGCATATTATTGTACCTGTTCATCTGAACGTCTTGATCAAGTTCGCCAAAGACAAATGGCAGCAAAACAACCGCCAATGTATGATCGACATTGCAGAAACTTGAATTTAAAACCTGCAGAAGGGCAATCATATGTTATACGCATGAAAGTGCCTCTCGATGGTGAAATTACTTTTCATGATATTATCCGCGGCAATGTAACATTCAGTTTTCGTAATGTGGATGATCAAGTTCTTATTAAATCAGATGGGTTTCCTACATATCATATGGCAGTTGTTGTTGATGATCATTTAATGAAAACAACACATGTTATTCGTGGTGAAGAATGGATCTCCAGTGTGCCGAAACATATTTTGTTGTTTCAGTATTTAGGCTGGGATGTTCCACAAATGGCGCATCTGCCGTTATTATTAAATCCTGATCGCAGTAAATTGAGTAAGCGACAAGGAGATGTTGCTGTTGAAGATTACCGCGAAAAAGGATATCTACCAGAAGCATTAGTAAACTTTGTTGCATTTTTGGGATGGAATCCTGGAGATGAACGTGAAATTTTTACCATGGATGAATTAATTAAGGAATTTTCACTTGAACGTGTTGGCAAATCAGGTGCAGTATTCAACATTGAAAAGCTGAAATGGTTTAATGAACAGCATTTGCGTCGCAAGACAAATGAAGAATTGCTTGCACTATTAAAACCAATCATGCATGAACGTGGATTGGAAAATATTGCAGATGATTATTTGCTCAAAGTTATTGCCCTCATGAAAGAACGGGTAGTCTTTGTGCATGATTTTGCTGACAGTTGTCGCTACTTTTATGAAGATCCAAAAGAATTTGATGAAAAAGCATTTGCAAAATGCTGGACACCGCAAACAGCACAATTGCTCAAATCATTTGCACTACGTTGTGCAACATTGCAAATATTCGATGCAGCTTCAGTAGAAAAAGAATTACGCCATGAAGCTGAAGATGGTCAGGTGAAAGCTGCAAAAATTATTCATCCACTACGATTAGCAGTTTCTGGTGTTGGGGTTGGTGCAAGTCTGTTTCATATGCTTGAATTGCTTGGCAAAGAGACAACCATTCGCCGCATAAACTATGCGATTGAAAAACTCGATTAATATGCAGAAAAAGAGCGAACAAAAATGATTGTTCGCTCTTTTTGTTTCTAAACTATTTTGCCTCTGCATAAAGGGCATGGATCATTTCTTAGTTGCAAGCTTTCTAAATCTTTTTTGCAAATAAATTGATTGCAGCATTGTGTTTTTCTATGTTTGTTTCTAGACATAGTGCTGTTTGATTCGAGGCAAATTGGACAGTTTGCAAGTGGAGCGCTACTTTCTTCTGTAGCATACGCTGCCCTGCAAAGTAATTTTAATAGCGTTGGCTTTTTTGTTGCAAGATGTATTGGCGTGTCATAATCAGCATCAGTGATCGCGGGATCTGCGCCATTCAGTATCAAATGTAACATGAGCGGCCAATTGCCATGATCAGTTGCAAGATGCAGCGGTGTTGCCATACGATCTTTGAGTGAATAAGAATTTAAAAATGCACCCTGGTCAATTAAAAGTTTGTATTCGCTGAATGATATTTTATTTGTTGCTGCTTTTTCAATGAGCTGTCGAGATGGTTTTTTATATTCATGCCAATTGATAATCATATTATATGTTTTAACAGGACAGCTTAATCCATATTGCAGGTTTTTTATTTTAGCCCCACTAAATAAAAGCATAGCGACAATTTTTTTAAATCCTTTTTCCGCTGCGATATAAAGGGGACTGATGTTATCGTTTCTTGCGATGTTTGGATTTGCTCGGTGAAATAGCAATTTTTTTACTATTTCTATATTTCCGTTTTGAGATGCAATATTGAGAGGGGAAGTTCCAAGAATTGTTTGCGTATTTGTACTTGCATTTGCTTTTAATAGAACATTTACAACATTAACATGATTTTCTTGTGATGCGGCATAGAGAGGGGTTACGCCTTCGCTATTTGGACTATTAAAGTCAGCTCCAGCTTGTATTAGTATTTCTATCATGGCAGCATTGCCATCGAAAGCGGCATTGAAAACTGCGGTGCTTTTATCAATTACTCGACTGTTTAAATCGGCTCCGGCATTTATTAATGCGATTGCAATATCCAGATATCCTTTTGTAGCGGCAATCTGCAGTGGGGTTGCGTTCCCCATCCCCTGCTTATTTATATCAGATTTTTCCTGTAATAATAGCAAAACGGTATCTAAGTGATTGTAATAAACTGCCATATGCAAGGGGATCATTCCACTATCTGTTGGTAAATTAACTTGTGCCCCAGCATTAATTAATTTTTTCGCCAAATCTGTTAACCCGTGTTGGGCTGCAACAAAAAGTGGCGTTGCTCCAGTTACATATCCTTGTGTAATATCTGCATTTGCATTTAAGAGAATTTGTATAGTATCAAGATCTTCATTCATAATCGCAATAATGAGAGGAGTATGTTGATCATCTCTGGATTTATTAACATCGGCACCAGATTCAATGAGTGCTTTGACAGTTTTTTTATTTCCGTGAAATGTTGCCATAAAGAGTGCAGTTTCACCTGCGATGGCAGGTTTATCAATAGTTGCGCCGGCACTAATCAAAAAATTGACTATTTCAGTGTGATCTCTTGAAGCAGCGACATTAAGAGCTGTTGCTTTAGTTTCGCCGACTTCATGATCAATATTTTCTTTTGTAATATGTCTTTTTAAATATTTAAGATTGCCATACCATGCTGCATTATGAATTGGTGAATTTTCAATATAGGCTACTGCAACTTCAGTTATGTCGGACAAGCAATTGCATGACTGTATAAGAATGAGCAATAATATTATTTTTTGTATGAGCATGAACCCCTTTCAAGCTGTTGAATATAAAATATAGATTATTATAACGGAAAGTCATACTTTGAAAAGTTATCATGATGGAATACATTAGCCTTTATTTTCTGCGAAAAACCCATTGCGGCTTGTTCCATAGTTTTCCTTTTTTAGTCAATTCGGTTAATGTCAAATAAAGAATAAATTTTAAATATGCTTAGTATTATGCAGTCATCTGCAGAATCTTTGAAATATGTCGCAAATTTGCTTATCTGGTCGCTATAATAGTGGCAAGGGTTATAATAAAGGGGATCTATGCGACCATTAAAAACTTTTCTATTTGTAATCTTCATTATAAACTTTTACAGCTATTGTGATTGGCGGCATATACCTGCTCCACAAAAAACAAATGAAAAGCATTCTGTTATTATTGGTAATTATCGTTCTGGAAAAATATTTGAATTGCCAGTAGAAGTTTTGGCGCGCATTGCACATTTTTGTGATTGGCGAAGTGTGAGCGCTATGCAGAAAACGTGTACTCTTATGCATAAATATTTTTATTCTCCCAAGAAAGTTATTCCTGCATATTTTTGCTTTAAGTTATGTCCTGAACAAAGTAAAGCATTATTCAATTTTCTCCAAAAAGCTGTTACGTATATTCAACAGAGAAATGGGAGAAATGCATTTGCTGTAGACTTACGCAGAAATATGCTCTGCTCGGGACAATTGCGGGAGATTATTGAAGAATTGGAGGAACGTGAGTTTGCAGATAAAATTGTTGAATTGAATGTGGCAAGCAATCGGTTGCATAAAATGCCAAGTAATCTGAGTTGTTTATCTGCATTGCGTAGAATTTCTTTATGGGAAAATGGCACATCTCCCGGAGCACTTGCATTAATTGCGCAACGCTTGCCACAATTAACATCTTTACGCATAGGTTGCAATAATTTATTGAGCATTCCTCCTCAATTGCCAATGCTTACTAAGCTAAGAGAATTATCAATTAGTGGTAATACATTTGAATCAGAAGCATTGAAAGTTATTGCACAATTTTCGACATTACAAAAGCTCTGTTGTACGCGTTGTTACTTGTGGGAATTGCCGAAAGAATTTGTGAAATTAAAAGAACTGCGTACGATTGAAGTTTCGATAAATCATCTTGATACGAATGCGCTTCGCATTTTGTGTTCATTAACAAAATTACAATACTTAAATATTGCAATTAATAATGTGCGAGCTTTTCCTGAACAGATGCGGAATCTTGTTAATTTGCAGACGTTGCGTGCAGATGAAAATGAGATAGATCCCCTGTCAGTCGAGTATATCAGTAGATTGCCATTGCAAGTTGTAACCCTTGACAGTAACGAGCTTAATAGAATTTCGCATACGATTATGCATATGCGCGGATTGCAAAGATTATCATTACAGAAAAACCAATTTTCTGAAAGTGTTCAGAAGGCAATCCGCTATTTATTGCCAAAATCGACAGAAGTAAAATTTTAATGCTATCTCATGCATATCTGGTTACACTAAATGCATAATGATATTTAATGAATTGGATTTGCATGGTAATGTATCGAATTATAACAGGTATAAGTGCAGGTTTCGCGATAATTTTGGCAGGATTGTGCGGTGCATTGTTTTATGTTTTACAACATCAGTATATTGATTTTTCTTCATTGGAAAATTATCGGCCAGGACATCCATCAATTGTTGTTGATGATGAAGGAAATGAATGGGCACGATTCCAACTTGATCGGCGTGAACCAATTACATATGAAAAAATGCCTGCGCATTTAATTAATGCATTTGTTTCAGCCGAGGATTGGCGTTTTTTTGAGCATAACGGACTTTCCTGGCGTGGCATTATGCGGTCAATGCTAGTAAATCTGTATCATGGACGCATTGTGCAGGGTGCAAGTACGATTACGCAACAATTGGTAAAATTACTTTTTTTTGAAAATACGCGAAGCTTCAAACGAAAAGTAAAAGAACAGATTTATGCACTCCTTGTTGAACGACAATGTACAAAAGAACAGATTATTGAAGCATATTTGAATCACGTATATTTTGGATGTGGCATTTATGGCGTTGAAGCTGCAAGTCAGCGATTTTGGGGAAAATCAACAAGTGAACTTTCAATCAGTCAATCTGCAACGCTAGCAGGGATTTTGCAGTTACCTGAAGCATATTGTCCAATTAATTATCCATTATCATCACAAAAACGGCGTGATTTAGTGCTGTATAATATGCGTCATTTAAAATTTATTGATGATGCTGCATATCAGGAAGCAAAAAAAGAAGATATTTCATGTCGTACCGTTGAAACAGTTATTAAAGCTTCACATTTGAAAGAAGCAATTCGATTGTTTATGGAAGAGACTGTTGGCAAAGACTTGCTGTATACTGGTGGCCTTACTATTCAGACAACTATTAATATTGATGTGCAAGCACGTGCAGAAAAAGCCTTTACACAAAGACTAAAAGAATTACGTAAAAAAATTAATGAACAACTTGATGGAGCGCTGATTTCAGTAGAAGCACGAACGGGAGAAATAAAAGCGTTGATTGGCGGATATGATTTTGCAGAATCGCAATATAACCGTGCATTGCAGGCCCGCAGACAAATGGGTTCGATTTTCAAACCATTAATTTATTCTGCTGCAATTCAAAAAGGCATGACATTTGCAGATACCATTATTGATGAACCGGTTGAATTGGTGATTGGTAATGAAGTTTGGAAACCGCGAAATTGGTATCGTGACTTTTTTGGTGAAGTGACATTGGCCTATTCACTTGCACGTTCAATAAATACAATATCAGTAAAATTGTTGCAGGATGTTGGTTATGATCCAGTGATTCAACTTGCAAAAAAATGCCGACTAGAAGGACCAATAAATGAATATCCTTCACTTGCATTAGGATGTATTGATGCAACAACAAAAGAAGCAATTGGTATGTTTAATATTTTTGCAAATAGTGGAACATATGTGGAACCACATTTTATTCGATTTATCAAAGATCGATGGGGTAAAAAAATCTGGCGTACGAATGTGCCGAAAGAACAGGTTTTGCCACAAAAAATTGCAAGTCAAGTTACAAAAGTTATGACAATTAGCATGCAGCGAATAAAAAAACTTATGCGGCAAAAAACTGATTTGCCATGTGAAGCATTCAGCAAAACAGGAACGACAAATGATTCACGTTCATGCTATTTTGCAGGTGCAACACCATCGTTGACGACAATTATTTATCTTGGTCGCGATGATAATCAACCATTAGGTGAACATGTTTATGCACTTGGTATGGCATATCCAATTTGGCGTGAATTGAATGAAGGAATAAAGCAACCAATTAAAGAATTTGCATACGATTCTTCATTGCGTGAAAAATGCATTCACGAAAAAACAGGTGAATTGCTAGCACACAAAAATATGCCGGGTGCAATATCAGTGTATGTTTAAATTAGTGCTTATCCGAAAATTTTCATCGTTCGTATGGTTCGATACATTCTGCTTCAATTTGTGATCGCAGAACACTCACCACGAGCGGCGGTTTATCCCGTTCGTCCCGAGTGTTTTCTGAAACTTTGTGAAAGAAAATGTATCGAGGGATACGAGCAAAAGTAAACATAAAGCGTGAATTAATAATTTTTGGATAGGCTCTAATTAAAAATTCGCATGTCCAGGATAACGTGGGAACGGAATCGTTTCACGAATATTTTCAAGTCCTGTCGCCAGCAATACTAATCGTTCAAACCCAAGCCCAAAACCTGCATGTGGCACGGTGCCATATTTACGTAATTCAAGATACCACCAGTAATCTCTTTCTGACATGCACATTTGATTAAGTTTTTTGACCAGCACATCATATCGTTCTTCACGTTGACTCCCGCCGATAATTTCACCAACACCTGCAACTAAAATATCCATTGCGGCAACGGTTTTTCCATCATCATTGTGGCGCATATAAAATGCTTTAATTTTTTCTGGATAATCGTAAACGATAACGGGAGTTTTGAAATGTTCTTCTGCTAAATAACGTTCATGTTCAGTTTGCAGATCGCAACCCCATTCCACCGGAAATTCAAAATTTTTGGTTGCTTTTTTCAATAAATCAATCGCTTGCGTATAACTGACACGTGCAAATGGTGTAGAGATAATATGCTGAATACGTTCAAGCAATCCTTTACTGATAAACTTGTCGAAGAATGCAATGTCTTCAGGACATTGTTCAAGTGCATATTTGAGAGCAAATTTAAGATATGCTTCTGCACATTCCATATCATCTTGCAAATCTGCAAAAGCTAATTCTGGTTCAACCATCCAAAATTCTGCCAAATGTCGTGGCGTATTTGAATTTTCTGCACGGAATGTTGGGCCGAATGTATAGACATCAGATAATCCACATGCATATGTTTCAACATTTAATTGACCAGATACGGTTAAATACGTTGGCTTGCCAAAAAAATCTTTTTCATAATCAACGGTCCCTTTTTCAGTGAGAGGAGGTTTGTTAATATCCAATGTTGTTACTTGAAACATTTCACCGGCACCTTCACAATCAGCAGATGTAATAATGGGGGTCATGATATACAAAAAGCCACGTTGTTGAAAAAAAGTATGCGTGGCATATGCAAGTGCATTACGAACACGAGCAACGGCACCGATTGTATTTGTACGTGCTCTGAGGTGTCCAATGGTACGCAGATATTCTAATGAATGATGTTTTTTTTGTAATGGATAATCTTGTGCATCGCATGCACCAATAACTTCAATTTCTGATGCTTTCATTTCAAATGCTTGTTCTTTACCAGGACTTTGCACAAGTTCACCGGTAGCAGCAATTGATGCTCCAGTAGATAAATTATTGACTAGTGTTTCATATTCAGGGTAGTTAGTATCAATAATGATCTGTAAATTGTTAAAAACTGATCCGTCATTTAATGCTACAAATGTGCAAGCTTTAGATTGTCGAACAGTTTTTATCCATCCTTTAACAGTTACCGTTTTACCGATATCGGACTTTGAAAGTGATTTTATTTTTGTGCGCATGACCAAACTTTCCACCAAAAAATATGAATGATACTCGCCAATAATATTTAAGTATAAAGAATAATTAATTTTATGCTGTAATTTTTTCTATACTGTATAAGAAAGGGTTAGGGATGAAATTTCAATTTAAGCTTTTGTTACATATTATATATTTATATTCGTGTATTTTATTTTCTTGCCAAAGGAAAGAAGTTTCACTTGGGGTTGCGGCTCTTACTATTTTAGGTGAATATGCAAAAGTAAAAACGTCGATTGTCAATCCGATAGCCAATGCCCTCTTGCAAGAAAACCCTGAAATAAATAGTTATCTGTACGCAAAAGCATATTGTAAGGTTTTGCCGCTTTCACTTTTACAAGTAATTTGGTATGAAGTAAATTGGCAAAGACCAATAATTATTGGTTCTGATCTTATGTCGGTGAATGAATGCATCGAATTATTGCAATCAAAAGCTCCATGTGACAGCCTGATTTTTTTAGGCGGAAACGAGCAATCTCGAAATGATTTTATCAGATACATTGCTAAAAGGTCGGGTCGTAAAGTTTTTCAACCGATGATCAGATGGCTGAAAAATCGTGATGTACAAATTTTACGAGATAATGATGAAGCAATGTTGAAGATATATGAAAGTCAGTATAATAAAAGTTTTTTAAGTACCGCAAAAGATGCAATATCATCATTACGTGTAAAATCAAAAGAAGAACAAGATATTAGAAATACCCTTACCGTCACTCGAAGAGGATCATCTCTTGAAAAGTTAAAAAACCTTCCTTCGTTGCTTGTCTATTATGAAACTGCACCGGTAATGGCTTGGCAAGAAGAATCGGTACATTATTATATCCCACGTCCATGTCCGCAGATTATGGTTATTGGTGGAAAATCATTCCAGCAAGTGCTTCCTTTTTTGCAAAAAGCGGGGGAAATATTAAATAAAGACTTTTTGGATAACCTTAATAAATTGTGTGAACCAGCAAATGAAAGAATTAGAATTCGATTAATGAATAATTTATTGCAACAGAATGGTTTTTTTCAGGGTTATGCTGAAGTTTTTAACGTTGCAAAAGAAGCAAATATTTATACTCTACGTTTTTTTTATGAACTTATTGATCAAGCGTGTATTCTTGCTGCAAAATCAAAAATGCAGTTGTTAAAAGGTAAGCATATTAAGGAATCGTTTGAAGCTATTCGTAATTTTGTCGGGCAGTCTTTACCACCCGAAAAAGTACATTAGTATGAGAATTTTTCAATGTTCGTATCCCTCGATACAACCGCCTTCGCATAAACTGCGGCGGTTACTCGGGACGAACGGCTGTTTATTCCGTTCGTGGTGAGTGTTCTGCGAACGAAGTGATGCAGAATGTATCGAACCATACGAACAACGAGAAATTTAAAATAAACTATTAATAAAAATTCTTGGTTAAATAAGCACGACCAGAATCGCCGAAAATCATTATGCCGATATCGCCATCTTTAAAATGTTTTTCTGCATATTTTTGTGCAACATATGCAACAGCACCGCTGCTTAATCCAACTAAAAGGCCATGTTGCGATGCAAGTGGTTTCAGCATGCCGAGACCTTCATCATCAGTAACCGTTAAAATATCATCAATATATTCTTTATACAGAACTGGAGTATCAAAATCGATGCCGATACCTTCAATTTTATATGGTTTGGGGTTGCCATTAGTTGAATAATATGAGTTATTA
>Ga0180433_10010667_pt1 | contig 11010 bp, 11 predicted proteins | sample SS_ome_8_FD_132980 | JGI IMG/M metagenome (GOLD analysis project Ga0180433, IMG submission 132980) | Hypersaline lake sediment archaeal communities from the Salton Sea, California, USA - SS_1_D_1 metaG | ecosystem: Environmental > Aquatic > Non-marine Saline and Alkaline > Hypersaline >...
CATTATTACCTACGAACCTGTCACTTATGGTCGATAGGTTGCTATGGTCTGCCTGTGCATTCTGGACATCGATGGTAATATTCTCACCATCTACGTAACCATTGTCCTCCAGTGCATCAATAAAGCCCTCTCTTGCAGAATCAAGAGCTACATGCTCGACATACTGGATAATGCCTATGGTTATATCTTCATCGCGGCCAATGCAGCCGGACATCATCATAACCACAGCCACTCCTATAACGAGTAAAAAAACACCTATTTTTTTCAAATCAGTTCCTCCTTAATATTTTTTTTATTTTTAAAAAAATTATATTTTTATCTTATCTTCCAAATTCAAAAGATATTTTAGCTTATACAAAAAAATATTTTCTCAAACAATCTCTAACTTTTTTATAAACAATCTCTTATAAAAAAATCCGCGAATATATTGCGTTGTATTATAGCATAATATGTTGTCTAAAAAAATTACTTAATATTTTTATTTTTGCATATTTTTTAGGCTTGTTGCTATGTTAGGAGCTGGCGATTACCATATTTTTACATGAGTTTTTCCGACCCCGAGTAAACCTCTCTAATTTCGATAGAAACAGCTCCCTTTCCCGGATGTTCTGGAGGATTCCATTTTTTCATGAAATCAAATACCGGTCCATCCTTATGATAAGAAATGTTTCCTTTTACCTGGTAAGACTTGTCGTCTCCGGTAATAAAAAGAATAGCGCCTGTTCTTCCGTACAACACGTTCCTTTTTGTTTTATCAAAATAATTATCCGCTACCACTATTGCACTTTCATTAAACATTGAAACACAGCTGGCATAAATCATATTTGGCACTCCGTTCTTATCTACTGTAGCAAATACGACAGGCCCTTTTCGTTTATTCCATTCATTAATTAATCTTTTCGGTAATTTTTTCATTTCTCCCTTCCTGCTCCCCCGATCTTTTATATAATTAATATTAATTATATGTCAATAAATCAAATAATAGTTATAGAAATAACAGCCCTGTAAATAAGCTCTGAAATATAACCAAAAACCAGCCATAAAGGAAGATACCGCATATTTACAACTCCAAGCAGCGTCCATCTTCCACTGTATTCCCACGGGCATTTTTTTATCACAACCTTTAATATGCAGCCATAAATAAATTCCCCGGCAAATATAATCGCCAGATAAATAAGGCCTCTCACCAGAAATGGGATAAAGTCTATTAACCTGTAAAGAGGGTCGATTATCAAACCCCAGGCCCCATATATGGGAAACATCCATAAATAAGACCTGCCCTTTAAAGAAATATCCCTGAACCTTATGTAATTATGAATTGAAGAAAAAAATACCTCGACCCCAACTCCAAAAAAACTAAAAACTAAAAATAAAATAAGATATCTCATATATGGATATTATCATTTTGCTTTTTATTTGCCAAAACCTGTGGCAGCACGATTATTTACAGAACAATTAACCATATTAGCTTTAAACTTACATTATTGTTACAATATCACCATTTAAGTCATAATTTATGACATGGTTAACCATAAAAGCAAAAATATTAAAACATATATTATAAATATCACCGGAATAGTCCAGGGAGTAGGCTTCAGGCCCTTCATATTCAGACTTGCACAGAAATTTAATTTAAAGGGAAATGTTTCCAATACAACCGAAGGCGTTACGGTAAAAATTAATTCTTCAGATGCCGATATAACCAACCGGTTCATATCAGACATAAAAAATTTAAAGCCGCCTGCTTCAATTATCGAGGATTTGAATATTGAAGATGGCCATTTTAAGAATTACAGAAGTTTTAAAATAATAAAAAGCAAAAATAAGGAAGGAAAATTTCAGCTTGTTTCCCCTGATATTGCTACATGCAAACTCTGCATTAAAGATATTAATAATAAGAAAGATTCAAGAAGATATTACTATCCCTTTACCAATTGTACCAACTGCGGGCCAAGGTTTACCATAATAAAGAAAATGCCATATGATAGATGCAATACCACCATGCAGGAGTTCGAAATGTGCGATGATTGCAGGCAAGAATATAATAATATAAATGACAGAAGATTCCATGCCCAGCCGGACGCCTGCAGGAACTGCGGGCCAGAGCTTTTCCTTACAGATAAAAACGGAACAAAAATAGATTCCAAAAATCCAATTATTACTGCTTCGAATCTTCTTTACGATAATAAAATCATTGCCATAAAAAGTCTCGGCGGGTTTCAGGTCGCCTGTAATGCATTATCTGATGAAACCGTAACATTGCTAAGGAAAAGAAAGGAAAGGCCCGTAAAACCTTTTGCCGTAATGTTCAAAGATATACAATCAATCAGGAATACTTACCATATCAGTGCCAGGGAAAAAGATAGTCTTTTATCTCCAAGAGCACCAATCGTTCTTGTTAGAAAGAAAAGGGGAAATTATCCTCTCTCATGGCAGGTTTCAATGTATAACAGATACGAAGGCGTAATGCTGCCATATACTCCAGTACATCACCTTCTTTTTAATAATATCGATATGCCACTTATAATGACCAGCGGCAACATATCTGAAGAACCCATAGCAGCAGACAACAATGAAGCCCTTCTAAAATTAAAGGGGATATGCGATTACTTTCTTATCCATAACCGCGATATATATTCCAGATATGACGATTCGGTTATAATAATTTTTGACGGAAAAGAGATGATGGTAAGAAGAGCAAGAGGTTATGCGCCATATCCGGTTAAACTGGACAAAAGCGCCGGGAAAAAAGTTATATTTTCAGCAGGGGCACATGAAAAAAATAACTTCTGTTTTCTCGTAAAAAATTACGCAATTATCAGCCAGCATATAGGAGACCTTAATGATTCAGATTCAATCAAGTTTTACAACTCTACTTTCAGACATTACAGGAAATTATTTAACATTGAAGCCATAGACACAATCGCCTTTGACAAACATCCTTATTATGCTTCCACTAAATTCTCGAAATCGATTAAAACCAGTGGTAAAAAAATTAAAGTCCAGCATCATAAAGCCCATATCGCCAGCGTAATTGCCGAAAACAAAATTAATGACAGTATTATAGGATTTGCCTGGGACGGAACAGGATTCGGCGATGATGGAAAAATCTGGGGAAGTGAAATATTCATTGCTGACAGAAATTTAAATTTTACGAGAGTAGGCCACCTGTTAGAAAAAACTTTACCCGGAGGGGAAATTACGATAAAAAAACCTTACAGGATGGCGGTATGCTATCTTTATAACCTGTGGAGGGGAAATAGAATTATCCCGGAAAAAAGCATCGGCTTCAATCAATTCTTATATAAATATTTCCCATTTTACAGGAAAATATTATCCCCACTAGAAATAGAAATTATTACAAAACAGATTGATACAGGGTTCAACAGCCCGGTTACCACAAGTATGGGGCGTCTTTTTGATGCAGTAAGTTCGGTTCTCGACTGCACGCAAATTTCAAGTTTTGAGGGCGAGGCAGCAATACATCTTGAGATGACGGCCAGTTTAAAGAATAAAAGCAGTTATAAATTTAAAATTACCAACTCCTGTAATGCCGAAAATTATTTAATAGACGACTACTACGTTTTCTCACAGATAGTTAAAGATATAATCGGTAATGTCCCGAATGATATAATTTCATCAAAATTTCACCTTGCCCTTGCATCGATAATACTGGAAATAAGCCGCAGGATAAGAGAAGATACGGGTATAAAAAGTGTCGCATTAAGCGGCGGAGTATTCCAGAATAATTATTTAATAGACAGGTGTTTTAACATATTGAAAAAAGACAGCTTTAAAGTATACTCGAATTTTAAAGTCCCGGTAAATGATGGCGGCATCTCACTTGGACAGTCCTATTTTGCTTTAAGAAAAATTTACAGGTAAAAGGGGGTTCAGATGTGTCTGGCGATACCGGCAAAAATTATCAGAATAAATAAAAATAAAGCAGAGGTTAAAAGCATGGGGGTAAGCAAGGAAATTGACATCTCGCTTGTTCCGTCCGTTTCAGTGGGTGATTTCGTAATAGTCCATGCTGGTTTTGCTATACAGATTTTAAACAAAGAAGATGTACTCGCCATTAACAGTTACTGGAAGGAATATCTTAAGTGATAAATGACATTCAGGAAATTATCCAATCATTAAACAATTACGTATTAGCAGAAAACCTGGTTAATATAATGGAGGTATGCGGAACACATACCATGAGTATCTCAAGGCATGGAATCCGGCAGCTTATTCCGGAAAAAATCAATCTTATAAGCGGACCTGGCTGCCCCGTATGTGTTACTTCGGCTAATGATATAGATATATTGCTTGAGATTGTTGATAGATATGATGTGACCGTGTTCACCTTTGGAGATATGCTAAGAGTACCGGGAACCAGGTCAAGTCTATATACAAAAAAATCAGAAGGCAGAGATATAAATATATGCTACTCCCCTGCCGATGCTCTCGACTTTGCCATTAAAAATCCACAGAGAAATGTTATTTTCGTAGCGATTGGATTCGAGACTACGATACCTCTGACCTCTGTTATCGTTAAAAGAGCCCGCCAGAAGAAAATTAGCAACTTTTATATATATAATACCCATAAACTAATACCTGAAGCACTTGAATCGCTATTGAATAACAAAAATGTAAAAATTGATGCATTCCTGTGCCCCGGACATGTCTCTGCTATCATAGGAAGCAGGCCATACAACTTTATCGCAAAAAAATATCATATACCGTGCGTTATAAGCGGTTTCGAACCATATGATATACTGGAATCAATCATTATGATAATGGACCAGATACAAAGAAAAAAACCTTATGTTGAGAACCAATACAGGAGAGTCGTAAGAGAAGAAGGAAATCCCGAGGCGGTAAAGTTAATAAATGAAGTATTTGAAAAAGTAGATTCAAACTGGAGAGGACTTGGCATTATTTCAAATAGCGGTTTAAGATTGAGGGAAAAATTCTTAAAATTTGACGCAAAAATCAATTTCCCCGTAAAAAAAGTAATATCCCGCGAGCCCCCCGGTTGTGAATGCGGCGACGTTTTAAAGGGTTTAAAAAAACCATATGAATGCAGGTTATTTTCCAGGGTATGCAAACCCGAAAATCCGATAGGTCCGTGCATGGTTTCAAGTGAAGGATCCTGCGCCGCTTATTATAAATATGAAAAAGAAAAATTATAGACAGGGAATAAATAATTAAAATGGAGCCAAATAAGAATAAAAAAATCAAAAAGAAAAATAATAAAACCTTTAAGGATAAAATAATCCAGCTCTCGCATGGTGACGGCGGATTTAAAACTTCGGAGCTTATCAGTAACCTTATCCTTAAATACCTTGGAAACGATACTTTAAATAAGCTAATGGATAGCGCCGTAATAAACGGTAACAATAAGAAAATTGCTTTTACTACCGATAGCTTCGTGGTAAACCCGATTTTCTTTCCCGGTGGGGATATTGGCAAACTTTCAGTCTGCGGGACGATAAATGACCTGGCAACATCCGGTTGCACCCCTTCTGCTCTCAGTCTTTCATTTATTCTTGAAGAAGGGTTACCTGTCAAAGATTTAATAAAAATACTTTCATCTATAAAAAAAGTTCTTAAAGAAACCGGCGCCAGGGTAGTTACCGGTGACACAAAAGTCGTTGAGAGAGGAATTGCCGATAAGATATATATAAATACTTCAGGGATAGGATTTATACCGGATAAAATGGATATTTCGCCTTACAAAATAAAAGAAGGTGATGATATTTTAATAAATGGCGGTATTGCGGAACATGGTGCCGCGATCCTTGGAAAAAGAAAAGAATTCAACTTTAAATCAGGAATTAAAAGCGATTGTGCCCCCCTATCCTTACTCGTTAATGACATTACCCCGGTATCATCCAATATACATGCGCTTAGAGATGCTACCCGCGGAGGACTTGCTTCCGTACTTTTCGAACTTTCAGAAGCATCGCATACCAGCTTTGAAATATATGAAGATAAAATACCCGTTAAAAAAGAGGTTAGAGGAATATGTGAATTTCTTGGCCTTGATCCTCTTTATATGGCTAATGAAGGTAAAATGATTGTCTTCGTGGATAAGAAGGATTCTGAAATTGTTTTAAATGCTATGAAAAAAAATAAGTATGGAAAAGACAGCTGCATTATTGGCAGAGTTTCCGGTAAAATTAATGGCGAAAGAGGCAGGGTCTTTTTAATAACAAAGCTCGGGACAAGGAGAATTCTTGACCTGCAATATAGCGAGCAGCTTCCAAGGATATGTTAACTAAGCATTTCTATGATTATATCTATTAAAATCTTATATCATCCTTAAAACAGCTAAAAAATCTACATGTAAAAGAAGTATCTATATAAATATATCTTGTTTGCAATATCGCAGGGAGCAATAATGGTTTTCCTTGAATATAACTATTAACTTATTTCCTTTTTTATCCTTGAAATTATTCCCGGTATTTTTTCTTCTACACCGGGAGAAAGGCCTTCGCCAAAATCCGTATTTTCCGGTTTTACACCAATTATTAATATTTCCGTATCAATCTTTAATTCTCTTATTATTTTTAATATATCACATAAATTAAGATCGTGAAGTGATAAACTTTTATGGTCCTCTTTTATAAATTCTTCGATATCACTGGTTTTTATGCAGACAACCTGACCTGTGTCCTTACCTGTATCTATTGCGTCTATTATTATTATTTTTTTGCATTCTTTCGCAAGGAATAATAAATCAGTCCCTGAAGTTCCGCCATCAATAATTTCAATTTCCTTAAAGGAGTCAAGTTTTTTCAATTCTTCTACAACTCTTATGCCTATACCGTCATCAGACCTGTATTTATTGCCAAAACCTATTATCGTTACATCCGTTTTCATATACCTGTCATTATCGGAAATATTTGTATCTTTAAATAACATCATATATGCATGTAATTATTCTATGTATATTCAGCTATAATTATTCTTATCTGTTTATAAGCTTAACATTTAAGAAATGTGTGGAACAGGATATACAGGGGTCATAAGCCCTTACCAGCATTTCGCATGCAAGTCTTATTTCATCTTCGCTTTTATCTATTATTTTGGGGACAAGTGACTTCATATCATTTTCCATATTTGCATAATTCATCCCTGTAGGGATAATTAAATTCGCTTTTTCTACTCTTCCTTTACCATCATAGATATAATCATGGATAAGAAGCCCTCTTGGTGCTTCCACGACTCCGACACCTCTGCCGCCTCCTGTTTTTATATCTGCCATCATCTTATCTTCGTCAAGGCCATCTGCAAGAATCCTGTCAATTAACCTGATGCTATCATCAACGCTATGAATAATTTCAACGAACTGGGCTATATTATTCATATAAGGATTAAAGCACGGGGCTTTTAGCCCAAGCTCTTCTGCATATTCTTTCGCATTTTCAGTAAGCTTTTCATAGTTATTGTTAAATCTTGCCAGGGCACCAACCATATATGAATCCCTGCTTGCCCGGCAGTGCTTGGAAGTTGAATGCTTGACTACTTTTTCTTTTATTTTATCGGAGTAATCCTGGTCAATTATTTCCCATCCGTCAGTTGACTTTATATTACCTTCGTAAAGAGCGTATTCATATTCATTGCTTATAGATATATACTCCGTTTCCCTTTCAAAATCAGGTATTTTTATTGTTTTTAAAACTTCGAGTGATTTTTCGAGGTCCGGATAACATGCCTTAAGTATTCTCCTCATCTCCAGCATCTCTTCTTCTGAAGGCAGCATCGTGAAACCGCCTATTACTATTCTTAACGGATGAACGGCCCTTCCGCCTATAATCCTTACCATATCATTGGCCATTTTTTTAATTCTTAAAGCAATATTGACAACTTCGGGATGCGTCTTTATGAGGGGAATAACGCTTCCAACCCCAAAAAAATCAGGTGCTGCAAGAAAATAAACATGAAGAGCATTGCTCTGCACATTTTCATGATGATAAACCAGCTTTCTTAGATTTATCGTCTGTTCTGACGGTTTTATATCAAGCGCTTTCTCGGTTGCTTTTATTGATGCGCATGTGTGCGCAACCGAACATATACCGCAGATTCTTGAAGTTATATGAGAGGGTTCATAGCACTTCTTACCTACCAGCATAGCTTCAAAAAATCTTGGCGGCTCCGGTATCCTGAATATCAGTTCTTCGACCTTTTTATCTCTTACGTTTATAACAAGATCACCATGGCCTTCGACTCTTGAAACAGGCGAAACTTCTATATTTATATTATTTGCCATTATTGCAAACCCCCTGAATTATCGTTTTTTTTCTTACCATTATCATTCTTGCAGCTATTATAAAAATTAAACCTGCTTAAAATGTCTTCAACAGTAAGCCCGTACTTTCCCAGTAAATCTTTCTGTGCATTAACGTTGGGGTTATCAATAAGTCCCCTGCACCCGTCACAGCCCACGCCGCTATTAGGACATCTCGAATTACAACCGGCTCTTATAACAGGCCCCAGGCATGTTATTCCAAATTCATACAGGCATGTATTTCCATTCCTTTTGCATTCCACACATACAGGGTAATCAGGTATTTCCGGCTCCCTTCCTATAATAAGAGACCTTATTATATCTACGATTTCAAACCTGTTTGGCGGACATCCTCTTGCGTAATAATCAACCTTTATATACTCATCAACTGCTTTAACTACAATTGAATCTATCCATCCCTTCTTTTTGCCATAAACAAGTTCTTTAGCTTTTTCCAATCCGTATCTGTTACTCAGGCAATTCAATCCCCCGGTCACCGCGCATGAACCTATTGCAACTACTATTTTTGCAATATCCCTTATTTTTTTTATTCTTTCGATCCCGTGCCTGGTAGTGATCGAACCCTCAACCAGGGCAATTTCATAATTGTCGCTGTGTTCTGTTACGGCTTCTGTAAAATTTACAATTTCAACAGCATTAACCAGGTCAGGCAACTGGTCCTCAAGATTCAGGATTTCAAGCTGGCAACCGCCACAACCGGTAAAACCGAAAACTCCTATTTTTGGCTTTCCCATTATATGGCCTCCTTCAAATTTTTAATTTCCCATAGACTGAAAACAGGACCGTCAACACAAACCAGCTTATCCCCTATATGGCAGTGGTTGCATTTCCCGACTCCGCATTCCATTCTTCTTTCCAGTGAAAGAAATATCCTGTCAGCGGGGTACTTTTTTAATTCCAATTCCATTATCACGTACTTATACATTATCGGCGGACCACAAACAACCACATATGTATCCTCAACAGGAAAATCCACCCTGGGTATCAGCTTCGTACAGACTCCAATTTCTCCAGTCCATTTATCATCAGGATTATCTACGGTTATACATGTTGGGATATTATTCCTGCTGTCAAAATGCTTTATATCGTTTTTAAATAGGATACTTTCCGGATTAACTGCGCCATATATTATCATCATTTTTTTGTAATCTTCCCTGTGATTTATAATGTACTTTATAAGTGACATTAAAGGTGCAATACCGAGACCTCCTGCAATCAAAAGAACATTATGCCCTATCATTTTATCATAGGGAAAATACCCTTTTCCAAATGGACCTCTTATTCCCACTTTCGAACCTGCTTTCATTCTGTGAAGGGACCCTGAAACATTCCCGACATCTCTTATGCATAGCTGGAAAAAATCCCTGTTATCAGGACTCGATGTTATTGAAAAGGGAGCTTCTCCCAGACCGAAAACGGTTAATTCAACAAATTGTCCCGGTTTAAAATAAAAATTATCCTGAATCTTTTTGTTTTCAAAAATTATATCGAATATTTTCTCAGTGGGACTTGTTTTCTGAATCCTGCTAATAACCGCAATTTCCGGAACATATATATCGCTTTCTTTTTTATTCATTACATCCATTACCATCTAAGCACCTGCCTTTTCTTTAACAGAATTAATATCATCCGCAATATTAATCTTTGCAAGACATGCTTCGATACATCTTCCGCAACCCACACAGGCATACCTCCCGAACCTGTCAAAGAATGTCTTTAGCTTACACCTGTATCTCTGCTTTAAACGGTTTTCCTTATCAGGCCTGAAGTTATGACCACCGGCTACAAGACCGTATCCCGGTATCATGCAGGAATCCCATTCCCTTACCTTATTACCGCTTTTCAGGTTAAGCTCTATATCATCTTTCACATTAAAACAGAAACATGTGGGACAGACCAGGTTGCATGATCCGCAGCTATAGCAATCTTTCGCAATTCTTTTCCAGAACTCTTCGTCATTGTAAATTAATTCAAAATTGTCATAAAAATCTTTTATATTTACATCCAGTTTAAATTTTTTACGGTAATTATCCATATATTTATTATAATCCTTAAAATCCTTTGCCGAAGCTTCGTTTACCTCCGAATATTTATCCAATACCTTATTTCCTTCCGCAGTCGCAACTCTAATAAAATATCTATCCTTTAGCTCTGTAAAATAAAGGTCGAATCCTTCATTTACATAATCACTTCCCATGCTTCGGGAAAAGTTCGTTTCAGTCGGTTCGGTATCCATTCCAATCACTATAAGTTTTCTCCTCTTTGCCATGTAGTTTTCATCGACAAAATCGGTCGTAAAAACTTTGTCCATAAAGTTCATTCCGTCTATATCCCACGCGTTAATCCCGAAGAGAATTTTTTTTCTGCTTTCTATTACCGGTTTTACTTCGATTTCCTTACCCATCTTATAATTTACCAGCTTTTCTTCCGGCGGAAATAAAATCTTTTTAGCAGGAGGAATGGTCGTTCTTTTATAATTCGTATCAAGTTCGGAAAAGTTTTTAATACGAACGAAGTCATGAGCTGCCTTATCTTTTCTCTTGGGCCCTATAAATTCATAATTGTAAATCAGGGATTCTACAAAGTCTTTATAAGACTTCTTACTCATAATCCTGTATAGCATGGACTCTCCTTTTTTTAAAAATTCCTAAAATTAGTGTGTAAACCAGCTATATTCATTTTTCACTTGTAAAAGGTTTGTAACAATA
>Ga0180433_10010668_pt1 | contig 11009 bp, 8 predicted proteins | sample SS_ome_8_FD_132980 | JGI IMG/M metagenome (GOLD analysis project Ga0180433, IMG submission 132980) | Hypersaline lake sediment archaeal communities from the Salton Sea, California, USA - SS_1_D_1 metaG | ecosystem: Environmental > Aquatic > Non-marine Saline and Alkaline > Hypersaline > Sediment...
TCAATAAGGGCCATAACTGTCCAGTTTACGATATCATACCACTGGTCATCTCCATGTCTTACCACCGGGGCAAGAGGCTCTTTTGAAATGATTTCAGGTAAAAGAATATAGTCATCTGGGTTAGGTGCCACTGAGCGATGCGCAGCTAATTGTGAAGCATCAGAGGTAAGGCAATCGCAGCGCCCTCCAAAGAAGGCCTTACTAAGTTCTGCTGTTTGCTCTATCACCACCGGCTTCCATTTCATGCTATTGGAACGGAAAAAATCAGCCGCGTTCATTTCTGTTGTAGTTCCAGGTAAAACACAAACAGTTGCGCCGTCTAATTCCTTTGCGCTTTTAACGCCCAGTTTTTTGGGAACCAGAAAGCCTTGGCCATCATAGTAATTGACATGAACAAAATTTAGACCATTCGTGGTTTCCCTGGTTAAGGTTTGAGTGGTATTGCGGCACAATACATCAATTTCCTTTGACTGAAGCGCGGGAAGGCGCTGTACCGCGGTCAGGGCCACGAATTTTACCTTGTTGGCGTCGCCAAAGACTGCTGCGGCAACTGCCCTTGCTGTGTCCGCATCTATACCCTTCCATATGCCTTTTTCGTCAGGCATGCTGAAGCCAAACACGCCACCATTTACGCCTGCCTGTATAAAGCCTTTTTCTTGAACCTCTTGAAGGGTTCCTGCCTGGGCCATCCCCGTCATGGTAAATATTGCCAAAGCAAGCACCATCAGGCTTAATCTTAATAGTTTCATTGTGTACCTCCTCTTATTTAAATGGTTAATTGTTGGGACTGCCTAAAGGCAATCTCTTTAAAATTACATTTAAAATACATTAAAGACTGAGACATATGTAATGACTATGGCCTTGAACACAGCATAACAAGGTGTTTTATATCCTACAATAAGAAGTCAATTTTTAGCAACAAAAATAAGATATAAAGATTATGATACGGAAAATATTTATAAATTCAGTCATGATAGGGTTATAAACCTCTATCAATATGGCTTAAGCTTGACCGAAAAATTAATTTTTTGTATATTAAATAAAAATTTATATTTCTTCAACCTTTAATATTAAAAAAACGAAAATGTTCCCGGTTGTTACTATTTCTCCTGCTTATTCTAATGAGTATCCAAAGGTGGGTTTTGGTTTGACCCTGATTTCTAATTGCGAAAATTTTCTAAACCCTCCGGGTTTCGATATATATAAAAGGAAACTTTTAAGAAACATGAGAAGGAGTGAGAGACTTTCTGAGGTTAGCCAAAGAATTGAAATGTACAAGGAATTTTTTCAACGTTTTGGCTCTGAATCTCCTTTAACGAATCATTTGAAAAGAACAATTAACAGCGGATTCCCAAGATATAATCTTATGGTTGACGTACATTTTATGTCCGAGATGTTTTCAGGTATTTTAGTTGCTGTAACAGATTATGATACGTTTGAGGGTGATTTAACACTTGACCTGGCAAAGGAGGGAGAAATTTGCATTGGAATGGGCAATAGAAACCTTTGTGCAAAGGAGAAAGAAATTGTTTTAAGGGATAAAAGAGAGATCGTTTGCATCCTCTGTCAAGGCGCCGATGAAAAAACCCGAGTAACGGAAAACACCAAAAATGTGCTTTTTTATGCCTATGCCATACCTGGTATAAATCCAGAGCATCTTGAAGAAGGGTTAAGCATCGCAGCTGACACAATGAAGGAATTCGGAGGAGGCACTGTAGAGGGTCTGCGTATTCTTAACGTTTAATCGCTGGGTGCATCATGATAATGATTTTATATTTAGTGGCTATTTTGTTTGTTGTTATTGGTGTGATTTTAATTCTTTATACTAACTGGACAACTCATTTCTTTACAAAGGTTTTTTCTATAAAAAGGGTTAGGGTTCTTTCTGTTGTACCCTTATTTTTTGGAGTAGTTTTAATAGCATGTTCTTTTTGCAACTCAAAAATATTATGGTTATCCCTTATATTGGGGCTTATTGCTATATTCAAAGGGTTGTATCTTATTTTAGGGCCGGTAAACCAGATTACGTTTTTTATTGATTGGTTTTTCAACCGTTCCGGTGAAGTTGTTATGCGCCTATTTGGTATAATAATGCTTGTTCTCGGATTAACTTTGATATCTAATGTATCATATTTAATAAAATAAAAAAGATTTAAGGGAAAAAATGTTTACAGCATATGGGGAATGTACACATACCTTAATCCTTCCATTCAACCTTTCAATTTTCTCTTAACAATTAAAATTTTAGCCTTGTTGCTGGTAAGTGCAATTTTTGTGATTATAGTATGAGTGACTTTTATATAAAAAAATCTTTGCTATTTTTGCATAAGATGCTTGTGCATAAGCTATAATAATTTAAGCCATTGACTTTTAAAAACCATCAGGGTTGCAGGATATAAATGAAATATGGCGCGGAGGATTGAGAGAAATGAAAATTTTATTGACAGGCTCAAGTGGGATGCTCGGAAGCGAATGTGAGGCTGTTTTAACGGATGATTATAAAATTATTGCCCCAAAAAAGGATGAGTTTGATATTACGAATTGGGATCAGGTAACAACTGATGTTAATCAATTCTCCCCGGATATTATTCTAAACTGTGCAGGATTTACCAAAGTAGATGATTGTGAAACAGAAAGACTGTTGTGTGAAAGAATAAATGTAGAAGGTACAAGAAATTTGGCACAGGTAGCATCAAGGTATGAAAAAATTATTGTTCATATATCCTCCAATTTTGTATTCAACGGTAAGAAAAAATTGCCGCAACCATATTTTGAAGACGATCCCATGGCACCGATTTCTTTTTATGGGTTGACAAAGATGGAAAGTGAAATGGCAGTCAAGCAAAATTCAAAAAAATATATCATTATTAGAACAGGCTGGCTCTATAGCATTCGAGGCAGAAATTTTTTAAAGGATGTCCTTAAGGCTGCACTAAAGAACAATAACGAACCCATAAAGGTAGAAGATGATCAGCTTGGATCTCCAACGTGGGCTCATAGTCTGGCTTTGCAGATAAAGACCTTAATAGATAACAAAAAGGAAGGTACATATCACGCTACATCTGAGGGATACTGCAGCAGATATACATGGGCAAAGTATGTTTTTGATAAAATGGGAATTAAGACCCCTATCTTACCTTGCTCGTCTAAAGATTATCCCCGACCTGCAGCAAGACCTCTGAATTCTATACTTGAAAATAGGCAGTTAAAGACTGAGGGATTCAATATAATGGTTCCCTGGGAAAGAGATCTTGACGCGTTCATAGAAAAGTATGGGGATGAGCTCTTAAATACATTGGATCAGAGCCGCGCTTGATGGCCAAAAGATTTATTTCTTATCAGCCAAACTAATGTTACTATATTACTTGAGCTGATAATGTATGGTTTTTTATTTTCAAATTTACCCTTTTGACAGAGAAATAGCTAATTGATATCAGTCTGATCTTGGAAGTGGAAAGCTCACTGGTGGGGCTCCCGGACTTCAAATCCGGTGTGCTGGGCTAACAACCTGGCAGGTGGGTTCGATTCCCATGCACTTCCGCCAGGTTTTTATCTCGCCAATGTACCGTTTATTATCTACTTCTTACGCTAACCTCGTAGCCTTTACCCTTTAATTCTTTTATCATTTCATCAACGTTTTCAGTATCTACATGGACCACTATGTCTCTTTTTGTTGTTTCTGTAGAGACTATCATATGAAGGGTAAGGATGTTCATACCTTTTATGGATGTTGCTTGACATATATCCTGAAGAATTGTCTTGTCCTGATCGCCAATAACCTCAACTCTTGTACCCGGCATACCTATACCGAGTGTAGGATTAGCGATCTTATAGAAGAAATCATTTGTAGTTACGATACCTACCAAACGTTCATTTTCTACTACGAGCAATGAACCAACCTTTTTATCCTGAGCTAATGCTAAGGCTTGTTCAACAGTCATATCCGGAGTTACAGTAACTATATTCTTTTCCATAACATCCTTTAATAACGTGTTTCCAAGAAGATAACCCATTTCCCAGACGCTAAGGGAAGTTGCCTTAGAAGGTGTGTAGTCCTCCAGGCTGTGCTCGGTGACGATGCCTACAAGTTTCCCCTTTTCCACAACAGGTAAACGGCGAATTTTATGTGCCTCCATGATTCTTTTTGCATCTGCTATTGAAGTATTACCTGTAACAGAAACAACATTCATTGTCATAACATCCCTGACTAACATAATATGCCTCCTTTATTTTAAGTTTTTTTCATTGGTAGGTATATTTTTATTATCACATAAAATTCCAGGATACACAAAGAATAAATCTTAAAAAAATTACAAATTTTTATAGCATATTTTAAACGTTTGGGGAAAATAATAACGACATATTTTTTTATATTAAGCTCGTTAGCTTGCCTAATAAAATATCAACACATGTGTTTTTATTTTTATTCGTGTTCGATAGGATACAGAATTCTTGAACCGCATTAAACCCAGATTATGCTGTAGCCACCTACTGCGGCCTGAAAAACCTTGTCCCGCCTTTTGCGGGATTGCTTTTCAACATATTTATTAATATGCCTTCGGCGCAAAATCTTTGCAAGTTCGCGTTTCGCTGAGGTTTTTCAACCCTCATGACGATGCCTACTGCATAATCTGGGTTAAAAATAATTGACAAATAGTAAAAAATCCCTTGGAAAAAAACCCGGTTTCATTTAAAAAATATATATTGTTAAAGATTTGAAGGCTTTAATGTTTTAAAAATAGAATAATAGAGGTTTTCGTTAGGTAAAGGCCATTTTTATGCATCTAATTTTTTATATTTTTCAGCTTGACCCCCTTAATAAAAAATAAGGGGGTCGGGAAAATATTTTTAGAAAAAAGGTAATTATAGCTTATTTAAACAGGGGCTTTATCATGATTAAATTGGTGCTTATTCGGCATGGTCAAAGTATATGGAACCTTGAAAACAGATTTACAGGGTGGACAGATGTGGATCTTTCAGAGACGGGCGTGAAAGAGGCACGATATGCAGCAAAAGAACTCATAAAGGCGAATTATACATTTGATTGTGCCTATACGTCTGTTTTAAAAAGGGCGATTAGGACCTTGTGGATGATTTTGGAAGAAATGGATTTAATGTGGATACCTGTGTATAAATCCTGGAGGCTTAATGAAAGACATTATGGTGCGCTGCAAGGGCTCAATAAAGCAGAAATTGCTAAACAATATGGGCAGGAGCAGGTACTGTTATGGAGGCGTAGTTATGATATAAAACCTCCTTCACTTTCTAAAGATGATACAAGGTATCCTGATAACGAAAAAAAATATGAAAAGGTTGCAGAAAAAGATATCCCTACATCAGAGTGTCTGAAGGACACGGTTGAACGTTTTCTTCCTTACTGGCATAAGGCAATTAAACCGAGTATAAAAAAGGGGGAAAAGGTATTGATATCTGCTCACGGAAACAGTATAAGGGCATTGGTGATGTATCTTGACAATATGTCCAAAGAAGAAATCGTCGGGCTTAACATCCCAACGGGAATTCCGCTCGTGTATGAACTGGACCAAAACATGAATCCACTTAATCATTATTATTTAGGAGATCCTGAGATAGCAAAAAAGGCTGCGGATGCAGTGGCGAATCAGTCCAAGCAGTAATAATTTATAGTATAGGATAGAGTTTTCAGGTGAAAATTTGCACTAATTTTATAAAAATCCATGGTAGTAAAAAGCGGGGTAGCAGTAAATTCATAAATTGTCTAAGCCTTTTCTTCATTCTTATTCCACTGCTGGCCTTGAGCTGCATCACTGATATGCTCCAAATAAATACATTAAATACCACACGATATAAGGAGCATAGTAGGTCTGAAAAAAAGATGGAGAATACCTGCGTAAATCCTAAAAAAGAGGAGGATCCGCTAACATTAAAAGAGGCTGAAACATCGAAAGAATTATCGCCTCCTGAAGATATAGCCGAAGAGAAGTTAAAGCCAAAACCTGTTCAGGAGGAAAAAGATGAAGTAGAAACATCTAAAGAAGAAAGTAAATCAGGCCAAGAAATGCTTGATACTGCTCTTGAATTTTGTGGTGCATCGAATGATTTTTGGGAACAGGGAGATATTGAAAATGCTATAGCTGCGCTTGATGAGGCCTATTCCTTGATATTAAAGATTAACACGGAGAAAAACCCTGATTTACTTCAACAAAGGGAGGACCTTCGTTTTTCAATATCCAAACGAATTATAGAAATTTATGCATCGCGAGGTACGGTCGTAAATGGGCATAACAAGGAAATACCTCTTGTCATGAACAAGCATGTAGACAGAGCATTATCGCTTTTTAAGGGGAAAGACCGGAAATTTTTTCTTGACGCCTACCATAGATCAGGTAGATACAGACCCTTTATAGTTGAAAAGCTTACAGATGCCGGCCTGCCTATTGAGCTTTCATGGATACCTCTTATAGAGAGCGGATTTCAGTTAAGAGTACTTTCAAAGGCCAGGGCGCTTGGGTTATGGCAGTTTATAGCCTCAACGGGCTACAAATTTGGTTTAGAAAGAGATAAATGGATAGATGAAAGAATGGATCCAAAAAAATCTACTATCGCTGCCATTGCTTATCTCAAAGAGCTACATGATATATTTGGTGACTGGACTACGGCTATAGCCGCATATAATTGCGGGGAATGGAGGGTTTTAAGATGCATTAAAACCCAAAAGATAAATTATCTGGATAACTTTTGGGATCTCTATGAAAAACTCCCATCGGAAACAGCCTTTTATGTACCAAAATTTTTGGCTGTTTTACATATTCTAAATGATCCAGAGGCTCATGGCTTTGAGCTGGGAAATGTAGAAAATGAGAGAGAACTTGATACAATAACAATCAACAAACAGGTAAGTCTTAAGGCCTTATCAAACGAACTTGGAATATCTTACAAGAAACTCTGGGATATTAATCCATCGCTAAGGCATGATTATACTCCTGACAGGCCTTTTGCGTTTAACGTACCTAAGGGAATGGGCATCGAACTTCTCTCTAAGCTAGATAACATACCTGCCTGGCATCCTCCTGCACCTCAGTATGCCACATATACTGTGAAAAGTGGTGACTCTCTCTCCATGATTGCTCGAAGGTACAGGACAAATGTTAATGCGATAATGAAGGCAAATAGGGTCAAGAACCGAAACCTGATTCAGACAAATCAGAGGCTAAAAATACCTTTAGGGAATACTCCCCCTTCAATTCAGAAAAAAGAAAGGTTGCATGCTGTAAGCAACAGGAAGACACTAAAATACGAAGTAAAAAAAGGCGATTCCCTATGGAAAATTGCCAGTCATTTTGGCACAACAGTACATGCCATAAGGGTTTTAAATAATCTTAACAATAAACATCTAATGATAGGTCAGCCCCTTGTGATACCTTTTACATTTTCACCCCTCGAAAACATAAAAACGTTTAAATATAAGGTGTTAAAAGGGGATTCTATGTGGAAAATTGCCCAAAAACATCAAATGAGCCTTTCTGAATTCCTAAGTCTAAACGACCTCACACCTCGGAGCCCTATTTTTCCCGGTCAGATAGTATTGGTTAAGTATTAAGATGATTTATTAGATTTAGTAATAGCAGGGCATCATAGGGCAGCAAAGAGTGTTTTCTGACCTGAAATAATTATTTCTTCTGAGGTATTAGCATATAAATCTCCAGGATCACTTTAATCCTGTGGCTTATCAAATTCCTTATCTGGCCAGCCTGATTTTTTTATTATATTTTCAACCTGAAGTTTTGTAAGTAAAAACGGGTAATCCTTTCCTGAGGAAAGGGCGGGATATTTCTCGCTTTCTTTTTCAAACTCTGGAAATATTGATAATGTGTACTTTTCTTTCCCCGTTAATAGAATGGACCGCAAGGGCTTGGTAAAGTCATCTTTTGTGTTATTTGGGATATAGCTGTCACATCGAAGATGAGAAAGGGTGTCGAGAAAGCTCTCCAAGGAGGATTGATCTACATTTTCACTATCAGATCTCTTCCATGTCTGTCCAGATTTTTCTGAGGGTGAGGCAGGCTCGTTTTTTTTATTCATAGGCTCGACTAAAACGGCGGCAGGCTCTCGTTTATATACTAGAGATTGGTTGCCCTTTGTTATTGTTATTTCATGAATATCACCTTTTTCAAAAGAGAGCACAAGCTTGTCACGCAGTTTGTCAATGGTCTGATCAAATTTTCCACGAAAGTTTCCAATAGCATGATAAACCCTATGATCCCCTGAAATTTTAACAAAGGTGTGCTGATAGGAACTTGCAACCTTACCAATCATAAACTCACGTTTAATGCTATCATCTACCCATGCCTTTACACTGATTTTTTTATTATCATGTAAATGGTACCGGCTGTATTCTTTAGATTCTGAGACCAATGCCGTCAAACTGAGTCTGCCAATGACGTCTAATATATCTTTTGTCTTGTTGCTATCTGCAAGGTAATTCATCTTACCGACATACCATTTTTTATCTTTTTTCTTTAATGTTATGTGGCTATCAGGGCCTGAAATTTCAATCTTAGAAATAGTCTCGATTGGAATGTTTGAAAGAGATGGTAACTGGTAGTTTAATTTATTTGTATTGCGTTTCAATAAATAAATAGACAATGCCAAAATTATAGCAACAAGGAGAATATATTCTTTTTTAACCTTCATAAATTTTCCCTATTATTTATAATAAACGATTTTATGAATTTTTTTTGAGAGAGAAACCTAAAGCTAAAACCGGAGAAAAAACTGTTGATCTCCTGAATTAATTTTAAAAATAAAATACCATAATTATTGTTGAAAGATCATTTGGATGCGTCTTTTTCTGGCTTTGCGATGGAGCCATACAAAAAACCCAGATAAGACCACGAGCGCGGGAAGACCTGCTATGTTAAAGTATTTGATAAAGTTTCTGGTCACAGCTCCTATCTCATGGAGAGGATTAAAACGCTGCTCCTTGGACCTCATTACAGCTATTTCTTCCTTATTATTTAAATAATCTAATACGTTCATAATGAAAATTGCATTAGGGCCTGCCCCTTCTTCATCCAACAAGCTGTTTTTTATCATTTCAGACGATGCAACAATAAAAATTTTTCCATTATTAGCCCTGGAGAGTATCTTGTCTGAGCCTTCGATTTTTGTTAATTCGCTATTGGGCTTTTTGTCTGATGCCTCTGTTTGCTCTTCCTCTTTAGGCGCTGCCTCGTTTGGCTTTTTTTCAGGCATGCTTTTTCCCTCAAAATAGCTGGGGAATTTTCCTTCCGCAATGTAGGCCAGGGGAAAGCTTTGTTTTCCCTCATCTTTTGAAGGGGGCCTAATAAACATGGGGTTAAGGTTTATTTGGCCGCTCATTTCCCAGGCGTCTTCGGAGGATGAGAATAATGTATGTGCCGTAATATTGTTTTCCTTTAGCCGATCCATATGTAGCTCCAACGGAGAAATCTTCATTGCTATTAACCCCTTTATATTTCTCATAAACCCTAGTTCATTATTAATAAATTTGTTTTTTATCAAAGGGGCAAAATATATAGGTCTTTCACCTCCACCAAAATTTTGGGGAAGACTCTGTTTATAGCAATTCATATCCATCACTAAGGATTTTTTGATAGTAATTCCGTAATGCTTTAATAATTTTTCTAACCCGGTATTAAGAGGCGTGAATGCATTTGGCTGGTTAGGAGACCTATTTTCATTGAAGGAATCTAAAAAAACAGCCAGGTTTTTGCCTTTCATAAGGAATTGATCTATCTGAAACAGCTCGTAGTCTGTAAAGTTTTCCGTTGGTCTTGCAATGATAAGACAATTAAGGCTAGATGGGATTATATCATCCTTTAGATCTATAGTCTTGATAGTATAGCCTTGCGATGCAAGAGAGTAAAAGCTCGATATATCTCCCTGCTGCCTTGCCATCATTGAGCCATATTGTGATGATCCGAAAATATTGAGTGTTCCATTTCCCGCAAGGTAGCCAAGCTCTTCGTGTATATTTATAAGGCTCTCCAAATTATCATTTATTATTCCCTCTATCTTCTCCATATTAACAAGCTCATAATGTGTACCAACCAGAGGAAGACGAAAGACATGAATTAATGGAATTTTTATAACCTTTTCCTTATGCTCCATCACAAGCCCTATAGATCCCTTGCCAGGCTGAATCTTTCCGTTAGAAAGGCTGGGCCATTTCAGCTCCATAATTTCATATTTTTTAGCTATTGCCTCCATGTCCTTGCCCTTTGAAGGATCATGGTATTCAAATTCAATTTTTCCATAGAATTTATCGTTTAATTTCTCAACAATAGCTTGTAATTTAGAGGGAAGCTCAGGGAGGTCTTGTAAGGCCATCAATTTTGATACAACATTTAAAGAAGAGGAATAAATCAACTTTATTTGAATTGTATCCTTCAGATTTAAAAAAGCGCTCACCTTATTGTTGAGCTTTTTTATTGCCGTCGTTATTTTATATTCTAATCTATCCGTAGATGTAATATTCGGTATACGCTCTATTATATCACCATGGATGAGTACAAGGCCCATGTATGCTCTCTGGAATTTGACTTCATCCCCCTTGATGATACGTATCTGCAAGGGATAAATTCCGTAATTTTTTGCCAGCTCCTGGTTTTTTGTGGTTTCCTTATCAATGTCATTCTCTTCAGCGCTGACATCAAAAAAACGATAATTAAAATACTGATTCCCATATGCGGAGTATTCTTCCAGGAGATCATGAAGGTATTGCTCTGTATTATTATGAGGTGCAGGAAGGTTTTTTGTGAAAAAGACATTGATGGTTAATGGCTCAGATAAGGTAGACACTACTTTTTTACTGGCATCGGATATCGAATAAATTTTGTTCTTTGTTAGATCGACTCTGAAAAACAGTGATATTCCAACAACATTAATAAGTACAATAGTAACTAAGTAAATAAAAAATTTCACATAATTGACTGACCTGCGTTTTACGTTCATTTTTTTCCCCTTAATTTCTTTCCTGCATCACAAGA
>Ga0180433_10010669_pt1 | contig 11009 bp, 11 predicted proteins | sample SS_ome_8_FD_132980 | JGI IMG/M metagenome (GOLD analysis project Ga0180433, IMG submission 132980) | Hypersaline lake sediment archaeal communities from the Salton Sea, California, USA - SS_1_D_1 metaG | ecosystem: Environmental > Aquatic > Non-marine Saline and Alkaline > Hypersaline >...
ATTTCCAAGAACGGTATGAAACAATAAAAAGTGAAGTAAAACACTTGACAGGGTTAGGTGACCGTATTAGGTTTGCTGGCAGATTAGGATCATACCGTTACATGGGAATGCCTGAAACTGTAGCAAACGTTAAAGAGGTAGTATCTGATTTAATTTAAACTGAGCTTGTAAGGAGAACAACATGGAAAACACAGTACTGACAAGTACAATCATGTTCAAAAATAATCGAATTGTTGACGTGTTTGCCTTATTTGATAAATTATCATTATTTGATATAGAATTCCATTTAGGATCTTTTTTAGTAGATCCCGTAGATTTTCATGATACCAGACAAATGAAAACCACATATTTTGGTGAAAGACCAATTCTTATGTGTGATGGTGGGTGGTGGGATTTTGCTGCAAAAGGTGCCAAATATTATCGGGAAATATTAACGAATCAAGTAGATCAAACTGAAGCGTTGGGGTGCCATAGGTTAAGGTTATTTCTTACACAATTAGATTATAAATATGCTACTATGCCTCTTATTCATACAATGACTGCAAATGTAATCAAATTTGTTGAAGAATATTGTATACCAAGACAGGTTAAAATTTGTTTTGAAACCCACAATTCTTTGACATGCAATGATGCGTTTATGGGTTTCTTCTGGCAATCTTTACCAGAATCAATCAAACCTTGGGTAGGGATTGTACTTGACATTGAAAATTGTATTAATAATCGTAAAGATATTAAACCTACAGTAGGATCTATTCTGGAGGATTGGACTACAAATGTCCACCCAGATGCAATCAGTCATATTCATCTGAAACCTAGTTCGTGGAAAATGAAAAACGATTTGAAATATTGGCTCCCAAAAATTTTAGAAAATGATAATAAAACGATTGGGTTGGAAGTAGAACCTCATATGAATATGAATATACTTGATTTAATAAATTGGAACAATGAAGTGAAATCAGAAATTAAGGAGTGGTAATGAACATAACAATACTGGGTGGGCTTGGGTATGTGGGTCAACGTGTGGCTCATTATCTGAATCCGAATGATTATAACATAAAAATTATTGATGCTGGATGGTTCGAGAAAGAACTGAAATACCCAGCGGTAGCTGCAAAGGTACCAGTTACAATTGCTGATATTAGAGATTTGAAATCTGGAATATTTAACGGGCAGGATTTAATTATCCATTTGGCTAATGTAGCTAATGATCCTGTAGCCAGAATAGATCCCAAACTTTCCTGGCATGTGAATGTTTTAGGAACAAAAAATGTACTTGAAGAAATGAAACAATCTGGCGTAAAAAACATGGTTTTCTTTTCGTCTGGGAGTGTCTATGGTATCAGTGATGAAGCAAATGTAACAGAAGAGTCTGCATTGGTGCCCATCACTGAATATAATCGAACTAAAATGATAGCAGAAGATGTAATACATAGCTACCACAGATATGGAATAAATACTACTATCATCAGGCCTGGAACAATCTGTGGCGTATCCGAACGTCAACGATGGGACCTATCAGTCAATATGTTGACCAAAAAGGCATTTGAAAACAAAAAAATTGTAATTAATGGTGGGTCTCAAATGAGGCCTCACGTTAATATAAGAGATATTTTACGATTAATCAAATGGATAACTGTGTTAAAAGCTGTCCATGGACAAGTGTTTCATGATACATTTAATATATGCAATGAAGTAATGTCCATGGCAGAATTAGGTAGAATGGTATCCAGAATTACAGACGTACCCTGGGTTATTGATGAAACATGTGTAGACTCCAGATCATACAGAATGAGTGCCCAAAAATTAAAGGAAAAAGGATTTGTATGTAAGTTTACGGTAGAGCATGCAATAAAGGAATTGATTACAAGTTATACCAACGAATACTTAGAAAGGAAAACAGAGGACAAATGTCTGAACACAATTTGGATGAAAAAAACAATGTTAGATGTATAGCTGATAAAATCCGACCACTTGAAAAAATAAAACTAGAATCTGATTTAAAAACAGTTGTGCTGGCTCATGGTGTTTTTGATGTGCTGCATCTGGGCCACATGAAACATCTTGAACAAGCAAAATCTTGGGGAGATGTTCTAGTTGTCACAATTACAGGGGATAAGTTTGCTAACAGGAAGACTGTATTTGATCAGAATCAAAGAGCATTTCAAGTGGCATGTCTGGGTATGGTAGACTATGTAGCCATTGTACACGATAGTTCTGCATTAAAATCTATCTGTACTTTAAAACCAGACATATACACAAAAGGATCTGAATACCAAAATCTATTAGCCGACCCATCAAAAAACATAATTGAAGAGAAAAAACTGGTGGAAGAATTTGGAGGTAAATTAAAATTTACAGATACTCCCAAATGGTCCTCCACCAAAATAGGCCACATTACTGGAATACGATCTGAAGCCCAGAACGATGTTTTCTCTGGTAAGAGTATCATAGATTTAAGTCATTTAGGGTATAAAATCGAACAAATTACAGAGTTCTTAGCCAGAGCGCAAAAACTTTCTGTAGGATTATTTGGGGAAAGTATTACCGATATATTCACCACTACGAAACCTATATCCATTTCCTCTCATTCGAAATGTATAGCAGGAGAAATTACAGGTACAAAAGTATATCGTGGTGGAGTAGACATCGTAGCAGACCACTTAGCATCTTTTGTACAAAGTATAACTCTATATAAGAACGAAGAACCTATCATAAAGGAACGATTTATTGATGGGGAAACAGGGAAAGCATCTTATGAAATCAAATCAATTAGAATAGGCAATACATGCCCCAAGGAAGTAAATTTAATTCCTTTTAATCTGGCATTGTTTTATGATTTTGGGCATGGATTTTTTGATACATTTGGGTATGTAACAAACAAAGATAAATGTTTCTGGGGTGTCCAAATGCAATCAAATTCCAGTAATTATGGATTTCATACGGTTCCTATGTATGAATATAGGTTGGCTGATTATTATTCGGTTAATAGTCTGGAAGCTGAATTGGCTATTGGAAGGCATGAACCAGATCCTCATATATTACTATATGAATTAGGTAATATTTTACCTGATACAAAACATGTAGATATTACATTAGGTTCAGGTGGAGTAATAGGTTATTCCAAACACGAAAGTAAAAAAATTGAACATTTGCCTGCACTCACAAATTCAGTAGTAGATTCAATTGGGTGTGGGGATGCATATATGGCTTTCTCATCATTAGCATTGACATTAGGTATGGTTGATATACATTGGTTGGTTGGTTCAATTGCTGCAGCTATCGTAGCTCAACATGAGGCTAACAGCCATGCAATTACACCAGAAGAATTTTTAACGTTTGCAAAGATTGTGATTTAACAATGGATATATATTGGGCAATCTGTATGACATTTTTGGTGGTATTATTATTATCAGCAATCGCAACTATTACTGATGATAGTTATTATTAATAACATAAACAAAGGAGTAAGAAATGCAATTACATGAGGTTATTAATGGATTATCTCCATTTCAATTCAGTCCTGAGAATGATAAACTTCAACATGTAGCTAAAGTATTAAATGTCTCTGAAAGTATGATATTCACATTAGGGAATGGGGGATCTGCCGCAATTGCATCTCATTTTGCGAATGATTTGATGAAAATTGGGATTCCAGCTATCAGTTTAGATTCAGTTCCCACCCTCACTTGTTTCGCAAATGATTATGGGTATGCTAATGTTTTTTCCCAACAAATTACACATTTAACTCACCCCAAAATATACCGAAATCCACCTAGGGTGGTTCTTTTTTCAAGTTCAGGAGAATCGACAAACATCCTAGAGACTTATGGTATTGCTTCACTTATGGGAGCAATCACAATATCATTTACTGGATTTGATTTTGAAAATACATTAAAATCGAAAACAGGCTACTCTATTTGGGTGGATTCCAAAGATTACGGAGTAGTAGAATCTATCCACTCAACATTGTGCCACTATATTATCAGTCTGATAAAAGAAGTAACCACATGATGAAACGGATAGTAATACTTCCTGTATTTAATGAGGGTCATTTTATTCCCCATTTCCTACGGAATATGGCTGTTATGTTCCAGCCTACACACATAATAATGAATGATGGATTATTCCCCCGAGGTCCAGAAAATAATACCACAATGACCCTTGGGTATAAATCAAAATACACGACAGAAGGCAGGTGGTCGTTTGACCTAGCAGATGTCCAAAAGCATGTACCCCTATTTCAAAAAGAATGGCCTAAGATTGAAGTCAAGTATAATAAAATGGAATACAGGAATGTCAGTACAGCTCAGGCATATCAAATGGCATATACTTGTGGATTACCTTCACTTGATTCCAATGATATAATATTTCCATTGGAGGCTGATGTATTTTTTCACATGAAAGACAGGATCAAAATTATCCAACACATTGAAAATCTTAATCCTGATGAAGGGTTTTGCTGTCGTTATATTCGGTATTTTGTATCCCCAGAAATAGTGATTACTTCAACCCGAATCAGACGAGTAGGTATCAAGTATGGAACAGGAAAAACATATCGAAAATTTACCGAAGACAATTTTACTGATTCTTATAGTTCCTATTTATCCCCCAAAACGGACTTTATTGGATTTCATTATGAATGGATTAGACCACAAAAATATTGGTCAGCAAGACTGGCACAACTCAATCGTGATTCTGATTTCAAAAGAGGCTTGACAAAAGATCGAAACTGTATTATATCAACTGGCAACATTCCTAATAAACCAACTTTGGGGTTAGAAAGGAGAACACACAGCCCAAAGGATCATCCATTTCATATTATGAATCATGAAATTTTTCGTGATTATTACCGAGAGGAAGTACACTAATGCGTATTGTATATGTTAAGCAGCTTGCCCAAATGCGGCTGTTAAAGCAAGCAATGGCATTAAAACATGAATTTCCAGACATTGAATTAATTTTATATTGTAAAAAAGTTTTAATTAACAGAGAAATTTATAATGAAATATTTGAAGAAATACAACAAAATATTACACCAGAAGAATTAGAATTTATAATTAAAGAAAATGAAACATCAAATTCAAAACCAGATTTATACCATGTATATTGTGACGTTAATAATCATTATCCTTATATAGTAGCAAAAAATACAAATATACCTCTAATTTATGATGCAAACGACTTAGAATCATTATATTGTGGAATTGATAAGTTAAATAACATTCAAAGATTAAGAGAACAAATTGCAATGGAAAATGCTTCAGGGATCTGTAGTAAGTTTCCAAAAAGTATATACAACTATTTTATTAATTATGGCTATGATATTACAGCGCCTATTACTGAATATTTAGATTATTGTATTCCAGATTTTTGTATAGATCGAAATTTAATACCTGATGCTGGTACCCATCTTGTATATACAGGAGTAACAGTATCAAAAGATAAACCAAAAAGCACTCATGGAAACAATCAACATTATGACAACATTAAAAAAATCGTGGGTTCAGGGAATATACACTTCCACCTCTATGCGTCGCCATGGCTTGGAACCCCACATGAATACCACGAATTAAGTAAACAATTAAATAATTTTCACGTACACGAAGGATTACCTCAAAAAGAATTACATCAAGAAATTGGAAAATATCATTATGGAGTAAGTATTCATAACTTTACTGGAACAACTAAATTACCAGACTTTGAAATAACATCAATAGGAAATAAATTATCTAATTATCTAGAGGCAGGCCTGCCTGTTATTGTATCAGAGAACTTACAATGGAACAGTCAAATAGTTACAGATTTAGAAGTAGGATTCACAGTAGCATTATCAGATTTAAGCAAATTACATGAAATTATAGACGCTCAAGATATTCAAAAATTAAGGGAAAATGTAAGACGTGTGAGAAAAGAAAAATGGAATGCTTATTCACATGCCCATAGATTGAAACGTTTTTATGATGATATTTTGAGAAATCATATAAAAGATAAAGATAAATGAAAACGAGTAATTATGGATACGAATAAAACAATACCAGATTTAGAGCGTGAATTACCTAGTGAAATTGTAAAGCATGTAAATGACCTAGAGACATTTGCAACCAGACCTGTAAAATATTCTATCATAATATTGACATGTAATGACTATCCTAATTTAGTGAAAATGTATAATGAAAATTTGAAAAGATATTTATCTGATATTAACAATGAAATAATTATGGTAGACAATGGGTCTACAGATGAAACCCCTGCATGGTTGTCTGGAAATAATTTTCCACGGCAACTACATGTACTCAGGTTTCCAAATAATATAGGGAACGCATTAGCATTTTCAATGGCTTACAGATTGACAAGAGGAGAGTACATATTTTCATTGGATTCAGACATTATTATTGAAGGTGACTGGGTTCATGATGCTATTAATATCCTGTCTAAAATCCACGAGATTGGCTTTTTAGGGTGGGAGTGGGGTCTGAAGTCAGGTACCCAGAAGAACGTGGAAATTAATGGTACTCTAGTGAGAAAAACAAGTGGTATGGCATTCGGGAGTAAGGCTTTCAGAAGAGATCTGATTGAAAAAATCGGATACTACGATCTACACTTTAATCCTTATGGTTTAGGAGACTCAGATCTGGGCCTCAGAGCAATGAAAGCTGGTTACTTCAATGCTTATGTACCTTATAAAAAATCTGTCCACTTAGGCAGCGACAGTGGTGGACGTGATTTCAAAGATGCTGCACTACAAAAAAATAAACTTCATTTCCACAAAAAATGGCGGTTGGAAATGATGGAAGAAACCTGGGATGCGAGTGGCATAATCTACTCAAACCCGTGGACAACTAAGTAGTTTATACGCATTTAGCGTATACCAATAAAGGAAAACTGTAGGCCTAGACACAGAGGGAGTATTATGCTTAAAACTGTCAGTCAATTGCAAGAAGGTGATGTTGTCCATAATTGTGTTTATATGTTACGGGACATTGATATTAGAAAAAGCAAAGTTGGCTCAAGATACATAAAATTTAAACTAGCTGATGTTACGGGAGTAATTTCAGGGATTTTATGGGAAAACGTTGACCTTGGTGTAACATTTCCAGATGATCTAAAGTATCACTTTAGGATTGATGAAGCTTTGAAAGTTCAGGGGATAGTGAAAAGTATGCCAAAAAATAAAGGTGGATATCTTTACATTCAACTAAGTTTTATACAAACCATTGACCACGAACCAGAGATGGAATTTTAAAGTGGCTAAAGAAACGTTGAAAACAATTGCAACAAAAATTCCTGAATATTTGCATACCCAAATTAAAGAAACGTGTGAACGTGAAGGGACAACAATCACAGAACTGATACGTAATTTATTAGAAAATATGACCATGACAGATATAAAACCACCCTCTGTCCAAAAGTTTGATGATATGTTAATCCTGTTGAATGGATATTTGGATGAAAGTGTGGGTGAAACATTTTCTACAACAACTATCAGACATCTCCTTGACACCATTTCACACATTTCAACAGTACTGGCCAGTAAAAATTTAAGGGGGGACTATAGGGGGGTTATATATAATCATAAAAGAGAAGAAAATATCTTAGAAGAAAATATCTTAGAAGAAAATATCTTAGAAGAAAATATCTTAGAAGAAAATCTAGAGAAAAATCTAGAGAAAAATAGTGGGGGTGAAGATAAGAGAGGGAAACGAGAGCTGCTTTCCAGCAGCTCTTCGTTTCCATTTGAATCCTGCACTGAACGTGCAGGATACCAAATATCTGATGATGCGGCTGGAAAGCAGCATCATCAGATAATCCCACATATTTCATTCAACCAATGGTTTAAAGACTTTTGGAGTATCCAAGTACGTAAGGAAAGAAGTGTTAAAGCTCAAAAGGTTTTGCACCAAATCCTAGCAGGGAAAAGAGAAGAAGACAAAAGAATTATTCTTGACTCAATTATGACAGCGTATAGATTGATTCGGGAAGATCAAATAGATAACGTGAGATCTAATGGTGGGTCTACAGAATATATACCCTTACCTTGTAACTGGTTAATAGAACGAAGATGGGAGGAAGTACTACAAGAAAATAATGACCATGTTTCTTGGTTAGCAAACCAGTTTCCTGAACTATCACGGTTAAGTAAAAAAGCATTTGACGAAAGGATAACGTGAGATGAAATTGATTGAAGAATCAAAAGATTTATCCAAATTGAAACCCACATTACTAGCTGCTGGGGTACCATCAAAATATATAAACCTTACTTGGGATGGTGTTGCAACTGATACAATCTCCGAACTGGAAATGTGGATTTCATCTTGGGAATTGAATACTCCTACAAACGAAGGTTTAATTTTGGCTTGTCCCAAATTCCCCCAAGATGTTAGTGCAAATGTTATTGCGATGCTTTCTAAAACTATAAGGGTGAATGGTTTGTATGTGAGATATCAGTATGTTCCTTCGTTATGGGTAGAACTGGAAAAGGGATCATCATTGTCATATAATGAAACTTCAGTCAATGATCTTATCACCAAAGCAACCGATTGCCATTTTCTGATTCTGGATTCCATGAATATTGCAACAACAAATTTATCAGCGATCAACGCATTCCTATCTATCATCCACAAAATGACTTCAAGTGGTAATAAAGGTCTAATTGTCACCCTTGGGGATTCCCTGATGAATTTGACCAGAGTGGTACAATCAAGAGATTCCATATTGGGTTACAGTGTCTTGGAAATACTAACCAAAATTGAATCATCATGTAAAGCTGTCTTGTGTCAGGCAAAGGAGTAAATGTGGAGTTACTATTTAAAATCTTGGGAAATCTTGAGAGTGTAGGATCAACAGATAGATACCCAGATAGTCATGGGGAATATTGGACTCATTGTCCTTTTCATACAGAAGTTACTCCTGGTGGATCATTTAGTGTTTCTGAACGTGGTTACAATTGTTTTTCGTGTGGTGCTCAGGGTTCATTGGAAATGTTAGCAAACCACCTTGGGATTGGTGGGTTGTCTTTAGAAGAATATGCCAAGGCAAAGAAGCTCCCCAAGGAATTCTTGGAATCACTCATGATCCAAGATGCATTGTATCAGGATGACCATCCAAGTATTTCTATGGAGTACAGGGGTGCCACAGATGAATTTCTGGCAAAACGTTACCGATTATATATGGAGAAAGGTGTTGGGAAGGATAAAAGATTCAGGTGGGAAACAGGATCAACAGTAGCAGGAACTTTATATGGATTGTGGCAACTTCAGTATTTCTTAGATAAATATGGTTGGGTATTAGTGGTTGAAGGAGAATCTGATTGTCATACCTGTTGGTTCTATGACATTCCAGCTATTGGAGTCCCAGGAGCAACTATGTGGAGATCTGGATCATCGATTTATTTTAAAGATTTTAAGGAGATTTTTATCTGGAAGGAACCTGACAAAGCTGGCCAGAGTTTTGTGGAATCTATACATAATGATCTTCCAGACGCATATATAATCCAACCACAAAAGTATAAAGATATCAGTGATGCCCACATAGATGGTGCTCCTATATGGAAAATGGTTGAGGCGTTAAAGAATAAATTTCGAAAAACTGCAAATGTAAACCATGACATTACCCAAGGTGAAAGCCCATTATATTCGGTTCCTACGGAAGCCAAAATGCTTGCATGTATGATGAGGATGGCCATAGCTGAGTTGGGACCTGTCATGGATCGTGTTTCAGTGGACATGTTTTATGACACAAAAACTAGAATTTTATTTGATGCAATCCATACCTTGTGGACTAGGAATGTGGCTCCTACTCCTTCCAGTATTGAATCATTTATTGTGGATGTGGGAGGGACCTTGATAGATTCAATAGGTGGTGTTCAATTTATTGGTCAAGTCCACGATCTATTGGATTCTGTTGATTCTGCTGATTATTATGCTGATAGGATATCGGAGTTATCTAAGCGTAGAGCGTTACACAATTGGGCCTCTATGGTTCGGAAAAATTCTGTGGAAGATGATAACTTTGAAAAGTTATACAGCAATGCTAAAGATACTCTGTGGGATATAGGGGGCAACCTATGTAAATTCAGAAGTCCTGTGGTAGGGCCGGGAGATTTTCAGGAAAAAATAGATAGTTTGTTAGTTCATCCAGAAAACCAGTCAGCGTTTAAGACGGGGTGGAGGAGCATGGATCAGATCTGGACCAGCGGGAAGGAACGTGGAAACATTACAGTGATAGCTGGCAGACCATCTATGGGGAAGTCTACTGTCAAGGCAAATCTGACATATAATTTGTGTCAGGCCGGTGTAGGTGTTTTTTCGTATAGTCCTCAACAGGGGTTTCCTACTGAGATACGAAGATTTCAATCCCTTGGATCAAAGATTCCTTATGTGGAGCTGCTTCATAGGCCTGAGTGGAATCCAGAAAGTGATAAAGTTCTTATTGACAAGGTGAGTAAGTTTGACCAAATTTTAGGGGAAAATTGGAAATTTTGGCTTTGGGATCAGAGGGGGCTACCTTTTGAGGATGTGGCTTATGAGATTGCACGGTTAAAGGATGGTGGAGCACAGATTGATATTGTAACTATAGATCTGTTGAAGGATTTAAATGATGTGAGAACAGCAGATGGGTCACTGGCCCAAAGTTTTAATGCTTTGTTAGGCCAGACTAGAACTTGGGCACAAAAGTTGGATGTTCATATGGTGCTGCTACACCAAATTGGGCGAAAAGGTGTCCAGAAGGTAAAGGGTAAAGTAGCCAGACCTAGCATGGATGATTTGAAAGATAGTGGTGCATGGGAGGAAGAAGCAGATAATATTTTGTTATTATTTCGAGAAGCACACTATGATCCGAGTAAGGATAATGATACTATGGAGATTATTTTGGAAAAACAGCGGGATGGGGTTAGGCAGTATGTAACTGTATTACGGTATATTCCAGAGATGTTTACATTGGTTGACATTAATCAATCAATGCCTTTGGCACACTATTTGGAGGAGAAATAATGGAATCATTTCATCAAA
>Ga0180433_10010670_pt1 | contig 11008 bp, 6 predicted proteins | sample SS_ome_8_FD_132980 | JGI IMG/M metagenome (GOLD analysis project Ga0180433, IMG submission 132980) | Hypersaline lake sediment archaeal communities from the Salton Sea, California, USA - SS_1_D_1 metaG | ecosystem: Environmental > Aquatic > Non-marine Saline and Alkaline > Hypersaline > Sediment...
TCCCAATCGCTATCAATATTATCAAATAGCCCTCGTAAACATTGTTTTAAACGAACCGCTAATTGTAAACATTCTCTTTTCTCCAATATATTGTGCTTAAATAAAGGCTCAAAAAGATGATACTCTTTTGGTTCAACTCCTTTATTTTTCACAAAACCTTTTGGTAACAACTTCAATTCATCTAATAAATCATACAAAACATACTCTTTATAACCACTTTCTAACATCTCAAGATTTAAATTTATTCCTTTAATTTTATTTCTATATTGTTCTTTTATCTTTTCCTTATCATCTACTTTTTTTTCATGACTATCATCTTTTACTTCCGGACCTTTTACCATAAAATATCTGTTACAAATACAATTAAAAATATATCAATTCTGACTAAATATACATTCCAATTTTATTTTCACCAAATATCCTTTAAAATATTTATTGATACTTAATAAATAAACAAAATGTCATTAAAAGAACAAATCCAAAAAGATCTGCTTGGAGCTATGAAAGCTGGCGACGCAGTGAAAAAAGATGCTTTACGAATGTTAAAAGCTGCAATTATGAAATGGGAAGTCTCAGGCGAAAAAAAAGAAGCCAAAGATGAAGATATCATCCCAATTCTAAAAAAAGAGATTAAACAAAGGCAAGATGCAGCCGAGCAGTTTGAAAAAGGTAATCGTCCTGAGCAAGCTGAAAAAGAAAAAGCTGAACAAAAAATTCTCAAAGCATATTTACCGGAACAGATGCCGGAAGAAGAGGTCGAAAAAATTGTTAAAGAGACTATTGAACAGACTGGAGCATCAGGACCTCAAGATTTTGGTAAAGTTATGGGGGCAGTCATGGGAAAAATTAAAGATCAAGCTGATGGAAATGTTGTTAATCAGTTGGTAAAAAAACTTTTAGGGTAAAATTTCACCCAAACAAGGCTAAATCTGATGCAAACCTTGTTTTTTAGGTCAAAATCAGATATAATATATAGATAAATAATATCAATATAAAAACAAAATGCTTGCATTATCAACAGACTCTTTAAGAGGATATGGATTAAATCGTATATTTGAATTTGCAAAACAAGCCAAATACGAGGGAATTGACCTATATTTCAATCCAAAACAGTTCGACACTCAAAATGCTGACTATATCAAAGGATTAATTAAAGAGTATGATGTTCCTGTTGTTTCAATACAGGCTCCTGAAAACAGCACTCCGGATATGCTAAAAAAAGTTGTACGACTTGCAAAAAGAATCAACTGTAATGTGGTTGTTGTACAACCTCCAAAACTGCTTAAAGTTAAGTTTGTTAACTGGCTTAAAAAAGAAGTTCCAAAGTTAAGAAAAAAGGAGAATATTTCTATTGCTCTTGAAAATGCTCCTGCAGGAACATTTCTTGGTTTCTTGCCTGAACATGCCATGTCTGGGCTTGTGGAGTTAAAAAAATTCAAACATGCTTGTATCGATACCTCAAGGGCAGCACAAAAAAAAGAAGATTTAATTAGACTTTATAAAATACTAAAACAATATATTGTAGAAATTCATATCTCAAATATTTACAGAAACAAACCCTATTATCCACCATATAAAGGAGTTCTTCCTCTAGAGAGCTTACTTACAAAATTAAAACAAAACAACTTCCCGGGAATTATTTCTGTAAAAGTTGCTCCAAAGTATATGAATGCCGGAGATGATGAACTTGTACTGGATGAACTTACAAAATGTCGAGATTTCTACCTTGAATACTTTGTGAACGCTTAATATTTCAAAATTGTGAGCTTTTAGCAACACAACATTTTTAAACCACAGCAACGTCTTTTTTCTATCCCCAAACCGAAACAGAATAAAAAACTGTTGACAAAAATTAATTTCTCAGTAAAATTTTCAAGGTACTATCAGAATTTTTTACCTTTAAATTAAGGAAAAACCGAATGAGTTGATGAGAGGTAGTATTGTGTTTTTATCCATTCAACTCCTTTTTATTATGCCAAAAAAGAAAAAAACTGAGGATAAGAAAAAACCTCAAAAAAAAGTCACCAAAGCTACTAAAGTAAAAGCTAAAAAGGTGAAAGTTGTTAAGCCTAAAGCTGTAAAAGCTAAAACTGCTGCAAAGTCCAAAGAAACACCAAAGGCTAAAGTTAAAAAAAGTAAAAAAACTGTATCAAAAAAAGCATCTTTAGAGAATTTAGTTAACTTTACAGAAGAAGCTAAAAGACCTGTTACACTTGTTAGCGACAGAAAATATTACAACAAAAACAAAGAAAATTTCAGCATGCCTCCACTGATAGAAGTCCAACTCGACTCATACGAATGGTTCTTAAACGAAGGACTTAGAGAACTGTTAGACGAAATCTCCCCAATTAAAGACTTTTCCGGTAAAAAACTAGAATTAGAGCTTTTAGATCATACAATCGGTGACCCTAAATATTCTCCAGAAGAAGCAAAAACTAAAAACATTACATATGAAGCACCTTTAAAAGTACATGTACAACTTGTAAATAAAGAAACAGGTGAAATTAAAGAACAAGATGTATTTTTAGGAGGTATTCCATTAATGACAAAACGAGGAACATTTATAATAAACGGAATTGAAAGAGTTGTGGTTAGTCAAATTGTTAGATCTCCTGGTGTATTTTTCTCAAAAAACCCACAAGCACCAGCTTTCTGCAGCGCTAAAGTGATTCCAAAAAGAGGAGCTTGGCTTGAAATCGAAACTGATAAAAAAGGAATTATTAGTGTAAAAATCGATAGAAAAAGAAAAATCCCTATAACTTCTCTACTTAGGATTTTTGGATATGAAAAAGACGAACAAATACTTGGACTATTTAAAAACTTAATTAAAGATGAAACTTTAGACTATATAATGTTAACTCTGGATAAAGATCCGGCAAAAACTGTAGATGAAGCTTATCAAAACATCTATAAAAAAATCAGGCCTGGAGATCTTGCAACACCTGAAAATGCTAAATCTCTTATTCAGTCTATGTTCTTTGACTACAGAAAATACGACATGGGTAATGTAGCAAGATACAAACTTAATAAAAGATTTAAACTAAAAACTCCAAACACAAAAAAATATCATACATTCCAAGTTGACGACTTAATTTTAATATTAAAACACTTAATTAAGCTAAATAACGAAGAAGAGACCACAGACGATATCGACCACTTGAGTAATCGAAGAATTCGTGCAGTTGGAGAACTTGTACAAAACAAGTTTAGAGTTGGACTAATGCGAACAGACAGAATCGCAAAAGATCGTATGACAGTTATGGATCTTGATACTGTAACTCCTACTCAACTTATCAACTCACGACCTATTACTGCAGCATTAAGAGAGTTCTTCGCAAGTTCACAGCTTTCTCAATTTATGGATCAAACAAACCCACTCGCTGAACTTGAACACAAAAGAAGACTTTCTGCTATGGGACCCGGAGGTTTATCAAGAGAAAGAGCATCATTTGATGTTCGTGATGTGCATCCATCTCATTATGGTAGAATCTGTCCGATTGCTACACCGGAAGGACCAAACATCGGTCTTGTAGTACATCTGGCAAGTTTTGCAAAGATTAATAAATACGGATTTATAGAAACTCCATTTAGAGAAGTTTCACAAACAGCTCCAAACAATGCTGCTGATTTAACAGGAAGAACAATTGCAGAAACAGTTACAAAACCGGGATCAAAAACTCCAATTGTTAAAGCTGGAGATGTAGTTGATGAAAAAGCTGCAAAAATAATTTCAAAGATTAAAACTATTAAAGAGGTTAAAGTAAGACCTTATGTAACAAACAAACTTAAATATTACGATGCTGATGAAGAAAATCCATTAATAATTGCTCAGGCAAACTCTTTATTGGATGAAAAAAATCAGTTTGTAAATTCAAGAATCCCAGCAAGAAAAGACGGAGAACCTTGTTTAGCACATATAAAAGATATTACAAATATTGATGTTTCCCCAAAACAGATTATCTCAATCTGTACATCACTTATTCCATTCTTAGAACATGATGATAATACAAGAGCATCAATGGGTTCAAACATGCAGAGACAAGCAGTATCATTAATAGATCCACAAAGACCAAAAGTGGGAACAGGTATGGAAGAGATTGCAGCAAAAAGTTCCGGACAAGTCATATTTGCAGAAGAAAACGGTACAGTATCTTATGTAGATGGTAAAGAAGTCACAGTTATATACGACAGTGGTAAAAAAATTACCTACGACCTTCTTAACTACTCAAGATCAAACCAAACAACTTCACTACATCATAGAGCCAGAGTTTATAAAAACCAAAAAGTGAAGAAAGGTGATGTACTTGCTGATGGAGCTGCAACGGATAAAGGAGAATTGGCCTTAGGTCGAAACCTTTTCGTTGCTTATATGTCATGGCATGGATACAACTTTGAGGATGCTGTAATTATCTCAGATTCTTTGGTTAAAAATGGAACATTTGATTCCGTTCATATAGAAAACTATACAATTGACGTTAGAGATACCAAATTGGGACCTGAAATTATTACAAGAGACATTCCAAATGTTGGTGAAGCCAAACTTAAAGATCTGGATGAAGACGGAATAATTAGAATTGGAGCAGCGGTTGAAGAAGGAGACATTTTGGTAGGTAAAATCACACCAAAAGGTGAAACTGAATTAACCGCAGAAGAAAGACTTCTTAGAGCAATCTTCGGGGACAAAGCAAGAGATGTCAAAGACACATCTTTAAGACTTCCTGGTGGAGGTACCGGTAAAGTTGTAAGTATTCAGATTTTTACAAGAAAAGCTGGAGACGAACTTCCAACAGGTGTAAACAAACAGATCAAAATTGGTGTAGCACAAACAAGAAAGATCTCAATTGGTGATAAAATCGCAGGACGACATGGTAATAAAGGTGTAATTTCAATTATTGTTCCACAAGAAGATATGCCTTATCTACCAAATGGAAAACCTGTAGATATTATCTTAAATCCACTTGGTGTTTCCAGTCGTATGAACATCGGTCAGATACTTGAAACTCATATTGGTTGGGCTGCAAAAGAGTTGGATATCCACGTTGCTACTCCACCTCTTGATGGAATAAAAACTTCTCAAATTAAAAACTTATTAAAGAAAGCAAATCTACCTGAAAGTGGAAAAATACAGCTTTATGATGGAATGACCGGTGAACCTTTCGATAAGAAAACAACTGTAGGGATCGCATACATTATGAAACTTAGCCATTTGGTTGAAGATAAGATGCATGCACGTTCAGTTGGACCATACTCACTTGTCACCCAACAACCTCTTGGAGGAAAAGCTCAACATGGAGGACAGAGATTTGGTGAGATGGAGGTGTGGGCGCTGGAAGCTTATGGTGCAGCGCATACACTGCAGGAAATGTTAACAATTAAATCTGATGATGTCTTTGGTAGAGCAAAATCTTATGAATCTATTGTTAAAGGTGAAGACATTAAAAAACCTCACACTCCGGAAAGTTTCAACGTACTTATTAAAGAACTTCAAAGTTTAGGATTAAGTGTTGATCTTTTGAATCTTGGTAAAAAAGACGAGTTGGAAGAAGATGAGTTTGATGAAATTACAGAAAAAATTAAAAGTGAGGAGGAAGTAGCAATTTCTGACAAAAAAGGATTGAATAAAGAAGAAGAAATACTTAAAAAAGAGGTTAAAGAAAAAACTACCGAAACTTTTAAAAAATAATAACCATTCTAATTAACTTTCAAAATTATGAGAAACGTAAATAAAGTTATAATAATCGGGAATCTTACAAGAGACCCTGAAATGAGACAAACACCTAACGGTCAATACATTACAACATTTGGTATAGCAACAAATCGAGAATGGGTTACTCAGGAAGGTGAAAAAAATAAATCTACAGAATTTCATGACGTTGTCGCTTGGTCAAAACTTGCTGAAATCTGTAGTAAATACCTAAAAAAAGGGAAACTTGTATATGTTGAAGGATATTTAAAAACAAGAAGTTGGGATACAGAAGAAGGTGTAAAAAAGTTTAAAACTGAAGTTGTGATTGAAGATATGATTATGCTTGATAAACAGCAAAATTCCGGTGAACAGAATCTCAGCGGAATTGAGACTCCTGAAGCTGAAAGCAGCGAAGCAGATGAAAGCAGCACCGATGAAAAAAAAGCAGATGAACCATCAGCCGAAAGCAGCACAGACGAGTTAAAAGCTGATTCAAAAGAAGAAGAACCAAAACCAGAACCACCTCCCGAAGAACAACCAAAAGAAGAAGAAAACAAAGAGGAATCAACTCCATCCCTAGACATAAATGAAGACTTAAAACTTTAAAATCATTTTTTACTAACAAATAATTTAATAATAATGAAAGAACAATCAAATTCTTCAAAAGGAAATATTAACAACTTTAATGCGATTAGTATTTCGATAGCTTCTCCGGAAGAAATTCTTAGTTGGTCACACGGCGAGGTCAAAAAACCTGAAACTATCAACTACAGAACACAAAAACCTGAAAGAGAAGGACTTTTTTGTGAAAAAATCTTTGGACCAACTAAAAACTGGGAATGTTATTGTGGTAAATACAAAAGAATAAGATATAAAGGAGTAATCTGTGAAAAATGTGGAGTTGAAGTTACAAGATCAAGTGTACGAAGAGAAAGAATGGGACACATCAAACTTGCTGTACCGGTAACACATATCTGGTTTTTACGATCTACACCAAGTAGAATCGGACTTCTTCTGGATCTTCCTATCAAAACTATCGAACAAGTTGTATACTTTGCTGCTTATGTAATTACTTCTGTTGATGAAAACGCAAAAGAAGATGTAAAAGAACAGTTAACTGAAGAATACAAATCTTATAAAGCAAAAGTTAAGAAAGAGTATAAAGCAGCTTTAGAAAGTTTAGAGAAAGGTAAAAATGTTAAAAGTTTTGAGAAAGAAAAGGAAAAAATCGATAAAGAGTTCGCAAAAAAAATTGAAGAATTAACAGAACAACACACATCTGCTAAAGACGAACTAGACTCAATTAAAGTAACTCAAGTCTTTTCTGAAATAGAATATAGAGATCTATCAATGAAGTTTGGACACATCTTCAAAGCAGGAACAGGAGCTGAAGCTATAAGAGATATAATTGGTCAAATTGATTTAAAACAACTAATAGAAGAACAAAGTGAACTTCTGAAGAAGACAAGTGGACAAAAACACAAAAAAATTATTAAAAGAATCAAACTTGCAGGTAATTTGCTAAATGCAAAAATCGAACCTGAGTGGATGATCATGACTGCTCTGCCGGTTATTCCGCCAGATCTAAGACCTATGGTGCAGTTGGATGGAGGTAGATTTGCAGCTTCAGACCTTAACGATCTATATAGACGTGTAATTAACAGAAACAATCGTCTTAAAAAACTAATTAGCATTGGTGCTCCGGAAGTTATTTGCAGAAATGAAAAGAGAATGCTTCAAGAAGCAGTTGATACTTTATTAAACAACAGTGCAAAACATGGTCGAACTGTCTTTAATTCAAGTGAAAAAAGAAAACTTCGATCACTTTCTGATATGTTGAAAGGTAAACAAGGTCGATTTAGACAGAACCTACTTGGAAAACGTGTGGACTATTCTGGTAGATCTGTAATTGTGGTTGGACCAAAGTTAAGACTAAATCAGTGTGGTCTTCCAAAACAGATGGCTATGGAACTTTTCAAACCTTTTGTTATTGGACACCTTATAAGGGATGGGTATGCACACAATATTAAAAATGCAGAAAAATTAATTAATTCTAACAAGAAAGAGGTTTGGGATATTCTGGAAGAAGTTACAAAAGATTATCATGTACTTCTAAATAGAGCACCAACACTTCACAGACTTGGTATTCAGGCTTTTCAACCTGTACTTGTTGAAGGTAAAGCTATCCAGATTCACCCGCTTGTATGTGCTGCGTTTAATGCCGACTTTGATGGAGATCAGATGGCTGTCCATGTTCCCCTATCAAACCAGGCTCAAAAAGAAGCACAAGAAATCATCATTTCTGTAAACAACTTATTAAAACCTTCCGCTGGAGAACCAATTACAACTGCTACTCATGATATGGTATTAGGAAACTATTACCTTACAAAAATGTCTCCTGACAAAAAGGGAGCAGGAATGGTTTTTGGTTCAATTAATGAAGCAATTACTGCATACAGAACAGGATATGTACATCTTCAATCTCCTATCAAAACTAATGTTGATGGAGAAATTATAGAAACTACAGTTGGAAGACTAATTTTTAACAGCTTTGTACCTGAAGGAATTGGATTCCAAAACAAAACTATGAGTAAAAAAGCTCTGGTTGAGCTTTTGAGTGTAGTTTTCAACAAAACAGACAATGCAACAACTTCAAAACTGGCAGATAATATTAAAAGAATCGGATTTAAATTTGCCACCAAATCAGGACTTTCAATTGGGATGGACGATATGGTAATTCCTGAAGCAAAAACTGATATTATTGATGGTGCTTCTGAAATGGTTAGAAAAATCAACAATCAATTTTGGAAAGGGCTTGTTACAGATAATGAAAGATATACAAGCACAATTAAAATCTGGTCTGATGCAAAATCAAAGATCACAAACTCAATGATTGAAAATGTAGATGAAGAAAACGATATTTACTACATGATAGACTCCGGTGCCCGTGGTAACTGGGGACAGATTACTCAGCTTTGTGGTATTAAAGGTTTGGTTGCGAATCCTGCCGGTAAGACAATTGAACTTCCAATTAAGTCTAACTTAAAAGAAGGGTTTACAATTTTGGAATACTTTATTGCAACACATGGAGGTAGAAAAGGTAAATCAGATACAGCGCTTAAAACTGCTGAAGCTGGTTACTTAACAAGACGTCTGGTGGATGCTGTTCAAGACACTATTATCGTTGAAGATGATTGTGGAACAAACTTCCCACATAGAGTAACAAGAGAACAAAGTGAAAAAATTGGTGAAGCTTTTGAAAACAGAGTTTATGGAAGAAATCTTGCTAACGATTTGGTTGATCCAAAAACTGGAGAAATTTTAGCTAAAAAAGGATCCGAAATTGACAAAGCAGTAATTCAGTTAATTAAGGAAAAACAAGTAAATGAATTAGATGTATTCTCAGTAATGACTTGTTTAGCTAAAGATGGTATATGTAAAAAATGTTATGGTCGAGATCTTGGAACAAATAAAAAAGTAGACCTTGGAACAGCTGTTGGAATTATTGCAGCACAAAGTATTGGTGAGCCAGGTACTCAGCTTACTATGCGTACTTTCCACATGGGTGGTGTAGCTGAAGAATCAGATATTACACAAGGTTTGGTTCGTGTTGAAGAGTTGTTTGAAGCAAGACCTCCAAAAAGCCCTGCTATAATTGCTGAATTTGATGGAAAGATTAAAACTTCAACAAAAGCAAATAAAATTGAAGTTGCCTTAACTTCATTAGAACCGATCTCACGCACATATAGTATTCCTGAAGAGTTCAAAAAACAGGTTAAAAAAGGCGATAAAATTAAAGAAAAACAACTTCTTGCTAAATCTGAAACCGAAAAAAATCTTTCTGTAAAATCTGAAAATGAAGGAAAAGTTACCGAAGTTACAAAAGATAAAATTATTGTAACTAGTGAAGGAGACGTTGTAAAAACATATATACTACCAAAAGGTAGGACTCTTCGAGTTCAAAACAATCAACTTGTTTCAAAAGGAGAACCTATTACAGCAGGGCATCTCAACCTTAGAGATCTTATGAAGCTTACAAGTATATATGATGTTCAAAAATATATGATGACTGAGGTTCAAAGTATTTATGCTTCACAAGGTCAAACTATTAATGATAAACATATCGAAATTATCATTAGACAGATGTTCTCTAAATCTAGAGTTGTGGATCCAGGTGATTCAAAACTTCTTCCTGGTGAAATTGTTGATCAGTTAAATATTGAAGCAATGAATGTAGATTTGAAAAAAGAAAAGAAACGACTTATTACAACAGAAAGACTGCTTCTTGGATTAACCAGAATCGCACTTTATACAGACAGTTGGTTGTCTGCTGCTTCATTCCAGGAAACAATTCGTGTCCTTGTTGAAGCTTCAACAACCAGAAGAATAGACAACCTTAACGGTCTTAAAGAAAACGTAATTATTGGTAAATTAATTCCTGCTGGAAGAATCTACCAAAAACGTTTAGAACAGAAGTTAGAACAAAAGCTTGAACAAAAGGAGAAATAATAAAAAAGTTTCTTGCATTACAAAAAAAATTATTGTATCTTTCCTAAGCCTATAACTCAATAAATAAATGCCAACTATACAACAACTAATTAAGAACCCACGAAGAAATTCCAATAAAAAAAGTAAATCGCCTGCACTACAGACAACTTTCAACACATTAAAAAACCGGCCTGTTGGGGTTAAATGTCCTCAAAAACGAGGTGTTTGTGTAAAAGTAACAACAATGACACCAAAGAAACCAAATTCAGCTCTTAGAAAAATCGCAAGAGTAAGGCTTACAAACGGTATGGAAGTTAATGCATATATTCCGGGTGAAGGACACAATCTTCAGGAACACTCTGTGGTAACAATTCGAGGAGGAAGAGTAAAAGATTTACCGGGTGTTAGATATCACATTATTAGAGGAACACTAGACACACAAGGTGTTAACGAAAGAAAATCAAGCCGTTCTAAATATGGAGCAAAAAAACCTAAAAAATAACATAATTACATATGTCTAACTACAAAACTCAATTTATTCCAGATAACTCTGACCCACTTCAAGAAAAATTTATAAACTATTTAATGCTTGATGGGAAAAAAAGTGTCGCTAGAAGAATTTTAAAAGACACTTTCGGTATCATAGAATCAAAAGTCAAAAAAGATCCAGTTGCAGTTTTTGAAAGAGCAATTGAAAAAGTAAAACCTTCAATGGAGGTACGGGCAAGAAGAATCGGTGGAGCGGTTTACCAGATTCCTATTGAAGTTAAACCTGGAAGACAGCTTATGCTTGCTTTTAGATGGATTATTAATGCAAGTCGGGATAAAAAGAAA
>Ga0180433_10010671_pt1 | contig 11008 bp, 10 predicted proteins | sample SS_ome_8_FD_132980 | JGI IMG/M metagenome (GOLD analysis project Ga0180433, IMG submission 132980) | Hypersaline lake sediment archaeal communities from the Salton Sea, California, USA - SS_1_D_1 metaG | ecosystem: Environmental > Aquatic > Non-marine Saline and Alkaline > Hypersaline >...
AAACCATACTAATGAATACATTGATGTAAGCAAGTCCTCCTCTGAATGACCCTACCAGAATGTTGCAGAAAGCAATTAGTCGGCGGGTCATTTGTCCGGCACTCATAATGTTTCCGGCAAGAATGAAGAACGGGATGGCCATGAGCACCGGATTATCCATACCGGTAAATATTCTTTGGGCAATAAGCATATGAGGGATTTCTCCCTCTAGAAGAAATGCCACCATCGGGGTTAAACCGAGCACAAAGGCAATGGGCACCCCGATCACGAGGAAAAAGGCGAAAGAGATGAGCAGAGAGGGAACCAACATCCGGCCTACCTTTCAACCGGTTTGTTTCCGTAGCTACTGTTGAGGATCATCGACTTCGAGCGTTTATGGATGAAGGTAAGCTCATGGAAGAGCATGATTAGGGAACTGATGGGAATTGCCAGGTATGGCCATGCCATGGGAATGCGCATCGCAGGGCTTAGCTGATGGCGCGTTAGTATGACGAGGTGGATACCGCCCCAGAGAATGACTGTGAGGAAAAGGGCGATAAAAACCGAAACAAGGAGGGCAGCCTGTGGCCCCATGCATCCAGGAATCCTATCAACAAAGAACGTAACGGCGATATGTTCACCCCGTTTCAGCGCAACACCGGCGCCAAGCAAAGAGGACCAAACCAGGCTATACCGTGCGAACTCCTCTGTCCAGAACAGGGGTAACATAAGGACATACCTGAATAGTACCTCCACGAAAACCACGCCGGCCATCACGGAGATTATTGCCAAGAGCGCAATCTCCGCTGCCCGATTAATAATAGTGCTCATCCGCTCCATAAGGGTCTTCTTGATCAGAGGCGTATAGTACCTTTGCAAGTGGTTTATTTTGTTTTACCAATTTCCGCTATGATCGACTTCCATTTGGGGTACTGTTTTATGTATTTTTCGTAGACAGACTGAGTGGCCTTGAAGAAGGCGCTTTTGTCAACAGTTCTTATATCCATCCCCCAAGCCTTTAGATCGTTAAGTTGCCTCTGCTCATTATCTCGAATAATGCTTCTCTCAAAAGCGGCTACCTGGACAGCGGTTTCGATGAAGAGTTTTTGCCATTTCGGCTTCAAAGACCGAAACCTTGTTAAGCTCATGGTCAAGGGTGCTGGGGAATAGAAGTGCCCGGTTAAGCTCAGGTACCTCTGGACCTCGTTCATTTTATAGGCGTGAATGATAGCTATTGGATTCTCCTGCCCATCGATAACCCTTGTTTGTAGCGATGTATAAACCTCACCCCAGCTCATGGGAACCGCCTGAGCCCCGAGCTGACGGACAGAATCGAGATGCACAGGGTTTTCCATAGTTCGAAATTTCAATCCCTTGAAGTCCTCGGGTTTCAGTAACGGGCGGGCCGAGTTGGTAAAGTTTCTGAATCCATTTTCGAAGAATGCCAGTCCCTTGAGTCTGCTTTTCTCCAAATTATCCAGAAGCCTGCGCCCAATGGGTCCGTCAAGCACTGCATCGACATGACGGTAATCACGAAACAGGAACGGCAAGTCCAGGACCATCATGCTCGGGCTGAAGCCGGAGATAGGGCCTGTGGCTGTTACCGCCAAATCGATGCTCCCGATTTGGATCCCTTCAAGGAGTTCTCTCTCTCCCTTTCCGAGCTGGCCTCCGGGAAAGACACGTATATCAAAGGCTCCCCCGGTAGCATCTTTGATACGTCTGGCGAATTCCTTTCCCGCCAAATTATATGCGTGCTTTGCCGGGATCACCGTCGCAAGTTTTAGCTTAATTGGGTCTTCTTCTGCTTTTGCACTAAATGGCAATAGGACAGCCAAGAGTAACCAGAGAACGAATAGATATTTTTTTCTCATTTCAAACCCTTTGTCATGTGGAATGTGAGATGTCAACGTGAACGGTTTGCTTTTTGGGGATCCTGTTGCATAATCGGATACCACGCCCTGATTTCGGTTGCTTGTACCTGAGGGTTGGTTCATAAAGACCAGCCCGGAAAAATTAGACTGATATTCATGTATACGGCACACGATTGTCAAGACCAAAATCTTTGTGCGAGATGGCAATCTTCGATTGCATGATGGGGTGGTTTCCTTTAAGGCGCTCTGGGAACATGGGTTCAAGAGCACTGCTATGAATGTCCTATCTCAACTTCACGTGAGTCGGGCAAATGGCGACCTCTAACGCTAGTGGCACTGCAAGAAAGACCCCCCCTCGCTCTAGGCGCAGAGAGGACGAAGGAATTTTGAAGGGTTAGGCTCCGGAAAAGCCCCACGTCTTTTTAAGCTTTGTCAATATGCCCCTTTAACTGCTTAGTAAAAATGTCCCCCTCTACCACCATCCACAGGAGATGGTACCTCTGCCGTTCCCTCTGGTTCATGCCTATATTGTCCCTTCTTATGATGGGGTCATTCTAATACAGCAGTTAAAGGGGAGCTTTTCATTAAGCTAACACATGGATATTTTATGTGCTTGACACAGTGGCTCCTTTTTCTTATGGTCCATTCTTCCGAAGTAAGTCTCATAGTGCCATCCGCGTTGAGAAGAGATTGCTGGGCGGATAAATACCTTGTGTGCCCGAGCAAAGGCATTTTGGGCACCACGTGTGATGGCGAGAATCTCGATTAACATAAGCACAACGGATTTCGTGGAGGATAATATTGGATATAGCTTTGCAGGCTGACTTTGAGCACGTTTTGCAGAGGGATTCGTTCCAATTCCCGGGAAACTTGGGAGCATTATTGGATCATTTTGCCGACCTTTATCCCAATCGAAATGGTATTGTTGTGCCAGATGAGGCGCTGAGTTTTCAAGAGTACCGGGATCGAGTATTGCGAATGGTACATGGGCTACAGAAGGTTGGTTTACAAAGAAATGACCGACTCCTGCTCATATCACCCAACACCTTAAACTATACCCTTGTTGCTCTGGCTGTCTTTCGATTGGGGGCTGTTTTGCTGCCCGCTAATCCCCGAATCGGGCACTATGAGCTGGCGCATTTCTTATCCGAGACCGGGCCTACGGTTGTGATGTGTGAATCCAGTGCAATCCCGAGTCTCCAAAAGGCCTATGAGTTCATCAAAACAACCCCCACACCTCACGTCATAACCCTTGATGAAAAGGCGCCGTCAACTACGTTTATCCAGGAACTTGATTTCTCCCTGCCGAGCAGCACATGCGAGGTCATGGAGCCTCATGACAGTGCCATGATCGTATATACGGCTGCAATGGACGGATACGGCCTCGGTGCGAAACTTACCCATGAATCTCTTTTCTATGATACTGTCTCTGTTGCCGACGAGGCCTTTAAACACGATGATTCGGAATGTGAAGTGGTCGTCTGCATACTCCCTCTCTTCCACACCTACGGCTTTACCACAGGTTTTTTGACTCCGCTGGCAGGAGGTATGACCTGCTTGTTGCTCAATACCGCCATGGGCGGGAGAAAGATTGTGGGCATCATGGAGGCCTATGGTGCGACGCAGGTTTTTACCGTCCCCGCCATATACTTCTCAATCATGAAACCGCTTTCTGAGAAGCCCGAGCTCTGTTCGCAGCTCAATAACCTGACGAGCGGCGGCATAGCACTTCCCATGAAACTCCTTCAGGGTTACCAAAGACAGTTAGGGTTAAATATCAGCGAAGGCTATGGGCTCACAGAAACCTCACCTGTAGTAGCCTGGAACCGAGCTGACAAGTCCCCCAAGTTTGGAACGGTTGGCTATCCCTTGGCCTGTTGCCAGGTGAAGGTGGTTGATGATGCCGGCAAAGACCTTCCCCCGGGAAAGGGAGGAAATGTGCTGGTGAGAGGCCTTAACCTTTTTTCCGGATATCTCAATCAACCTGAACGCACCCGGAATGCCTTCTTGGAGGACTGGTTCAAGACCGGCGATGTCGGACATGTTGACCATGAGGATTATCTGACCATCACGGGCTTAACAAAGGATATGGTCAACATACTGGGGCTGAAGGTCTACCCAAAGGAGGTGGAGCGGATCCTCGGCTATCATCCCGCTATTCGGGAAGCGCGTATTTGGGGCGAGTGGGATGAGAAATTCGGATATATCGTTGCCGGTGAGATTTTCTTAGAGCACGGTCACGCAATGGGCAGAAAAGACCTCCAGATTTGGTGCAGAGACAATCTATCCCCGTACAAGATTCCGCGTAAAATCAAGATTAATCCCTAATCCATATCATTAGCGAACGCTTCACTCCACAGCTCCTATCTTGCCCGCCATGACCTTGCACGAGGGCAGCAGGTATGTCTGGGCGCTCCAGCGACCCTGAGTCCCGAGGCATTCGGCTTCGAGCTTATGGCAGAGAGGCTCCGATCTATGCTGGACAGACTAGCGAGGTAATATGACTACATCTGCTCACGGGTAACGAGCAACTATACCATCTGCACAGCTGATGAGTTTTGAGAGTTACTCATCAGGACATTTTCATTGATGTCTGAGAGAATCTGGTCTAATCTTGATCCCTCGAACAGAAAAGAGGTTGTATGCGCGCGGAAGCGGTGATTTTCGATTTTGACGGTACCCTGGTTCATCTGAATATCGATTTCAAGCTCATGCGTCAGGAAGTGGAGAGGCTTTTAGCTGAATATGACTTGAATCCGGCGCCTCTCAAGGGTTTGCTGATACTCGAAATGATCGCCGAGGCGACAAGGCTTCTATCAAGACACGATCCACTCAAGGGTCAAGAACTATACGATAGGGCCCACAAACTGGTCACCGAGCATGAAATAAGAGCGGCAAGGAATGGCAAGGTCTTCCCGGGTGTGATCGAGATGTTCGGAGTATTGAAAAAGCGTGGCATGAGAATCGGCGTTATCACCAGAAATTGCGAGACAGCCGTTAAGATGGTTTTTCCGGATATCGAGCGTTTCTGCCATGTGTTCATTCCGAGAGATAGTATTAGCCGTGTCAAGCCACACCGTGATCACCTATCCATGGCCTTGAAAGAGATGGCCGTTTCTAGGCCCGATCGATGCCTGATGGTAGGGGATCACACCCTTGACATCGAAGGAGGCAGGCGTATGGCGATGAAGACAGTCGGCGTTCTGACGGGAAGCGCAGGACGGAATGAATTCCTGGAAGCTGGTGCCGATCTCGTATTGGACAGTGTAACGGAAATCCCTGATTACCTTTCTTAAAGCGCAGAAAAGGTGAGGACAGTTATGTTACCGACCGGAAAACTCGGTATCCGGATTCTTCGCAAACTCCTCCGAAAATACTCACAAGTTGACAAAAGAGTAGTCTTGGGTCCCGGAATAGGAGAAGATGCCGCCGCCATAGACATGGGCGATAAGATACTCGTTGTGGCGACAGATCCCATAACGTTCGCTACCAGCGAAATCGGCTATTACAGCGTCATGGTTAATGCCAATGATATTGCCGCTAGCGGCGCCGAGCCCCGATGGTTTACCGTGACCATTCTTTTGCCGGAACAAGGGGCAACTGAAGCACTCGCAAATACGATTTTTAGCCAGATCCACCAGGCGTGCGAGCAATTGAGGATATCGGTGGTTGGTGGGCATACGGAAATAACCTCTGGCCTTGATCGCCCCATACTGGTAGGGCAGATGATGGGGGAGGTTAACAAGGGTGAACTGATCTCCACGGCCGGCGCTAAACCAGGGGACCGCGTTCTCCTAAGCAAAGGGATCTGTATCGAAGGCACATCCTTGCTAGCACGGGAAAGGGGAGGGGAACTCTTGTCTCGCGGGATTTCTAAAGATGTAATCAAAAAGGCACAACATTTTCTCTTTGATCCGGGAATTAGCGTGGTAGAAGAGGCACGTATTGCGGTTACGGAAGGGCAGGTGAACGCAATGCACGATATCACCGAAGGGGGATTGGCAGACGGTCTGCATGAGCTTGCAGTCGCAGCCGGTGTTAAGATTGTGGTGGAAGAGAGTCGCATTCCCGTTTATGCGGAATCCAAAATCCTTTGCGATATGTATGGGCTCAATCCGCTAGGAGTCATAGGTTCGGGCGGCCTTCTTGTTACCGCTCCTTATCGTGAGGCCGATAGAATCCTGAAGGCTGCTCAGAGCCAAGGCGTTAACATGACCGATATCGGTTATGTTGAGGCGGCCGGCCCACCTTCGGTGGCCATGCTCACACCCGACGGCACCAAGCCCGTCCCGTATTTTGAGGCCGACGAAGTAACAAAGGTCCTTTCGGAAGGACTTTTTAAATGATCTATTATGTGCCTTGTTGCGTTAGAAGCACCTGTTCATAGTGCTTGACAAATAAACGAGTTAAAAGCAGCGTAAAACCTCAGGATTGCCCTTGGGAGCAGGTTGTGCGCTACCAGAACACCAAAACAGTGGTACTTCTATTGAGTTCAGGAAGGGAGGACATCTGCCGCTGCTAGAGTAAAGCTCTGCCTTAGACAATACCAAACTACCACAAAATAATAGACCTTTAGGGAGGGAAAGGATATGGAAGAACCTAAGGACGCCTACAAACGGGAGTATAGAAAGATTTCAATTAAGACCATCGATGGCTCAACCTTGGTAGGAAAGGTTAACCTAGGCATAAAGGAGAGGGTGTCAGATCTCTTTACCAAAACAGAGAATCCCTTTATCGTCATCATAGATGTTGAACATCAAGATATCCAGGGTAGGGTGCTGTTCGTTAATAAGAACAATATCGTGTGGGTAGAGCCGGAAGATTAAGGGAGGTACAAACCTCCATTCAATTTCCCACATTTGCCGAATCTCTGATTTTGGACTCCCTCTAGTAGCAGAGGGTAAACAAACTGAGATTATTGGGCTGCCGCAGCAAATTTTCACGAGCTTGAGTTCTATATATTAACTAAGTAATATCAAACAATTTTATCTATTAAATTAAGTCATTTATTAAGTCTATTGCATAGATCTCTTGTGATGACGATATAGGCAAAGCCATAGGCCAGGTTCTTGAGAGTGGCGAGGTGCAGTTCTTCGGTTGGTGCGGCGGTGGCATCGGCAACAAAGAACACTCTATAGTCCCGCATAAAAGCATCACGGGCTGTGGTCTCGCAGCAACAATTGGTGAGAACTCCCATAATTACAAGATCCTCTACCCCTTCCTTTCGCAGAAAATCATCGAGTTCGGTGCCAAAAAATGCACTGTACCGGTTCTTGTCTATGATGGTATCCCCGGTTTGCATGTGAAGCCCGTCAATTAATTCCCAATCATCTGACCCGTACAAAATTAAATCTCCCCACCATCTACCGAGCATGCCCCCGTCTGTCTTGGGGTCGCGGTGACCGTGTCGCGTAAACAAAATTCTTTCGTTATTTTTCCTAAAGCATTCGATAAGTGAAATAACATTATCTAGAATAGGTTGTGCTACAGGTTTAAAGTAGAGTTGCATATCAATGACGAGCAGAGCGGCTTTTCCCGGCACCGGCCATGCCTGCCGGATATCGTAATCCTTTATTTGCGTCAAATAACTATTTTGCACGACTAGATCCTCTCCTCAAGATTTTATGGCAGTTTAGGCTAATTGGGTCTAAAAGACAAGACACGCTTGCCATTTCATGAGAACTTCAAATTCACTCGCATTCGCCAGGATGCCCCATGCGGAAGCACGGGGAGCTACATTTTCATAGACGGCGTTAATTGTGATGGAACCCGATCAATGCAGTATGGCAGTATTGCTGGAACAGGTTAAGTTCGAGTGTATGGAAAAAGATTTGTTTATTGGCAAATGGTTTGCCTTTTTTCTAGTGCTGTGACAAATACTTTTTCCAGGCCAACCTTAGATACGGTGTAACCTAGACACACGCTCAAATACAGGAGAAACCCATTGGGTTTAAGGAAACATCATGGTGTAAACAAGGGTGTATAATTTTGAGGTGATCGATCGTCTACTTCAGTCTGCGGTTTATTACCTTGACATTGAGGCGTAAGAGACACAACTGATATTGTTATTTCCGCTGAGGAGACACTGAGAATTGAGTAGCAGAGAGGAGAGTATTGATGACGGATTACAAGAATAGGAAGGAGGAAAAGCCGATGCCCCTTGAGGGTATATGTGTGGTGGAGTATGCGGTTTTTCATGCAGGCCCGGGCACCAGCGCTATTCTCGGAGATTTAGGGGCGGAGGTGATTAAGATAGAAAATGGAATGGGAGACCCGGAGCGTCATTGGAATGACGTTGGAGGTATGGATCTTTCAATGCCTAACGGGGAGAGCGTGGTATTCCAGAGCTCAAACCGGAACAAAAAGGCGATTTGGCTTGACATTAAAAAACAGAAGGGACGGGAAATCCTCTTTCAGCTCGTCAAGGAGGCAGACGTTTTTCTGACAAACTTGAGGAAGAGCACCAAGTTGAAGCTGGGCATCGATTATGCAAGCTTGGCCAAAATCAATCCAGAGATCATCCATGCAAACGTATCCGGGTATGGCCCAGAAGGGCCTGTGAGTGATCAAGGGGCTTATGATCCCATGGGGCAGGCTCGATCGGGGATGATGTTTGCAACGGGGGTCAAGGAACCAATGCTTGTAAACCTCGCTGTTTTGGATCAGGCTACGGCCATTGCCGCAAGCCATGCCATACTGACTGCCCTATTTTTTAGGGAGCGGCGCGGTATTGGCCAGGAGGTGCATCTGTCTCTCTATAGTACAGGATTATGGTTGATGTATATTAACATGATGACGATCGGAAGCCTATCGATTGACCCTGCTGCAGAGTGGGATCGTTTTCAGAACTCTCCTTTGCGAAATCGCTTCCGGTGCAAGGATGGGAAATGGCTCATAGGGGCGCACCATCCCGAGAGGAAATACTGGTCCGGATTCTGTGAGGCCACAGGGCAGAGCGCTCTATTAAAGGACCCACACTTTAGAGACGATGCTGGCCGTAGTGCACACTGTCGGGAACTGATCGAGCTTTTCGATGAGGTTTTTGCAACCAAAACGCGGGATGAATGGTTAGAGATTTTAGAGGCAAAGGGGCTCATGTTCTGCCCGGTGCAGGGTTCACGAGAGGTGTTCGAAGATCCTCAGGCCCTTCTCAACAATTACCTCGTGGACTTCGAGCATCCAACCTACGGCACGTTGAAGATCCCGGGCTATCCGGTGCACTTCAGTGCGTCACGGGCCGGAACACAAACCAAGGCGCCTGCTCTAGGGGAGCATACAGATCTGATCATGCGAGGGATCGGTTATTCGGAGGGGGAAATACATACTCTCAAAACCGAAGGGGTGATTCGGTGAGCCAGTTTGCAGGACCGAAAACAGGCTTAATGGCTCCATACCCCCTATGAGAGATATTCGATGATTATCCTCAGTATTCTCCGCAAAGGTTCTGCGGCACCCCAGAGAAGCTGATCACCAACAGTGAATGCAGCCACGTATTCGGGCCCCATCAGCATCTTTCGCACTCTGCCTATGGGCACGGTCAGCGTGCCGTTTACCGCTGCCGGGGTCAGGGACTGAAGGGTGGAGTCTCTATCATTCGGCACCAATCTGACCCACTCGTTCCCGGTTTGAATGAGGTCAGACACCTCGTCGAGCGGAAGTTCTTTTTTCAGCTTGATGGTCAAACCCTGGCTATGGCATCGCATGGCACCTACGCGAACGCACACACCATCAACGGGGATCATTTTACTTGTTTGCAGGATCTTGTTGGTCTCCACTGAGCCTTTCCATTCTTCCCTAGTCTGCCCCGACTCCATTGGTGAGTCGATCCATGGAATCAAACTCCCGGCTAGGGGGGCCAGGAAGTTCTCGACGGGAAAGCCTGCGTTCCTTAGCTTCGCCGTGACAATCTCATCTATGGCAATGGCGGTGGACCCCGGATCATCGAGAAGTTGCTGGGAAGCTTTTCCCAGAACTGCCATCTGCATGATAAGCTCTTTCATGTGTTTGGCGCCTGCTCCTGATGCAGCCTGGTAGGTCATGGCAGAGATCCATTCGATGTGACCGGCGGCAAAAAGGCCCGAAAGGGCCATGAGCATAAGAGTCACGGTGCAGTTGCCACCTACATAGAGTTTGATTCCAGACGCCAGACCAGAGTCGATCACGGACCGGTTGACCGGATCCAGTACGATAATGCTCTCATCATCCATTCGGAGGGCGGAGGACGAATCGATCCAATACCCTGTCCATCCCATTTTGCGGACTTCAGGGTATACCATTTTCGTATAATCGCCGCCCTGACAGGCAAGAACAATGTCCATTGAACAAAGGTGCTCGATGTCATGGGCGTCGGACAAGGGGGCATTCTGGAGACGGATCTCGGGCCCCTGCCCACCGATGTTAGAGGTGCTAAAAAAGACTGGCTCAAAGCCCCTGAAATCGAGCTCTTCAAGCATTCGGCCCAGAAGCACCGATCCAACCATGCCTCGCCATCCAACAAAACCTACGCGCAACATAGCAGCCTCCCAAGAAATCCACACTGTTAAAGTGTGTTTATATAGACTCATTCCGAGGAGCGTTCAAGCAAAAAGTAGAACTCTTTTTTTCTTGACACCAGGGATTGCTTCTTTTAGCTTGAGGGGAAACCAGAGTTGAGGTGCGGTGCTCAGCAATAGCCGCAGGATAGGGAAGCAGGTCTCGCAGCTGAATCTTGCGGTGAAGGGGTGTGCCGCCGAAGCCCTGCGCTGGCCTGCGACAGAGTGGGGCTGGGACTGCGGATGAGATCCGCAGTACTGTCACGGTTTTCCCGTGGAGCGCTCTCTTGGTAGGTTGCAGCTGGAAAGGGCTCCGGCTGCTTTTTTTATTTTGGGGTTACATCATCTGAAGAGGAGGTAATGAGATGTTTAGTGGATGCTACACGGCCTTGACGACGCCGTTCAAAGGCAACGAGGTAGACTACGAGGGGCTGAGAAGATTGGTCGAATTTCAGATCGCTGGTGGTGTGAGCGGGATACTCGCCGTAGGCACGACGGGAGAGAGCCCGACGTTGACATGGGTGGAGCATAACAAGGTAATCAAGGTTGTAGCCGACATCTGTAAGGGAAAGTGCATGAGCATTGCCGGGACGGGGAGTAACAATACCCGGGAAACACTGGAGA
>Ga0180433_10010672_pt1 | contig 11007 bp, 8 predicted proteins | sample SS_ome_8_FD_132980 | JGI IMG/M metagenome (GOLD analysis project Ga0180433, IMG submission 132980) | Hypersaline lake sediment archaeal communities from the Salton Sea, California, USA - SS_1_D_1 metaG | ecosystem: Environmental > Aquatic > Non-marine Saline and Alkaline > Hypersaline > Sediment...
CACAGTGACGTTCTCTGTCGGATCCAGCGCGAACGTGGTGCAGTCGATGTCGACCGCTCCACCACTCACCGTGAATCCAGCTGCGGTCGTAAGCGCTGCCGTGGTCACGTCCAGGCCGTTGACGGCGTCCACGTTGCCGGCGAACTCGACCTGCGCTGCACTGAATGCCAGCTTGGAGCTGGCATTGACCCACTGAACCGTGATGTCGTCCTCGGTTCCGAATGTGAGCGTCTTGTCGTCCTGCATCTTGGCTGTGTGCAGGAACTCGACCGCGATGTCCGTAGTGTCGTCGTCACCGAGGTACAGCGTGTTGGCACTGTGGTCGGCCAGCAAGAAGTTGATGCTGTTCGAGGTGCCTTTGCGCACTTGGAAGTCGCCAGCGTCGTCGTTCAAGCTGAACAGGAGATTCCCGTTGCTGTTGTCCGTCTGGATCTCGTTTCCGGCCTGGTAGGCGCTGTTCAGGGTCGCGCCGGCGGCCGTGGACAGATCGGAGAACGAGATAGGGGTGGCGGCTCCCGAACCGACCTCCCAAACACCATCGGTGCCTGCACGGATGACCGAGACGTTGACCTTGGTGATGACTGCGTTGGTGTCGGTATCGGAAACGATCTGGTTCTCGGTGAAGTCCTCGACGGTTGAGTGGAGGCCGATTCCTCGAAGGGTCAACGTGGTCCCGCTGTGATCGTAGACCTCGTAGAGCCCGTCGTTGTCGGAGTTGTCAGCTCCAGAGATCTGGATGATGTCCGTCAGGGAGAATGTGTCAGAGCCACTGGTCACGATCGTGGGATCTGACACTCCGTTCACTCCTGGCGTGAACGCGCCGTTGGCCGAGTCGGTCGTCGCTGTAGGCAGGTAGTTGACTACCAACCCCCCTGTCTCGGTGGAAACGGTAGTGTACCAGAGATTGAGGTCCAGGTACTGATCAGCGACCAGCACTGTCTCTGATTTGGTACTGAACGTGGTACCATCGACGACCAGGTTGCCCTTGACCGTGGTGGTCTGCCCTGACCTACCAATCTCCACGTCATCCGTGTTGGAATCGGAACCGACCTTGATGGTCCCGTTGGCGGACTGCGAGACGAGCCCGCCTCCGTCATAGACCTCGAGATTGACGCACCCCAGGGCGTCTGCAGTCGGGTCGACCTTCGTCCGCTTCCCGCCTGCAGCAGCGTACTTCAGAACTGCAACGGATGCCATTGGCTACCTCCCGGGGCACTGGCTGGGACGCCCCTTTACTCCTCCTTGGCAGAGGCCTCCTCAGTCCCTGCCGCTTCCTCCTCCGAAGGCTCAGGCGCCATGGCCGGTGGCGCCGTCTTGGGCCTCAAGAGACCACTGTCGTCGATATTGTACGCCCGAATGTCCACACCCAGGCGCTTGTTGATCCTGATCAGAAGAGAGTTCATCTCGCCCTGTGCCTCAATGCCGTTCCGATCGCACTCCCCGATCCGCGCCACGGCGGCCTGCTTCTCCGCATTCCACCGAGCGATCTTCTCGTTGACCAACTTGATGTTGGCCACCTCCAACTCGGTGAGCTTCAGCTCGCGGATCTTGCGAACTTTGGCCTTCTCGTTCCTCTTCTTCGCTGTCTTCGCTGCTCGGTCTCTCTTGCTTCCCTTTGCCATTGTGGCCCCCTTTCTAGAAGTAGATTGGCTCGTCGTCTGGATCGACGGCCAACGTATCGACATCGGTAGCTACACCGATTCTCTGATTGAATGTCCCGGGAGGTCCTACCGGATTGGCCGGCGTGACCACCTTCCCTGCAAAGACCATGGACAAGTAGTAGTGTTCTCCGGGGACGAGACCTGAGTATCCAGAGACCTCTCCGATGTCCCTGACCCTGGCTCTTGTTGGATCAGGCTTGGCCGAGACAACGTGAGTTCCCTGGTTACCCCCGACGCCTGCGAACGCCAATGCTACATGGTTCGCCGCGTCGACGTAGACCACATCCCCTACGGATACAGAAACATCACAGTCGAACTCCGGATCTATCGGAGCCACGGTCTCGATATCCTCCTCCACTTCCTCGAATCCGCCTTCGAGGCAGTCGAACATGGCGTACAGGATTCTGTCCCAGACTCGATGCTTGCGCTTACGAGTCAGAGGAACCTTCTCCTCCACGCAGGACCTGTCGAAGTACTTGTTGCTGGCCATCAGTCGACTTTCAGGTCATCCCAGCTGGTTACATTCTCTAGAGCCTTTTTAACACGTTCGTGCTTCCTGTCCAACCCCTCTGCTGTCTTCTCCAATTTTTCAACCTTTTTGCCCAGTTCTTCCTGCTGTCTCTCCAGGTCTTTGCGCTCATTCTCGTTCTTCGAGAGCTCGGCCATGGCCTTGGCCGCTTCCTTTTCCTCGAGGAGCTTGTTCCGCTGGTGCATGATCTTGGCATACTTGCGTTTCCGAAGCACGTGCAAAGTCCCTGAGATACCCAGGCCTAGCACCAGGAGGCCTATCAGAATGAGGACGACCCACCACGAAGTCTTGGCGCTGGACACCTTCTCTACGATCCAGTGCATCATTCCTCCTGAGCTTGCTCTTGAACCTGCTCCCACTTCGGTGGGGCAGCTTCCTCGAGCAACTCCAGACCTTCATCGGATTCCTCTCCACCAGCTCCGAACATCCCGAACAGACCGCTGCTCTTCTTGGATACGGGCTTGGGGTCAGCCAACAAGCTCTCCACGTCGTCGGTGATGGGGGGAGCAATGTCCGGAGCTGGAGGAGGTGCCGGTGGACGAGCTGTGCCTGCTGCCATCCGCATCCACATGCTCGTCCGGTAGTCCTCTTCCAACCGTCCTACATCCTTCTCGAGGGACCGGATACGCTCGAACGCCTTGCGCAGCGCTTCACGCAGCTTCGTGTTGGAATCGACGAGGACCTGGTAGGCCTCCTTGGTCTGCTTGCTCTGCTCGCCGTGACGTCGTGCGATGAGCTTGTCGACCCCGAGGCTAGAGAGCATGGCTGTAGAGGCGCCGGCCAAGGCGGCAATGGCACCAATGAGAGTAGCCCACGATTTCAGCTTCTCCGACCTGGTCGGTGGCTTCAGCTTCTCGCCGTTGACCCTGGTACCGTCTTCCGTCACTTCACCTCGACCGACTTCTCGGCCTCCGGCTCGACAGTGAACGACTTCTCGACCGTGACCGACCCCGCCTCGACCTTCGCAGGCTCGCGGTCAGGCTTCGAGAGCTGACCCACGGTGATCCACACCACGACCCCGATGATGACGATAAGGGCAGCGAGCGCGATGCCGTACTTCTTCAGCCAGATCATGCTGCCTCCCTACCCCCCGTTGTTGCGGTTCTTCACAGCCTTGATCACTCCCTTGAACAAGGTCTTGAAGCCCTTGAAGATGGCGCTGGCGAACGCTCCGAAGAGAATGCCTGTGATGGCACCCACCCCAGTCGACATTCCCTCGGGCCGTAGACCTACCACGAGAGCTCCCAAGAGACCGATGATGAGCATCGGTACCCAGGGCATGATGTACTCACGGAACCAAGCTTCCTCCCGAAACCACTCCTTGACCGCCGGCATGCGCTTCGCCGTCTCGATGACGGCCATCAACGCGCCCGTGGCGATGAGGAAGTACTGGTAGCTGAGGATGAAGTCGAAAACGGCGTCCATGACAGACCTCCTAGTACCCGGAGATGACCTCCGGAGTGTAGTACTCGCACAAGGCTCCGTGGAAGCTGATGTCCGCTTCCAACTCCCCGTATGTGTCGCCGGGGGTTCCATTCTCATTGATCATCCCACAGACAACGAGATAGACGTAGGACACACCCGATCCCTGTGGAGAATCATTGAGGGGGCACGGCACAGGGAACCCGTAGAAGTTGATTGGATTGGCTGCGCCTCCTCCCCTCAAAGGTTGAGATGCCGCCATAAGCCCTTCCGTATCCAGAAGCATCTCCAACCAAGGAGTCCCAGGGGGAGGTACCGTCATATCTCCTGGGGAATCGAAGATGGCACCGGCAACCACATTTCCGGGCATGTTGCTGACGCCCGTAGGCACTTGCATGATCACGACGAACGGATACCAGTTCGTCCAATTTGCTTTCCTCACCACCAAACGCGCTATGACCCTGGACACCCAGGGAGCCATTGGATCTGACGTATCCCCTCTAGGATTCCATTCATGAGGGAGAGCGAGAGTGTGGGCTGCGAAGCCCCCAACATCCGATTCGATGTCGAGGTCATTCAAAGCGTCGGAGATTCCTTCTCCTGCAGAATTGAACGAAGCTTCCTCTGCCGCCAAGGCATAGGTACCTTGCGCTACATTTAGGCCTGTCATGTTGATGAGGCGGTTGAGTACGTTCGGTGCGACGTTGTCGTAGTGAGCAGAACCTCTGTGGTACACCCAACGCCCTTCTTCGGCGAAGTCGGGACGCTTCGTCGCATCGTTGATATTACCCTCGATCCACGTCCAGTCGTGACCGAGCCACCGGTGATTCCACCTCTTGTAGCTTCCCTTCTGGACGATGTCTCGATTACCTGAAATCTGAGCAGACTCGAGAACATGTCCCGGCTCGGTCCACGGAACTCCCGCATGCATGAAGCGAGTTCCGTAGTTGAACTCCGCCGATACCCTTTGCCACTTGATTCCTCGAAGCACGACGATCAGGTCATCACCTACGGGCGGGACAAAAGCACCGGGGGAATCGAACGTCCTTATCCGGACGGTCCTTCCAAGGTCACTCACCTCGTAAATGTAGCCCCAAAAAATCCTGACGGCTCCGGCCGGCATCGGGAGTTCCTGCCAAATCTCGATTTCCCTTCCAAGATCTGGATGGCGGAACCTGTTGAGGTTGGCGTTTCCGATGTCGAGAAGAACTGTACGCGGGATGCCTCCTAGATCGGAGTAGGAAGCTCCGAGGTCCGAGAGATCCACATCGAACGACTGCAGGAACCAGGCATTCTCCCCAAGACCGGCTCTTCGGTGAGATCCGTCATAGTTGGCGGGGTTGTTGGAGAATGGATACCAGTCTTCCTCGTCGCCACTTCCATCTGGCCTGGATCTCCTCGTTGCAATGGGAGCGAACACGTATGGATTTCTGTCATTGTCGAATAGGTCAAGCCACACGTTCGTGTCGTCTACCCGCACAGGCCCCCACTCTCCTACGGGATTGAACAGCTGGAAAAGGGTCCCTCCCGTGGACAGATCTTCGGGCCACACGGTGATGGCGTTGTCACGATTGTTATCATAGTCGTTCGGGTGAGGTCCTGTCAGAATGACGTCGCCCCATCCAGCATTATTGATGTAGTCCTGACTCGCCTCGAAACTTCCCATGGCCACGAAGCGCACATCGGTGTACATGAACTTCGGGATCTTCGCGAAGGCATCGAAGTCGAAATGAGGAACACCAGTCACGTTAGGGTTGGCGCTCTGGCTCATCCCGTCTTCGATGTCATCCGAGATGAAGAGGAAGTGTGAGAACACCCCACCTCTACGGTGGAAGTCCTGGGCAACGCCGGCGTCCACGAACTGACGAGGATGCATGTTGCCGTAGGCGAATGCTCCTTGCTCGAGCTGGGCGCGGAACGCAGCCAGATCATCCCACAGGCTTCCGATGTACCTCATGGGTAGAGCAGATACGGCGCCGGGAGGAGGATCTACCACCATCCAAGTGAACCAGTTGTTGGGATCGGCATCTGAAGTGTCGTGGTGCAGTTCCACGATCTTGTGCACGGTGTGGTTGGAGCCGAACGGATTTCCAAGCTCGTTGGCGTCGATGGTGGGAGTTTGATCCCAGACACCGAAATCGAACGACGTCAAGCCTATTGCCAGGTAGCCCCCCAGATAGCCTGGCTCAAGAAGAGGAAATCCGCCCCCCACTGTACCCATGTCGATCCGACCAGCACCGACATGATTCCCCTGCCAGTTGTTGATGAAGTTCCCATTCTGCGACGGAGGAAGTGGAGCCGGCGCACCCGCAGGCTGGGAAAGAATCTCTCCAAGCTTGGTGTTCAAGCGAAGCCCGAACACGTTGTACCAAGCTTCTGGAGGAGTGATGTAACCCCACTGTTGTGACCCTACAGGAACAAAAGCATCGGAGAACGTGGGCCAGAATGCCCAAACCCCTTGCTGCCCAAATCCTGTGAGAAGAAATGAGCAGTCGTTCGTCGACGTGTCAGCAAAGTACTCTGGGAATGTGTTCTGGTCTGGATGGATATAGACATCAGAGTCGATGAATTTGACAGCGCCATTCCAGAAGAACCCGAGATCGGGCCACACATCTTCGTAGCCCTTGGCCACGCCAAACATGAACAGACCACTCCCGTGATCGATCTCGGAGACGACATCCGCTGGGAAACGTATTGTACCCTCTCCCCACACACCGAGTCCGAGATCGCCTTCCTGTCCACCGGGAGGTGAAATGTCAAATGGTACGCTCTGGAACCAAGCGGCCGCGCCTGAGTCGTCCGTGGACTGGCCGTAGAACCGAGCGATGAGAGTCTGTCCCACACCGGTCTGAGCAGCTGCCTCCACACCCGTGTCAAAGATGGTCCCGTGGTGCTCAAGCAGCATGGAGCCTCGAGCTGCCCACCATGTCTCAGCATAATAGGGCTGTGCCGTGTCGACGGGATAGCTGTCCTCTGGATAGTTCGGGCTGCCTGGAGCAAACGCATGGCCCTTCGGAACGCAGGCCCGTCCATGGAAGCCATAGGCATTCTCGTGAGGCTCAGCCGCAATGGCCGACATCCCCATGCCGCTGCTTATCGCCAAGAGAGACGGATCTATCGCCTTTGAGTAGAACGCCGCATAGTCCCCTGTGGTTCCATCGAGAATGGTGTTGTACAGACCCTGTGGAGACATAACACTGACAAGGCCATCTGCGTCAGCTGCAATCGTCGGGTTGTCTCCCGGGTTGTTGAACTCGCAGAGGCGTACCTGCGAACCTCCGAGAACTTCTTCCAGGGCGTAGATTCCTCCACCGCCCCTACCGCCTATTCCAAGATAGGGATCGAACTCCACAGCAATAGGCTTGGGGAAGTTGCCCCAGTAACCACCATCCTCGAAGATACCGATGGAGAAGAGATTGGTCACGTCACCCGTAGTCAACAACCTTCCGATATCCAGAAGAGAAGCGCTGATGAAGTAGTGTCGGGAACCAGGTACCTGGTTAGGATCCGAGCCACCTCCGACAGTGGTAATCTTCGGAACATCTCCATCCTGAACCGAGATGTCATGCTTGAGTGCGGGAACACCCACTCGAGTAGGATCGAGGATGTTCACGGACGTTACCGTGCTATCTCCCTCCAGCCAGAAGCACTTGAAGAAAAGACTGTCCGTCAGATCACAATGGATCTCGTAGGGAGTGATGAAGTCGATGATTCGAGCATGGAACACCCAGGGCACGGGCCCGAAGCCCAAGTCCTTGGTCCAGAGGAACTGAGCCTCCTTGCCTACGTGCGAGAATCGAAAACCTGCGACCCCCATCGTCATCCTGAGATGGTCGCTGTTCTTGGTGATGGTGACATTGACGTTGGCCTTGATCAGAGTTCCCGAGTCCCTGTCCGCGAACGTAGATACGGGGCTGTAAGTCTCAAACGGCTTGTGACCGGGCGCAAGGAATCCCCCCGAGGAGCCTTCGCGGCCCATGCCGTTGTAGGCGCCCTGGAAGTCCATGCGCCGGCCGATGTCCTCGAGGTTCAGATCGGGGTCACCAGGGTAGCCTAGAGTCGCAGGGTCGTAGACGAAAGGAGGATCTCCAGGAGCTGCAGTACCGTAGGTGTAGGGGTCTGCCTCCCAATCGTCTAGGGCCGTGACCATCGGACCCTTCATGTCCTGAATGATGGACTGGACCCACAGGCCTGCCTCTTCGGAGGACTCGACGTGATCGATCTCGGTATCCTCGTCCGGGTAGGCCGCGTCGCTGATCACACCGAACTTCAACTTGATCGTGTCGAACCATGGAGGCACCGGCGGGTCGAAGTAGAGCCATGTCCTAGTGGCGAACGACCCGGAAGCGTAGAACGAGACGTTACCAAACCCGGTAGCCGAGGTACGGTAGTTGAGCACGCCGCGGTTGGCCGTGGGATTACCGGAACCGGTAGCGATCGGGCGCAGGAACACGAGAGACTGCACCTGCTGACCGGCGACCTCTCCCAGCTCTGGATCATTGGCAATTCGCTCGACGATGTAGTTGCCGTTGTGGCTGAACGGGATGCCGTCGTGACCCGTAATGGTGGCGATGTCGCCGGGCTCGATGTAGTTGGTCAGATCGATGGGGTTGCCTGCGCCATCTACCACCCGGATAGCCGTGCTGTAGTGGACGCTTCCGATCACAGCCGCGGTCAGCCCGGCCGGGTCGATCTCCTTGATGGTGGTCACACCGAGAACGTTGGTTCCGTTGTCCTCCGACCATCCCTCGAAGTTGGGTGCTCCGTAGTTGGCGCCATCCGTATCGGCCTGCCAGGATGCTCCTGCGAACGCGGCTACCAGACCCGGAACGGGGTCGCCTCGAGTGACCGCGATGACAGAGACTCTCCTGCCGTCGACCAGGATCTCGTTGTTGTTCACATCCAAGACCGCGAATGCGGGCGCCAGGTCCTGCGCCCAGTCGTCAGCAGTCCCAGCAGCATAGTCGGGTTTTGGCGGAAGGAAGCAGTAGGTCGAGGGATCCAGCTCGATGGCCCAGCGGGAACCGGCCACGTAGCTCATCCACCCAGGAAGAGCTCCGTTGTTGATGGCGTAGGGGTACCCCCCAGTCAAGTCCACGGTCAGCGTATCGGGGATCGCTACAGGACGTCGACCTCGAGCATCATGCCGGTCGAGCTCGCGGCTCAGGATGTCCACGGCTCGGTTGAACGTGTGAGCGTTCCAGTCGTCACCGAACTCCAGAGAGGCGGTGCCTTCTCCCGTGACCCGACGCTGTCCGGTGTCGTCACGGCCGGGGGGAGTGAAGCTGACATCCCCGCCCATGACGTAGGCGAACGGATCGTTCTCGACAGGAAATCCGAGAGCCCAAGCCGCGTCCCTCTCGTTGGCGGCCAGCACCGGCTTCCTGATCCAGATGAACGCAGAATCACCAGCGGAGAGGTGATGGATGGCGATCGAGCGCCCTTCCATCACTGCGACTGCAGGAGCAGGGTCCGGAGCTGCAGCCGCAGCGATGGCGGTGTTGATGGCGTTGATGATGGAGTCGACATCGTTGTTGGGGGCGACGAACGCGATCGTGATATCGAAGCTGCCAGGCGCTACCGGATCGTAGATCACGAAGCGCAGCTTCCACGAGATACCGCCACCGAACGTCATCCTGTCGAACACAGGCTGGCCGGTCTGCTGGTACGTCCTGTACCCCGTGATGGACGGCGCGCCCTGTCGAGGGGTCGGAGTCCGCCCCATGATCATCGGCCGACGAAGGATCGTGTAGTCTCTCATCGGAATCTGATCTCCCATCGCACCTCGAGCCGGAACTGCGTGGTCTTGACCAGAGGCTCGAAGTTTTTGTAGGCCAGCGGAGCATTGTCGGTCGCCGCATCGTCGGATATCTCGGTGAACAGCCCTGCCTCACGGATCTCCTGGGTTCCTCCAGCTCCGATGCTGATGTCGGTCTCCAGGAACTCGCAGAGGTAGACCACCGAAGTGGCGGGGTCGTTGGGGAACTCGGCCGAGCTGATCGGCTTCAGGTACTTGCCGATGTCCCACTCGACGGCAGAGGCCAGCTGGTCCACCGAGGCGACCTCCGGCTGCGCACCATCTCCCACCCCCATGTAGAAGATCCTGTCCGTTCGAACGGGCGTCTTGGCAACGTAGTCGCTGTATGTCCCGATCTGGGCGTAGTATTCGCGACCCGTCACGGTGGCCACGTTGTGCCCTTCTCGAATGCTGCCAGGAACGATCTTCCCTCGCTCTCTGGCGACCATCCGGAAATTGATCTCGGGCCTGAATTCGTCTCTCAGTCTCATCGCTTCACCCGCCTGATCTGGAAATCTTGAGTGGGGCCCATCCCGTTCATCGTCGTGTTCACTCGAAGAGTATTGGCCCCTGTGACCTCCATGACGATGTAACCACCTTCGTCCGCGCCAGACAAAATGTCAAGGTTATCGCCGGGAAGGATGTTCATGTCCTGTAGGTTCTTGCCCACTCCCAAACCCGCGAACGTAATCACGTCGCTGGCCGGCGCGGTGGTGATCGTCACGCCTGCAGGAACGTGTGGCAGCAACCGGAGTTCGATGCTGTCTTCCGGGAGATCCGACAGGACCTTAGACACCGAGAGGTCGCTGGTGAACAGGTCCAGTCTGTGCCTCTCCTCGGGTAGCAACGGAGCAGACGACAGGTTTGGGTGGTTCCACCAGAAGTTGGCCCACCTCTTCTCCGGCCTCACGAGATAGAGCTCCGGACCGTTAGGTATCTCCGGCGCTAGAGGAGGCGGGTTGATGAAGATTCTGGATGTGGCGTAGTCGATACCGAGAACCCTGAACCTGAATCCCATCACCGGAGGAACATCCCCGACAGCTGGAGCGTACTGCTGCCACAGCTCATCTCCGGGCCGGATGGGAATGGTCTTGATCTGATCGGCCGAGGCGAGCTGCACGTAATCTGCGTGGTAAGTCAGATCCGCTGACAAGAACTTCTTGATGGGGTTGGCGAAGAGGACTTCTCGGACTGCGATGGAGAACTCATCCTCGTCGAACGCCATACCTGACCAGGACGTCCAGGCTGGATAGTCCAGGGGCTCAAGGTGAATGCGATCCGTTTGGAAACCGCCCCCAGGCAGCGGGTAGGTGTTAGTGCTCTCAATTCCCAAGACCCGGTAGACGCCGGCGTTGTTGCCAGTAGCGATGAACACGTCATCTGCCACGATCCCGGAAACGATGAGGTCAGGAATCGGTATTGGAGCACCTGGCGGTGGAATGAGGTCCACGTACTTCTGACCAGCGTAGAACCGAGTGAGTGATACCAGGGGCATGTGCGTGACAGGGCGCATTATCTGGTATGGCTGCTCTTCAGCTGTCACGAAGTTGTTGGGGTCACGGCCAGTGTAGTAGCCGGGAAGATCGTAGAGCTCCAGC
>Ga0180433_10010673_pt1 | contig 11005 bp, 9 predicted proteins | sample SS_ome_8_FD_132980 | JGI IMG/M metagenome (GOLD analysis project Ga0180433, IMG submission 132980) | Hypersaline lake sediment archaeal communities from the Salton Sea, California, USA - SS_1_D_1 metaG | ecosystem: Environmental > Aquatic > Non-marine Saline and Alkaline > Hypersaline > Sediment...
TCTGGGACACCATCTTCCTTCGCGGCGCCATCCTCCTTCCGGCGTGCGAGCCGCCGGCGGACGTACCGCGCGAAGGTCGGCAGGCCAGCCTCAGTCCATCGCCGTTCGATCCGCCCCTTGACCTCGGCGTTGCACTGGACGACCTCCCGGACCAGGTCGCGTTCGGACTCGTTGGCCGCTTCCATCAGCATGCGGTCGTGGCAGTCGACGGTCAGGACCCAGTCGCCGGTCTCCTGCACGCGGTCGAGGCCGAGTTTCATGTGCGGGTACCGCGGGTTGCCCAACCGGAGGCGGAGGTGCGTGCACTCGTCCGGCGGTGCGCCCCTCGGCGTGCGTTCGAAGGCATCGCCGGCAGCGAGGTCGGCCAAGGTCTCGCCCCTTGGCCACTGGAGCCGCTCGCGGACCCTGGGAGGCGGTTCGCCCGAGCCGTAGGCCTCCTCCAGATAGATTCGCACCGCCTCCTCGAAGTTCGCACGGTCGATGTCGGTCAAATCCGCCAACGGCTTATCCTACAGATACATATCCCAAGGCATGGCGCGGTACCTCGTCCCGGGCACCGCGCGGTGGGTAGTCCTGCCCACTGCGCTCTCGGAGACGGCCGGGCCCTTGAACCCCTGCCTACATCCCCCACGGTGGCCGCATCGACCGGCTGAGCATGCGGTCGGCGACCGGGTCGTTCACGAACCGCTCCTTCTCCCAGTCCCAGGTGAGCGAGCGGCCGAGGCGGGTGGCGATGTCCGAAACGATGGTCAGCGTGGTGGCGGCGTGGCCGGCCTCGACGGGGGCCGCAGGGTCCCGCCGCGTCCGCATGCACCGGATCCAGTTCTCGTGATGGCCGCGCGAGACATACAGCCGCTCGTCGCCGGCCGCGAGACCCGCCTTCAGGAGCGCCGGCGGGTCGGCCTTGATGCCTCCACGGTTCACGTGGACCCAGCCTTCCGTGCCGATGAACCGGCACCCCTGCGGATTCTTGCCGTTGTCGGTGAAACTCAGGACGAGGCCGGCCGGCGTCCGGGCGGTCACATCCCACGTCAGGGACGTGTCGGCGAGACCGTCCTTCGGGAAGACGGCGGTGCCCTCCACCTGGAGCCGACCGGTGCCCAGCGACGGCGCGCCCCACAGGGCGATGTCCACGTAGTGAACGCCCCACGACTGGATCCAACCCACACAGTAATCGAGCATAAAGTACCAATTGAAGGAACATTTCAGGTGGTTGTAGGGCGTCCATGGTGCCGGCCCGAGCCACATCTCGTAATCCAGCCCGGGGGGGACGGGTTCCGGACCGATCAATGGCAGGGCCCGGCCGCCGGGCACGCCCACCTCCACGCGCTCCACCTCGCCCAGGTACCCGTTTCGGGCCAGTTCGCAGGCGAAGCGGAAGTTCCCGCCCGACCGCTGCTGCGTGCCGACCTGGAGGACGCGACCGTGGCGGCGGACCGTCTCGACCAGCGCCCGCCCCTCCGCCACGGTCAGCGAGAGGGCCTTCTCGCAGTAGACGTCTTTGCCGGCGCGGACGGCCATGGCGGCATTCAGCGGATGCCAGTTCTCCGGCGAGGCCACCACCACCGCGTCTACGTCCGGGTGGGCCAGCACTTCGCGGAAGTCCGGCGTGGCCAAGCACCCGGTGAACGACCGTCGGCCCTTTCGGTCGGCGTAGAACGATTCGACGGCCTTGCGGGCGGCGTCGCGCTTCGGCTTCTGGGGATCGCAGACGGCCCGGAGTTCCACGTCGCCGCGGCCCCGCAGCCCCCGGATATGGTGCGAGCCACGACCCCCCGTGCCGATGATCCCGATGCCGATACGCTCGCTCGGCGAGGCCGAGCCGCCGGTGCCGAGCACGGACGCCGGGACGACCCACGGCACCGCGCCCGCCGCCGTCATCGTCTTCAGAAACCGCCGCCGCGTGGTGCCCGTCGTGCCGATAGCCATGAACGAGCCTCCTCCTGGTTACGCTTCGTTTCACGGGAAGTCGGAGCAGCCGCCCGTCCCCAATCTCCTCAACGAAACGGGAGCAAAGCGGATATCGGTGTTCCCAGCGGGATACGGAGACACCGTCTCTGTCGCCCCCCTTCCCAACGCTCCGGCCTCATCCTATCACGGGCACGCGGGCGCGTCCAGCGTTTGGGGCAGGGAGTCCAGGATTATGCACGGCGGGCCCGCCTCCGGCGGGTAAATCTCCATATCCGCCGCGGGTAGCAACAGACGTAGGGCGGGTGCTCCGCGCCTGCCGCTCTGCCAGTCGCATCCTGCCGTGTGGGTGCAAGCACCCGCCCTACGCCTGGGTCGGACGAGACCCGAAAGGTTGCATCCCGCCGCCGGACCCGTTATAGACTGGGCCGAGCCACCGCATGATTCCCGTCTGAGGAGAGGCTCCATGGACATGACGATCGCCGACCTCGAATCCCGCCTCGACGCCTTCGACCGGGCCGAGCGCGACCGCGCGCTCGATGAACTCCTGGCCCGCGTCCGCAACGGCCGCTTGACCCTGCCCGCGCCGGAGGCGCGCGTCAACCTGCACGCCCACTCGTTCTACTCGTTCAACGCGCTGGGGTACTCGCCGACGCACATCGTGTGGCGTGCCCGGCGGGAGGGCCTCCGCGCCGTCGGACTCGTCGACTTCGACCTCCTGGACGGCGCCGACGAGTTCCACCGGGCCGGCCGGCTCCTGGGCATCCCGACCGTGGCCGGCCTCGAGACCCGGGCCTACATCCCCGAGTTCGCCGACCGCGAGATCAACTCGCCCGGCGAGCCGGGCATCGTGTACCACATGGCCATGGGCGTGGCGGGCTCGGCCGTCGAGGACCCGAGGGCCCAGGACTTCGCCGACATGCTTCGCGCGAGCGCCCGCCGGCGGAACGAGGCCGTCCTCCAGCGCGTCAACGCTCACCTCGCCCCGGTCGTCCTGGACTACGAGGCCGACGTCCTGCCGCTCTCGCCGTCCGGCACGCCGACGGAGCGGCACCTGTGCACCGCGTACGAACACAAGGCCGAGGCCGTCTATCCCGACCGCCAGGTCCGCGCCGCCTTCTGGGCGGACCGCCTCGGCGCGAGCGCCGACGAGATGGCCGACCTCCTCGACGACAGCCGACGCCTCCAGGCCCTCATCCGCCGCAAAACCATGAAGCGCGGCGGCGTGGGATACCAGGCGCCCGGGCCGGACACCTTCCCGATGATGACGGAGGTCAACCGCTTCGCCCTGGCCGTCGGCGCCGTCCCGACCGCCACGTGGCTGGACGGCACCCGGCAGGGGGAACGCGACATCGAGGAACTGCTCGACCTGCACCAAGCGGCCGGCTCCGCCGCTCTCAACGTCATCCCGGACCGCAACTGGAACCTGCCCGACCCGGACACCAAGGAGACGAAACTCGCGAACCTGTACGACATCGTCCAGCGGGCCGGGCGCCGGCACCTGCCGCTGGTGGTCGGCACGGAGATGAACGCCCCGGGCCAGCGGTTCGTGGACGATTTCGAGGCGGACGAACTGGAACCCGTCCGGGAGGCGTTCCTCCGCGGTGCGGACGTAATGCTCGGCCACAGCGCAGCCGTCCTGGCCGGCGAAGCCGGATACGCCGACCCACGGACCGCCGAGCGGTTCCCGACGGTCGCCGAGAAGAACGCCCACTTCGCCCGCCGCGGACGCGCCTGGCGCGGCGAGGCCTTCGGCGGCTGAATCCCTGCCGGCTTCGCCGGACGTACCGCTGTCGCAAGGCCCGTCGTGTTCGCCGGCCGCCGTGGCGGCCGCGCGCCGTAAGAAAGCACTGCACGCGCCCGCCTCCGCGCCTACAATACGCACATGAGGCGCGAGCCGATCCTCGTAGCGATGTCCGGCGGCGTGGACTCCGCCGTCGCTGCCTACCTGCTGATGGAGCGGGGCTACCGGCCCGTCGGCCTGTTCCTCGACCCCGGTCCCTTGCGGCCGCGGAACCATCCGTCCGCCGTCCGCGCCGACACTCCCGCCGCCCCGGCCGATGCCGCCGACCCGGCCGCTGACGCCCGCCGCGCCGCCGACGCCCTCGGCATCCCTCTGGAGACGTTCGCTGCCTCGGCCGACTTCGACCGCCTCATCGACCGCCTCTGCGGCGAGTACGGCCGCGGACGGACGCCCAACCCGTGCGCCCGGTGCAACCGGGAAATCAAGTTCGCCCGTCTGCTCGCGCGGGCCGACGCCCTCGGCGTCCGGCGCGTTGCGACGGGCCATTACGCCCGCGTCGAGTGGGAGGCCGGCCGGTGGCGGCTGAAGCGCGGCCTGGACCGGGCGAAGGACCAGTCCTACTTCCTCGCCACGCTGCCGCCGGCGTGGCTGGAACGCATCCGCCTGCCGATTGGCGAGATGACCAAGACGACCGTCCGCCGCCTCGCCGCACGCCTGGCCCTCCCGTGCCGCCACGCCCCCGAGAGCCAGGACGTCTGCTTCCTGGCCGGCTCCGTGGGCGACCTGGTGCGGGCCCGCCGGCCGGACCTGGTCCGGCCCGGCCCGGTCCTCGACACCGAGGGGCACGAACTCGGCCGGCACGAGGGCGTCGTGGATTTCACGGTCGGCCAGCGGCGCGGGCTCGGCGTCGCCGTCGGAGAGCCGCGGTACGTCGTGGCCATCTGGCCGGGGGACGCCGCCGTCGTCGTCGGCCCGGCCGAGGCCGTCCGGGCCTGCGGCCTGACGGCGGAGGGCGTCGTCTGGCACGAGCCCCCGCCCGCCGAGCCTGTCCGGGCACGGGTCCAGGTCCGCTATCGCCACACCGCCGCACCCGCCTGGGTGACGCGGCTGGATGCGGCGGATGAGTCGGCCCCCTCGGGGGACGCGCCCGGCCGCCCCGGCGGATCGGAGCCGGCCGGCCGGGCCGAGGTACGTTTCGACGAGCCGCTCTCGGCACCTGCGCCCGGCCAGGCGGTCGTCTTCTATCGCGACGACCGCGTCATGGGCGGCGGCTGGATCGCGGAGACGTTCGACTGAACCTGCGCGGCGGACTTCCGTACCCGCCGCGCATCACGTAGGCCGGCTTGTGGCTCGAGGCTCTCATGCCTTCCATCGCCATACTCCATACTGGCGCCGTCGGCGACCTCGTGCAGGCGCTGCCGGCCATGGCGGCCGTGCGGGAGACGCACCCGTCGGCGTCGGTCACGTTCGTCGGCCGGGGCGAGCGCGCCCGCCTGGCCCGCGCCGCCGGCGCCGCCGACGCCTGCCTCGACCTGGAGACGAGCGGCCTGTGGCGGGCGCTGGCGGGCGAGCCGGGCGGTCCGTGCCCTGCCTGGCTGGCTGAGGCGGACCTCGTCTTGGACTTCCTCACCAAAGGCATCCTGGCCGAGCGCCACGGCGACGGGCGGCGGGTGGTGACGGTCGATCCCCTGCCGCCGGACGACTGGGCGCGCCCCGCCGCGGCGTTCGCGGCGGAACAGGTCCGGGCGGCGCTCGGCCTGCCGGCGGCAGCCGAGGCCGACCGACCCGCGATTCCGCTGGACGAGGGGGCCGTCGAGACCGGCCGCAAGGCGCTGGCGGCGCGTGGCATCTCGCAGCGATTCGTCCTCATCCATCCCGGCAGCGGGTCCGTCCGCAAGAACTGGCCGATGGACCGGTTCGAGGCCCTTGCCCGGCGCATCCGACGCGACACGGGCCGGGCCGTCGCCTGGCTCACCGGACCGGCGGAGGCGGAGCGCGGCACCGTGCCGGCGGATGCCGAGACCGTCCTCCGCGACCTCTCGCTGGTGGAGGTGGCGGGCGTGGGCACCCTCGCTGAGACGTACGTCGGGAACGATTCGGGCATCACGCAGGTCGCGGCGGCGGTGAGGGTACGGAACTCGAGCGCGGCGGGTCCGGAGACCCGCCGCGCGACAGTGCCCGTGGTGGCGCTGTTCGGGCCGACGGATACCCAGGTCTGGGCGCCGCGCGGCAAGCACGTGCGCCTCGTGCGGTCGCCGGACGGGACGATGGACGCCATCGACGCGGAGACCGTGTGGCAGGCGGTGCGGGGGACGCTTTCATGAGGCTTGCCCTGGCCGGGTGGAGCCCCTTTTTGTTTGCCCGCACGGCGGGCGTGGCCTATAGTCGGCCCCGCGCGGCGGCGACGTATCCCCTCTCCCCTGGTGGGAGAGGGGAAGGGGGAGAGGGTGGCATGGCCACGCTTGCGCGGCCATGGGCGCTCGAGGCATCATGGCCACCCAACAGCGGGTGGCCGTGCCACTCGGCGTCAAGGGAGAGGGAGACTGGCCGCGCCGCCTGGAAAGGGTCGCTCCATGGCCAACCTCGCCACCGACCGCTGGAGCCGACGCGACCTCCTGGGCCTGGAGGGCCTCACGGCCGACGAGATCCTGGCCGTCCTGGACACCGCCGACGAGTACTTCCCGTTCGCGACCGGCGTCGAGCCCGCCCCACAGACCCTCCAGGGCCGGACCGTCCTGAACCTCATCTTGGAGGATTCGACGCGGACCCGGACCTCGTTCACGCTGGCGGCCGAGCGGCTGGGCGGCCGCGTCATCCAGTTCCACGCCGACACCAGCAGCATGGCTCACAAGCGCGAGACGCTGCTGGACACCGCCCGCAACCTGGAGGCGATGGGCTTGGACGCCATCGTCATCCGCCACGCCGAGCGCGGCACGCCGCACCGGGTGGCCGAGGCCGTCGCCTGCCCCGTCGTGAGTGCCGGCGACGACGCCCACGAGCACCCGACGCAGGCACTCTCGGACCTCTTGGCCCTTCGGCATCACGTCGGCCGGCTGGACGGGCTGACCGTGGCCATCTCCGGCGACGTACGCCACAGCCGCGTCGCCCGGTCGAACCTGTACGGCCTGACGGCGCTGGGGAGCCGGGTCGTCTTCGTCGGACCGGACCTGTTTCTCCAGGGCCTGGACGACATCACGGTCGAGGCCGAGACGGCGACCGATTTCGACGCCGTCCTCCCCGAGTGCGACGCCATCATGATGCTGCGGGTCCAGTTCGAGCGGCACGAGGGCGTGGACCTCGACCTGGCCGATTACCGCCGCCGCTACCAGTTGACGGCCGAGCGGCTGGCCCGGGCGAAGGCCGATGCGCCCGTGCTGCATCCCGGGCCGGTCAACCGCGGCACGGAACTCGCCGACGAGGTGACCGACGGGCCGCGGAGCCTGATCCTGCACCAGGTGACGTGCGGCGTGGCGGTGCGGATGGCGGCGCTGGCGCTCTGCATCGCCGCCGCCGAGCGGGCGTGAGCCCATAGCGCTTGCGCGGCGGGCCCTGCGGGAAAGCGCGGTGGGTCTCCTCACCCACCGCGCTTCGGTTGACATGCGCGGCGGGTGCGGAGACCCACCGCGCTCACTCGGTTGCGTCAATCGCATCCCGCGGGGTGGCCTTCCCAGGCCACTCCGCTCGTACGAACGCCGAGGACCGCGGCGGACTCGGAAGGCCGCCGCGCGGGAATCCCGAGGGACCCCATGCCCCGCACGCTCCTTTCCGGCGGCCGCATTATCGACCCCGCCTCCGGCCGCGACGCGCCCGGTGACGTGGTCATCGAGGGCAACCGCATCGCCGCCGTCACCGAGGCCGGGGCGGCCGAGGCCGAGACGCGGTTCGACTGCACCGGCCTACTGGTCCTGCCGGGCCTGGTGGACCCGCACGTGCACCTTCGCGAGCCGCCGCCGGTAGCGGCCGGCGCGGGCGCCGAGGCGACCGACTCTCTCCCCGAGACCATCGCCACGGGCGCCGCGGCCGCCGCCGCCGGCGGGTTCGCGACCGTCTGCGCCATGCCGAATACCCAGCCGCCCGTCGACTCGGCCGAGGCGGTGGCGGCAACCATCGAACGCGGCCGGGAGGCCGGCGCCGCACGCGTCCTGGTGGCAGGGTGCTTGACCCGCGGCCGGGCCGGCCGCGAGCCGGCCGACCTCGAAGGCATGCGCCGCGCCGGCGCCGTCGCGTTCACCGACGACGGGTCCGACGTGGCCGACGACGCGGTCTTCGAGGCGTGCCTGCGCGAGGCCGCCCGCCTGGACGTGCCCGTCCTGTGCCACTGCGAGGACGCGACCCTGGTCGGCGGGGGCGTGGTGCACGCCGGGCCAATGGCGGAGAGACTCGGCGTGCCGGGCATCCCGCCGGAGGCGGAGGTGGCGGCCGTTCGCCGCGCCTGCCTCGCCGCCGAACGTACCGGCTGTCACGTCCACATCATGCACGTCTCGACGGAAGGGGCGGTCGAGCAGGTCCGCCGGGCGAAGCGTCGCGTCGCGGCCGTCACCGCCGAGGCCACGCCGCACCACCTGGCGCTCACCGTCGACGCCTTGGCCGGCGGCGACGCCGTCTTCCGGGTCAACCCGCCGCTGCGTACCGGCCGTGACGCCGAGGCCGTGGCGGCGGGCGTCCGCGACGGCACAATCGACTGCCTGGCGAGCGACCACGCGCCGCACCCGGCGTCGGCGAAGGCCCGGCCGCTGACCCAGGCTCCGGCCGGCATGATCGGCCTGGAGTCGGCCCTGGCGATTTATATCGACACGCTCATCCGAACGCAGGGCTTAGAGTGGCTGGACCTCGCGGCCCGGCTGACCGCAGGCCCGGCCCGCGCTCTCGGCCTGGCGCCGCCGGCGCTGGCGGCGGAGGCGCCGGCCGACGTCACGGTCATCGACCCTGAGGCCCGGTGGCGGATTGAGCCGGAACGGTTCGCCTCGCGGGCGCGGAACTGCCCGTTCGCGGGGCGGGAGGTGCGCGGCCAGGCCATCCGCACCCTCGTGGCCGGCCGGACGGTCTTTGAGAGGTTTACCGCGTGATATGATACTGCTTGTTCTGCGCGACGGGGCCGTTGCTCCACGCGTAACGGTCCGTGTTCGCCGGCCCGCTTGCGGGCCACGCATGATAGGGTACTGTCGTCCTACGCCATGTCCAGGGCCAGGTCCTTCTCGAAGCGAAGGGCGACGCCCGCTCCCGGCCGGCCGTCGGCCGGACGGTCCTTCCGAACCACCTTCGCCCGGGCCGCAAACTGCTCCAGGAAGAACGTGTTGGCGGTGTCTCGCGGCACGGTGAGTTGGACCTGAAGTTCCTGGCCGGGTTCAGGCGGGTCGTCGACGACGAAGTAGGCCCCGCCGTCGCAGACGTTGATGGTGCGGGCGCGGAGGTCGTCGCCGGAAGGCAGTTCCACCCGCAGGCGACAGGGGATCTCGTGTCGGCGGTGCCTGCGACGTTCAGGGGGTGAGGCCATCCCGACACTCCCTCCCGGCCCGGCAAGACAAAGGATATGAGCACCGTGACGGAGCACACCTTGCCGACCCGCAGGTACTATACCACAACTTGCCATCGTCGACAAGAAGATTCTCCTGGCCGCCAGCGAGCCCGCTGCGGGAGCCACAGAGCATCTTCATCGGCCGTGGCACGGGCCATGCCGGGGAGGGATAACCCGCCTCTTCCGGCTTCGCCCTTCGGGCTACGCCGGACAAGTCCGCGGCGGGTTCGAACAACGCAGGCTCGCCCGCGGCGGGAACGGACGGCACAGCCCCCGTTTTGCTTGACACCCCGGACGGCGGCGATTTATAGTGTCGGCGCGCCACCGGTGTGCGGCGGGTCGGAAAATGGCTGACCCGGTGCAAAGGCGGCCTCGACCATGCGAATCGGCGCCATCGCCGACACACACGACAACCTCGTCGCCACGGCGGCGGCGGTCCGGTTCTTCGAGGACCAGGCGGTCGAGTACATCCTCCACGCCGGCGACTACTGTGCCCCGTTCGCGCTGAAGCGGCTGCTCCAGACCCGCATCCCGGTGGACGGCGTGTTCGGCAACTGCGACGGTGAGCGCGAGGGCCTGGCCAAACTGCTGCCGTCGCTCTCGGCCGGGCCTCGGCACCTGGAACTGGGCGGCCAGAAGATCTGCCTCGTCCACGACCGGACCCGCCTCTCGCACCAGGACCTCGAGGCCGCCGACATCCTGCTGTTCGGCCACACGCACGAGGCCGAGGTCCGCCGAGAGAACGGCCGCCTGATCGTCAATCCCGGCGAATGCGGCGGCTGGCTCACCGGGCGGTGTACCGTCGCCGTCGTCGATACCGGGACCCTCTCGGCCGACGTCGAGGAAATCCACGAACAGCCAAGGGGCTAACCCCATGCGCCGCTTCCTTCTTACCGTCTCCCTCCTCGCCGCCCTCGCCTTGGCGGGCTGCTACGGCCAGGTGCAGCGGACCCTGACCATCGACTCCGAACCCGAGGGCGCCCGCTGCTGGCTCAACGACAACGAGGTCGGCCGAACGCCCGTCACCGTCCCGTTCACGTGGTACGGCACGTACCGTGTGCGGCTGGAGCATCCGGGCTACGAGCCGCTCGTCACCGAGGCGGACGTGAACGCCCCGTTCTTCCAGTGGGTGGGACCGGATTTGCTGTACGAGACGGTCGTGCCGGGCGTCCACCACGACACGCACGCCTTCCGGTTCGCCCTGCACGAGGCGAAGCCGGCCGACCCGGAGGGGCTGCGGGAGCGGGCCGAGAGCCTCCGCCGCGACGCCGGGATGCCGGCGTTCGAGCCGATCATGCGGCCCGCGCCGATGCTGGAAGGCGCGCCCGAGACCGCCCCACCGGCGGAAGAGGCGCCCCCCGAACCACCGGCTGAGCCCGCCCCGGCCGAGACGCCGCCTGAAGCGCCATAGGCCGAGCGGCGCCCGCGCGTTCCGCGCGGTGGGGCTCCCGGCCCACCGCGCTCGTGCACCGCGGCCGGCTTGAGCGTGGCCACGGCTGGCCTTGTCCCGGTACGGACCCGTATGGGCCCGGCCGTGCGTGCCGAAGGAATCGCGGCATGGCCGACATCAAGCCATCGGCGACAGATTACACCCACAAGCAGCCGGCCCACGTCACGCGAATCCTGATCCTCCTCGGAGTGGGGCTTGGCGTGTCCCTTCTCGCCCTCACCGTGGACGACCCGTCCTATACGTGGGTGCCCGTCGGGTACCTGGTGATCGCCGTCGCTTCTCTCGTCCACTTGGTCTTGTTCTGGTCGATGACAGTACGGGTGACGGACCAGGTCCTGGAGTTCTGGTTGGGTCCCGGACTGATTCGCCGGCGGATTCCGCTGGAGCA
>Ga0180433_10010674_pt1 | contig 11004 bp, 3 predicted proteins | sample SS_ome_8_FD_132980 | JGI IMG/M metagenome (GOLD analysis project Ga0180433, IMG submission 132980) | Hypersaline lake sediment archaeal communities from the Salton Sea, California, USA - SS_1_D_1 metaG | ecosystem: Environmental > Aquatic > Non-marine Saline and Alkaline > Hypersaline > Sediment...
ACTATTATTATCGTGAGAAGGATGATCCCATTGGGAAATAACCTTTCCTCTCTCGTCAATTATTATAGCATATCCATTAACACAAAATAAATTTTTGTCAGATTTTAATATTTCTATTTCTTTTTCTAAACGAAAAGGAAGACTAATGTCGTCTGCATCCTGTATCGAAATATACTCTCCTCTAGCAATATCTATAGCAGAATTAGAACGAACAGGAACGCCAACATTCTTTGCATTATCTATAAATATTATTCTTGAATCTTCAAAAGATCTGATAATATCGGCTGTTTTATCAGTAGATCCATCATTTACTATTATAAATTCAAACTCGCTGTACGTCTGAGATAAAATTGATTTTATAGACTCTTCTATAAAATTTTCACAATTGTATACAGTAGTTATAACACTAATTTCTACTTGTTCAGACAAAACAATACTTTATGTCCTTTCCATTTCTCTCTAAAATATTTTAAACTTCTACGAAAATATTTATGTCTATCTTCCTGCGAAAGTATTGACATAGTTTGATGAGGTTTATGTAAAACTTTAGCATCTGGATTCCAACCAAAACGAAAACCACTTTTGTCGCACTTGAAACAAAAGTCAGGATCTTCGAAATACATAGGATTAAAACCAACATCGAATAAACCAACTTGATCAACAACCTCCCGACTGATAAGCATTCCACCTGCTCCGACATAAGAAAATGAATCATTTACATTGTCTATTTTACGAATGGGTCTAAAAGTTTCACTCATTGTCCAAGCTTCTACTCCAACAACATCATATCCTCTTTCAATAAAAGAGATATGGTCTTCAAGCCAACCCTTGTCTACAAATTGATCGTTGTCTAAAAACGATAAATAATCATACTCTAATTGCTTACTTTTTTCATATCCAGCATTTCTTCCATTAATAACGCCGCTGTTATGGTCTAAAAAAACTGTATAAACATTATCTTTCTTATTAGACAATTCTTCTAAATATTCTTTGGTTCCGTCTGTAGAGCCATTATCTACAAGAACTAGGCTGAATTTTTCATAAGTATTTGCAAAAAGCTGAGACAAAAATTGAGTGGTTATGTCAAGTCTATTATGCGTCAATACTATAATGCAAGTAGAATTTCTTTTATGTTTTTCCATCTATTATATCTTCATTATAACGTCAGCACAACCACAACTATATGCTAATATTAATAGTTGCATTATAAAATGAACAATCCCCAACTCCTCTAAGCGTAAATTCTCCAATTACTCCCTCGCTAGTCTCGTCACAACACAATGTAGAGTCTGAGATATCTCTAAGTTTATCTTTTTCTAATGTAACACACGGACATTCATTAGGATCTGCTCCAAAAATAGCTTCGTCAGAAGATCTGTCATATATTTCGGCATAATATTTTTCTTCTGTTTTACAATAGATTACAATTAAGACTATATTAGTTGCTATTTTAGAGAACCACCATCCTACGAATCCGACAGTATCTAATGTCGAATCGTATACATATGTCCCTTGTGCTCTTTCATAACAACCAGTCCCTGGAAGAGCGTCAACAAAAACCGAAGCTGCTGTATGTTTCGGATCATTGCAAGTTATCCATGGGAAATCAGAACAAACATTCTGTCCGGAAGAAGTAACAACTGTCCCCTGTAAGTAGTCTTTTATACTTTTTTCAGGAGCATACATTTCGGAAAATCCATGGAAACGAATTTCCGTATTGATATCTCGGTTATCAATCTTAAAACCTGATCTAACTTTATCTGGATCTTGTATTCTAATAACATAATCGTCATACATTTTTGTAGCAAAAACCACTAAACCCTCTCTAGGATGCAATTGATATGTACTAGATGAAATTTCTAAATTAGAAGAATCTAAAATAGAAACTTCCGACTCATAATCCCATCCACCGTATGTAGCTTTAAACTCATAATCATTAATATTAATTAACGACTCAGATCGAATGCCTAAAATATTCTTATCTCTAACTGGTAGAACTACTCCACCTCCAGCATTAGGTCTTGAAGGTTTTCCACCGCTATCAAAATCATCCCAGTTATGAGAGCCAGATGTTGAAATGCCGAATTGTACTTCACCTTCGTCATTAGAATCCATAGTTGACACGACTTGTCTATTGTTCTCGTCAACTACATGCTCATTAACAAACAAATAATCTATTTTAGAAGGGGTATAAACCAGACTGTACCCTTCTATCAAAGGTTGTCCTGTAACTGAACTTTCTCCATTCTCTTCATTTGTTACTGTAAGACAACTCTGTATCCTCATATCTAATTTGACATATCTAGCATCTAGTTCTGAAAAACCAACGTCATAACCAGGCTCAAAGTAAATTGTATATGGAGTATAGTCATAACCGTCTTCACTAACAGACATTCTCCATGAACCAAATGTATTGTCGGGCAGATCAAACAATACATTCGCAGAATTAAGACTAACTGTTTCTCCAAGATCTATAGTATAAATAGCAGATCCATAACCTAAAGCCCCTTTAACTTTCCCGGTCATAATGCATACGAGGTCATCTTCAAAAGATTCAGACACAATACTAAAACTCTGTCCTCCTGTAAAATGCGAAAGCTTATCCAGAACGACAGAACCAGTTCTGTCAACACCTGACGAAATAACATAAGGAGTTTTGACAGACAAATCGCCAACGATAAGAGGAACCTCTTGATAATTGTCGATGTCATTAACAGCATTGATCGACTCCTGGTGCGTCTTTACAGAGGTGTTAGGACTATTGTCAACAAAACTATAAATTATCTTACCATAAGAATCAAAATCTTGATTGTTCAAAGCAACAGAAACGTCATATAGAGCATCATACAAAGGAGAAGAACCAAAAGGAGAATCTTCCGATATGCTATCTACTACAGATAAAGCCATCTCAAAACTCACAGCACCATCGCTTGTTTTATCAGAGACTAAAGGAACAGACATCTTACTAGAAAGAATATCTGTAGCAACTGAATCATTTTGATAAAGAGGGGCCGACACTAGTTTAAACGCATTATCAGAAAAGATAGACCTATAATTGAGAGACGCTATTGTTATATTAGATGTAACAGGAACAACACAAGACGGAGAAAGAGAACCAACACCGCTAGAATTGTTAACAATACTAATTAATGTCTGTCCATAATATGGGATAGCTTCGGAAGAACGAGTGCCTACTGTTTCAGGGATAGATCCATCAACCACAGTTGACTGTAAAACTATTTTATACAAATTATTATCAGAACCCTCAACGAAGACCATGTTATCTACAACACCACTGATCATATCGTCCGAACGAGGCTTCAATGAAACAACAGATTCTCCATCTATAATATTTATCTCTTCTGTGTCAAATGTAATATTATGTGGCAAAAATCCTTCGGGAACCAAAGTTATATCGCTAGAGTCTGCCAACTGCAAATAACCAGTTAATTTCATAGTTGACAAAATATCGTCGTTTCCATTATCATCAACTGCTCTAACCTTTGCACCCAAATATTGATTACCATTTAAAAACATATTGTTTTCATATGGTTCGATAAATATCTTAAGAAAACCATTACCTTTGCCGCTTTCTATCCCTCCAACACACACAACATGAGATCTGCCATTATAAGAAATAACAGTCGAGCCTGAACCGTTTCTGGATTTTATTGTATTGCCAAGTTCTAAAACATCGTATGGAGGACTACCTCCAACATTTTCAATTACCTCAAATGTCTTTAAAGTCTCGGATGCAGTACCAGAACCACCTATAGAGTAAACCTTGTTCCCATCCACCGCATATGATGATAAATATTTAGGTTGCAACATATGGTTAAAATCATCGCTAACAAAACTAAGAGACCCAGAAGAAATATCATATGCAAAACTTGTAACATAGTATTCTAAAAATCCATCTGTTTTTTGAAAGGCTCCAGAAAGAACTATTATCTTATCGTCATCAACAAAAGACAAAGGAGATATCCTGCGATAAGATTTAAACTCTATGTCAGAAATTGTATCCGAATACACCCATTCATCCTCGGATATGTCATAATATAATATCCTATCATTGTAATCCACAAAAGCACCGTTATCTGTTACGTCTCTTACGCCGCTAATAATATAAATTCTATCTAAAGATGGGACATATTCAGCAACCCCAAAGGCAACTCCATATGATATGCTCTCAATAGACCCGACATCTATCAATGGCATATCTTCCATTTCAGACCACATGTCATTAACTGTATCATATCTTTCAACGGCTCTAGATAAATACATTCTATTCCCGACATTGTCATACCTCATTCCTCCTAAAACATATATGTAGTCTCCCACTACAACCGACATGCTCCCCATTCTTTCTGTTGGCATTGGCTCTAATATATCCCAAGAATTACTGGATATATCATATTTTTCTACCGTAGAAAGAATTTCATTAGCCCCCAATCCTCCAATGGCATATATATCATTAGAAACCGACTCAACGCACAAGTGTCCTCTAGCGACATTCATGGAAGAAAGTTGAGACCAAGAGTTTGTTAGAGTATCATATCCGTCTGATCTAACGCTAAAAATGCTTCTAATATTATTAGCAGAGGATTGGTCTCTCCAGTCGTCAGCGTCATTTCTTAACAACAAACATATAGTCTCTGTTCTTTCTACTCTTCCTATGCTTTCTTCTTCTAATATGTATGTCGCCGTTATATATATATTGGCAGCTATATTTTTATTGGGTTGCAATGGATGCAACTCAAGAACAGCATAGCTTCTTTCTCTGTCCGGATCTATCTCTGGGTCAACATAAGTAGATGTGGTTATATTGCTATCTACCGATTGTACTGAGTTTTCCGTATGATTAGTTATTTCTATGTCTATTTTCGTTCCATCTGGAACTGTAGTCTCTGCAAAAGAAACATCTAATACAAATTGGTTAATAGACTTTCCGTCTAATATAACTCCTTCTATTTCATTCACATCATCTCCATCTTTAGATCTTCTTCCAACAACTCTTATCCTTAACGATTCTTCTGGTATCAATACAGTTGGGACCAAACCAGTCTCAAAAGAACCTCCTCCTACCAACGTTAGTGATTTGTCTTCAAAAACAGAAACGATATGACCAGTAACAGTTATCTCATTATTATATAGCGAATATTTGTCTGAAATTAAAGGAGCGCAATCTGTTCTCAAGCTTTCGAATCCAGTGATGTCTTGATTAGAGTGTTTTTTGTTAAGTCTAAAATAAACAAAAGTATTCTCATATTTAGATAAATTAACAGATGCCGCTCCAAAGGCTATATTGGCATTATCTGTATTAAGAACCCATCTATTAATATATGGATCAAGATATTCAACGACATCTCCCCAAATTATCTCTACGTCTGGATCGCTAGTATCTATCCTTACCATCATGCCATGATTTAATTGATAAATTTTTCCTTCCACTGAATCCATACACTGTCTAAACGATTGAGAATATTTAGTAGTAGAAGCCTCTGCATTATGAGATATGACAAGAGCAGCATACCCTATACCATCACTCCAAAGTTTTTGTTTAAGGTCTTCAAACTCCATTAAAAAGTTTGAAGACATAACCCTGTGACCTTTTTCCCTCAATGGGATAAGCTCTATAACCTGTGAATCCGTTGCTATTAAATCATTATAAAAAACAGAGACACTCATTGTGTGAGTCTCATATTCAGGAGAACCAGAACTATCTAAACCATGAATCTTAACATTATTTATTGGTCCTAAAAATACATTTCTAGCAATACTTTTGTGCAAGAAAGAAAAGATTCCAGAAGCACTAATCTCGTCTTCGGAATAGAAAATCCTATCAATTGCATTATCTTTTCTTTCTAAGGTCCATTCCGCAATCGCCGTATCAGGCAAAAAGGCTCTTTTTGACAAGTTTGTAGGATCATCTGGATCTAACATATAGACAATAGCTGTTTGTTCGCTGACTTGTCTTCCGTCAGACAACGGAACGTTTGGCTGTATATCAACAACCAAAGGATTGCCAAAAACAATCAACTTTTTCTTTATTATTGTTGCTCCATTTCTCAAATGAACTTTCACATATAACAAAACAGTCTGGGACTTATCAGGAGTAGACAATGATATGTCAACATAAGTTGAAGATTCTGTTTCGCCATCAGCATTCCCATAAATGTCCTCTTTTTCTCTAGTCCCAGAAACCAGTTCAATAGGACTGTTAACATAAACTATTTTGCTTAAATCTCCCCGAACAGGAGAGATAACTTCCGAATCAAAATCAACAATAGCGTCATAAACAACAGCACTAACAATAGAGTTGTTCGGAGTAGCGGCAATTTCTTCGTCTTTGAGATATACTCTAGAAATATAAGACGAAGAAGCCGTAGCATAAACACCGTCATAATTTGCAGTAGAAGATGGGATTTGACTATCCAGAGCATTAATCTTATGTTTGCTAACAACTTCAACAAACTTGCTATTTTTATTAGTGATCTCAACAGATAAATTATTCTTCCATTCTACCTGTATAATTCTTGACTTATACACAAATTCTATATCATCAAACGATACAGTAAATCTTATTGATAATAAAATAGATTCTATGTTTTCTAATGAGTCTTTACTGTCAGTTATCCTCAAAAACCCTTTCGACAATCCTTTGTTTATTCGTGTTACCGTAAGACTATATAGCTCATTTATATCTGGAGCATTGACGGTTTCATCTCCCTCAAAAACATCTTCAGCCACATCTTCTGGATAAGTATATGACGCATTCTCAACTTCCCATGAGATGTTATAGTCTCTAGTTATTGGATTGTTGCTCTGGTCCGTCATCTTCATATAAAATACTATATTCTCATCAAAAAATGCACTGATGTCTCTTTTGATTACTATGTCATCCCATAATATTTTTATATTTGAACTGTCAGAAATCTCATAACGTACATTTTTAACATCTTCTAATGGCATTTGGGATTCATCCAAACCAGGCAAAGGGATAGAACTAACAGTGCTAGAACTAGAAGGTCTACCATATTGGTCGATAGAAGATATCGTATAGTAATAACGAACATCGTTGCTTATTAGTCTGTCTACGTGTCTTGTGTTAGCAACATCTTCGTCAAATATGAGAGTTCCATCGCTATTCCCAAATTCGTCTAATACAGGAAAACCAGAAGTAGACCTATAAATTCTCGTTCTTCTGAGTCTGTCGTCAGAATAGTCTAACTCCCAATTTAAATAAACTTTTCTGTCTCCGGCAGTAGCCTCAAAATCGTATGGAGAAGACAAAGGAGAAGCCAAAGCTGGGACAAGCTCTCTGTTCTCCGTATCCATCTCTGTGATAAGAACTGTTAAAGACATAGCGTCATCTATATGACAATAACGCCCTCTTTCGTTATGCGAAAATATTCTAAAATAATGATTTTCTCCTAAAACAAAGTCGCCTGAAAAAGTAGTATAAAATTCTCCCTCTGAAAGTATCGTTCTAGAATATATTTCTTGTCCGTCTTCTTCGTAAGACGGTATTCTCGTCTCATTAGAAATAATACTTACAATATTCCCTTCTAAATTATAGACTTCAGGAATAATATATCCAAGAACAACTAATCTATCTCCATTATCATTCCTTAATATATTATGTTGATCTGAGATGTAATTAAAAGTCTTTACTTCATTATATATAACAACTTCACATATTTCTCCAAAAAAACTATTTACATTTGCTACTGCTCCCCTATTAGTTCCAATATCAAAATACATATCTGAAACAAACAAATTAGCAGAACTTAAAGTAGAAGAACCAACAGGAAAACCATTAACATAAAAAGTCACGGAACCACTCGACATGTCTATAGCAACATCTATTTTATTCCATTGATTGAGTGTCAAAACATCGTCGTTAGACGACACAGAAGCGAAGTCAGTATCAAAAGTAAGTCCGTTATTAGTATTCAGATATAAAGCGTAATTTAAATTAGATCCATCTTGCCTCATGACAAGTGCTCTATTCGAATCTAAATTATAAGGCTTTATCCATGAACTTATTGTTATTGCTTCATTGCTCCTTAAATCAAAATCAGAAACAGCGGACTGAGTAGAAGCGTAAGTTGTATCTCCGTTAAAACGCAAACCTGACTTTCCAACTGGAACATCGTCTTCATTTAACCAAATAGCGTTTGTCTCAGAAATAGACAAGTCGGCGGTAGAAGTAAAATCATACAATAATTGACCTGAAGCTTCGTCAAAATGCCAAACTCCAGAAACTGAGCTATCGGCAACAACACCAGAACCAACAAGAACCTCTGAACTGAAAGTTTTTACTCCCCTTGGGAGGTATTCGTTGTGAGGGGTAACGCGAATACCGATTCCATCACTAAATTGGTAATCGCTATTAAAAGTATAGATCCCGTAATAGTAGGTTCTATCCTCTTCGACTCCTAGATCTTGTACACCATTAGAAACACCATCGAAAATAATATCTCCATCTATAGGATTGGCAGGGAAAGCATCATCTCTACGTACAACTCTAACCCCAGCAAAATTGTTAATCTTGTCATTAAACAAATATTGCTGAAAGAACTCTGTGTCAATAGTACTAAGTTGACTTTCTTCTTCTATGTCAGCGGCAACGGTCAATTTTATTTTTTGACCGCCAAAAGTAAATATTTTGTATAAAACTTCAGCAGGATATGCCCCAGCAACTTTGTTTATAAATCTTTTTGCCAAATCATGCCTAAACCCATTCTCGTCATTCCAAGACATGCTTCCACTTTCATCAAATAGAAGCGTTATTATATTATTGTTAAAGTCAAGACCTATATCATTAAATCCATAAGCGTCAGATTGCAGTCTTGTACCAAAAAACTCCAAATTGTCTACATTAAAATACGAACTTGTCAAAACATCTTGACTAGGTGAAGAAACATTAATTCTGTCATTAGCGTCATCAAAACCACTGTCATCTGAAAAAATCTTCATGGCATGCTTCTTGTCCCTGTTTACATACCAAGTCCCAGAAACCCAATTGCCTTCTATCCCGTGATAAAGACAATAGTAATTAACTACACTCCATGCACCACTATCAGGATCAAATAAACAAACATTCATAAAAAAGCCTTTTATTGGGACGATACTGTAGCATTAATAGCAGATGGACCATCTATATATTCATCTGCATCAGATATCTCCCAAACAATATATCTGCTTTCGTCTGAACCAGATGAATATACTACCAAAGCATATTTGTCACTAAAGGAAACTGCCCGAGAGCTATCTAAAAAATTAAGATTAAAATTATACCAATCATCGGTTTTTAAATCAAATATAGTTGTAATATAATCATAAACATATAGAGGATCAACAGGTATGTCGTTGTTGTCAACCGTATATAAACGAACATGAATCGTGATATAGGGAGAAGCTGATATGTCTGGTCCAGCACCGACTGGAGCCGTGATAGTGTCAGATGTTATATATATTTTATCTATAAAACTACCATCTACTGTTGGTTGTATCTTTAAAATATTTGTATCCGTGTTCTCTATATTTATAATAGTAGAATTCCACTCCCAAGAAGCAGTAGCTGCCAAATTATTTATATTGCCAACTGACGTTCCTCCCAAAAAAACTTCAGAACGAAATATCCCAGTAGAAGTTCTGGTTCTTAGCCACAATCTATATTGACCTGTAGAAGATGCTCTAATTGGATAATCTACAGTAGCATAACTTCCAGTCTCATCAAATACATCAACAGACAGATATCCTGTTCCGGTAAAATCTACAACTGTTTCGCTTGGAACTAACTTATTAACTCCTTGAGATAAAGATGAAAAATTCAAGGAATCTATAGAAACATCGTCAGAAAAAAGAAAAACACTGCTTGGATCGTTTAGCTTTGGCCTTAAATAAAGAGAAGCCTTTGTAGGGACAAACTGGTCATAAACACCAAATATTTGTGCTAATTTTACCGTTTGTCTGGCATTTATGTAATAAAAACCAACAATTTGCCAGCGGTCTCTAGCGTCTATTGTTCCATCGCTAACTGGCAATACGTCATCCATTTGAGCGAAATTTAATGCAGCAGCAAGTTTTTGGGTAGAGTCAACCGTCATATTATCCTGACTCCATCTCTTCTTTGGTAAACAAACCTCCAACTTCGCTGATAGTAGCTTTGTGATCTACAGTGTCTCCAGCATCATTGTACAACGAGAAAAGTGTAGCTGTTTGTTCTTTTTTGTTTCTCCAATTCTTATAAAGATAATCTATTTTATCATTTGTTGTTGTAGAAACTGGAGGAAGTCCTTGAGCAGGCTCTCCTCTTGGGTCAATTAATAAACTTATTTCGGCAGCATTAATGTCAAGTCCAGTGCCGTTTCCTCTCATAATAAAGCCATCACCATTACCACCACTTGACACAGAAGTTATTCCTGGACCAGCACCACAATTGATATCGATACCAGCGGTTGTCCCAGTAATATCGATTCCATCAGTTGTACCTAAAATAGTTATACCATTACCTCCAGAACCAGTAATTTCAACACCATTATTAGAACCATCGACTACCATGCCTGGACCACCTGTGCCAACAGTTTGTACCCCATTCACAGAACCTTCGACATACACACCAGGACCGGCAGAAGCAGTGCAGTCTATCCCAAATGTAGTTCCGTCAATTTCAATTCCTGGACCACCTCCACAGTTTATATCAATGCCAGTCGTCGTCCCAGTAATATCAATTCCATCAGTTGTACCTAAAATAGTTATACCATTTCCATTAGAACCAGTAATGTCAACTCCAGTAGTAGAACCATCAATATCTACACCGATTCCGGCACTAGCATCGACTTCTAAGCCTATAGTAGTACCACCTATATGCATACCTGGTCCGGCACTAGCATCGACTTCTATCCCAAATGTAGTTCCGTCAATTTCAATTCCTGGACCACCTCCACAGTTTATATCAATGCCAGAAGTTGTTCCAGTTATATCGATACCGTCAGA
>Ga0180433_10010675_pt1 | contig 11003 bp, 3 predicted proteins | sample SS_ome_8_FD_132980 | JGI IMG/M metagenome (GOLD analysis project Ga0180433, IMG submission 132980) | Hypersaline lake sediment archaeal communities from the Salton Sea, California, USA - SS_1_D_1 metaG | ecosystem: Environmental > Aquatic > Non-marine Saline and Alkaline > Hypersaline > Sediment...
AAATCTTCACTTACAAATCTATCAACAAATAAAAATCTAGTTCCATTCTCCTCATCCAAGACTTTCCAATATATATTATTTCCATCGGGAGCACCCCCTGATAAACCATTTCCTTCAGGATTGACTTCATCTAACCAAGCTTCAAAATAATGTTGTCCACAATTCATACATGAAAAGACAGGGAAAATTGCAGATGGTAAAAAGTCAAGATTTTCATTAATAGCTTGATTAGCATCAAAATATATCTGAGGGACTGTTTGAATGGATTTATTTTTAGTGTTTTTATATTCATTTAGAACAGCAGACATTCCTTGAAGCCCACGAATGAAATAATGTAATTTAGGGCGTAGTAAAGGTTCATCTTTATTAGCAACCGCACCTAATACTAAATAAGAAAGTAATTCTGCTTTTGCTTCCTCGAGATTTTGGTGAGGACGGTTGATTTTATTATAAACTTTTTTGACAGCATCATCCAAGAGCATTGAGTCCTCTAATTCCTCATAAATCGTTTTTACTAATAGATTTTGATTCAATTGCTCATATAACGCAATATACCAAGATTTTGAGGGATCTAATGATTCACCTGTAAGTTTAAAAATTAAATCTCTCATTAGTGAGTCGTTCGAGGGTTTTTCTATTGTTTCTATGATATTGTCAAAGAGTTTTATCACCTCTTTCCCTATTATAGGAGGATTATGAAGATTTTGGGGCCATTTTATAACATCGTATTCTTCAGCAATTATGTCTACTTTACCAGGATCAATTCCAAAAAACCTACTCATGAATTCTTGAGCGGGAGCTTCGGTGGAATTTTGATTGAGAATTGTTGCACTTGTAGCCATGCAGATTACTTCATCTGCAGATTTACCACATAAAGCTCTTAAACGCCTTAGAAGACATGAAACTTCCGCTCCGAATGCACCAGAATATGTATGGGCTTCATCAACTACTAGATATTTTAAATTTGAGTTTAAAAATAACCCAATATCCTTACTTCTTGTCATTAAAAATTCTAATTGATTTACATTAGTTAAAAGGATTCGTGGAGGATTACTCGTAATATCCTCCCGCGTCCTACGCTCTTCCCAGGGTGAGATTATGATGTTTTTATGATCCCTATATCTATTTAAGTATGTTTTATATTCGATTTTTCCCTCATTCTTACCCATTTGAACGGAACCCGAAAGTTTGCTCTCATTACTTGCAGTACTACCTACATACATGCCAAAGCTGATCCCTGTTCCCATTAACATTCTTCTCAGTCGTTCTAATTGATCGGTAGCTAAGGCATTCATGGGGTAGATTATGATTGCTACAATTCCTTCTGGTTCATCGCCCTTATCTCTTAATTGAAGACAATAATTAATTATTGGTAAGAGAAAGGCCTCTGTTTTTCCAGAACCAGTTCCTGTAGTAATTAAACAATTCTTTTCTTGATTCACGGATTCTAAGGCTCTTTGTTGATGTGCGAAGAGTTCTGGAAAATCAAGGATTCCTTTCATAGCAGGGTGTAGATTCTTTCTATTTATTAAATTATCAAGAGAATCTCCAATAGCGAAGGCGCGAGAAAGTGAAAGATATGGTCCCTTGAATAAAGGTGATTTTTCAAGTATTCCAGGAGAAAGAATTTCTTTTACTTGACCAGAGATGTTTGGGTCAGATAGAGGGAATGCAGTTAGTTGATAACGGATAAACTGCTTATTAACTTCGTTTGCAAATAGAATAGGATTAAAACTCATTTTAAAAACTCTCCTAGATCTTTAAATTTTGGTTTCGATTCTTTGGAATGTGTTTGTTTAGAATTAACCTTTTTCTCTTTTTTTTCTCTTTCGGTATTATTGTTATTTGAATTATTATAATCTGCCCATATAGCAAATGGATCTTTTCCTTCATTTAATAATTTTTTAAATTCTTTATATTTCTCCACTCCTAATATATTTTTAGTATGCTCATCGCATTCATTCCATGATTCTTCTAAAGATTGATTTAATTGCCAATCTAAATATTGAGGGCCTAACTCTTCCTGAAAATTTTCTTGAATATCATTTGGTATTTGCCAATCTTTTTCTATAAACTTATCAATACCTTTCTCAAGTAAATTTTTAAAAGCTAATAGAGTTAAATTTGTTAATCTAATTTCCTCTGGCTCTTCTTTTCCAATCCTCCAAAATCCTTTCAGGTTATTTGGATCTTTTCTTAAAATCCAAGATAGACTTTTAAAATCTAAATTATAGATAAAAGCTATAATAGCATCTAAAATTGCTCGAATTCTTTTTCTTTCATGATCTGTAATCGCCCAATTTTTTTTCCAAGGGATAGTCTTGAGTTTAGGAATATGCATTAATGTTATTAACCAATCTGGACTAAATTTTTTATGTATAAATGAAAGACTTGATGTTAATCTTAATATTAAATTCTGAAGATTAATATCAATTTCTGAAATTTCTGGTAAAGGCATCTTTTCGAGGATATAATAACTTAAATGAGTTCCCGAAATAGAAAACCTTAAAATGTAATCCATTACAAAAGAGTTCATAATTGAAGTAAAAAGAGCAGTATTTTTTAGATTTCGGTCATTCATATATAAAACAGGGGCACTATGAACATTAGGTGTATCTCGGTCAAGAAAACCGATAAAAGTTCTTTTGTTTGTTGCTGCTGAGACATCAATAAATGATATTTTATATCCTTTAATTGACTTAGATAGTTTTTGACATATTTTAATATTAATTAGAAATTGAGGATATAGCTCTTTTTTACTAAAAGGGATTGAATCCCATTTTGCAGTTCTACCTCTTCCTGATATCCATTTTTTTTTTTAAAAATCAAATTGTCCTATGAGTCTTCCTTCATATAAAGGAACTAATACTTGATTATTCTGATCTACCCACAGCTCATATTCATTTCTTTTAAATCCTTTTTTTTCACCATCGGATATAGGAATAAAATGTCTTGAATAATTAGTCTGATTGATCTCTTGAGAATATTGGAGTAATTTGTTTAAATATATTTTATTTGAATATAGTATATTTAAAATTTGTAAGTCTTTATCGGTGCTTATCTCAATTATTCTTTTTAGATCTGGACTAAATTTCGTAATTATATCTGAATGGTAACCTAATAAAAATGGAGCTGGATTTTCCCAATCTGATAAATAATGGTGCATAAATGAAACTTGGATAACTTCAGTTCTTAAAGCCTTTTCGAAGATTATGACACAAAATTTAGAACTGCCATGTATATTTGTAAAAATTTTTTTTCTATTTTCAAAACTAAATAAAAATTCCCAACTTGTTTTCTCGAGTAAATATTCTCTAAGAACCTTAGCACTACTATCTCCGTATAATGCAGCGGGTATTATGAATCCAACTCTACCTTTAGCAAATGTATATTTTATAGTTATCTCCAAGAAAATTTTATATGTATTAGATTTGCCAGATCCTTGCAATGAATATCTTTTAATAAAATTATGATAAAATGGATTTTTTTTCCTAACTTTTCTCCAATAATCGTGATATTCTTGACTTCTTCTCCATTGAGGTCCAGTTTTCATTAAGTTAAAATGCTGCCCTTGTTTATAATCTCCAAATGGATTAGAGGAGTTATCTAACCAATTTTTAAAGAATTTAAAGAATGAAGAGTAATTTAACCAATTTATTTCAAATTCAGGACTTAACTTAAATAAACTTGTTTGCTTTTTTAAGGCTAGTTGATTACTGTATGTTCTATATATTGGATCTAAACTACTAAAAAATTCCATTGATGAAGCTTCCAGGGTTTCCCATGGAGGATTCCCTAGTATAATATCAAATCCATATTTTTCTTTTGTAAAAACATCTGGGAATTCTATTTCCCAATGAAAAAATTTATACTTTTCTGACAAGTTTTTTACAATATTTAGTGTCTCTTTTGAAGGATTTAGATAGTTTAAAGGAGTTGGGCATAAATTCAATTCAATAGGATCCCAAAACCAAATAGAACACCATAAATCCATTTGTTGCTTTAATCTTACATAATTTTTGTTTTTTTTATATATGTTAGAATAGTAATTTTCTTTCTTGAACGTTTCACCAACTTTAGTTATATCAAATTTATCAAAACTACATAGCTGTCTATAAGATTCCTTAATCTCTATTTCAGTTGTGATTGAATCTTCTTGGATTTTTTCAATAAAATCAGTAATTTCAGTTTTACCTCTTAAACGTTCAATAAACTTTACCATTTCACTCTTAATGACTTCATTTCGAACTTTCTTGATAGTATTTGTTAAATCCCCTTTTTTAAAATTTAATCCATTATTAAAATCTAAATCTCCTGCTTCCCGCTCCCAAGCCATTATAGGATAATCACAGAACTCGGAGAGATAACATCCAATCATAGAATTTCCTATTTTTAATTTATGGTCTATAAAAGTAAATGGTAAATCTCTATTCATAGTTTCAATCCAAAGGGAAAGTTTTGCTAATTCCACTGCGAGAGAATTTATATCCACACCATATATACAATTTTCCATTATATATCTTTTTAACCTTGATTTAATTTGTCTTTCCGCCAATTCATTTATCTCAGTTGCATAAATTGTAAATGTATCTTGTTTTAGTTCCCCAGAGGGGTTTTTTCCAATTGGAATTGAAATAATTGTCTTATTTGAATTATATGGTTTTATATTGTTATGGTATAATAATGAATCATAAAGAACATCCGATAAATAGCGCAGAGCTGCTACTAAAAAACTCGCAGAACCCATAGCAGGATCACAGACTTTTAATGAGAGAATCCTTTTTGGCTTCTTAGGAACCATTCTTCCTTCAAGGTCTTCTTCATAAACTAATGGTTCTAAAGCGCGATGCACAGTAGGTATTACCAATTGAGGTTTTGTATAAAAAGTTCCAGATCCTTTACGATTACCACTGTTTTGAATTAAATAATATTGACCCTGTCGATAAATTCCGTTCTTTGAGATAATTTTTTTTCCCGCTTCTTCTAATAAGGATTGATATTCATCATCACTGATTTTTTTAGTTTTCTTAACTTTTTTAGCTTTTTCCATAGCTTCCTTAGCCCAGCTTAAAGCCCTCTGATATAATTCTTCCTGAGTAGTTTTGAATTCTTCAAGATCCTCCTCTTCCTCTTCTTCCTCCGCTTCTTCAGGTTCCTCCTCGTCGTTTTCTCCAGATTCATCCTCTCTAATAACTTGGGTGGTTTTTTCTTTGTTTAATTTCTGGATTAGTTCTTTTAATTCTTTTTCTTCTAGGGATTCTAATCGGGTAATTGGAAGCGCAGGTTGTTTCCCTAGTTTTAATATAACAATAGCTTCCTCCTCTGGACTTACTTGACGTACTTGATAATCAAGAAGTCCTTCATACATCATTCCAATATATTCTGCACTAAGTTCAGAGAAATCTACTGGCCCATGTACCCATGTAAAACTTCTCCCTTTTTTGACTTTTACTTTTCCTATCTTTAATTTCCTTAATATTTGTAAGATGATATAATCAGAAACTTTTATTTTAGGATTTTCAAATATCGATATTGCTTTTAATGTAAGATCCTCTGATCCCTTATTTCCTGGTCTAAACAAAACACCCCCATAAGGACGAATCGGAATATCTGAAAAGGGGCTGCCATCATAAATTAGATTAAATAAAGCTAGTAACCGTGTCCATCCACTTATACTATTTTTTAATATATCAGAACCTTCTTCTTGGACAGCTTCAGTTAGAATTCTGAATAGTCCTTCTAATCCATATGATTGATCATACCTTTCCAAACTTCTTGGAAATAACTCTCGAGCTTCAGCAAAAAAAACTACAACCAGTCTCATGATAATTCTAATCGAGGCTTGATATAAAGCATTTAAACGCTGCTTTTGTGTGATTTCCAAATCCTCTAAAGGTTGAAGCAATTCTGGGACATCTCGAACTCCTAGATCCAAGGTTTCCAATAAGATCTCTACTGCTTCTCTTACTTGGTTGCCTAAAACCGAAGAAAGATCACTCTGTTTAATGCGACTATACTGAACATAATGTAATAAAGCCCATTTATCTTCTATTGTATTGAAATTTAAACTACGACCACAAAAATGAAAAAATCCAGCTAATAATTCATCTCCAATTGGGTCTTCAAACCAACGCTCAACATCCCATTCGATCCATGAATCATGATCCATTCCAGCATAAACTAAACGAATTTGTTGACCATTTGTGTAAATTCCTATTTGTATTCTTGTTTTTCTTAAGAGCTCTAAAAATCTAGCATATTCGCGCTTACTTTTTCCCAAACCTAATGATTTTGCTTGTTTATCTATTTTAATTAGATATCTATATTCCTTATAGTAGGTCAACACGCGATTCGGTCTGAGCTTTTCACCTATCGAAGAAATTATCTTTAAATCGTCTGGAACCTTATTTTCTTTTAACCATGATGTTGCTGGGACATCTAAAAACTGATCAAATATAGCATCGATCCAACTATATAACGATTCAGAAAGTTTGGACGAATCTTTACTGAATTTTTCAACATTGGTGATATATTTAATATAGGCATCATATAATTTTTCAATTCGATTTTCTTCTATTTTATCTGGCCCATCTGGAAACATCTCCTCTAAAATTGCGGGGGATAGTAGTAGACCTCCATGTCTTAATTCGTTCCACCATCTATTTTTTATAGACTCTTCCTTTTTGAATTCTGAATCTGATTTCTCCGGATAAGTAGATGTATTTTGAGTCATCTTTTATCTCTCTTTTTTATTTATGATTTAGCGATGATATTTGATTTTTATTAAATTAATTTTTTACAATAAACCTGAGCCCAACAGGGAAGATATCTATACTTTTTATGGAATATCTATTAGGTATAATTTGAGTTACCACTCTTTCGTGTTCGCTCTGTAGATGATTCTTCAAAATCTCTAATGAACTTGAATCCCGTTTCCATGCCAAATCCTTTATTTGATCTTCAATGCTTTTAATACGGATTTTTTGCGCTTTTCTTTCAGTTTCTTCTTCAAATATATATTTACTCAATGTAGTTTGTTTAACAATTTTCTCAAGTTCAATTCTTTCTCGTTCAAGTTTTTGAATTGCTCTTCCAAACTTATCTTCACTCTCTAATTCAACTAATCTCTCTTTAAGAAGTTTTTCCTCACTAGAGATTTCTAATTTTAAAGTGTTATCTAAGATTTTTTTATAATCCGTTTCTATCTTCGATTTAATTTCTTCGATAAAGTCATTGAGAAATTTTTTAATAGAACTCCATTCTTTAAGGATTAATTCTTTCCAAAATACTATTTTATCCTTTTCCAATAGTTCCAAACTTAAATTAGTTATTGTTTGATAAAGTTCATCATCTATTTGTACTATTGAATAATTCTCTTTTTCAATTTTGAAATAAAGTTCTTCAATATAGGAATCAATTAGCTCCCCTAAATTATTCCTCATTGAAACCACACAAGAAAATTCTCCAATCATATCTAAGCTGAATGGTAAGTTAGTACATTGAATTGTCCATCTATTTAATATCTGTTCATTAGAACTCCATAATAATCGTCTAAAAGAAGTTAGGGATTTTTGAATTAAAGGATGACCAATTCGGATTAGTGTAGAATCAGGAGGAATTTCAAAAATTATTCTACCATTTATTCTGTGTTGAAAATATTTATCATCAAAATAGATTTTTGGTAAAGTTCCTGTAAATTCTCCTTTACGAATTTTTAAGTAATTATCGATTAATCCCTCCCATGCTTTTGGAGGAGGAGAAAATCTATAATATAAAGCATCCGTTCCTCTATCTTCCATTAATAGAAGTTGCGCATCTTTATTATCTAATTTAATACCCTCATTTAAAACATTCCCAATATTTGATGGTTTGATATTTAATAAATGTTTTGTCTCTTCTAAGAGGTTAAGAGCTTTTTTATAGTATTTCTCATCACCCTTATCAAAGATGCTCGTCTCTTGTTTTTTAGATAAAATCTCCGCTATTTTATCGATCTCCTCGTCTAATCTCGACTCAACAAACCCCTCTTTATCGTCTTCCTCAAAATGATGTAATATTGCTGCATCCAATACCTTTCCTGTACTCCCTAAATCCTCTCTTACAGTGTGAGTTTTCTTAACAATATAACTCAGAAATCTCAAATCTTCATCTTCATTTGAGACAAAATGATATACCTCTACATCACGAGATTGTCCATGGCGATCTAATCTTCCATTTCTCTGCTCTAATCGCATTGGGTTCCAAGGGATATCTTGGTGGATAACATATCTACTAGCCTTTTGTAAATTTAATCCCTCAGATGCTGTATCCGTAGCAATTAAAATCTTCAATTTAGAGTTAGGATTGTTAAATTCTGCTTTAACTTCCTCCCTGTAGGATGAAGGAGCGCCTCCAAATAAAATTCTTAATTCTGGTTCAGTCCATTTTTTTTTATTAAGTCTTCTGATTAAATAATTTTGCGTGTCTCTATACTCTGTAAAAATAACCAACCTCTCAGAATCAATTAAATTTATCTCAATCCATTCATTGAGAGCATCCAATTTAGAATCGGGTATTTCTAAGTCTAGATTGAAAACTGAATTTTCTAATATTTCCTCTGAAAGCCCTATTTTTTTTAATTTCTCAGAGATTGTATTTATTTCTTCAATTAAATTTGGTATTATTCTTTGAAAACAAGCAGCTCCATGACGGACTGCTTCTGCTTCTTTATTGTCTTTCTCATTATCATCTTGAGTTTCACTTTCTGCGATATCTCTTGATTTTTCAGCTTCATCAATTCCTATATCTTCTAAATTGAATCCAGCAATATGAGACCACCATGTTCTGGCGAATGCGTAACTACTTGATAAGAGTCTTTTTTTAAATAGTGAAAAAATAAATTTGCCTAAAACAACTTCTCGATTGCCAATAGTAAATAATTCTTTAAGAAGTTTTTTTCTATAGCTTCTTAAGGCTTGATATAATTCAATTTCCTCTGGCTCTAAACTTATATTAATTGCTTTTACTTCACGGTTAGAAAATCTTTGAATTAATTTCCTTGAATTTAACTCAGATTTTAAACGCCGAATCATTGCTAAGTTAATTTGTTTGTGATCTAATTCATCTAATGCCGGTTTTTGAGTAAATCTGAGAGGATCCAAAATTTCTAAAAGACCACTGAATGAAGTTGTAAACCCATTATGAGGTGTCGCAGTGAGAAAAAGTCTATGTTCAAAAAATTTCACAATTTCGCGAAGCATTTTAGATCTCTGACTATCTTGAGATGGTCCATGAGCAGAAGGCATAAAGTTATGAGCTTCATCAACAATAATGAGATCCCATGGTAAAGATGCTCCCCCCATTGGTTGCAAATTCTCTGACGCAACTTTAAATTGAGAAAAAATATTTGGTTGTCTTATGTAATCCATCGAAGTAATTATTCTCGGAACAGTCCTCCAGGGATTTGTATCCATTCCTAATTCTTTTTTAATCTTAAAAGCAGTCTCTCGATCAATTATTTTAAAATTAAGATTAAACTTTTCAGACATCTCCTCCTGCCATTGTATTTGAATTGAAGCAGGGGAAATAATTAAAACACGACGGATTCGACGCTGGTTTATTAATTCAGTCAAAATTAACCCTGCTTCTATTGTTTTTCCCAAACCAACATCATCTGCTAGTAAAAGTCGAACCCTTGGCATTTGGAGTGCTTTTAAGACAGGATATAATTGATAATCCTCAATTTGTATTGAACTGTACCAAGGACTAGTAATTCGATAATTTAAATTTGAATCTTTGTTATTGGAGGAAAAATAAACTCTATTTAGAGTTGACCATCGAATTGCATTTAGAAAAGCATCATATCTTTCAGGATTATCAGGATTAATATCAGGACGAATATTTGGTAATTCTATTTTCGAGAAAATTATTGGTTTAATCTCTCTTTCCCATATAATAAAATCTTCTTTTGGAAAGTTCCACCCATCAATATATTCTATATCAACTAAATGTTGAACTTGATTTGTTTGTGGATCATTCTTAGAAACAACTTCTCGTACTATTGCTGGGCGTTGACGAACAAATACCATCTGGCCACTTTCAGGGTATTTTTCTAAAGGATCATTCATAATTTCAATTCTTTTACTACTCTATCCTCATTTACTTATAAATAACTTTTATTACTTATGTTTATGTCTTTAGTTATTAATTGAATAACAATAGCATCCATGAAAGGATTAGATTACTTTAATATAAAAATTTAATTAGTGATATGTTATTACTAAAAACTTTCATTTTTTTAAAAATTAATAGCTAGAAATATCTCCTAATTCCCTTTTGCAAATTAACTAAAATCCATCAGAATAATATCATTAAAATGAAAGAATAGGTATTTAAATTCAAATAATGATTAACTGATATAATACCTAAAAAGGAAATCAATAAAATTTTGCTAAAAGGGTGTGAAGATCATAGAATCGCTTACAGGAAGACTTAGAAAAATAAAAGGTAAAAAAGATTATTTTTCAGGATTAGCTCCAATAAACAAATTTCCAAGGTTTAATAGAAACATTGTCAATGCGTATCCCGGCTGGATCTGGGAGAGAAAGCTTCAAAGTCAATTTGGAACTTTCACCGATTATGTCATTAGAAAAATGCTCTTGAACCACTTCCCCCGAAAAATTTGCTGTTTTCAAATCGTGGCGTCAGGTTCCCTTGAAATCTTAAAAGAGTACAAGCTTCTTTCACCAAAAGAAGAGAATTATTTTCGAAAGGTCATTACAGAATACCAAGATCCAATGATTGATTGGATGGATATTTTTTATGATATATGGAAAATGTCGTATCTGGATTTAGTTATCAGAATAGGAAGGATTTATGAATCCAACGAAACCCGACGAGAAATTCTCGAAACGGAAGATTTTTTCCTGAAGTTAGAAGAATTTATAATAGAAATATTTGAACCTAGAGAGAAATTGTTTTTAAATCCCACGTTCGGACATCCTGATACACTAAACGGAGATGCT
>Ga0180433_10010678_pt1 | contig 11000 bp, 12 predicted proteins | sample SS_ome_8_FD_132980 | JGI IMG/M metagenome (GOLD analysis project Ga0180433, IMG submission 132980) | Hypersaline lake sediment archaeal communities from the Salton Sea, California, USA - SS_1_D_1 metaG | ecosystem: Environmental > Aquatic > Non-marine Saline and Alkaline > Hypersaline >...
CCTCTGTATCTCTTCCCTCATTGACAACCTGTTTTACGATCCATCGTATCTTTTTATCCGTGAGTTTCACCATGGGAGCCCATGGCAAAATATTCCGGCGAAATAATAACCGGACTCTACATTCAATACATTGAACGATATTATTTATTAATTGGGTGGACTATTCTTGAATATAATCATTTTATCGACATATGACGATTGAAAAAGAGAAAAATTATTTATGTTAATATATAATAATTATTATGTATATGATGACTGATTGTTTTGAGAACGAGGAAGAACCAAAAAAATCGTTTCTTTCCTGGGTATTCCCATTGAAGAAAGAAGCAATCATTTGGGATGATAATTAAACGGAAAAAAACGAAATAAAAAAGCCTAGAATCAATAGAGCAGAGTGAACTATATCTCTAAACAATAATGTTATTGATAGTATTATACGATTGATAGAACACATTTATCCCTTCTATGGCCGTATTTATGATATGACAGTAAAATTATTTTTTCCATTTGTTGCTATTTCGAATCGTATTTTATAAATAACAAATCATTTAAAGGAGGTTTCCATTAGTGATAGTGAAATACATTTGCCTTATCAGGATTATAAGATTTTATTTCGATCTTGTTTTTCTTTTCATAATTGCAAATGTTTTATGAGTGATATCCATGGAAGAAGAGGAGAATCAAGAGATCATACGTGTACCTTTACCAAAGAAACACAAGGATGAAATGTACGCGATAGTCAGTAGAGTTCTTGGTGGGTCACGGATGAATGTTCAATGTGCCGATGGAAAATCACGAATGGCTAGGATACCGGGAAGTAAAAAGAGAAGGATATCGCGAATACGGGAAGGGGATCTCTTGATAATAACACCCTGGGAGATCCAAGATGAGAAAGCCGATGTCTTATTCAAATATAAGACATTTCAAGCACGTTATCTTAGTAAGAAACATCTACTTCCGTCTGAACTTGATATGTTTTAGAACTGTTATCTTGATAGGATCACAGGGGTACTTTTTTGAAATATTTCTTTACATGAGGTCGTGTTAGATAATAAAGAAATATCAAACCTAGAGGTAGCGCCCAGATGAACAGTATTCCTGATAGTGTATATGTCCAGGATCTTCTTTTTAGGAATCCATAGATAACAAGTATACTAGCTCCAACAGCGGATATAAATATGATGAGATTGAATGCCTCGAGTAATATATCTTGTGATATATTGAATAAGAATAGGATATATACTATGATTACCGGTACGATTGTTGCTGAATAGATAATTGAGATTCCACAAAGAACGATCAGACCATATGGTTTTTTGTCTAGATCTTCATTTTCCTTGGCTATGTCCTCTTTAGCATAGGATAGTATCTCTCTTTCATTTTTTGATAATGAAGCTGATCTCTCTTTGTCGATAGACCCGGTCTTGATCTCCTTAAGGAATCGTTCATAGTCTTTCTCTGTATCAAATATTAGAGGAATACCTTGATAATTACAATCCCTACAAACATCTTTTGTCCCTGTAAGCGCTCCAACATGTAAAGCTCCTTGACGAATCCTTCTACTACCACAGCGGGGGCATGCGTAGATGGCCATCCTTTCTTCACTCCATTAAAATTGAACAATTCATTGGATATAAATATTTTCAATATTTTCTTACAATATATAAAACATACATTTTCTCTTATCATAGGCAACAGTTAACTATAACTCAATAATCAAAGATATATAGTAGATAATGATGGATCATAAAACGAAAGGAAAATCATTCTTACTTTATCTACTGATGATATCAGTAGTATTCTTCATTGGTTGTGTTTCAGAGGAATGGACTCCATCGTATGATGTACCATATACAGTTGATGTGATCAAGGTTATCGATGGTGATACAATCTCGGTTATCCTTCCAAATGGTGAGGGTGGAACAATCCGTTTTCTTGGAGTTGATGCTCCTGAATTATCAGTTGATGCGAACAATCCCTTTGAATATGAAGATATTACAGATATGGTTTGTCTTACTGATCATGGAATTGCTGCTAAGGAATATGTTAATACTATGATCCTTGATAAAGAGGTCCATCTCATGTTTGATGCCTCTGCGGGTTGTAAGGATTCCTTTGACCGATGGCTTGCATATATCTATCTGATCAATGGAACAGATATTAATGAATTACTTCTAGAAAAGGGGTATGTTCGGGTGTATACGGCTCAGACTTTTTTGAAAAAAGAAACCTATCTTTTACTACAAGATGAGGCAATACGTAATGAGAATGGTCTTTGGGGGTGTGTTCAAAACCGATCCTCAGGCCTATATATCTCCTATGTTCATTATGATGCACAGGGTGATGATAGGAATAATCTAAACGATGAATATGTGAAAATTGTTTATACCTCTAATGAAACAGATCCTGATTTTATTGATCTTTCTGGCTATATCTTACGTGATGCTAATGGAAATGAATTTTATTTTCCAAATGATCTTATTATCTTAAATGGTCAAAATATTGTGATTTATACAGGGTTAGGAGAAAATACCAATACTGCATTATTTTGGAACAACTCATCACCGATCTGGAACAATGAGAATGATAAAGCATATCTTATAGATAATACAGGTAATATCCTTGATATCTATCAATGGGGTTAAATGAATAATAACCTGATTCCTTCAAATCTTCCTTGTTTAGGGCAAAAGCTTTTTATCCTACCTTTGATAAAATAATATGTAGAGAGGGAGATCATGAAAACCATCGTGAAGGAGGATATTTCTTCAGAAGATAAGGTCGCCGTTTTAGACATAGAATTTGATACCATAAAAAAGATCTATGAATTAGGCTATTTACAAGGCATTCTTACACCATATGAATACGAACAATATCAAATGTTCTTTGAATCATTTCATACAGAAAACAATCTTAAGAAAAATGATATTCCCAAAGAACCGAAAAGGAAACAAAGAAAGGGAAAACAGGACATTGAGTTCATTTTTCATGATGAGATTATTGAGTATCTTTCTCAATGGTATCTAATGCCACTAGAGATATCAGCTACGCGAAAGATACAGATGATGCGATTAGCATATCAGCATGATCTTTTATCTGATACCGAGTTTGATAAGATATCGAGATTTGAGATTACATTATCCTGTATGAACTGTGGCAAAGATGTTAAAGAAACCAAGAGATATTGTCCCTATTGCGGAACAATGATCTAAGACGAATATTATTTATAAAGAAACCGTTGGAACACATCTCTTGGAATTCTATTGATGATCCAGATGATACAACTTATCGCAATAATGGTCAATACTACACGTCCTAATAATATGCCAAGTAATGATGCTCCTAAGGTCATCATGAGAAGGGTATCTTCAATAAGGCTATGGGAAAGCCCCATTAGTGACACAGAGAGAAATGCATCCTTTGGCGGTAATCTTCCCGATCTGGCCTCTTTTATGATTAAACCCCCGCCATAGGAAATACCAAGAGTGGTTCCAATGATGGTCAATGGTCCAGCTTCCTTGCTCATCCCCAGTTTTTCAAGTCCTGGTTCAAATACCTTGTTTATCTTATCGATTGCTCCAACAAGTTCTAGTATCTTCAAGAGTAAAAGCAACGTAAAGACGATTGTATATATCATCAGATAGTTTTTGATCTGATTTAGTATCCAGCCAAGAAGAGATGTATTCAATGGTTCAGGTTGCCACACCATCATTGATTCAGTGTTCAATAATCCTGAAAAAAGAAATATCTTTGCAAGTATGATTCCAAAGATGAATGCACAACCGATACGCATCACTAAAGTGAACCAGACGCGAACACCAGCTTTGCGAGCAATGGTTACCTCTATTGGAAGACTATGAGCAACAAGTATCATTGTAGCTAATACCGTTACCTGAGCAACGGAAAATACCATTTGAGCAGAGAGGCTTATAAAAACAAGAAGACCACCATAGATATTTGTTATCATCGCTGTAGCCCAAACAAGACCTGTTTCACCTGGTAGTCCCACCAGTTGCATCAGTGGTGAGAGATATTCACCTATGATCGTTATGGCACCGGTCATCTCAAAGATCTTAACGATAATGCTCACTGGTATCATGATCTTTAGCAATGTCGCTGTTGTTGAGGTCGCATCTTTAAATGTTTCCCAAAGCGTTTTTTTTATGATGTTCATGCTAGGTGTCCTTTACTGTTGTAACCTTAAGACCTTCAGTTTCCTTTTTTGATATACAATAAATACCAAGGAATAAAATGATCATTCCCACCACTTGTAAGATGGTGACATATTCTCCAAGAACAAGATATCCAATGATGGCAGCAAAGACCGGTGCAGCTAATTCAAGTCCCGATACTTGTGCAGCTTTTAGTTTTCTTAATCCTGCATAGTAGCCGATGGTACCAAAAGCTACGACGAAACCAACGATGATCTGATAGATGTTAACGGTAAGATTTACAAATGGTATCATGAAAACAAAGAATATGCTTGCAAGGAAGAATCTATAGAATGTGATGACTACTGCATCAAGATGTGTTAAATATTTCCGTGTAGCAATCGCTGTTGTCGCCCAGGTTATTGTTGCAAGAAGTACCAATGCATCGCCGATGGTACCAAAGTTGAGTTGGACCGCTCTGTCGATGGTCCGGGTTGTTACAAGAACCGCTGAGATCATGAGAAGAGTTACACCAAGATAATCATAGGGTTTCAACGAATCTGTTCTTAATATAAAAAAACCAATCAGTATGATGAATACTGGTTGAAGATGTCCTAGTAACACTGCATTTACCACAGGGATCGTCCCCATGGCATAATAATAAATAAGATCAGCAACAAGGGTGCCCATCAGAGCAATATAACCTAGAGATGTAATTGTCCTTTTATCTTTGACGATGACCGGTCTTTTTGTTATAACAAGAAGCAAGGCGGTAAAGATACTTATGACAAAAGCGCGTATCATCGAGGTCTGGATGAAACCTGAGTCAGCATATGATAGTTTAGTAATAACAGGTTCTATTGCCCACATCAATGCTGCGAAGAGAACAGCGATGACCCCGATGGTTTTCTGCTTCATATATCAAACCCGGTAGCATGTACCTTGTTTTAAAACCATATCCTTTTGATGGAATACTATGTGATTCAGGGTTGCATGATGGTACTATTGACAAAATAAGGAAAATCAAATGCTGTCAGATCACCTGCTTTTTTACCTGGTATGGGCATGAGTCTTGCAGATAATGGTTTCTGAAGTTTAATGGAAAGAGATGCAACATCAAGAAGGATGCCATAGATCGTTTCAACAGTGATATCTCCAGGGAGCGGTATGGTATCTAGGCCGGTACCACAGACCGAGGAGTACAATAACAGTTTTGTAATGCTAAGATGACCTTGGGTGTTCCTTGTTGCGAGACCATGGTCCTCTAAGATAGGTAACATCAGACCGCAATACCCTGTTTTTTTCACAGGGATGTTCTGTAGTGTCTCCGTGACAAGTTTTGCGATGGAAAGTGTCCCAGCTCCACCGAATGATCCAAGGCCAAGGTGCTCAAAACCATAAGCGATGCTCTCATTCTTTTGGACGCTACTACTTATTGAGACATCTATTCCATTATAGGATATCTTTTCGTGTTTAGAAATCTGATGGGCGTTTTTTTCTATCTCTCTATATGTTGATTCAAATAACGTCTTTAGATGTTGTTTTGCATTTTTTATGTTCTTGGCTTGTTCAAATGCATTATAGAGAAGATCGCTATTTTCAAGACCAATTCCAAATGAAGGTTTACCTGTATCATGATAACTTGCTGGATAGAATGGTGAAGAGGGACCTACATTACAGAGAGCAGCAAACCTAAGATTGGCAAAACCGTTTGGTTCAAGGTTTGAAAGCTGTTTTATGAGCTGCGCGGTCTTCCATGCGGCATCAAAAAAGATTTCTTTTGAATCACAGATTTGACTTGTACAAAAACCATTTGTTGTTTGCTCTATTACCGGTGAAAGCCATATGATCTTTTCTGGGTCCATTGTTGGTCCGATATTGAAATAATCAATATCATATGTCTTTGTCAATTGATGTAGCTCTTTAACCTTATTCATTAGCTCAGATCGGGTTGCAGCATAGGGTTCCCATGGTTGAGTGCTCATTCGTATGGTTTGAACATCATAGGAGTTATTTTGAAAAGCCTCTTTTATATTCTTTGTTGTCTCTGCAAGTTTTGAGAATTGTTTCTCTGAGAATGTTTCATCAATAGGAAAGCCAGTTGTGATCGTTCGTATCTTCATAATGGATTCACAATTGCTGAATGTATCAAATGGTTAATAAAAAAATGGTATGGGGTTTATATGATCAATCTTTTCTTTTTTCTTTATCTTGCAAGGTATTTCCATCTAAATGTTTTCTTATCAATGATCTAATGGTCCCTGAGGTCCCTATTGTCTCAATGGTCACCTCGTTTTGATGCACTGATGTGATTGATGTAAGTAATGTGATCGTCCGTTCTTTTTCTGTATGGTAACAACGAACGATTCCAATGTTATTCTTAAACCTGGTAAGATAGATTCCATATGTTGCACAAGTTGTGTCATATAATGACTCGCAATGGTATCGTAATGATGCGATCATATCCTTCCGATTGATACCATATTTCTTTTCTGGATCTTGATGTATGATAAAAGCGATATATCTATATCGATGATGAAATGAACGGGGGATGAATCATCACCCCAAAACGAGGGAACGGAGAGAATTACTCCGATTCGATCCTTGGTGCAAGTAGATAGGTGACATGTCCCTTTGTATCCGCGATATCAAACTCTACCCTGGTTGGGTTATCATTCCCAAGATAGATAGTTATTGGTTCTTCTCCTTTCACTGGCTTTATCATGTTACTAAAATAATCAATGGAGAAAAGACTTTTATATTTTCCATTTGCAGAAAGATCGACAAGGATGTCCTTAGGTAGTGTTAGATTCACCGTATCTGTATCTCCCTCTGCAAAGAGCTCAAAGTTATCCTTGTTCATTGTTAGAGATAGATGATCCGAGACTGCTTCTGATGCACGAACTCCTTGAAGGATCTCAGATGCCTTTAAAACGACCTTTCCAGGAAGTTCCAGGTTCGGCATTTTTGGATCAGGCATCCCTGCGGTATCGATCAACGCCATCTTTCGTACTAGATTACCAATGGATATGATCAATCGATTTGCCTTTTCATCGAACTCCAATGAGACACTGTTCCCACTGTTTGCTAGTCGCATGATACTTGAGAATTTATCCATATCAACGCCAAGCTCCATTTCAGTTGCATTGTACTGTTCGAACGCCTCATTTTTTAAGCTAAGATCTACCATTGCAACATGAGCTGGATCAACTGCCCGTAATGATATCCCATCTTTTGTTATATTGAATTTAACTTCATTAACCAAAGGAGATGTCACATCAATGATTCCTTTCAATACTTCAGCTTTAACTTTTGCATTAAACATCTTTCCAGCCTCCCCAAAGGCTCATATACTGGTAACCGTCAGTGCAAAAAAGAATGGCATCACGGTTTATAATTATATTGGTTATTTTCAACTTCTCACCACTTCAACCCTTATACATGATAACAGTTGTTAACTATAATAACAACATCAATCTTCACGCCATTTATAACCACATTTGGTACATGTATAAAACCTACTCTCCGGTTCATCACTTCCACGCATCTGCCGGAGTATCCAGTACGCCTCATCATGACCGCATTTAGGACAGATCATCTGTGTCTTAGGTAGAACATTAGTCTTTTCCTTATTCTCGATGACCGTTACCTCTTTAGTCTTTCTTTCAGAGACAACAACGTTACCTTTCTTTTTTTCAACCTTACATCCACATTTACTACAGACGCTAAACTCTCCTTTAGGATACATCAGTGCTTTACATTTTGGACAGAACATTATTTTTTCCTCCGAAGTACATCTTTGATGATATCATGATGATCAAATGCCAAAGGGGGTAAAGAGTCGAGATTAAAAAACTGTGCCTCCGCTGCATCATCACCACTTACCAATCTTCCCCCATTTTTTTTTAGATCATAGACAATGGTAACAGTATGACCTCTAGGGTCCCTACCTGGATCGGAATAAACTCCCACTAAACCATTGATCGTTACTTCAAGACCTGTTTCCTCTTTCATCTCTCGAACAATGGCATGTTCAGTTGTTTCTCCATAATCAACAAAACCTCCAGGAAGTGCCCAAGAACCCTGAAATGGATCATGCTTCCTTTTGATCAATAAAAGATCCTTTCCATCAAGTAAAAAACCATCCACAGTAAGTTTTGGTGACCGATACGATGACATAATGACCTCAAAAACAATAGATTAGTATATAACTTTTAACAAGAAAAAAAATGAAATTGGAATTACTATTAAAAGAAAACAAACATATCAATAGTAATTACAACTAAATTAATAATATAATCATGTTCGCTTCATGGATTGCCAAAATGATGGAAGTGATTTCTCCAATTCAGTTTTCCAAACATCAAACACGACCTCATCAATATCTGACGATGTTTGTTCAAACGCATATATGCCTAACGTATCTTGCTCGTGCATCCCTTCAATTTTTTCCACGTACTCATCCCCTTCCTACTTGTGTGGAATATACGTAATGGAATCCGCCCTTTATGAATGTTTTTTTTAGGTGGTTGTGTAAGCGAATATGTAGATGCCAAAAAAATCGCACGAGTATCCAGCAGTAAACCTAAAAAACAAGAACCGTATTCCCCATACCGCAATGGGCCCGTGGTCTAGTTGGTCATGACGTCGCCTTGACATGGCGGAGGTCGCCGGTTCAAATCCGGCCGAGCCCATCATTTTTTACCAATGGCTCGAGCCAAAATCTTATAAATAGCAAGCTTATACGCTATCAAACCTCAGAAATCCTAAAAAAGGAAATATCTACATAAAAAAGGTAAATTGAAAATTGAAATGGAGGTAAAAGATAATGGCGGATAAACAACACATGAACCTTGTGATTATTGGTCACGTGGATCACGGAAAATCAACACTCGTCGGTAGAATTATGCTTGACACCGGTCAATTCCCAGCACACATGCTGGAAAAGTATAAGGAAGAGGCAAAAGCAAAAGGTAAAGAAAGTTTTGCACTCGCCTGGATCTTTGATAATCTCAAAGAGGAACGAGAGCGAGGGGTCACTATCGATGTTGCTCATAAGAAATTTGATACCGACAAATACTACTTCACTATCATTGATGCTCCTGGCCACCGTGACTTCGTGAAGAACATGATCACAGGAACGTCACAGGCTGATGCAGCGATTCTTGTCTGTGCAGCACCAGATGGTGTCATGGCACAAACAAAGGAACATATGTTCTTAGCTCGAACACTTGGCGTCAAACAAATGATCATTGCCATCAACAAAATGGATGACACCAAACCACCGTTTGATAAGGACAGATTCGAACAAGTTAAAACAGAGGTCGTCAAACTCGCAAAGAGCGTTGGATATAAAGACGATCAAATGCAAATTGTACCTTGTTCTGCTTTCACTGGAGAGAACGTAAAGACAAAAGATAAACTCAGCTGGTGGGATGGACCAACCATTCTTCAAGCAATCGATAACTTTATCGTTCCAGAGAAACCAGTTAACCTACCACTCCGATGGCCAATCCAAGATGTTTATACCATCAAGGGTGTTGGAACTGTCCCAGTTGGTAAGATCGAAACTGGTATCATGAAAACAGGAATGCAGCTTATCTTCAAACCAAGTACAAAACCTGGTGGTGTGACTGGTGAAGTGAAAACCATCGAGATGCACCATGAACAGATCAATGAAGCAATGCCTGGTGATAACGTTGGTGTGAACATGCGAGGTCTATCCAAAAATGAGGTCCGTCGAGGAGATGTCGCAGGCCCAGTAAATGACCCACCAACCGTTGCAAAATCATTCAAGGCACAGATCATGGTATTGAACCATCCATCTGTTATAACAAAAGGGTACACTCCTGTGTTCCACTGTTATACAGCTCAGGTTGCATGCCGGTTCGAAGAAATCGAAAAGAAACTTGATCCAAGAACAGGTGCTGTAAAAGAAGAGAACCCTGATTTCATCAAAACAGGGGATGCAGCAATCGTAAAGGTCGTTCCAACAAGACCAATGGTCATCGAGTCAGCGAAAAAGATCCCACAACTCGGTCGTTTCGCTATTCGAGATATGGGACAAACCGTTGCAGCTGGTGTCTGTCTTGAGGTCGAGGAAGCGAAATAATCGCTTCTCCTTTTTTCTTTTCATCTATGAAAACAAAAAAACCCATGGGGTACATTTGAAAGACTAAGTAATAAGTGGAGATTCACATATGGCGCAGAAAGCACGGATATCACTAGTTAGCACTGATGCAAAAAAACTTGATGAGGTATGCAATCAGATTAAGATGATTGCAGAGAAAACTGGGGTAGATCTTAGTGGACCCATCCCATTGCCAACAAAACATTTAAAGGTTCCATGTAGAAAATCACCTGATGGTGAGGGAACTGAGACCTGGGATCGATGGGAGATGCGAGTTCATAAAAGGCTCATTGATCTTGATGCAAGTGATCGGGCTCTCAGACAACTCATGAGAATTCAAGTTCCTGACGGCGTTAATATTGAGATTGTGTTACGTTCATAGATCTGTGAATCAGAAACACTTTTTATCCCCTTTTTTATTTTCCATTATACATTTGTCTTTATTTGTAATGCTGCCGAGGTAGCAAAGTCCGGCCCACCGCGCTGGCCTTGAGAGCCAGTTCCCCTTCTGGGGAGCGAGAGTTCAAATCTCTCCCTCGGCGTATTTTTACTAGTTATTGAGCTTGTCCGAGAATTAGCTCAGAGATTTTAGCATTATTTCATGGATAATATCGGTAGGTATATCAGGAGAAAATGCATACATTTTCTCGGTGAATATTGGATGGGTAAAACATACCGATTTTATGATCAAAAACAATCATTACTTCTATCTCCCAATA
>Ga0180433_10010679_pt1 | contig 11000 bp, 12 predicted proteins | sample SS_ome_8_FD_132980 | JGI IMG/M metagenome (GOLD analysis project Ga0180433, IMG submission 132980) | Hypersaline lake sediment archaeal communities from the Salton Sea, California, USA - SS_1_D_1 metaG | ecosystem: Environmental > Aquatic > Non-marine Saline and Alkaline > Hypersaline >...
CCCTTTCGAGTAGTATGTCCAACGCTCTGGTCTATTAACAAAAATGTCATAGTGTAGGTGAGGGGCTGTACTGTTTCCAGTGTTTCCTACCCGTCCTATCATTTGACCTCGTTTAATCCACTCGCCTTCCTTTACGAGGGGCTTTTCTTTTAAGTGTCCAAAGCGATGATACATATTATTAAGGCTACTGTTTTAAGTGTTGTTCAAACCACCTATCCACCTTTTTCATCATTTCGGTTATTAGGGTCTCTACTCTTACAAGCCTTTCACCGTTTTGCTTGTGGTAGTCGTCCATTGCTTTTACGCTTTCAGCTAGTGATTCATAGTCGTCAGATAATTCTTTTATCTGCTTTTCGTTTGCTCTTGCCATAATGTAAACTCTCACGATGAAGATAACAAAAGACAACAATGCTCCGATTACCGAGAGTATTAGACCGATTGACACTGCTGTTGTCTCTGATATTACCTCCATACTATTCCATTTCAGGCAATTCTGGTTATGCCAATCCTTCCAAGCGTTCAATCTTCAAACCAGCTATATAAGAGGCTTTGTATTTTTCTAAGGCGTTAGCGATAAGCTCATTCTCGTCTTCCATACCCTCAAACTCTGTATAGATTGATTCAGGCACAAGCCTTGCAACCTCAACAGTATTCTTACCGTCTGACACATCACAGGTAATCAGCCGAGTTTCTGGGTCAAATGATTTTTCTGTTACTGTTCTCATTCTATGTTATTTCTCGTCTTGGTCTAAATAAGTCTTCTTTAAATGTACCGTCAGAGCCGAGGAGAAGGTCATAATCGCTGTCTACGGAGTTTTCTGCGACTGTTGGGCTTGCTGGGTCATACATCGTCCATTCTGATATAAGAGTCATGTCTCCTGTATCTGTTGGATTTATCATCATTCGCCTTGGGAGTGATTCGTCAAAACTTCCTGTGAAGTGAAAGAATCGTGTTGCTCCTATGTATACATCAGAAACTCTTTGTGCAGTTGCGGTATAAGCTCCGAAGTAAATCTCGTCGGCAAATCCTGCTGAGAAGTTGCCAACTATTTGTGATGTTAAGAAATCATCTTTTATTCCATTGACAAAAATACTGCACGCTCCACTACCTGCTTCGATGGTTCGGTCGTATACAACTGTTATAAAGTTCCAGCCTTTAGGCAAAGGGTCGTTAGTTCTTTTAATCTCTCTAGCGAGTGTTGTGATTTCCCAGTCTTGCATGAGGACCTCCAAACGGTCGTTAGATACAAAGGGGAAGTATATCTCCCACGCCCCCATTCTGAAGTTTACATTTTGCGAACCGCTCATTGCGTGGTTGTCGGTTACATTAGATACACGCCTCAGCCAGAGGTTTATGCAAAGTTTGTCGACATTTGCGAGAAGTCCATCAGTCTTGACAGTAGCTGGTGTAGCAGGTGCTGCAGGCGTATCGAAATGCACTGTACCAGATTCTCTCACTACTAAGGGCTCTTCCGACCGTACACTGCGGTCTACGGTTACGCTCGCCCTAGCCTGTGTAATCGGTGTTCTAGCCATACTAGCTGTAAATTATAGTTGCTTTTGGTGCTGTACCTGTTGCGGTAACGATTGTCAGTCCGTTCGTAAACTCACAGTCAAAGTGGAAGGTTGCCTCCGCCGAAGCTGTTGTTGTATCAATTACTGCGATAATATCTCCTGAACCTGCTGTGTTATCGTATACGGTCATCGTATTGCTTGAAGCTCCCTTTGTGCCGATTGTAATTGCCTTTAGGTGTCCAGCTCCTGACTTTACGGTTGTAGTCGTGTTCGTTGAGATGTACTCGTAATTATTTTGGTTTTGAATCTTCATTACATCACGCCCTGAATCTTCTCCCGAAATGTACCGAGAAAGGTAAGAAAGGGTTTCACCTTCTAGCGAGTGTGATGTTTCCACTGCGTCCCCTGCGTCTACCGCTGAAGGTAACGATGTTGGGTCTACTGCTTTACCACCCATCAGTAAAGGGTTACCAGATGTTGGTGAACCAGAGGGAGAACCACCCTGTGGGTCTGTAACTAGCCCCTTGGTTGTGTCGTTAATTCTTAAATTCCTTATTTCTTCATTAGAATCGTTGGTAATTGCACCTGCACCATTTCTGTTGTTATCATCTATTCGTAATATTTCGTCTGACATATAATTAAGTTTTTATTTTATTTAACATTCCCACTTCCTTAACGCTTTGTTTATACGGCTGTCTGGGTCATTGGCCGTTTTTTTGCTTGTCAGCTTTTTCTTCATGCCAAGCATACGCTTGCAAAACGAACGCCTACGAGCTGCGGCCTTACCGCTTTTTTTCGCCTGTTTTTTGCTAACAGGTCGTTTTAAATTGCCTCCCGTAGCTCTGTTGTAGGCTTTCCTGCCCTTTTCGTTGAGGCCACCTTTTGGGTTCTTATGTTCTGCTTTTAGTTGCATATACTTGACTTTATTATAGCACTTAATGTATGGTTATAGCACTATGTTTTGGACTATCGTTGGTGCTATATTATTTGTTAGTTTTTTGCCGTACATTTTAGTAGCTTGCATTTATATTGTTGGCTTTGTTTTTTGGATATTTAGTTTGCTTATTTGGCCAGAGAACCAAGAAGAGCCTCAAACGCCTTCTGCTGATTAGCACGAGATGCACCAGTAGCTTTCTGTGCTGCACCTATTATCATACCAGGTATTCCGCCTGTCGCTTGTATACCTTCCGTAACTCCAGCGGTAATACCTCCCTTAAATGATTTAGTCGGAACTAAGTCATATATCTGTTCTAGGGTGTTGGCTATTTCTGCTAATTCTACAAAGTTTTCTCTACCCTTGTAACCAAGTTGCCTTGTAGCATCGTCTAAAAGCCCCAGTGCTTCTTCCGTTACTGTAGGGTCTGAATTTAATAGTCTCATTATTCTATTTCCAGTTCTAGTGTCTGCTTTTTCTATTATATCTTCAAGGGTAAAATAACCTCCTTTCTTTTTTGTCATATTAAGCAATTTTAAGAACTCATCAATCGACTGTTTAACGATGGCGTATTCACGAGCAAGTTGTCTATATTCGTCTGACAAATTATTTGTTAAAATTGCTTTTAACCTAGCCGCTACTGTTTGCAAATTGTCTACATTTATACCTTTAGCTTTTGCTGCTTCTCTTATTGTTCTTGACAGTTTTCTTTGAGCTGCAACGACTTGTTTAGGCGTAAGCATTTCATTGCTAGGCAACTCTGAAACAAGTCTTCGCAATAGTTTAGCCTGTTCTGTTGTAAACTCACCTGTTGATTCAAGTTGCCCCTTGGCATTAAATACAATACCCTGATTAGATAACTCCTGAAGCATTTCCTCTCTAGGATTTACTACATTATTTTGTTTTAACATCATTTCGTCAATTGCGTCGTCCATTTTGTTACCAATTTCTTTAGCTTTTTGGCTTGCAAATTTAACTCGGTCAAGTGCTGGTTTTGCTAGTGCTTTTTTTGGTGTTTCGCCTGCTTGAGCCGCATTTTGCATTTGTTTAGCTACTTTTAGAGTGTCGTCATTTATATTTTTAACAATGTTGACTGTTCTTTCTGGTATATTAGACGCTATTGCTCTTCTTATAGGTGCAGGTTCTGCAGAAACCCTAGCCGCACTAGTCGCAACATCGCTAATATTTTCAAATGTACCCCTAATGCGTTCAGGCACTTGCTGGAATCCCCTGCGAGTTGCACCTACTGCTGTTTTTGCTGTTTTAGGTGCTGCAGTTGTTACGGCCCTAACTACTTGTGGTGCTTTCCTTGCTACCGCTCCTGCTGCTGGCAACGCCGCTCCGACTCCTGCACCTAATGCTCCGCCCATAAACACATCTCTAGCTATGTCTGCGGCTTTCTGGTCAGTCGTTAGACCCTCACCAAGTGCCTGTGTACCTCCAGCTAATGCACCAGCTCCTGCTCCTCCAGCTATTCTAGCTCCAGTAGTAGCACCTTTTCTTAGGGCTGCTGAACCAACCATTCCAGGAGCTAAAAAGCTACCAGTTTCCAAACCAGCTCCTAAAATATCTTTTACTTGACCGCCAAATCCTTTTTGTTCTCCTTCTTCTGTTATCCCAACTGGACGAGAACGACCAAGACCTAAAACATTACGCTCTTTAGTTAAAGACTCTTGTATTCCCTGTCGCTCATCTTCTGAAATACCACCTGGCAATGCCCCAATAGTCTTAGCTGTACCACTTAGGGCCGCTCCTGCCGTTGCTGCCGCTTTCGCTAGACCTGGGAAAATAGGCCCCTTCTTCTTTTCTTCAGCCTGTGGCTGTGCTTCTGCAATTCTGGACTGATACTGTGGATATTTCTGGATTATGGCATTACCAACATCAGCATCGCTCATGCTCTGATACTGTGGGTACTTGCTCTTTACTTGTTGCCCTAGGGCTTCTACTGTTAGATTTTCCATATTATCCTATTTGATTTAAGAATTGTGCTATTTGTTTTGGTGGTATATATCCGCCTCTTGAGTCTACTACTGTATAGTCTAGGTGTGAGCCATCACCTCCCTTTCCTGGAATTGTTCTGCCAGTGTTTCCGCCCTTACCTACTATTTGACCTGCCGTTATCAGTTGCCCTGGCCTTACATTGGCGACATCTAGGTGAGATAACCAGTGGCTATTGCCGTTAGCATCTCTTATCCTGACCTGATTACCAAACCCTCCTCTTTCTCCTACGAACTCCACCGTTCCGCTAACTGGTGCTGGTACTGGGTCGCCTTTTTTAAGGTCTATGTCCAGTCCATGTTTCCAAAGTGGACTACCGTATCCTGTAACCTGACCCAGCTTTAGGAGATTTGGTGAGCCGTTTTGTGACCTGCTCAGGTCATTATTAAAACCTAGGCCCAAGGGGTCGTCTCCTTCACCGCCAAATATACCCAAAGGGTCATTGTCCGCCTGAGAACCTGGACTAATCCCTTCTAGTGCATCATTTAGAAGTGCTTCTAGCTGGTTTAGCTTAAAATTAGCTGTTTTATAAGTATTGAATCTTTTAGGGAGTAGGTCTCTAAACCTATCTTCTTCATCAGAAGTAATTGCACCACCAGACCTAAGCCTACCAATTATGTCAACCAGGTTGTCTTCCGCTGCTTTGTATGAACCAGAGGCATAAAGTGGTCTTCCGCCCCTCTGGTCTGAATCAATAGCCTGTCTGAGTGTTTCTAATGACCGTATTCCTGATTGAACATTAGATAATGTTTTAGAGGCCTCTGAAGAGAGTGCCTTCTTGCCCTGTGCTTGTCCTTGGTTTTGGAAGTCACTGAATGAGCCAGTAAAGCCTTGTTGTGCAGCAAACAAGTATTCTTGTATAGATGTTGGTAGCTGCTCTGGCTTATCTGGTGCTTGGAATAATACCTCTCCTGTATTAGGGTCAAGAACCGTCTGACCAGCAGAAACAGTGATTGGCTTTGCAACCTCTGCTGGAGCCTCTGCAACAGTTATCAACTGGCCTGTTGCTGGGTCAAACTGCACAAGGTTACCTGCAAACTCGAACGGTTTCAGTTGTTCTGCCATTGCCTGCTGTGCTTGAGCCTGTGCCTGCTCTTCTCCTGTAATAATTCCTAGTTCAGTTTGCAGCCTTCCAAGCTCTGCACTACGCTGTGCCTGTTTAGCAGCTAGCCTGTCTAAAAGTGTCTGTTCCTGTAATGCTCCTTGTCGTTGCTGTATAGCTTGACGACCTCTAACAATATTCTGCGTTCTTAGCCTTCCTTGACCTTCTTCTCCAGCCACGCCCATTGCTACACTTCCTCTTAGCTGTGCTAGTTCGTCTTGAAGTGCCTGTTCTTCGGCATCTGGTGTCATTGAAGCCAATAGCCTCTCTTGTAATGCCTGTCGTTGTGCTGCTAGAGAAGGTGCTTCTAGCTGTGCTGGCTGTGTTCTTTCTGCCTGTAGGGTCAACGGTTGTTCAACCTCTGGTTCTAGGGCCATTGTTGGCGTTAATCCTGCCTGTCGTTCTATTTCTGCCTGTCTAGCACCTCCTGTAAGCCCTGCAAATGGGTCAACACTCGGCTGTACTGGTGTTTCTATCACTGTACTGCTCTTAGGTGTAGTCTCACTAGCTGCTTTTCTGTCTAAATCAGCCTGTGGAGCTTTTGTCATGGTCGGAGCTTTTGTCATTTTTTCTGTTTCCACACTCATTTGTCCTTGACCTGCCCTGTTAGCCGCTGTTATAGCACCCCTAAGACCAGCAGGTGAGCTTTTTACCTGACTTGTAAAACCAGCTTGAGCTGCTTTTACTGGAGTTTTACCCTGAACCATGTTCTGAGCAAACCGTCCAATTTTACTAAATATTCCTTTTCTTTTTTGTGCCATATTATACAGAGTCTATGTATAGGTTAGGGTTGAGCATGTCTTTGAGGTCGCTTACTGGCTCTACATTTACGCCTCTAGCTCGTGATTGCTGTTCGTTTACCATTTGGTTCATTAGTTCGGCGTACATTTCAGCGAACCTTTGAGCCCTTGACTGTCCATTATCTTGGCTAGCCCAGTACACATAGGAAGCCCAGTAAACCAGTATGTGAGCGTATTCTTGAGGTATTAGCGGTACTTGGCCAATTGTATAGTCCGCTGTACCTGCTGCTATTGTTGTCCCCTGATAGTTACGCTCTAGTGTTATCTGTGTTGTACTGTCTACGCTCGCTATCTTGTAGGCTTTACCGTCTCCCGTATTGCTACTAAATGAATCATGAATAACTATATATTCACCCTCCATTTTATCCGTCCATGTTGTACCGTTTCCTGTAACTACTTTAGCCCCGTTAGTTACTGATGTTATTGTCCCAGTAGTGTAATCAGCTTTCTGTAGTCTTACAGGACGCTTCCTATAAACTATTCGCATGTCATAGCTTGCAGTAGAAGGTACTGGCCATAGATATATCTGGTCATTGTATACAAAGTGGTACTTAGGAAAAGCACTTGACCAGTCAACGGTTGAGTTAATTAGCTCCCATTCCTTCCATGAATCTATTGATTCGGTGGTGTATCTAGTAGTTCCTACATCTACGCTCACCGTTTTCACTATGTCTACATCTGCTGGAAGGTCGTAAGCCTGTTGGTCTGCTACTGTGGTTAGCGTTGCAAGTTCTTCCAAGAACGGCCAGTCTTTAGCGTTACATAGTTCTAAGTATTTGGTGTTCATCTCTTCCATGCCTCTATCAAGGTGTCCAGACTTGTTGTTGTTTGTGTTGTTGCCATACAGGGTTTGCAGTCCTGTATAAGATATTAGTTGTACTGACATATTATTCTAAGTTTTGTAAGTTGATTGGCTCATAACTAACCTCTACTGATTCTACTACCTGTGTATCTGTATTTCCTGCACTCTGATTTTCTGTCCATTGTATAACCACATAAAGGCCAGTAAAGGTGAAGTTGTTAAAGTCAGAATTATTAAATTTGATGGATATATTGGAATCGGTTATCTGATAAGAAGATTCACTCATTATCTGCAAATTATCTCCGTCTTGGTTGTAAAGCAAAACATCAAAATCTGTAACATCTGTTCCTGTTGTTTCAGCAAAGTTTATTTTTACCCCTGTTACCTCACCTACATGTTCATTATCAAACTTAGGTAAACCAACTGCAGTTTGTATATTACCTCGGTAAAATTTTGATTTGTTCAAGTACCAAGCATTAGAAGCTGTCCCATTTGAACCAACCATGTATAAGCTATTAGGCTGTGATAGCATTCCTGATACTGTACCGCTAGTAAGCTGATGTAGCTTGAATAACTGGCTGTCTAGTCCGTTTATGTACTGACCCCAACCCCATACTGCCGTACTATCTAAAAACCAAACGAGCCTATCTCTAACAAACGCACCGCCTCTTCCTGGACTTTCTCCTATCCAATCAGCTACACTTTCAAATTTGCTTCCGTCAAATAATTGCAAAGAACAATCTCTTTCTGGGTCTGCTAAATCGTTTGTCCTACCTTTTGTAAAAACAACTACCGTTCCGTTATAAGACAAGGCTTCAGAAACAAAGTTGTCGTTTAGGTCGTATACTGCAGTTGGGTCAAGTGATAGCTGGTCCCACAGGATAGCTTTAGCCTCTCCCTTAACATACCTGCTAAATCCTCCAATGCTTTCAGCGTTAGACTTGTATGCAAATACCATTACATAATCACCGTAGTCGGCAAACGCCGTAATTACATAACCACGAGGAAGCGTTAATACTTCCTCGTAAAATGTTCCGTCATTACCTACTCGTCCATCGTACAGGTGAACAAAGTTTCTATCGCCTATAAGAAGTGTGTCATCAGAGCCTACATGCAGTGGGTGAGGTACATCAGTACCACTAGATGTAGGCAAGTCTCCGCCGCCAGAGGCTACTGTTGACATGAAATCATCATCAATTGTTCCGTTTACTCCGTCATACCTTCCTACATTCCATGTAGCACTTCCACCAGTATCTCTCCAAGAATAGAAAAATGTGTCAGTTGCTGTTCCACTAACATTAGATATATATGTTGCTGTGTCTTCACCAATACAAGTTGCAGAACCAGTATTTATATCATAAGGCCATGCTACACCGTCAGTTGTTCCGTCATCAATATCAGGTATTGCACCTGACACATCAGTTCGTACTAGTTCAGAACCAGTTGTAGTTGCTATTAAACCAGAACGGTAAACTTTACCAGATTTTTGAACATCTGTTATATCTGAACCATCATCATAATCAGCAGGATAATAACCAGGAGTTAAGTATCCTAACCTATAAAAGGGGTTGTATGCTCTACCAGTATTATTTCCGTAAGGCAAAATAGAACGAGCTAACGAGTTGCCGTATTGTGGGTGCAATCCTCGCAACCAATCGTCTCTATCGAAAATAATTATTTTTTTTCTAACATTTGGCATACTATGTAATATATTCTCCGCTTGCTACTGGCTTGTAGTAAATAGTTATTGAGAAGTTAACTAAACTAGTAAGTGTTCCGCTTGCATTGAGTGCCAGCCTTTCGTTCGGCAATACCCTTGTAAAATCTAAGTCTCTCGCTCTTTTAAGCACTGGTGTGTTTGCTCCAGTAGAAGTGTCAAAGGCTGTTGCAAGTATGTCATCACCGTTCGTTAATGTTTCTCCTGCTGTCAATCTTTCTAACTGTATATTTCCGCTTGTTGAATTAGCAGTCCAAGAAGCTACTACTCGTAAAATGTCAATAGGGTGAGTAGCGTTAAAAAATACACCGTAATTAGCAGATGTAGCTGCGTCTGAACCATAGATTGTATGGCTCATTAGGTATCCGTATTTTTCAACTACTTCTCTTTGGTTCATATTATATTCCTTGCTGGTAGCTTACTTGCATTGCATCGACTCGTGCATTAGCTCCGCTCCCACTCAAGTCCTCACATCTTATTACGAACGAGTTTTCCCCTGTCGTATTAGCTGCTCTAGGGATATTAGTTGTATGAGTTGCCTTCAAAGTACCGTTTTCGTAAAACTTAACATCAGTAGAAGGTGTGTATACTATGGTCCAAACTCTATATACAAATGAACCAGTGTTCCCAGTGTAAGTGTAGGAGTTTGTTTCTTCAGTTGTGTTGTCCTTACTAACAGTAGTTACAGTTATTGTTCCTCCAGAGCTTGTAAACCTAAATCCAGCGGCATCTGTAAATCCTCCAAGCAAACCGTTATTTCCCTCACCCATTAGTTGTACACTGATTCGTGAATCGTCCTGAAGGGTGCTGACTCCCATTACTAGACTTACTGCTATGGCTGTGTCAGAACCAGGTAGTAGCATGTCTCCGTAAGCTCTAGCGACTCCGTTAGCAGAGGTCGATGACCTAATATCTACATTACCCCCTCCAAAAGTAACTACTCCACCGTTTGCAGTCGCTGTAGAAAAAACATCTGTTATCCTAAAACTTCCATTAAATGTAGTTAGGTTAACAAAATCTCCACCGCTTGGAGTTTGAAAAGTAGGGGCTGCTCCAGCACCATTAGAAGTTAGAACCTGTCCTGATGTACCTGCACTTACAGTTGCTGGGTTTCCTGAAGCGTCCCATGTAATAAGCTCTCCGTCAGTACCGTCTGCAAGTGCTGAAACAGGAATATCTTGCAAGGTGTTATCGTCGCCGTCAATCACTTTGTTGGTTAGTGTCTGGCTGTCGCTTGTTCCTACCACATCTCCAGTAGGAGCTGATTTACTAGAAAAGTCGTCTAGGTTAGCACTGTACGCCTGAACATCAGAGCCAATTTCTACTCCCAGATTTGTCCTTGCTGTACTTGCGTCGCTTGCTCCAGTTCCACCGTCAGTAACCGCTACATCTGTACCACCTGAAATGTACACTGAGCTGGATAGAATACCGCTGTCTTTAATAATCTTACCTGTTGCACCGTCAAATGAGGCTAAATGATTATCTGTCGAGCTTGCTGGACCTGTAACATCACCACCTGCCGCTGTACCAAACTCTAATCCGTCTTCAGTAGCATTAACAATAACCGCATTACCAGCTTCACCAGAATAAGAACTAGGGGTGTCTGACAAATCAAGAAATGAAGAGGTTAGGCTTTCAATAATAACCTTAATTGCTCCGTTACTATCAACCAAAATCGGCCGCACTTCGCCTGTGTTTTCGTCTACCCCAGAAAGGCTTACTCTGTTATTAGCGTCTATTTTACCTGACATATTATTCTTTTGCGTATATTGCTCCGTTCGAGTCTGTTATTAGTGAGGATAATGTCCCATCTGATTGTCTACCAAATGATACTGTTCTATTGTTGTTGTCTATCTTAGGGCCAGATGTACTTGAGGGCGTGCCTGCACCAGATGCCGAGGCTAGTAGGTAGCCTGTTACTGAATCAACTTTTAGCAAAACTTTGTCGCCGTTCTCGTCTACTCCGAATCCGACAGTCCTGTTATTTGCGTCTATGTTGCTCATATAATTTTCTAAATTTAGCTGTTTGTTTCTTTAACTTGTCTTCTTTCTTTAGTCTGTCTTTTTGATACCTTAAATCACCCAAAATAAAACGAATGCCTCTTTTAAATGGAATCGTTAAATCATCATGA
>Ga0180433_10010680_pt1 | contig 11000 bp, 5 predicted proteins | sample SS_ome_8_FD_132980 | JGI IMG/M metagenome (GOLD analysis project Ga0180433, IMG submission 132980) | Hypersaline lake sediment archaeal communities from the Salton Sea, California, USA - SS_1_D_1 metaG | ecosystem: Environmental > Aquatic > Non-marine Saline and Alkaline > Hypersaline > Sediment...
AAGTACGGCGTCCCGATCACGAATCGGCGGATCGCTGTCACGCCCGCCTCTCTCTTGCTGGAGCCGCTGCCGCACAAAGTCGCCACCGCGGTGCAGTTGGCAAAGATTCTGGACAGAGCAGCGAAGAAAGCACATATCGATTTTCTGGGCGGATTCGGAGCAATGGTCCAGAAAGGCACCACCGCCTCAGATGAGAATCTTATCAACGCTATCCCGCAGGCCTTATCGAAAACGCAGAGAGTTTGCGCATTTTTGAATCTGGCTTCGACGGCAGCGGGAATAAATATGAACGCCGTGGCGAAAGTCGGCCATGTACTCAAGGAGCTATCCGAACGAACGCAGAACGGTATCGGCTGCGCTAAGATGGCGGTCTTTGCCAATGTGCCCGAAGACAATCCGTTCATGGCGGGCGCCCATCACGGCGTCGGCGAGTCAGACTTCTCTCTAAATATCGGCATCTCAGGTCCCGGCGTCGTCCGCAGTGTGGTTTCGCAGAATCCGGATTGCGATCTGACGCAGCTATCCGAAGTCATCAAGAGAACGGTGTTCAAAATCACACGAGCCGGAGAGCTCATCGGACGGGAAATGGCGGCCCTGATGAAGGTCGATTTCGGAATCGTCGATATTTCGCTGGCGCCGACCACACTGGCCGGCGATTCCGTTGCCGAAATCATCGAGGCGATGGGTGTAAAACAAATGGGCCTGCCGGGCTCAACGGCGGCGCTGGCATTGCTGATTGATGCGGTCAAAAAAGGCGGCGCGATGGCCTCGGGAAACGTCGGCGGGCTCTCGGGAACCTTCATTCCGGTAAGTGAAGACGCCGGCATGATTCGGGCCGTAAAAGCCGGCACACTGAATCTGGAAAAGATGGAGGCCCTGACCAGTGTATGCTCGGTCGGACTGGATATGTTTGCCGTGCCGGGCGACACTCCCGCCGATGTGCTGTCCGCGATCATTGCCGACGAGCTGGCTATCGGCGTGATCAATAACAAAACGACGGGCGTGCGGGTCATTCCCGTGCCGGACAAAAGGCCAGGCGATATCGTACATTTCGGCGGTTTGCTGGGTTCCGCCCCGGTGATGAAAGTGGCCAAGGCTGCCTCATCGGGATTCATCGCCCGCAAAGGACGCATTCCATCGCCGATACAGGCCCTGCGCAACTGATAACCACGGCGCGCAGAGTCCTGCCGGCTCGGAAAACTTGGCGCAGGCTATTGACCTCAGCGGCCCGATGCGGTAGAATTAAGATGATGAATGCTTGCTTCCTTACAAAGAGCGTTCAAGCGCATTTCCACAGGAAGGAGAGCAACCCATGAAAACGGCAGGTTTTACACTCATCGAGCTGTTGGTCGTCATTGCAGTCATTGCGGTTCTCATGGCCATTTTGCTGCCCGCGTTGCAAGTGGCGCGGGAGCAGGCGACCGGCATCTTCTGCGTCAGCAACCTCAGGACCTTGACGCTGGCCTGGCTGCTATACAAAGATGACTATGACGACAGGATGGTCGGCGGACATGTCGGAGAACACAGGAACAACACGCTCGTTGACTGGGTGGATAGCCCAGCCACCGATGACGCTCCCCTGGAGGAGAAAAAGGATGCCTGCAAAAGGGGTCTGCTGTGGCCTTATGTGGAGGAGATAGATGTATACCGCTGCCCTGGTGATTTACGGAAGATGAACCCGCCTCACTGGGCCTTCCGCAGCTATTCTCTCAGCGGTAACATGTACGGAGAAGAGAGATTTTCAGGCTGGACCGGACGAGCGCTAAGACTGTACAGCGAGATAAAGCACCCCGCCACGAAGTACGTCTTCGTAGAAGAAATCGACCCGAGAGGTTACAATAAGGGTTCCTGGGTCGTTAATGAAACCGGCCGTAGCTGGATCGACCCGCTGGCCATCTGGCACAACAAACAAAGCACATTCAGTTGGGCCGATGGCCGCGCTGAGAAGCACCGATGGGTCGACCCAAGTACTATCAAGATGGCGGAGGATGCCTTCGACGGCAGAGACGTATTCGGTATGACCGTGCCCGCAGGCGAAGGTGAGGATCTCAGATTCATGCAGGAGCGCTATCAATTATGGCCGTCCAGGCGTTCCTACCCGCCGGGTAACGAGTGAAATTGCGGGGCAGCGCAATACACTATCAATATGACCAGCACGCGCTCTGACCCGTCGGGAACAAAGCAATGGCCGCAATGCCCTGAAGCTCACGGAGGATAGGCGGCAAGTTATGACACATGCATAGAATGTGCCAGTATTACCTTTTATGAAGGAGGAAAGATGATGTGCAGAGAATTGATTTTCTTGGCTTGCTTTGTTGTGGTAATGGGCACGGCAAGCACTGCTTCGGGCGGCTATCTGTCGGCCCACTGGGCGCTGGACGACGGCTCCGGCTCAACCGCCAGCGACAGTTCCGGCAACCAACACCAGGGCACCATCGGGGGTACACCGAACTGGATCACCGGGCAGATTGACGGCGCGCTGGACTTCGACGGCGCAACGAACTACATTGACGTAGATGACCAGGTGGCCAGCGGAACTTTCACATTAGCCATGTGGCTTAAGCCGCGAGATATACCGTATTCGACCGGTTACTACGCAGTCTTGCACGACGACCAATGGAACTCCGGTTCTGTTCATGGCCATCTGAGGGCCAACACCAGTCTATTCGATATCGACATAAATGGCGACCCGGACGTGACTTCAACGACCGTCTTGCAGGAAGATGAATGGTACCACTTCGTGGCCACAGTTGACACTTCTGCCGAGCGGGTTGCCAACCTGTACGTCAACGGCGTGTTGGAAAGTACAGGCACGGGCGGAAGCGGTACACCATACTTAGGTCCGTTGAACTTCGGTGCCTGGAACAACAGCGAGAGGTACTATCACGGTGCGATGGACGACATCCGCGTCTACAGCCGTGTTCTGACGGAGGGTTATGTGCAGGATTTATTCCATGGTATTCCTCCGGCGTTTGTGAAGGCCGAGAACCCGAATCCGCCCGATGGAGCCGAAGGCGTGCTCGTACAATTAGCTACGTGGACACCGGGAGAAACCGCTACGTTCCACGATGTGTACTTCGGTACAACACCGGATCTCGGCCCTGAAAATTTCATGATGCGCAATCCGAAAGCCGTAATGGTGTATTGGCACGCGCCTGGTCTTGTACCGGACACGACGTACTACTGGCGGATCGACGAGGTCGAGGCCGATGGTACGACGATTCACACCGGTGATGTGTGGAGCTTCACAGTCATGCCGTTGACGGCGTGGAATCCTGATCCGGCCGACGGCGCCGAACAGGTATGGCTTAATCCGGTGCTGACATGGAGTTTAGGTCAAAACGCCGGCGAGCACCACGTGTACTTCGCGGACAACTTCGACGACGTAAACGACGGCGTTGCAACTTCCGACAAGGGTACTGTGGATGAAGCAAGTTACGCTGTAGAAAATCTTGAAGTCGAAACGACCTACTATTGGCGGGTCGATGAGACGGATGTCGACGGCATAACGCATAAGGGTTCTGTCTGGAGCTTCACTACCGTAGATCGCGGCCCAGGAAAAGTCATCCGTGAGTGGTGGCTCGGCCTCGGTGGTACAGACCTGAACACGTTGAAGGATAATGCGCGCTATCCGGACGACCCGGACGGCAGAGAGTTCGTGGACCTCTTCGAGGGCCCGGTCGACTGGGCTGACAACTACGGAAGTCGTCTTCACGGCTGGCTGTATCCGCCCGAGAGCAGCAGTTACACCTTCTGGATTGCCAGTGATGACTTGAGTGAACTGTGGCTGAGCACCGATGAAGACCCGGCCAATGCGGTGCTGATCGCCAGCGTCCCCGGCTGGGTGCCTTCACGTGACTTTGATAATACCGGTGGAGGAATAGGCGGTCCGGAACAGCAATCGAATCCCATCGCACTGGAAGCCGGCAAGAGGTATTATGTCGAGGCCGTGATGAAGGAAGGCGGCGGCGGCGATAACATCGCTGTTGCCTGGCAAGGTGGGCCCATTCTCAGCCGAGAGGTCGTTAGCGCTGAGTATGTAGGCCCTACTCCATATCCTCCGGTAAAGGCATACGGACCCATTCCCACGGACGACGCTACCGATGTGCCGGACACAGCGATTCTTCGATGGAATCCAGGAACTTATGCGGTGCAACATGATGTGTACTTCGGCACCGATGCAAACGCGGTGGCCAATGCGGATACCACGAGTACCGGCATCTACCGAGGTAGACAGAACACTACCAGCTACAGTTCCGGCACTATGCAGTGGAACACCACCTACTATTGGCGGATCGATGAGGTCAATCCTACCAATCCCGACAGTCCGTGGAAAGGCCGAGTCTGGAGCTTCACGACGGCCGATTACATCGTGGTGGAGGATTTCGAGGACTACAATGACTACACGCCGGACAGAATCTGGCAGACCTGGCGCGATGGCATCGGCTACAACGAGCCACCACCCGGGTACGCCGGCAACGGCACCGGCTCACAGGTAGGTAACGACGATCCTCCGTTCACCGAACAAACCACCGTGCACAGTGGTGCACAAGCGATGACGTTCAGGTACACGAACGATGGTTCGACCGGCAAAGCCTTGTATTCGGAGGCCGAACGCGAGTGGGCTGTCCCACAAGATTGGACCAGAAAGGATGTAAAGGCGCTCTCTGTGTGGTTTTACGGTGACCCGGCCAATTCGGCCGAGTCGCTGTATGTAGGTGTGCAGGATAATCTGGACACCAGGAAAGATGTGCCCCACCCGAATCCCAACGCGGTGCTTCTTAGTGGTTGGCAGGAGTTCAACATCGAGCTGCAAGAGTTTGCCAATGCCGGGGTGAATCTGACCGGTATCAAAAAGATGTATATCGGCGTGGGCAACAGGCCGGCTCCTGAGATGGGCGGCACCGGGACTTTGTACTTCGATGATATACGGCTGTACAGGCCCAGGTGCATGCCTCTGCTTGCCAAGCCAGATGCTGATTTGAACAGCAACTGCGTTGTTGACTATCCGGACCTTGAGATAATGGGACGAGACTGGCTGCTTACCGACGGCACTATTGTCACGGCAAATCCGGGGACCGCGAATCTCGCAGCGCATTATAAGCTTGACGGCAATGCTCAAGACAGTTCCGGAAACGGCCACCACGGGGCTGTCGGCGGTACGCCGGCGTGGGTCACTGGAGTCGATGGTACAGCATTGAACTTTGACGGATCGAGCACTTACGTTGACGTCAGTGACCTGATCGTAGAAGGCAGTTTCACGCTGGCTCTATGGCTGAAGTACGATACGCTGCGGGCCGGCGGCTACAATGCAGTGATGCACACTGATGGCTGGACTACCGGTTCCGTTCACGTGCACGTGAGGACCGATTCGCGTCTGTTCAATTTCGACGTCAACGGTGGAATAGGCGCAACGGCAGCGACGGCCTTAGATAGCAACCAGTGGTACCATTTGGCAGCAACAGTTGACACTTCCGCACCTGCGGCAAAAGTCTACGTTGACGGTCTCTTGGAGGGCACGAACACGTCGGGCGGTGCCGCCACGCCAAGTATAGGCCCTCTAAACATCGGCGCCTGGAACGACAGTGAGAGATTTTTTGACGGGGCGACGGACGACTTCCGCATCTACGACCGTGCACTGTCGGATGCAGAGGTCGCGTACCTGGCTGACCAGACTCCCGGCGACGGCGAGTTGTATGTTGTACTGAAGTCACCCGCAGAACTGTATGATGCTGAGCCGCAGAAATCCAGGTCCGTGAATCTGATGGACTATGCTATTTTGGCGGATGCCTGGCTGGATGAAGTGCTCTGGCCATAGTGCCATGGAGATAATTCGGCCTGTCCCGGCTCGGCCAAGCAGAGACAGCCGGCTGGTCACGGTCGAAGCTCTGCCGGGGCAGCACATGTTTTGGTGTGTGGCCAAAGCAAAGTCATCATAGTTCCTTAGAAGGAGGAATATTATGCGTAGAAGAATGATGTATTCAATCTCTTTGGTTGTGGTGCTGGCGCTGCTCGGCAGCGCTAACGCGCAGATCGGTAAAGGCCACATCCTGTTTGAGTACTGGTTCGGAGGTGGTATCAATAATGAAATGAACAACCTTCTGAACCATGCGGATTGGCCGGACAATCCGCACGACAGCGAGTGGCGGAACATGCTTGAGGGCCAGACCGACTGGAATGACAACTACGGAACACGCGTCCGCGGTTACCTTTATCCGCCCGGAACTGGTGAGTACACCTTCTGGCTGGCTACGGATGATGACGGCCGGTTGTTGCTGAGCACCGATGACAATCCGGCCAACGCCGAGCAGATTGCCGAGGTGGAAGGCTGGGTGGCATCACGTGACTTCGATAACAGCACGAACACCGGAGGTGCCAACATGCAGTCAAGCCCCATTAGCCTGGTGGCTGGCAACAAATACTACATCGAGGTAAGACAGTCGGAAGGCGGCGGCGGCGACAACCTGGCTGTGGCCTGGCAAGGCCCGGGCATCGCTACACGGCAAGTCATCGCAGGCGAATACTTGTCACCACTGATCAAACCCGAGGATCTGAAGGCAGCCAATCCCCAGCCGGCTGATGGCGCGACAGGGATTCTTTTGGCGCTGATGCAGTGGCAGTCAGGAGTGAGCGCCAGTTGGCACGATGTGTACTTCGGCACAACCCCAGATCTTGGCCCCGCAGATTTGGTGATTCGCAATCCAAAAATCATGATGGTGTATTACCATCTTGCCGGTCTGACGCCAGGTATGACATATTACTGGCGGGTCGATGAGGTCGAAATCGATGGTGTGACGATTCATCCGGGCGATGTCTGGAGCTTCACCGCTGCACCCTACACGGCCTATGACCCCGACCCGCGCGACGGCGCCAGATATATCTCCACCGATGTGACCCTTAGCTGGAGCGCGGGTATTAGTGCCATTAAGCACGATGTGTACTTCGGCACCGACGAAACCGCTGTGGCTAGCGGCACGGCAGAGACATTCAAAGCCAACCAGCAGGAAACAACCTATACTCCCATAGGCCTGGAAAAGGGCACGCGCTACTACTGGCGCATCGATGAGGTCGAGGGTGATGATATTACGAAGCATCCCGGCGAGGTCTGGAGTTTCAGGACAAGGCCGGACTTCGTCCCGCCCGATCCCAATATGGAGGGCTGGTGGAAGCTCGATGACGAGGGAACGGGTACCGCTATAGATTACTCCGGCAATGACCGTGACGGCACGCTGGGCGGTGACCCGGAGTGGGTGCTCGGATATGACGGCGATGCGCTGTCGTTTGACGGCAGCGATGATTATGTACGAATTCCCTCTCTGGGCATCAATTCGAATACCGTGACAATGACAGCATGGGTGAAGCGAGAAAGTGACCAGATCAACTGGTCGTGTATACTGTTCCATCGAAACGCTGGTCGCGCTTGTGGGATCGGCTTCTCTGGGCAGGGTGGAATGACCAATCACCTACAGTACCACTGGAATGACAATGATCCTGCCACATATAATTTTGCTTCCGGACTCGTTGTTCCAGACAATGAATGGGCTTTTGTTGCCCTTGTTGTGGAGCCATCGAGAGCAACCTTATATCTCAATGGAACAACCAATTTCGCAGTGAACTCAATTACCCATATCACACAACAGTTTACCGGGCCTCTGATGATTGGTCAGGATCCTGAAATTGCCGGCAGACTTGTCAGGGGCGCGATCGATGACGCCCGCATTTACAGCAGGGCGCTGACTGCAGAAGAAATCAAGCAGACGATGCGAGGTGACCCATTACGGGCCTGGGACCCGAGTCCTGCGGATCGATCCGTTACTGACGTTGAACGTGCGGCGGTTCTTAGTTGGCAGCGCGGAGATAAGGCAGCGCAACATGATGTGTACCTTGGCACGGACCGCGTAGCCGTGGAAGATGCTGATGCATCCGATACGACGGGTGTCTATCGTGGCCGGCAAGGCGCCGCCAGCTATATGCCATCTCCGGCTCTCGAATGGAACCAGACCTATTATTGGCGCGTTGATGAATACAACATCGACACCACCATCAGTACAGGCAGAATCTGGAGTTTTACGGTAACCGATTATCTGATTGTGGATGATTTCGAAGACTACAACGACTATACGCCGGACAGAGTCTGGCAGACCTGGCACGACGGCTACGGCTATAACGAGCCACCACCCGGATACGGCGGCAACGGCACGGGCTCCCAGGTAGGTAACGACGATTCTCCGTTTACCGAGCGAACCACCGTCCATGGTGGTCTGCAGGCGATGACGTTTAGGTACACCAACAATGGTTCGACCGGCAAAGCCCTGTATTCGGAGGCCGAACGGGAGTGGGCTACGCCGCAGGATTGGACCAGAAAGACAGTTAAGGCATTGACGTTGTGGTTCTATGGCGATGCGGCTAATTCTGCCGAGCCGTTATATGTGGGCGTGCAGGATAGCCTGGGCACCAGGAAGGACGTGCCCCATGTGAATTCCGACGCGGCGCTTCTCGGCGACTGGCAGGAGTGGAACATTGACCTGGAAGAGTTTGCCGACGCCGGCGTGAATTTGACCAGCGTCAAGAAGCTGATTATTGGCGCAGGTAACAGACCGTCTCCCCAGATGGGCGGCACCGGTACGTTGTACTTCGATGATATCCGGCTGTACCGGCCCAGATGTGTGGCCTCGCTACTCAAGCCCGAAGCCGATGTCACCGGGGACTGTGTGGTGGATTATGCAGACCTTCAGATAATGTCAGATGATTGGCTGCTTGCCGACGATGTCATCGCGACCGCGGCTCCGATTGCTGCCAATTTGGTAGGGCACTGGAAACTGGACGGCAACGCCAACGACAGTTCCGGAAACGCTAATCACGGTACGCTCAATGGCAGCCCACAGTGGGTATCCACCGGCAAGGTAGATGGCGCCCTGAAATTTGATGGAGTGGATGACTATGTGGACACCGGATACACGCAGGATTTGACTCAGTGGACTATATCTTGCTGGGTGATTAGCCCGGCGGCGCCGTCGGGTGACGCTGCGAGCGGGCCAGTTCATCGCGAGCAGAACTATCAGTTTAACTGGAACCACGGCAACGCGACTTTCCGGGCAACGACGGCAGTCAATGTTGGAGGGACATGGCACGCCGCCAGTTACGCGCCATTAGAGGCCAATACATGGTATCACCTTGCTGCGACGTATGACGGGAGTGCGTTGAAGGCGTATAGAAACGGCGTGTTAATCACCACGAATACGGCTCCTACGGGAGACCCATCTGTCGAGACAAACAGCCTGAAACTTGGAAGACATGCCGCGGCGGAGCAGCATTTTAGCGGGACTGTCGACGAGGTTCGCGTTTACAGCGAAGCTCTGACGCAAGCTCAGGTGGCGTACTTGGCTGACGAGACGCCTGGCGACGGTGGATTGCACGTCCCTGTCGCGTCTACTGCAGAGTTGTATTCTGGTGAACCCGAGGGTTCTCAGAAGATTGATTTGAAGGACTACGCTGAGTTGGCTTCTGCCTGGCTGGACGAACTGCTCTGGCCACAACCGTAGGCAGCCGGTTGAAGACTCGTTAGCATTGGCAGTGATGGTAGAAGCGGGGCTGCACTGAGGATAGTGCAGCCCCGATTTTTTGCATGGGGGTTTTTATAGAGACGGCCGAACGCCGAATATTCCACGGTATGCACCCCCACAATCCGGATCTGAAGTTCATGCAGAAGACCACGAACCATCAATAGATTTCGGCGCTAATCTTAGCGTATGGGATTATTTGACATTTGGTTTGCTACACGATAGTCTACAACGCCGACAGGGAACATTGTACGATGATGAGCAACAAATGGCGGTTACGGTGAACAATCCAAAGAAGGTGCCAAGTATGTCCGCCCGGATTACAATTGGGCGGCTGTACCTGTGCATGGCGGTGGTGTTCGTAGGCGCAAGGGTCTTTGCCGGACAAGAACAGCCGGCGGGTCAACCGCCCAAGGCTGAGTCGCTGATCGGCGGAGGTGTGATGATAAAGAACAAGCCCTTTGAAGGGGTCGATACAAAGGTCTATCCGCTGCCCTTCTACATCTATCGGGGCCAAAGGTTGTCTCTGCGCGGGCCTTACGCCTCGTATGACATGGCCCGGCAAAAAGACTGGTCGGTCAAAGCGGTGGCAAGATTGAGGACGGACGGCTACGATGCCGATGACAGCTCCGATTTGGCCGGCATGAGCGACCGCGATGTCTCGCTGGATGTAGGAGCCGGACTGACGCTCATCCGGCCCTGGGGAAGCGTGGAAATGGATTTGCTGACCGACGCGCTTGGAAAACACAAGGGCCAGGAGATCACGCTCACATACGCCAAACCGCTACGAGGTCCATTCGGCATTGAGAAACTCACAATCAGTCCGCTGCTGGGATTCAGTTGGCGCAGCAAGCAGCTCAACGACTACTACTATGGCGTACGTGCCGGCGAGGTCCGGCCGGGGCGCCCGCTATACGACAGCGGAAGCTGCCTCAATCCCGTAGCGGGTCTGATGCTCAATCACGAGCTGAGTGAGCGGTGGAGCATATTCGGGATGTTCCAAAACGAGTGGCTCGGCAGCGAAATCACCAACAGCCCGGTAGTCGATCGGCACCACATCTCGTCGCTGATTATCGGCTTGCTGTACAGGCTATGATGATTTTCCTGGAGCCCACCGGCAAGGTGGACGTCGGAGGCTTGTGCGGAAGAGAACATGTGGAACTTTTTCGAACAACCCTGGACGTTGATCGGCATAGCGATCGTGGCCCTATTAGTCGTGCTCACGGTCCGTGACATGCTATCGGAAAAACGACGCTGGTGGCTATTAGCCATACCGTTCTTGATAGCCGCTGCCGGTATCTGCCTCGACGTTTTCGTCAAGACAGACTTGGAGAAAGTGCGCTCCGTGCTGAATACGGGCATAGAAGCAGTGGAACAAGAGAATTGCGGTGCCATTGAGCCGATCATCGCTGAGGACTACAGCGACTCATATCACAATTC
>Ga0180433_10010681_pt1 | contig 10999 bp, 10 predicted proteins | sample SS_ome_8_FD_132980 | JGI IMG/M metagenome (GOLD analysis project Ga0180433, IMG submission 132980) | Hypersaline lake sediment archaeal communities from the Salton Sea, California, USA - SS_1_D_1 metaG | ecosystem: Environmental > Aquatic > Non-marine Saline and Alkaline > Hypersaline >...
CGAGCCGGCCGACACGCCGGGGATCTACCTTCCCCGGACCGGAGGACCCTTGCGCCCATCGCCGCCGCCGCCCCTCTACTCCTGCCGGTGCCAGGCCTGCGACTGCACCGGATCCACAACCCACGCGTCGAAGGTCTGCCAGGACTGCCGGGACCCGGAGCTCGAGCACCCGGGACCGCCGCCAGGCGAGGGCGCGCCGCACTACGTCGTGATCGACGTCATTCGCGGACCCGACGACGACGACCCCGACGGCGACGGCCTGCCCGTCCCGGAGCTCGACGAGCTCGTCGGGGCGGCGTAGTGGGGACCACGCTCGAAGACGCCGCGCAGGGCTACGCCGAGCGCGGGTGGCGGGTCGTCCCGCTGCACTATCCGAAGGACGACGGGCGCTGTTCCTGCGGTCGCCCCTGCGGGTCGACCGGGAAGCATCCGCGCCCGAAGGGCTGGCAGAAGATCGCCAGCGACGACGCCGACACGATCGAACGATGGTGGGCACGGGACCGCCGGAACAACGTCGGGATCGCGACCGGGGGACGGGCGCGCCTGGTCGTCCTCGACATTGACCCGAAGGACGACGGCTTCGCGTCCCTGGACCGGCTCCTCGCCGAGCACGATCAGCTCCCGCCGACGCCGACGGTCACGACGGGGAGCGGCGGGCGCCACTACTACTTCCGGGCGCCGGAGGGGTCCGCGGTCCTGCGGAACTCGGCGAGCAAGCTCGGACCCGGTCTCGACATTCGAGGCGAGGGCGGTCAGGTCGTCGCCCCGCCGTCGCTCCACTCGAGCGGGAAGCGCTACCAGTGGGCGATCTCGCCGGAGGACGAAGACCTCGCCGAGCTCCCCGACTGGATCGCCTCGAAGCTCGCCGCCGAGTCGGCGCCGAAGCCGATCGCGAGCAACGAAGACGGGCAGGTGATCAGCGGGGGGCGGAACGACTTCCTCACCCGGCGCGCGGGGATGCTTCGCCGGATCGGCGTCGACGCGACGGCGATCGAACAGGTCCTGCAGCGGGAAAACCGGAAGAAGTGCAACCCCCCCCTGCCGGCGTCCGAGGTCTCGAGGATCGCCGCCAGCGTGGCGCGCTACGCGCCCGGGAAGATGCCGACGACGCCGGACGACTGGCGGAACCGGCTCCGGCCGAAGCTCGACCGGAAGGGGAACCCGACCGGGGACTACCAGCCGACCCGGCGGAACGTCTGCACCGTCCTCGAGTGCGATCAGAAGTGGGCGGGCCGGATCTGGTTCGACGAAACCCGGAGCCAGGTCCGGCTCGGGGACCGCCCGATCTCGGAGGCCGACTTCGTCGAGATCGCGAACGACCTCGACGAGCGGTACGACTGGCCGAAGCTCGCGATCTCGACCATCCACGAAGCCGTCCGCGCCGTCGCGCAGACGAACCAGGTCGACGTCCTGCGCGACTATCTCGAGGGGCTGCAGTGGGACGGGAAGGAGCGGATCGGCGCCTGGCTCTACCACGCGATCGGAACGGAGTGGAACGCGCTGGTCGAAGCCTACAGCCGGAAGTTCCTGATCCAGGCCGTCGCCCGTGCCCTGTCGCCCGGCTGCCAGGCGGATTCCGTCCTGGTCCTGGTCGGGTCGCAGGGGGCCGGGAAGTCGACCATGTTCCGCACGCTGGCGGGTGACGAGTGGTTCAACGACACGGTGATCGACCTTCGGAGCTCCGACCGTTTCAGCGTGATCAACGGGACCTGGATCTATGAGTTCGCCGAGCTCGCGAGCTTCCGCGCCTCGAAGTCGGAGCCGATCAAGGCCTTCGTGACGAGTCGCGTCGACACCTGGCGCCCCCCCTACGCCAGGACCGAGATCACGCACCGGCGGCGGGTCGTCTTCGTCGCCTCGACGAACGAGTCCGAGTTCCTGGCGGACTACACGGGGAGCCGGCGGTTCTGGCCGGTCAAGGTGACGGGTCCGCTACAGCGCGAGTGGCTGGACAGCGTGCGCGATCAGCTATGGGCCGAGGCCGTCGTCGCCTTCAAGGCCGGCGAGGACTGGCACCTGTCCCGGGAGGAAGACGGGTGGCGCCAGGTCGAGGCGGACCAGTACCAGGAGACCGACCCCTGGACCGTCCTGGTCGCCGCCTGGACGAAGGACCGGACGGACCCCTTCACTACCGCCGCCGTCCTCGAGGACGCGTGCAAGGTCGACAAGGCTCGCCAGGGGTTCCGAGAAATGGCGCGGGTCGGTCATATCCTCCGGCGCCTCGGCTTCTTCGCCGTCGACGGTCACGCGATCATCGACGGGAAGCGGGTCCGCGCCCGGGTCTGGCGCCAGCCGGCGACCGTCAACGCGATCCAGGGCGACCTGATCGAGGGGATGCCGGAGGCGCCGGAGCTCGTCTACACGCCGCCGACGACGCCGGCGCCGTCCGAGGAGGGGGGCGCCCGTGGTTGACTTCGTGCGAGGCGAGGACGGTCGTATGCACGCCGTCCCGTCGAGGCCTGACCCGACCCCCTTCGTCGGGATCGACTTCGACGAGCTACTCCGGGAGGACGAAGCGCTCGAGCTGCAGCGCCGCCGCCTCCTCGACGTCCTGCGGGTGGCGGCGGCGATGCCGGCCGCCCGGAAGTTCGCCGGCGAGGCCTTCGGGCCGGCGGTCGAGGCGGCGGCCCGAAGGCCTCGCCTCGAGGTCGTCGGCCCCGTCGAACCCCCGAAGCCGAAGGCCTCGAAGCCGAAGCCGAAGCCCGTCGAGCTGTCGCCCGACCAGGAACAGGCGGTCGACCACGTCGTCCGGTTGCTCGGGAAGACCGATCAGCGCGTCGTCACCTTCGCCGGCGCCGCCGGGACGGGGAAGACGACCTGCGTCCGCGAGATCCTGGCGCGCCTCGGCTGGTCCTACGTCCAGGCGGCGCCGACGGGGAAGGCGGCGCTCCGGCTTCGCCAGGTGACGGGGGATCCTGCTGTCACGCTGCACCGGATCGCCTACCGGGGCGCCCGCGAGCTCGACGACGGGGAGCTCGACTTCCGCCGTCGGGAGCGCGGGAGCGTCCGCGGCGGGGACCTTATGAACTTCGGATCCGGGGACGCCGACCCCTTCGAGCTCGAGGAGGGCGAGGGGTTGAACAGCTTCGGGAAGCGGATCGCCGCCGCCCTCCGGGGGGGCGGGCGCGCCGTGATCGCCTGCGATGAAGCGAGCATGGTCGGGCGGAAGCTCCTCGAGGACCTGATCGGCCGGGACGGCGTGCTCGGCCCGCGGGTGAAGCTCCTCGCCGTCGGCGACCACTGCCAGTTGCCCCCGGTGAAGGCCGATCCCGCCTTCGACCTCGAGCGCGCGGACGCGAAGCTCGAGCGGGTACACCGGCAGGCCGTCGGCCCGCTCCTGTCCCTGGTCACCCACCTTCGGACGGAACGCGTCGTCCTGGACCGCCGGATCTGCCAGCGCTTCGGCTTCGAGCCGGAGTACCTGTCGGCGCACGAGCTCGCGCAGCGCGCGGCGATCTCGATCGACTTCGCCGGCGACGAGTGGGTCGGCCTGGTCGGGACGAACCGCCAGCGCCTCGCCGTGAACCGACTTGCTCGGAAGGGGATCGGGTTCCCTGCGATGGCGGAAGGTCCGCAGGTGGGCGAGCTCGTGATCGCCCTGGACAACTCCTACGCCGTCCCTTGCGCGAACGGGGAGATCGGGACGGTCCTCGAGGTCGAGCCCTGGCGCCTCGAGGACGACCACGGTCCGATCACCGGCTACCGGGTGCGCGTCGACTTCGGCGACCGCGCCGGCGTGATCACCGTGCCCGGGTCGGCCTGGTCGGAGACCGACGCGAAGAAGTCGCCGGGGCGCGCCCCGAAGGCCGTCCGGGACCGGATCTGGCGGATCGCGAAGGGCTTCGGCGAAGACGCGCTCGAGGCGCGCCGGGTCGCCGTGGCGCTGGTCGGCCTGGCGCCGGCGTACTCCTTGACCGTCCACAAGTCGCAGGGGTCGGAGTGGCCGTCCGGCGCCTTCGTGCTCGGCGGCGCCTCCTGGCTCGGCGCCGATGCCTGGCGCCTCGGCTACACGGCCGCGACCCGCTTCCGGGACTCGGCCGACTTCGTGATCGGGTGTGCAGCGTGAGCGCAGGCTTCCACTACTCCCCCCGGGCGAACTGCCCGGCCTGCCAGGCAACGATCCACCCGGGGTTGCTCGGCGACCTGGTCGCCCACGCCGAGGCCTCCGGGCGGCGGGTCCTGTTCGGGTGCGCGTCGTGCGGCGCCGACCTCCGGATCGACCCGCGGACGAAGGAGCTCGAGCCCCCCGCCCCGCCGGCGAAGGACCCGACGAGCTCGTCGCCTTGATCGTCTACTCCTCCGCGCTGTTCCTGCCCCCCGGGCACGAGCTCGCCGACCAGGTCCGCGCGACGGCCGAGGTCGAGAATCCGGCGTACCTCGATCACGAACGGATGGTCCGGGCCGGGGTTCGATCGAGGATGGCGGCGAAGCCGCCCCGCTTCCTGCAGGTGTGGCGGGAGCTCCCCGGGGGGCACCGGTGGGCGGGGGGAACGATGGTCCCCCGGTCCTGGCGAGCGCCGACGGGACTCCGGCGGCGCCTCGAGCGGGACACCTGGATCCACACGTCGGACCCGGAGCTCGAGGGCGCCCGGCTCGCCGAGGGGGTCGAGCTCCGGGACTACCAGGCGGCGGCGGGCGAGGCCTTCGAGCGCGTCGAGTCCGGCGTCGTGATCATGCCCTGCGGGGCGGGGAAGACGACGACCGGGCTCGGGATCGTCGCCCGCCTTCGCCGGCGGACCCTGATCCTCGTGCATACGAAGGACCTCGCCCGGCAGTGGGTCGAGCGGATCCGGGGCGCCGACGAGCTGCAGGGACAGCTCGAGGGGGTCAAGGTCGGGACGGTCGGCGGCGGCCGGAAGGCAACGGACGAAGGCGCGGACGTCGTCGTCGCGACGGTGCAGACCCTCGCGAAGTGGTCGTTCCGGGACCTGTACGCGTGGGGGAAGGGCTTCGGGCTCGTGATCCTCGACGAGTGCCACCACGCGCCCGCCGACACCTTCCTCCGGGTCCTGTACGGGCTCCCCGCCCGCTTCCGACTCGGCCTGACCGCCACGCCGGACCGGGAGGACGCCGCCCTGCTATGGGCGAGCTTCGGCGGGGTCGCCTTCAAGGTCGAGCGGAACGACCTGATCAAGTCAGGGAGGATCCGGCCGGCCCGGCTCGAGTACCACGGGACCGGGTGCCAGGTACGGACGCACGAGGTCCGCGAGCACCCGAAGGCGCCGTGGGTCCCGATCTGGCCGAAGGAGGTCCGCGGGTGGAAGGACCGGCAGGACGACCTCACCGGCTACCCCCGAGTCCGCCCCCGCCGATGGTCGAGCCAGGTCGACGAGTTCGTCGCCGACCCGAAGCGGAACGGCCTGATCCTCGACCTGGCCGAGGCGAAGGTCGGCGAGGGGCATAGCGTGATCATCCTGTCCGAGCGGGTCGACCACTGCCGGGGGCTCGCCGAAGCGCTTCGAGCTCGAGGACTACCCGCCGAGGCCGTCGCCGGGCGCCAGGGGATCCGAGAGGTCTCCGGCATCCTGGCGCGAGCTCGTCGACGCGAGACCCTGATCTTGACGGGGACCACGAAGGCGGACGAAGGCCTCGACGTCCCGGTCCTGTCGTGCGGCATCCTGGCGACCCGGACGAAGAAGTTCGGCCGGTTGACGCAACGGATCGGGCGCATCGAGCGACCCGAAGGCCTGCGTCCGGAGTGGCACGACCTGATCGACGACTTCCCGAGCTCGGCCCGCGCCTGGTCGGAGCGCTTGAAGCTCTACCGGGAGCTCAATCTCGAGGGGGCGGCGTGGAAGCGTCGGCGACGGCGGGGGGCGGCGTGACTCTACTCGCCCGGGTCGGGGAACCAGTCGGCGGCCGAGGTCCCGATCAGCGCCTCGAGCTTCGCCATCATGGCGCCCGACGGGCGCCGCTCGCCGCGGATGAGGTCCTGCACGGTCCGGCCGCCACACTTCCCGAGGTCGGGCCGCGAGGCCTCGACGCGGGCGGCGAGCTGATCGTGCGTGAGGTCGTGCTCGGCCTTGTAGGCGGCGAGCTTCTTCATCCCAGGAGTTCGGCGCGGCGTCGTCATGCTGGCAACGTAGCGCACGATCCGGAACGTACACGCGGAGCGTTGACAACTCGCACGCGCCGCGTGTACGTTCCGAAGCGTCGGGGGGAACCTCGGCGCGCGAACCACTGCCAGACACGGAGGCACCCTTGACCGACTCCCCCACGACAACCCCGACCCGGCTGTTCGCTGCGCTGTTCGACGCGCAGAGGACGGTGAAGCCGGTCCCGAAGGCCGATGAGATGGACGCCGGGAAGTTCGGGTACATGTACGCGAGCGCGGCCGACGTCGTCCGCTACGCTCGCGCCCACCTGCACGAACACGGGCTTGCCCTGTTCATCAACTCGACCGCCTGCCGGCAGATCGACCACCGGGGAGTCGTCGCGCTCGCCGGCGTCGTGTTCCACCCGGAGTCCGGCGAGACCTGGCCGGTCGTCTTCGAGCTCCCCTACGTCGGGACGAAGGGCCGGCCCGACGACAAGGCGAGCCAGGCCTCGATCACGACCGGCGAGGCGCGCGCCTACCGGCTCCTCCTCGGACTGACGACCGAGGACGCCGAGGACGAAGTCGCGAACCGCCGCGACGACGTCGCCGACCGGACCCCGCCCGCCGCCGAGCCCCCGCCCGCGCCGCCGACGCCGCCGAAGGAGTCGACGCCGCCGAAGGAGCCGAAGCCGGCCCCGCCGCCCGCCGCCCCCGCCGCGAAGGCCGACCCCCCGAAGCCGGCCGCGCAGACCCCGACCGCCGAGGTCGCCGGCCGCCCCGCCGAGTGGGGGACCCCCGCGACCCCCGAGGAGATCGCCGCCTTCGACGCGCTGATCGCCCGCCTCGGCCTCGACCGCGACACGGCGGTGACGTGGGCGAGCCGGACCCCGTTCCGCCGTCCGAACGGCGACCTGTCCCGGATGCGCGACGAGCTCGACCACCGGATCTACTCCTTCGGGGACGCCGCCGAGCGGGGGATGCTCCCCGAACTGACCGGCCTCCTCGAGGAGGAGATCGCCGACTTGAAGCGGCGGTCCATCCACCCGCGCAAGTCGGGCTGGGCCGACAAGGTGAAGAAGTACAGCGCCGACCTGATCGGCTTCTAGCGACCCCCCTACCCCCCACCACGACAGGAACGAAGCAATGGCAATCGGAGAAAAGGGATACGGAGACAGCGCGGCGATCGGGTTCGACTCGGCGACCGTGCGCGACGACGACGGGAAGCCGTCGGAGTACATGACCGCCGACACGATGAAGACGGGCAAGCTCTATCTCGAGGTCGTCTCGCTCGACGTCTTCGAGCGCGACGGCCGCGACTTCCTCAAGGTCTGGCTGTTCGACCCCAGGACCGGCCTGATCACCGAGCTGTTCGGCGAGATCAAGCGCCAGACCATGTGGAAGCTCGAGCGGGCGATCCGTGGGATCTTCGGCCGGATGATCCCCCTCGTGAAGGTGCAGGGGCCGGCCGGCCGGATGCCCGTCGAGACCCGGACGAACGCGCTCGGCGTCTTCGTCGAGGTCGAGATCAAGGACTCGGACTACGAAGGGCAGGACGTCCTGATCGTCGGGTCGCAGGGCTACCAGGCGCCCGAAGACCTCCGCGGGAAGACCATGTACGACAGCCAGACGCACGAGCCGACGGGCACCTGGCCGACCGACGCCGCCGGCCTCCTGGCGGCGCGCGGCGGGAGCTCCGGCGGCGGCGGCGCGGACCCCTCCGACGACGACGACTGGTAGCAGACCCCCGGGCGGGCGCGCCCTCCTCCCCCCCTACGGGCTCCCCGGCCCGCGCGCCCGCCCTTCACCCGATGCCGAAAGGACAGGGCCGGGGGGTCCCAAGACCCCGCCGCCGGGCTCGCCGGCGACACGGGACCAGGACGCGAGCCCCCTCGCGTCGCCGCCGGTGGCGGGGTCTTGAGACCGAGGACAGCGCGAACCCCTCGGACTACCGGAGGACCCATGCTTCGAGACAAGACCCACGGCGCGATCCCCCTCGGCGCCGCCGACCTGACCCCCGCGGAGCTCGCCCCGCACCTGGTCCGGCTGCAGCTCGAGCGCGTCGAGCTGAACACGACGATCGACGGCCTGCGCTTCCGCCGCGACGAGCTCGCCGGGAAGCTGCGCCACGCGAAGGCCTCGGCCGAGGCCGAGGCGCGCCGGACGCTCGACCCCGCCCGCGGGAAAACGGCGCCGGCCGCCTCGGCGGTGAAGGCCTTCGTCGACGAGTACCCCGCCGTCCTCGACGTCAAGGAGGCGCAGGCCGAGGTCGCCCGCGACCTGGCGGCGGCCGACGACCGCGCCGGCCAGGTTCGGTCGGGGCTGCGCGTGATCCTGTCCCTGATCGAGGTCGCCCACCGGACGGCCGACGCCGCCGCGCTCGAGGCGAAGATCGCCGGCGCCGGCGAGGACTGGTAGCCGTGGCGTTCCGCGTCGCCCACCTGTCGGACCCGCACCTGGCCGAGCGGACCAGGTTCGCGGGGACCCTCCGCGTCCTCGAGGCCTTCGCCGCCGGTGTCGAGCTCGAGGACGTCGACCTCGTGATCGTAGCCGGCGACCTGGTCGACCCCCGCCGAGCGCCGGCCCGTGCCACGCCGCGGGAGCGGAACGCGCTCGCCGGGATCCTGCGCCGGTGCGCGATGGTCTGCCCCGTCGTCGTCGTTCGCGGGAACCACGACGCCGCCGGTGACTGGTCCTTCCTCGAACTCCTCGAGGCGACCTTCCCGATCTTCTACTGCGAGACCCCGACGACGATCGGCCTCGCCGAGGACGTTTCCGCCCGCATAGACGACAACCCGCCGGAGTGGTTCGTCCCCCGCGTCGTCGTCCATGCCGTCCCGTGGCTGTCGCCGGCGTGGTTCGCCGACCAGGTCGCGGAGCTCGGCCTGTCCCTCGAGGACGGGCACGCGTGGATCGAGGACGCGGTCCGGCCAGTCTTCGACCGGATCGCCGCGGAGCGGTCGGCGCGACCCGACGCGCTGCACGTCGGGGTCGGACACCTGTCGGTCCGGGGGGGCAAGCTCGCCGGCGGTCAGGCGCTCGTCGGGGGCGAAGTGCAGATCGGCGCCGAGTCCCTGGCGCGCCTCGGCCTGCACTACTTCGGCCTTGGGCACCTGCACGAATCGCAGGAGGTCTACCCCGGCGCGCCGGTCTGGTACGCCGGCAGTCCGAACCGCCTCGACTTCGGCGAGACCGGGAAGCCCTGCGGGTGGATCCTGGCGACCCTCGAGGAGGACGCCGGCCGGACCGTCGTCGACTTCGTCGACCTTCCCGCCGACGAGCTCGTCGCCCTCGAGTGCCGGGTCCTCGCCGGCGACGACGGGCGCCCCCCCTGGCTCGACTTCGTCGAGGGGGGGCAGGACGACGCCGACGGGCCGATCCCCCTGTACCCCGACGACGTCGCCGGCGCCGACGTCCGCGTCCGCGTCCTGGTCCCCGAAGGCCTGCACGCCGAAGACCCGATCGCCGAGCTCGTCGCCTTCATCCGGGAGGCGGGGGGGCGGCCGACCGTGCAGCGGATCACCGTCGCTGCGCTCCGCGTCCGGGAGGGGGCCGAGGCCGTCGCCAGCGCGCCCACGGTCGCCGGCAAGGTGCGGACGTACCTCGAGCAACGCGACCACGAAGCCGGCCAGGTGGCGCGCGTCCTGGCGCGCCTCGAGGCCGTCGAAGGGCGGGCGGCATGATCGGTGACAAGGGATACGGGACCAGCGCCCCGAAGGGCGCGAAGAAGAAGCCAGCGGCGAAGGTCTCCGACTTCGAGCGGGGCCGCTTCGTCGCCAGGTGCGGCGCCGTGTTGGAGCTCCTACAGGAGCTCCCGGAGCGGGCGGAAGACTTCGCCGACTCCTCGACCTCGACCGTCCTCGGGATGATGGAAACCGCGGAGACCCGCTCGGTCGTGTCTCCGAAGATGCGCCGAGCCCTGGCGAACATCGAACGGGGCGCGGAGCGATGGAAGGCGGGCGAACGATGATCCCCCGCACGCTCGAGTTCCGCGGGTTGACCCGCTTCCGCCACCCTGTCGCCGTCGACTTCGACACGATGCCCGACGGCCTGGTCGCCGTCGCCGGCGGGAACGGCGAGGGGAAGACGACGGTCCTCGAGGCGATGATCGTCGCCGTCTTCGGGACCTTCCCGACCCGGCCCGGGAGCGTCTACGAGTACCTGAACCCCCCCCTGCCCGGCGAGGTCGAGCCGGAGATCGGAGCGTCCGGGAGGAAGCGGAAGGCGCCGGACGCGTTTGTCGACTTCCGGGTCGACCTGGACGGCCGCGCGTGGCGCTTCCGCCGCACCTTCGACGCGAAGGCGCGGAGCCAGGGCTGCCAGGTCTGGATCGACGGGGAGCCAGCCAACGAAGGGAAGACCGAGGAGGCGGCCGAGCTCGTCGCCCGCCACTGGCCGACCCTGTCGCAGATCCTCGCGAGCGTCTTCGCCGCGCAGGGCGGGACCGGGTCGTTCCTGTCGATGAAGCCCCGCGAGCGGAAGGACCTGATCGTTCGGATGCTCGGCCTCGAGCGGCTGCAGGAGCTCGCGCAGCTCGCCCTCGAGGAGTCCGCGGAGCTCGCGCGGGCGAAGGCCTCGGCCGCCGACCTGGTCGCCAGGTGCGAAGCCTCGGCGGGGCGCCTGGCGACCGCCAGGCAGACCCGAACGGAGACCCGGCGACAGCTCGAGGCGGCGACCGCGGTCGACCAGGAAGCGCGGGAGGCGCAGGCCGTCGCGGAGCGTGCCTTCGCCGAGGCCGAGGCCGACTGGTCGGAGGCGAAGCGCGCCGCCGACGCCGCCGGGGTCCGGGTCGCCGAAGCGGTCGACGCCGCCGCCGCCGCCGCGAGCGCCTGGCACGCCGCCGCCGCCGACCACGCCGCCGCCCTCGACGCCGCCGGGGAGCTCGAGGAGCTGCGCGGTCTCGCCGGCCAGGTCGCCGAGCTTCGGCGCCAGGTCGACCAGGTCGCCGAGCTGCACCGGCGGACG
>Ga0180433_10010682_pt1 | contig 10999 bp, 10 predicted proteins | sample SS_ome_8_FD_132980 | JGI IMG/M metagenome (GOLD analysis project Ga0180433, IMG submission 132980) | Hypersaline lake sediment archaeal communities from the Salton Sea, California, USA - SS_1_D_1 metaG | ecosystem: Environmental > Aquatic > Non-marine Saline and Alkaline > Hypersaline >...
GGTCTATTTTGGATTTATAACCTCGCTGGCAATGACTTTTCCTTTTGAGAATAAGATGTTTTTGTTTCTTATTGGTTCAACACTCCTTTTGTTTATAGGGCTTATTGATGATCTTATTGCTATGAGCCCACATCAAAAATTTTTTGGTCAGATGATTGCGACATTTTGTTTTCTAAAAGCCGGTTTTTATCTAAAACAACATTTTTTTTTCAACAATTTTTGGAATATACCAATTTCTTTTCTTTGGATTTTATCTGTAATAAACGCCTTTAACTTAGTTGATGTTATGGATGGCCTTGCAACAACTCTGGCAAGCTGTGCGGCGGCAACATTTTTGGTTATAGCAATCTATTTGGGGCACATTGAGCTAGCAATCATACTTTCGGCTTTTTTAGGGGCGCTAATTGGGTTTTTTGTGTTTAACAGGCCTGAGGCTAAAATATACCTTGGAGATGCAGGGGCGCTGTTTATTGGCGGGTTTTTGGCTACTGTACCATTTCTTTTTGATTGGGGTACATTCCATGCGTATGGGTATCTCACCCCGATTATCGTCTTGGCAATACCATTGTTGGAGGTTGGCACCTTAATTATCATTCGTCGGTACAAAGGGATCCCCTTTTACCGGGGAAGCCCTCACCATTTCTCGATCTATCTACAAGAAAAAGGGTGGAGCAAGTATAAAATTCTTCTTTATGTGCTATTAATGTCCTTTTGGCTTGCTATATGCTCATTTCTGTTTTTTACTAAAAAAGTCCATTTTTCAAGCGTTTTCGCGATATTGGCAGCTTTTCTGGTTGTTTGGTATTTTCTCCTGTTTTACAGGCATCCCGTTGATTAATGAGTATTTTGTTGATATAATCATAAAGGTGTTGCTTTTTTGTTGTTTTTTGATTTTAGCAAGGCTTTTAAGGCTAAAAAGCCTTAAGGTAGGCGGGTTAATGTTGTTGCCTTTTTTGTTGTTTGAGAAATATTGTTTTTTTCCCTCTGATATGTGAAATTTATATTGCTTCTTTATTAGAAGCCAACTCCCCTTAGGTTTTGTTCTAGGGAAGTATGGTTAGAAGCACTGCTTACTGAGGAAGTAATAGATTAGGTCCTTGAAAAATTCAGTTGCTACATTCCTTCTTAGCTCATTGAGTCTTTTAGGTCTTATATCTATTACTTTACTCTGTTTTTTTCTTTTTAATCCACTTAAAAATATTCGTTATTATAAGGGTCGCATTAAGCGGTCTTTCTTGGCGCTCGCCGGCTATTTTGCCAGGTTCTTTATGGGGCATTGGGCTTTTAAATTATATCTTGACAATACAAAAACCGAGTGCTAATATCACTAAAAAGTTTGCTATTTGATTATAGAAAAAAGTGTCCCTAAATGAGCAATGCAGTAAATGTGTTGTTCACCCCCCTAACCCTTCAGCTTTTTTCAAAGTTGGAGGGCTTTTACGTCCAGTGTTTTTATTGTAAACTATCCTTAGTCTTAATGTTTAATCACAATTTATAAAAAGGTTTTTCGTGAAAAAAATATTTGTATTTTTTACTTTTTTGTTCTTATTTTTACAATTCAATTCTTCTTGGGGAATGCTTGATCAAATGATAGCGCGTGTTGAAAAAAAGCAAGTAGAAGAACCAGAAGGAGAGTCTTATGGAGAGCAGCTTGAGATTCTAAAAGAAATGAAGTGCTTAGGAGTAGAAGAGGATCTCGTGGATCCTGTATATTGCGAGGCTTTTGAGGCTTGTAAGGACGCAAGAAATATAGAAAAAATACTCGAAAAATACAGAAGAAAGAAGCAAGCTTTGCAAGAGGCAGAAAGGGAGGAAAAAGCAAGAACAAGAGAAAGGGAGGAGCATGAGAGAAGGCATCATTGTTCGCTGGTATTCGGAACAATAGGGTTTTGGGGAGGATGTGTTTTTGCAGGCATATTGAATTGTGCTGGTTTTTGCATAGGTACATACTATATTTCGCAAGGTGAGTCTAATTCGGAAGCTGCTATTACTGGATTAGGTGTGGCAGGTGGAGCATTGACTTGCGTTAGCAGTGTAGCTAGCATGGGTCTAGGATTTGGGTTAGGTGCATTAATAGATTGTTTGCGTGGCTGCAAGAAAAAAAGAGATCAAGAGTCCGCCCGTAGGGATGCCCTTGAAAGAGAGCTTGCGTAGGATTGTCTATTTAAAAAATTAAAATGTCGATTTTATCCATTGCATTGGATCAACAGCGACGTTGTTAACTCGTAGCTCCCAGTGTAAATGGTAGCCAGATGCGTATCCGGTTTGGCCTAATGTGCCAACAGGGTTACCCTTTCTGATTAGGTCACCAACTTGAATGTTTGCAAAGTCTTCTAGGTGGAAGTACATGGTAATGATTCCCCAACCATGGTCAACGACCACTGTATTTCCGCTAAATGCATATCGGTCTTTTATTCTGACAATGCCATCTTGTGATGCCCAAACAACACTTTTTGGCATGTTTATGATGTCAACGGCTTTGTGGGAATATTTTCCTTTTTCTTGAGAAACTCGGACAGTTCCAAAGTCACAAGTAGTTTTGGTTATTTCTATCGGCGCACAAAAAGAACCCTTCCACAATTTTTCTTTTGGAGATTCTTGATATGCTGCTGCTAAATCTTTTTCAAATTCGTCTGGACTTCGTCCTATTTCTTTTTCTTTTTGTATTTTCTCTGATCTTACTTTCAAAACTTGCTTTTTAAATGGAAACTTGACGATCTGGAACTTGTTTTCTAGGTTTATGCTATTTCCAACGTGATCTTCTATTTCTACAGAAAGTAAATACTCATTAGGGCTTTCTTCGCAGGCAACAGGAATAAATGTTTCGTAGATAGACGAATTTTTTGTTTCAGGGAAGCATTCATATGAGCTTGAAAGCGCAGAAGCTTTTGCGGATTTTATTTTTTTGTTTACTTGGAATTGCAAGTGCAATGTTCTGCCTTGAAATACTTTGAATTCATTTTCAGGTTTGATGAACGCAGCTTGCAAGGGAACATTGTCTACATAAAAATGAAGTGTCTGTTTAGATGCGTTTTTATGGTACGTACTATCTTGGAATTTTACCTGTAATGTATGTTGTCCATTTGCAACGGTGCGAGTTGGAATAGTAAATGGATATTCTTGATTGTATGATTTTATTCTAAAGTTTCTTGTTAACTCTTTTTCGTCAAGCCATATCGAAATGTTTCCTGTTTTATTTCCTGATATTGAGCATTGTAGGTTGCCACAATAAAAGCCACCGTCCCTTATTCCTGAAATGTAAAGCTGAGGAACTTGTTTGTCAAAAAAGAATTGGTAGGATTTCCATCCAAGAAGGGCAAGCCCTATAATAAAGGTGAGCATAAATATATGTTTTACTTTAAAGACCATAATTGTTTCCTTGTTTTTATTAATTTTTTTTCAGTGTTTTTTAAGATTATAGTTTTTTTTGTGTATAAGGTAAACGGGAGATTTGGATATTTATATTTTTTGGCTTTATCATTGTGCGGCCTAGAGCTTCACTTGATGTTTTTCGGGGTAAATAGTACAATAGAAGAGAACGACTTAAATGGAAAAAAATATGGTTAATCTACATTTATTGCCGAAATTATCTGGCGTTTACATCTTTAAAGATGCAGATGGGCAGGTGATTTATATTGGCAAAGCAAAATCTATAAAACATCGCGTAAGCTCATATTTCAATAAAAATAATGCCGATTTTAAGGTCCAGGCATTGATTGATGAGTATGATTCTATAGATTATATCGTTACGCATACAGAAGTTGAGGCTTTACTTCTAGAAGCGCAGCTTATCCGTGATTATAAGCCAAAATTCAATATAATGCTCAAGGCGGGCCAGCCATTTGTGTATATTTTGTTTACCGGCGGAAAAAACCCTCAGATAAAGCTTGTAAGAAATAGGAGGCTTCAGGGTAAGTATTTTGGGCCATTTCTACAAAAAATCCAGGCTAGAAAGGTATTTGAGTATCTTATTGGCACGTTTAAGCTCAATTTGTGCAACAAAAAGATAGAGAATGGTTGCCTAGACTACCACTTAGGGCTTTGTGCGGGTAGTTGCAAAAGTGACTTTGATAAAAGTGCATATCTGTTTCGTTTGCGATTGGCGCAAGATGCATTAAAGAATAACCATAAAAAACTTCTAAAAGATCTTGGTGCACAAATTAAAGAGCACAACAAAAAATTTGAGTTTGAAACATCGAAGCACCTTCAGGAGTATGTAGAAAATCTGGATGTGATTTTAGGTACAATTCGTACAAAATTTACAGAAAATAAATTTGAACAAGAAGTATTTTCCGTGGTGACGCCAATAAAGCAAATTTATAGTTTTTCACCTGACATAGATAAAAAATTACAGGCATTTTTACAATTGGACAAGCCGATACGAACAATAGATTGTTTTGATGTTTCACATTTTCAAAGCAGCTTTTTAGTTGGTTCTTGTGTGCGATTTACTGATGGTAAACCTGATAAAAATAAATTTCGTAAGTTTCAAATAAAAACATTACAAGAACAAAATGATTATGCTGCGTTGCAAGAAATTGTTTCTCGAAGGTACAAGAATAAAGATGATGTACCTGATCTTATTTTGATCGATGGAGGCAAAGGGCAGCTTAATGCAGTTTTGTCAAAAGTTGTCGATGTTGATTGTATTAGTTTAGCCAAAAGAGAAGAAACAGTGTTTAGTAAAAAATTCCCCACAGGTGTAAAGCTTGATATAAAAACTGATGTTGGTAGATTGCTTATTGCGCTGCGTGATTATGCGCACCATTTTGCAATTAGTTATCACAGAAAGCGGAGGAATAAAGCGTTTTAAAAAGCTTAAAAAGAAAAAGAAAATTTCTTTTTTTGTATGATTGCGTGGTACTATTTCTCTAATTGATACATTTTATTTTATTGGGAGAGAAGTAATGTTATACATTGCAAACTGGAAGATGAATATGCCTTCTAAACAGGCCCTAACGTTTTGCCGGGATAATTATGATGGATTTGAGAAGCTATCTCAAATAGAGGATAAAAAAATCATATTGTGCCCATCTTTTACTGAAATAAACATTTTATGTGAGATTTTTAAAAATACTTCCATAGGGATTGGGGCTCAGGATTGTTCTAATGAGAAGATAGGGCCTTATACAGGGCAAATTTCTGCTGAATCATTACACCAAGTAAAATGTACATATTGCATTGTTGGCCATAGTGAGCGACGAATCTATTGCTCAGAATCAAACAAGAACATAGGGCAAAAGGTATTGCGTTTATTAGAAAGCGGCATTACACCAATTGTTTGTGTTGGTGAACAAAAGATTGATTATGATGCTGGGATTGCAAAAGATGTTATAAAAATGCAATTGGAATCAGTATTTAAAGCAACCAAAAATATTGTCAGAGCCCATTTGTGTATCGCATATGAGCCGGTTTGGTCTATTGGAACGGGAATTGCTCCTGATAATGAGTATATCGAGGAAATTTTTGATTTTATTTTTAAAACAGCTGAAAAATATGGGGAAAACAGCGAAATAAAGCTCCTGTACGGTGGAAGCGTGAGTGAAGAGAACATTGTATCTCTTAAGGGCATTAAGAATTTAATGGGGGTTTTGATTGGGGGTGCAAGTTTAGATTTCAAAAAATTTGAAAAAATAGTACAATTATAGTACGGGACGTTGTATATTTAACCTTGATTAGTTTTATTAGTTTTTGGAGAACGACATGTTATACGGATTATTGGTAACACTTTTTGTTTTTGTGTGTATTTTGCTTATTCTTGTTATTTTAATTCAGCAAGGCAAAGGTGGACTTGGATTAGGCGCTATCGGTGGCGGTGCACAGATGCTTTTTGGAGGCTCTGGTGGGCAAGATATATTTCAAAAAATAACTTGGGTGCTGGGTTCAATGTTTATGCTTGGATCACTTGGTTTGTTTATTTTGGGTTCAAAAGGTGTGGCGTTTGCAGCTTTTTCAAATAAAAGAGCTCCGATAAGACGACAAGCATCAAAACCTGCAATACCTGCTGCAGCAACAAAACAGTTGCCAGCGCAGCCAGTACCTGTACCTGCGCCTGTAAAAGAGGCAAAGAAGTAGAAAATAGCATAGGCTAAAAAGGGCAAGGAGTAATGGGCCGATGTTTTTAAGGATATTTGATTTTATTGGCCGTAAAGTCATAAACACCTGTGAATCAGCTGGTGCGTTTGTCATTTTTTTTCTAAAGGTAATTTGGACCTTGTTTTCTACAAGGTTAAAACTTTCTAAACTCTTTACTCAGATGGCAAGAATTGGGGCAGACTCTCTTTCTGTTATCGTATTAACCGGTGCGTCTACGGGTATGGCGTTTGCCTTGCAGACGTATATCGGATTTAGGCGTGTTGGTGGAGAGCATTTGATTGGTGCTATTGTTGCTCTTGGTATGATTCGTGAATTGGGCCCTGTTTTGACGGGGTTGATGGTAACCGGTCGTGCGGGATCTGCTATTACGGCTGAAATTGGAACCATGCAGATAACTGAACAAATTGATGCGTTAAGAACATTAAGAATAAATGTTTTTCAATATCTTATAGTTCCCAGAGTGTTGGCTGGGGTGATTGTTTTACCCTTTTTGGTTTTGTTTACTATGATTTTTGGAATTGCTGGTGGCTATGTTGTTTGTGTGTATGCGCTAGGGTTGAGTCCAGAAGATTATACGTCAGCTATACGATCTTACGTTGAAATGCCTGATATTATTGGTGGACTGGTAAAGTCCAGTATATTTGGGTTAATCTTAACGTGGGTTGGAACATACAAAGGGTATAGGACGTACGGTGGCGCACGAGGCGTTGGAGAGGCGACAACAAGAAGTGTTGTTATGGCCTCGATTATGATTTTGGTTGCAAATTATTTCCTGACAAAAATTCTTGAAAACTTATAGCGTTAGTTTTTGGAAGCGTTAATTAGATGATTGAATTAGTTGATTTAAAAAAAAGATTTGATACAAAATGGATTACCAAGGGGGTCAATTTAAAAATCCCTACAGGTAAGATGACTTGTATAATTGGCAGATCGGGTGAAGGTAAATCTGTTCTTTTAAAGCAGGTTATTGGTCTTATAGCGCCAACATCTGGCAAAATTATAATTGATGGTGTTGATATTGTAGGGATGTCTGAGGCAGAAATGAGAAAACACTTAGAAAAGTTTGGATATGTGTTTCAGTTTGCAGCATTATTAGATTCTCTTAATGTTTTTGAAAATATTGGTGTTAAACTTTTGGAAAATGGTATGTCTGAAAAGCAGGTGTTACCTATTGTAAAAGAAAAATTATCTTTGGTTAATTTGCCAGCAGATACATTGTACAAATACCCATCGGAACTTTCTGGGGGAATGAAAAAACGTGTTGGTCTTGCCAGAACTCTTATTACTAATCCACAAGTTATATTGTATGATGAGCCAACAACAGGCCTTGACCCGATAACATCGCGAGTCATTCATGAGCTTATGTACAACACACAAAAAAGATTTAATCTTACCTCGGTTATTATTACCCACGATGTAAAAATGTTTGACTATGCAGATAAAATTGCTTTGCTGCACGATGGAATCATCAAATATTACGGTGATGCGTCAACGATATGGGAATCTGATAATCCGTATATCTATCAATTTATCCGAGGGCTTTCAGAGGGGCCAATTCAGGCAGAAAAACCAACCTCTCGAGATAAGTATTAATACTCTAAATCAGTTCTTTTTGAAAATCTTTGTACAACATGCTTGGTTGAATTCCTTGATTGTTTTGATACTTATTGCTCTTGTATGGGGTGTAGTTCCCTTCTATGGAATGATAAAAAATTTGGCAAATTTCAACTTCTGGGTAAATTCTGATCGGTTGTATGCACATAATTTCAAGCGTCCAAAAACCATTAAATCCGACATCGCCAAATCCAGCAGTGACATGTATAAATAGTCCGAGCCGACCTATAGAAGATCTTCCTTCAAGCATAGGAACATGGCTTGTTGTTTTGGTGTATTCAAATGTTCTTCCCAAATATAATTTACCAGGTTCTATAACAAATCCTTTTTTTGGAATGATTATTTTCTCAACTTCATTTTCTTTTTTCATATCAAGGGTTGTGTTTTTGTAGGTGAGAAGCTCATTGTGTAGTCTTAAATTATAGCTATTCGGGTTGAGTTGTTTTTCATTGTAAGGCTCGATAATTATTTCTTTACCAAGTCTATCTTTTATGCTTTTTCCTGAGAGTATCATAGGTTCCTCCTTAAAGGGTTTGTAAGATTTATACAACCTTGTTACACTATTAGTGCGTTTGTATCACCAACTTTTCAATACATACAAAGGTAGAATAATTATGCCAGAAATTTCAAATTCAGTCTTAGAAAAAATTAAAGAAGAAAGCGTAAGATTTCAAGGACTTACGTTAGAAGTATCAAAAGTTATTGTTGGACAGCGAGATATTGTTGATGCAATTATCATGGCTATTCTTTGCAACGGTCACATACTCCTTGAAGGTGTTCCTGGGGTTGCCAAGACAACGATGATAAAGGCCGTCAACAGGGCCTTAGGGCTTAAGTTTAATCGAATACAGTTTACTCCAGATCTTTTGCCTGCAGATGTTGTTGGTACATTAATTTACAATCCAAAAACACAAGAATTTGAAACAAAGTTCGGTCCTATTTTTGCAAACTTGATTTTGGCGGATGAAATAAATCGTGCGCCGGCAAAAGTACAGGCTGCCTTGTTGGAGGCTATGCAGGAGCACCAGGTAACCATTGGGTCAAATACTTATAAACTTGATGAACCGTTTTTAGTGTTTGCAACGCAAAATCCCATTGAACAAGAGGGCACATATCGATTACCAGAGGCGCAGGTTGATAGGTTTATGTTTAAGTTGTTGGTTGGTTATCCTTCAATGGAGCAAGAAAAGCAGATTGCAAAAAAAGTTTTAGATATGTCCGCTATCACACAGGTATTGCAGAAAGAAGATATTTTTACTGCGCAAAAACTTGTAAATGAAATTTATATTGATGACAAAGTTATTGATTATATTGTCAACATTGTGTTTGCGACACGGATGCCTGGTGAGTTTAACTTGAACAAGATTAAATCATTTATTCAGTATGGTGTTTCGCCTCGTGCAACATTAGCATTAAAGCAGGCTTCAAAAGCGCACGCTTTTTTGCGCAAAAGGCACTTTGTTACACCAGATGATGTAAAGGCAGTAGCTCCAGTTGTGCTGCGACATAGAATTTTGATGTCCTATGAGGCTGAAGCAGAAGAGGTAAGTACTGATTATCTGGTACATAAAATTTTAGAAAAAGTTCCGTCACCATGACACAAAAGAGCTCAAGTGAGAAATTAAAAGGTTTACGTTTTTGTTTTTATACTATTGCAATTTCTGCTTGACAAAATAATTACAATGTGGGTATTGTGTGAAGGAATAATTAAAAAAGGAATCCCTTATGAGACAGCCTTTATGGATTTTAAATAGCGTTCTTTTTGGCTTAATAATTATTATTCTTTTTTTCGTATTGTTTTCACGAGTTACTATTGAAGAGCGAGAAGATATAGAGCCTGGTGTTCCAAAAGTTCCTGTTGTGAAAGAAGTTTCTAAGATTAATATTACAAAAATTTATGAACAAGATATTTTTGATACGTACATAAAAAAACTTCCAAAGCCTGCAGAGCAAACGTTCGTTAGGCCATTACCTCCGGCACCAAGACCAGCTCCTATAAGAATACCAGAGGCTCCTGATCCTAAATTTCTTGACCCGCTTGATGTTGCGTTAAAGGGTATTATTTCGGTTGGCGATGGTACGCAGAGTTCTGCGATTATTTCGGACAATAAAACAAAAAGAGAGTCTGTATACAATATTGGCGATTCGATAGAGGATGCGCAACTGATAAGAATTTTTAATAACAAAATTATTTTTGTACGGTCCAATGGGCAGCAAGAAGTGTTTTATTTACGGGAAAAAGATGCGCAAAATGATCCATCCTTCTTGAATATTGACGATTGGAATGGTATAGTTAAAAAAATAAAGCCGAACAATTATATTGTAAGCCCAATCATGTTTGCAAAGCGTGTTAAAAACCTTGCACAATTTATTGATTTGCTTGGATTAACGTCTGCGTATCACAGAGGAAAAAGTGTTGGATGCAGAGTTGGAGAAGTTACTAAAGATTCGTTAGGGGAAAAGTTAGGACTGAAAGATGGAGATGTTATTTTAGCTATAGAAGGTATTGCTCCTACAACAACACAAAAAAGATTAAAAATCTACAAGAAACTTATTGGGTTAAAGGTGGGCAAAACTATTTTTGTCAAGTTGCAAAGAGGAAGAAATAGATATACCTTGAAATATGAGTTAAATGAATTTAGGCCGGCGGTAAAAATGGCATCGGTTGATTTGAAAAAAGTTTCTACTGAGCAGGTAAAAGAAGAGCAGAAAAAGATGCTTGAAAAAAAATATAAATTTGCTCCTACTGCAAGAGAAATAAGAGATCGAGAAAGACAAAATATGTTTCGCAGAGGCGGCAGGCCAGGGGCTCAAAGATAATATAAATTTGCAGAGTAAGGAAATATGAGAATAAAAAAAAGTTTAACACAATGTACATTTCTGGTTCTTTTGTGCCATTTTTTATTTTATGTGTTTGTTCCAACTTTTGCAAAAGCTATTGATAGTACGTTGCGTTCTGGGGGGCAACTTTCTTTATCTGTTGATTCTAATGCGTCTCAAAAAAGAATTGAGCCTGATGAAAAAGAAAAATCTCCTGTAGTCATTGACAAGCAAAAAGAATCAAAAGCGTTACATGAGCTTGTCCGTACGCATGTTGATGTGCAAAAGCCTCAGGATAAAGAAGAAAAAGATAAAGACACACTTAAAGTAGGTGTTGTATCTAAAAAAGATGAAAAATTAAAAGATGAAGAAAAAGTAATATTTAACTTTGAAGACGTAGATTTAGCAAATGTTGCTACATATGTTGAAAAACTTTTTGATGTAACCTTTTTTACAGATGAGACAGTAA